>Ga0302325_10028776_pt1 | contig 11491 bp, 11 predicted proteins | sample Palsa_T0_2_FD_201948 | JGI IMG/M metagenome (GOLD analysis project Ga0302325, IMG submission 201948) | Peat permafrost microbial communities from Stordalen Mire near Abisko, Sweden - Palsa_T0_2 | ecosystem: Environmental > Terrestrial > Soil > Palsa > Peat permafrost | place: Sweden: Abisko... | reverse complement strand
CGATAGCAGCGAATAGAGGCCCATGAACCCGAGCAGAGTGAAAAGGCCGCTGCCCGCCGTGACTTTGGGTGAATATCCGTCGGCGGTCCGCATCACGCCGTAGATGAGCCAGGGCTGGCGCCCGAGTTCGGCGGTCATCCAGCCCGCCGTGGTGGCGATGTACGGAAGGGGAAAGCTGAGCATGAGTACCCAGAGAACAGGTCTCGAATGCATCAACGTTCCACGCCACAGCTTCCATGCCGCGATGGCCATGATGGCGAATAGTATGGTCCCTAAGCCAACCATGATGTGATAGCTGTAATAGAGCAGCACCACGCTGTCCGGCCACTGGCTGGGCGGGAAGTCGTTCAGGCCCTTAACCGTACCGGCCCATCGCTTGTATGTGAGCAGACTCAAGGCGCCGGGGATCGTCAGCGGATTGTCCAGGCGGCGCCTGTCGGTATCCGGTTGGCCGAAAATCGCCAGCGGCGCGCCGGGCGTGGATTCGAACAGCCCCTCCATAGCGGCGAGCGTGGGGGGCTGATGCGTCGCGATGTTGCGGCCCTGGCCGTCGCCGGTGGGAAAGACCATAAGCACTGTCGCGATGGAGCCGGCGGTTACGCCGAGACGCACGAAGACGCGCGCGTGCTCGCGGTGGCGGTCCGTCAGCAAATAGAACGCGCCCAGAGCCGCCATGACGAAGCTGCCGGTCACTACGGCGCCGGTCATGTTATGCAGGTATTGCCAGAAGACCCACGGGTTGAAGATGAGACCGGCGAGGCTGGTGAGAGCGATGCTGCCGTCCGGCATGGTCTGGTAGCCGGTGGGGTGCTGCATCCAGGCGTTGGTGGCGATGATGAAGAACCCGGAGAGCCACGAGCCCAGGAACACCATGAAGGCCGACAGCCAATGCAGGCGCGGGCTGAGCCGCTTCTCGCCATAGACGAACAGGCCCAGGAAGGTGGATTCGAGGAAGAACGAATACATGCCTTCCATGGCCAGCGTCTGGCCGATCACGCCGCCGGCGGATTTCGAGAACCTCGACCAGTTCGTGCCGAACTGAAACTCCATGGGGATGCCGGTCACGACGCCGATGGCGAAGTTGACGGCGAAAATCTTGGCCCAGAAGCGGGCGCACTGGCTGTAACGCTCTTCGCCGGTGCGGATCGCCATGGTCTTCAGGATGACGATCAGCAGCGCCAGCCCCATAGTGAGCTGCGGAAAGATGTAGTGAAACGTGATGGTGAAGGCGAAGTGGAGCCGGTGAACGGCCAGCGCGGTATCCATATCCGGACGAATTATGGCACGGATGGCGCCAAGCCGGGGGTGCGGGGATCAGGAGTTTGCACGCAGGCCGCGCCGGAGGATTGGGTGAAATCGCGCTAGCTGCGCCGGCACACGCAATTCCCTTCTTGGAAGTGGTTAAGTTTCAAGCGCTCAATTGGCGCGCCGCGTGCACGATCGACAGCGTGAAACATTGGAATCGTGTCCTCGACTGGGCCGTGGTTGCGACGCTCTCTCTCTTTATCGTGGCTGCTCTGATACATGCCGGGGGACAACTTCGAGCGGCAGACACCGGGACGCAAACACGGACTATCCAGCGATAGAGCAGAGTCGGATTGTCGACACTGAATGCCGAAGCGGAGACATCGGAACGAAATCCTGCGGCCCGGCGGTGGCGTGGCGCTGGATGTCTGGATTTTCGAGCGGGGTGCGAGTCCCGTCGCGCGGCGCATGGCCTGCACCTAAGTCCGCAGGCACACGAGCAGGCGGTGGGCTCGTGCAAGTGCATCACCGGGCGCGCTTCTTTGGTGCAATCTTCTTTGCTCCGGATTTTGCGTTCTTGTCGATCCGGAGCTTCCATGCGGTGCGCAAGGCGTCCGCGAGCATGTCCTCATTTGCCGCCGCGAGACGGATGTGGGTCGACCCCGTTTTTCCCCATCCGCCAGCAATGGGAACGAATACATCCGGCTGCTCTGCGACGAACTCCGCCTGCAGCTCTGGCGTGAGCATCAGGTTTCCGTAGCCCTGCTTTTGCGAGGCGAGCGTGGCGAAGATTCTGCCGCCCACGCGGAAGTCGGCTGAACCCATGTGCGAGCCCTCCTCCGCGCCTTCCAGGCTCAGCGCAATCCGGCGAAAATCGTTCGCAGTCGTCATACGAACTTCAGAAATAACGACACAGCCATGGAGAACCCGATGCCGATTACAATCCGCCTAACCGTTCGCCCGCCCAGCTTGCGCGCCACGCCGGCGCCACCGTATCCCCCCGCAATCGCGCCCACTACCATCACCAGCACGTAAGGCCAATAGACCATGCCCTTCCAGATGAAATAAGCCGCTGCAATGCCGTTGATGGTTCCACCCAGAATCACCTTCAGCGCGTTCATCTCATGAATATCCTTTAGACCGAGAATGCTCAGCGCCGCCAGCATCAGTATTCCGATGCCGGCGCCGAAATAGCCGCCATAGAGGCCCACGCCAAGCTGAAACAGCATCGCGCCCACCAGCCATCCGGTCGAGCTCCGCGCCTCAGCGCCGGCGGTCTTGAGTTTTCGCTGGACCGGTTCCTGCGCCATGAACAGCAGGGTGGCGAAGAGAATCAAAAACGGCACCAGCCGGTCAAACACCGAGGATGGGGTCAACCGCAGCAGCACCGCGCCGGCGATTCCGCCAATCAGGCTGGGTACGATCAGCGCTAGAAATCGCGGTTCCGCCGCGCGCAGCTCGCGACGGTATCCGAACATGCTGCCTACTGTACCGGGCCAAATGGCGACCGTACTAGTAGCGTTGGCTGTGACAGAGTTGAGGCCCATCCAGATCAGGGTGGGGAACGAAACCAGCGTCCCGCCGCCCGCCACGGAATTGATCGCGCCAGCCACAAAGGCGGCGCCGAATGCGCCCGCGGCATGAGGAAAATCGAGCGGAGTCATACGTGGCCGTGGCCGTGGCTGTGGTCGTGGCGCACGCACCCTCGAAAACACCAAGCGAAGAGTGTGCTTTCATACCTCTCCTTGCCCCGCCGCGGGGCAGGGCAACACTCATGCGTGCAGCGTTCACACTCGTGTGAACGCGCTTCGGCTCGTGCGGGAACCGTCAAACTGTGTCCGCATTGGCTACCAGAAATTAGAGTCATTGATTGAAGAGTATGTGTTATTACACACTCGTGCGCGCCCTGTCGCGACTTATCATGACGCGCGGTTTGCATCGGCAAAGACGCGTTCACACGAGCGACAAACGATCCCCGACGGGAGCGTCTCTTGCGGCAGAAACCGACGAATCGCGAGATGAAGAGAGCCGGCTGAAAGCCGGCTGCAGCCAAGATTGGCTGCCCCACAAAGCGTCTAATGGAGCTTGAAGTCATAAGACTAAATCGAGCGAACCGGCATCGATACGATGTCGTCGATCTGCATCGCCTCTTTCACTACGAAGGGCTCGCCGTACTTCACGCCGATCTGGTTGCCGTAAAATCGCGCGATGGCGCCCAGCCGCTCGCGAATCTCCCGCTCGTTGGGAAACAGCGCGCCGCCATCGGCCGTCTCGCCGTATTGCGAAACGTAGCAAAATAACGCTTCCATGCGCCGCTCGAACTCCGCGCTGATATCCACAATGAATGAAGGTTTCACATCGGCGTAGAGACTGGCATAGAGAATCTTGAAGGGGCGGTGCGGCTCCGAGTATTCGTCGAGCTTCTTCAATCCAGCCAGGAAACAGGCTTCGAACCCCATTTCCCCAGCGCGGTAGTGGTCGGGATGGCGCGCTTCCCAGTACGGCAGAATCACCGTGCGCGGCTTCAGCTCGCGGATCTTGACGGCCAGAGTCATGCGCGCGGCGATGTTGTTTTCCAGGCGCGCATCCGGAAAATACAAATTGCCGCGCCACGCCAAGCCCATCACTTTAGCCGCGGCCTGCGATTCTTCCACGCGCTGCTCCGGCGTCCCGCGCGTGCCCATGTCTCCGGCCGTGAGATCGAGCACTCCGGCGCGATAGCCGCGCGCCGCCATGCTCATCAACGCCCCGCCGCACGTCTGTTCCACGTCGTCAGGGTGCGCCGCAATGGCAAGCACGTCGAGGCTCACCACTGTAAATCGCTCCGCCGGGAGTAACGTTGCTTCGTGCCCAAAAGGTTGATGAGAACGATGCCGGCCAGGAACCCTCCGATATGCGCGAAGAACGCCGTGCCGCCTTCCGACGCGGTGGAGTAGCCAATACTGCCGATGCCGCTGAAGAACTGCACCGCGAACCAGTAAATCAGCATCAGCCACGCCGGCACGTCGATGAACGTGATAAAGATGAAAAAGATCAGCGTCACAATCCGCGAGTGCGGAAATTTCACCATGTAAGCGCCCATCACGCCCGCGATGGCGCCGCTCGCGCCCACCATGGGCACGCGCGAATCGCCGCTGAAAAACGTCTGTGTCACGGCCGCCGCCACGCCGCACAACAGATAGAACAGCAGATACTTCTCATGCCCCAGAATGTCTTCGATGTTATCGCCAAAGATCCAAAGGAACCACATATTCCCGAGCACGTGCAGCCATCCGCCATGGAGAAACATCGACGTGAAAATGGCTGAGACGTGGAAGTTGGCCGGAACCAATCCGTACTGCGCAATGAAAGCGTTCTGCGTGTACGGATCGAGCGAAGCCTCGAACAAAAAGACCAGGATATTGACGGCGATGATGAGCGAGGTGACAACGGGCTTCGAGTAACTCGGCTGTGTATCGCGTAAGGGAAACATTTATTCTTGGGTGTGTTCGTGGGTCGCGAAGCTGGGGTGCGGCCTTCTTTCAGCGCGCGCCATCAGCGCCCGAACTTCGTCCAGGCCGCAAATTCCGCCGCGCGCGCCCAGGGCCGTGCAGTTCAGGGCCGCCATGGCGTTGGAAAACTCAAGCGATTCGCGTATCGGCATCCCTTGCAAAACAGCATAGCAGAAGGCCCCATGAAACACGTCGCCCGCGCCAGTAGTGTCCACGCAATTCACCACATACGCCGGCGAATAAACGAACTGCCCTTCGAATCGCGCCAATGCCCCATGCGCGCCCAGAGTCATGGCGGCTACGCGCATGCCGTACTCGTTCTGCAGCATCTCCAGCGCGCGAAAGGGGTCTTGCTCGCCGGTCCAAGCGGCGGGAAATTCGGAGCTCGCAATCAGGTAATCCACATGCGGCAGCACGTGATCGAACCCCGCATAGGCGGTGTCCACGTCCACCGTGACGGGGATGCCGCGCTCATGGGCGATCCGCGCCGCGTGCGCCACGGCCAGAGTATCGTGCCCGTCGATATGCAGCAGCCGCGCGCACGCAATCTGTTCCGGCGCGATCTGCTCCGGATCGATGCGCAGGCAGTCGTCGCGCCGCCAGAATACGGTGCGCTCGCCGCTTGATTGGTCCACGATAATATAGGCCGATTGATTGGCGCAGCCCCGGCGGAGTTGGACATGATCCAGGTTGATGCCGGTATCGAGCAGGCTTTCCATCTGAATGCGCCCGCGCTCGTCGTCGCCCACCGCGCCGATGTATTTTGCGCGCAGCCCGAGGCGTGCGCAAGCCACCATGGCGCTGGCCACCTGGCCGCCGGGGCTCATCATCTCCTGAAGGTACGGCGCCTTGCCGGCATAGGCGGGAAAGTGCGGCACCAGCAGCAAAGTGTCGGTGGCGTTGAGACCGACGCCTACTACGTCGAATTCAGTCATTGGATTACTCGTATCATAGGTCATGCGTCTTCGGTGGCGCCTCGGAGCGACAGTTCAGCAACTGTACGCTCGGGAGTCCTTCGACTAACTCGAGCAGGTTTATGGCGGCATAGTCTTGCGCCAGACGGAAGATGCAGCTGTCAGGCATCTGCAGCGCCCACGCGAGCAGGATACGATTGACGCCGCCATGGCTGACAATCGCGACGGTCTGTCCTTCCCGTTCGCGTAAGAGGGTATCGAATGCCCTAAGAACCCGGCCGCGCATTGCGGAGAGGCTCTCCCCATTTGGGAACTGGATTTCGGTGGGCGTCTCCATCCATTGCCGATAAAGGTCCGGATATCGAGCGGCGATTTCATCATACGCCAGACCCTCGAAGTCGCCGAAATCGATCTCGCGCAAATCGTCGACGACTTCGATAGAGCAAGATACAACAGTGCCAAGAATCCGCGCACTTTCGAGTGCCCTGGACCGCGGACTGGTATAGATCGCAGCGACTGGTTCGCACTTGAGATATACAGCAACCTGCGCCATTTGCGCGCGGCCTGTCTCAGAGAGACCTATATCCAGCGAGCCGTAGCAACGATGCCGCGCTTCCTCGGCCGGTTCCCCGTGCCGGATCAGCCAGAAGCGAGTCATCGCGGATATCCTGCCCAAATAAATGTGAGCAGCGCCGCACTCTCGCAGAGTTGAAGGTTTGCTCCCAGCGTGTCCCCAGTGATACCGCCGATCCGCCGCCGGCAGTAGAAGCCGAAGGCGGCGGTAACCGCCACGACGGCGGCCATAGCGATCCAGGCGCGGACGGACGTAGTTACAATCCTAGCCGCGATCATAGCCACTGACATCAGCCCTGTCCCCCAGAGCAGCGATCGTTTTCCCATGCCATCGATCGCGGATGCGGATGGTCTCGCATAAGGTAGTGTCGCAGTAAGAAGCAGAATTGACCAGCGGCCCAAAGCCGGAGTCAGAATCAGCGCTGCTATCCAGTTACTCCGGGTCAGCAACGCGGCATACGCCGTCACCTTGAGAGCCACGAGAGTCGCCAGGGCCATGCCGCCGTAACTGCCAATGGCGTGGTCGCGCATGATACGAAGGATGTCTTCGCGACTCTTGCCTCCTCCGAAGCCGTCGGCGGTGTCAGCCAGACCATCGTAGTGCAGGGCGCCGGTCGCCAACGCATCGAGAATCACTAACAGCACGGCAACTACTTCGAGAGGCAGACAGATCTTCAATAGAGCGGCGGCCAGGCTGTAGATCATTCCAAGGAGAACGCCAATGAGCGGAAACCAGCCGGCCGAACGCGCCACGTCCGCGGCGTCGAAGGCGGCGAGTCTCCCCACGGGAAGCCTGGTCAAAAATGCCAGCGCCGCCAGAAACGATTTCACTTGTTGGAGACTCCCGCATTTGCGAAAGTCGCCATTCCGGTGAACGCGGCAAGCGCCGCCTGGATGAGCTTCATCGCGAGTGCCGCGCCAGTTCCTTCGCCGAGCCGCATGCCCAGATGGAGCAGGGGCTCTTGTTGGAGCAGCGCGAGCAAATGCGCGTGGCCGGGCTCGGCCGAGCGATGCGAAGCGATTAAGTATCCCGATGAGGCCGGGCAGAGGCGGACGGCTAGGGCGGCGGCGGCGGTTGCGATGAAGCCGTCCATGACAACGGGGATGCGGCGGGCAGCGGCCCCGAGGCAGAAACCGCACATCGCCGCTATCTCAAGACCGCCGAGGCAGCGCAGAATTTCGAGCGGCTCCCCGAGACACTCGGCGTGGAGAGCAAGCGCGCGCTGAATGGCGGAGCGCTTCCGCGCCATACATGCGTCATCGGCGCCGGCGCCGCATCCAACCACGGCTGCAATGGGTTCCCGCGTCAGGGCGGCGGCAATCGCGCTTGCGGATGTGGTGTTTCCAATTCCCATCTCGCCAAAGCCCAGAAGGTCACACCCCGCCGTTGCGGAGTCGCAGGCGAGTTCAACACCGGTTTCGATGGCAGCAGTCATCTCGGCTTCTGTCATTGCAGGCGTCTCGCAGAAGTTGCGCGTGCCCGGCGACACGCGGCGGCTGATCAGGTCGCCGGAGAGCGGGAGCGGCGCCCCGACGCCGACGTCGACCACTTTCAATTCGATGCCTCCCGAACGGGCGAACGCGTTAATGGCCGCGCCGCCGCGGAGAAAGTTCAAGACCATTTGCGCGGTGACTTCTTGAGGATACGCGCTAACTCCTTCCGCGCAGACGCCGTGATCGGCGGCGAACAGCACGATGCGGGGGTGACTCGCGGTTAACTCGAAGCTTTCCCGGATTGCGGCGCACCGGTTAGCGATCTCCTCCAGCCGCCCAAGACTCTCCGGTGGCTTAGTAAGTTCCAATTGGCGCTGGCTGGCGGAGTCAATCCAGCGCGGGTCGATTGGGCGGATCTCTTGGATGGTCTTTTCCAGTAACTTCATGGGCTATCTCAATTCCTGAGCGAGAGCTTGGATCAGGCGGCAATTCTCTTCGCCGGAGCGTACCGCCACGCGCACGTAGCGTTTTGGAGTGAGCCCTTCGTAGGAATCGCAATTCCGGATCAGAATTCGATGCTTCGCGATCAAACGCGCTCGTAAGTTAGAAGCGGCGGGCATGTCCGCGCATAATTCAAGAAGCAAATAGTTGGCTACGGAAGGGAATACTACGAGGTTGAGTTCACGCAGCGAGTCAGCCAGCCGCTCACGTTCGACGGCGTTTTCACGACGAGACGATTCCGCGTATTCGCGATCTGCAACGGCGTCGGCTAGCGTGTCGATCGCAAGTTGAGTTACGGGCCAGGTGGGCAACAAAGATCGAATGCCTCGGATGGCGTCCGGATGGGCGACGGCATACCCGACCCTGAGTGCAGGACAGCCGTAGAACTTAGTAAGCGAGCGAATAACGATCAAGTGGGGTTGATTGGCGGCTTCCTGGACCAGGCTGGCCTCGGAAACGTAGTCGATGAACGCTTCATCGAGCACAAGCGTCGCGAGAAAGCTGATCGCGATATCGCCGACACGCCGAACTTCGTGCGCGTCCAGTACAGCGCCCGAGGGGTTGTGCGGATTGTTCAGCAACACCGCGCCAGGCGATTCCGATTCGATGCGGCCGCAGAGACGGTCCACGGGCATCCGGAATAACTCTGAACGCTGGAGCGGAAATGGCGAGAACTCGATCTGCTCTTGCTCGCATACCCGTCTGTATTCGCTGAAGGCTGGAATGGGAGCGAGCGCGCGCGTAGGGTGCAGGTAGCGCAAAATCGGAGCTAATAGAGACTCGGCTCCGGGGCCTACGACAATCGCGTCAGCGGGTACTGCGAGTTGTTGGCTTAAAGCCTCACGCAGACGCCGCGCAGAGGGGTCGGGATAAAAGCTAACTAGTCGGGCATCGGATGCATCGCGCTTGAGTCTTTCCCGCGCTTGAGGCGGCAGCCCACGCGGATTGATGTTAGCGCTGAAATCCAAAATCTCCGACGCGGCAATGCCCAGTTCCTCGCTAACCTGCCACACATCGCCGCCGTGTACGGTCACCGCCGGCGCCTCCAGCCAACGGCCAGTAATGCGGCGCCAAACGCGAGACCCGACACGATTGCGACGAGTGACAATGCCGTTTTAGCATCACCCGCGGCCGGCAGCCGTCCTTCAGCGTTGAGCAGAGGCGTGTAGTGAGGATGGCCGTCATAGAGACTGACGCCACCGAGGCGTACCCCCAGCGCCCCGGCCACCGCGGCTTCGCTTTGTCCCGCGTTCGGGCTCGCATGCTTATTGCCGTCGCGCTGCCAGATCTGCCGTGCGCGTCCGGAATCCAACCCTTGGAACTTTGCCGCTACCACGATTCCCAGGGCCGTCAGACGCGCAGGAACGAAGTTGACTGCGTCGTCAAGCCGCGCGGCCACGCGTCCGAAATAACAATAGGGAGGCTCCGGATGGCCAATCATGGAATCGAGCGTGTTGATCGCTTTATAAGACATGGCGCCAGAGACGCCTCCGCATGCGAGCCAGAACAACGGAGCCACGATGCCATCGCATGTGCTCTCGGCCATTGTCTCGATCACGGCACGGCTGATTTCGGTTCCGTCGAGATGCGCCGTATCGCGGCCGACAATGCGCGCCAATCGCTGCCTCGCCAAATTAAGATCGTCGGCTTCGAGAGCCCGGATCACAGCGCACGCTTCATCCAGAAGGGATCGCGTCGCCAGGGCCGTCCACACGAGGATTGTCTGCCAGGCGGAGTTTTTCGGACGTCCCAAAGCCCATCCGACGGATGCCACGGATCCAGTGAGCAACGCGCCCGCCAGCATCTCACTCTTAGGGCCGCGAACCAAGGGGCGCAACAGACGTTCTCCTATGTAGGTCAGAGCGCCAAACCATCGGACAGGATGCGGGAGCCATTCCGGGTCGCCCACTAGAAGATCCGTAGCATAGGCGAGAGCCAATTGGGGAGCGGTCATATGCTGCTGGCCCAGCTTTTGTTGGTCAATTCGTGAATCAGATTCATATCGAGAGATTGCCGCAGGTGGCCTGCCCAACGGTCGATACGAGCATTGCGTTCCGCAGTGACCCACATATGGCTCCGCGCCGGCGTAAGTCCGCATGTCTGGCGGGCACAATGCAAGAACCTGTGGCGGAAGGCGTCATCGTCGAATAAGCCGTGGATATAAGTCCCCCAAACCCGCCCTGACAGCGCGACCGCGCCGTCCAAAATTGGCTGCGGCTCGCACTCTCTCAGGATCTCCGCAAAGGGTTCGGCGCCGTTCTCATATAGTGTCTCGCCCATGTGAATCTCGTACCCGCTAAAGGAGAAGCCGCCCCATAAGAGCGCCCGGCCAGCCGCAGGGCGAACCGTCTTCTTGTCGCGCATGATGGTGCGGACCGGGAGTTGCCCCAAACCCGGCATGGTGCGAGGAACTCCGGCACTCTCCACACCGGAAGGATCTTCAAGCGAGAGACCGAGCATTTGAAAGCCGCCGCAGATACCAATTAGTAAGCCGGAGTAAGTCGCGAGAGAGCGCGCAAACCCCCGCTCTTGAATCCACAGGAGATCGTCGAGCGTCTGCTTGCTACCGGGTAGGATGAGCACATCGGCGAGACTCGCCTGTGCGGGATCCTCCAAGAATGCGAGCGAGACTGAGGGCTCCATCGCGAGCGCGTCAAAGTCGGTGAAGTTTGCCATGTGCGGAACGGCAATCACGCCGACGCGCAGCGGACGGTCCGGCGGCCCCATTTTTTCCGTGGCATTCTCCGCGTACTGCCAGACGCGTTTCGCGCTCCGGCGATCATCCATTGCCACGCTATCTTCTTCCTCGAGCCCCAGGTCTCGCAGAAACGGGACCACTCCGGCGCACGGAATTCCGAGCCGCTGTTCCATCATCTCTACTCCGGGACGCAACAGTTCGGCGTCGCCCCGGAACTTGTTAATCACGAAGCCGCGAATTCTCGCACGGTCTTCCGGCTCAAGTAACTCTATGGTGCCGAGCAGTGCGGCGAAGACGCCTCCACGATCGATATCGCCCACCAGCAGACACGCTGCATTCGCGGCGTGCGCCATCCTCATATTGACAATATCGTGCTTCCGTAGATTGATCTCCGCGGGCGATCCGGCGCCTTCGAGTAGCATCAGATCGTGGCGCGCCGCCAGTGTCCGGTAGCTTTCGAGCACAGCCGGAAACAGATCCTCGACACGCCGCTGATGGTAATCCGACGCGGTTACCTGTCCCCAGACACGGCCCAGAAGAACGATCTGCGACCCCGTGTCCGACGAGGGCTTGATGAGAATGGGATTCATCTCCGCGCAAGGAGTTACGCGGCATGCTTCGGCTTGCAATGCCTA
>Ga0302325_10028775_pt1 | contig 11491 bp, 10 predicted proteins | sample Palsa_T0_2_FD_201948 | JGI IMG/M metagenome (GOLD analysis project Ga0302325, IMG submission 201948) | Peat permafrost microbial communities from Stordalen Mire near Abisko, Sweden - Palsa_T0_2 | ecosystem: Environmental > Terrestrial > Soil > Palsa > Peat permafrost | place: Sweden: Abisko... | reverse complement strand
ACCGCGCCTTTAAGCACGCAGCGCGACGAGAATGTCAGACCTAAACGTGAAAATGGTCCCCACCAAAACGTGAAGACCACCTGGAGCCCCGTTACGGAATCGAACCGTAGACCTTCTCCTTACCATGCATGCCTGTTTCGTCCGATGGCGTCGCACTGCGTCGGATTACCGGAGGTCAGAAGGATATCGGCGCCTGGGTGCGTCGGACTCCGTCTGCCGTTGCCTGGGGTCATTGTCACTTGGTTTGTCACTGGCTTTCCGGATCCATGGAAGGATTGACGGCTCCATCCGGCGCTGCTTGAGGCCTGCCACCTCCGGCAGGACAAGCTTACGATGGCGGGGCGGGCGGCGAAGGCTGGCAACGCGGCAGGCACGATTCCATCTGCGCCTTCCTACGGTGGTCCCTTCCCTCGGTTGGCTGGCAGCTGAGCTGGGGGCCGGTCAGCGACACATTGCTTTCGCAGGTCAAACCGAGCCATCACCGCCTGACGGAATCGTCGGGCGGCGGCACCAAAATGGAAAGCTTCGATGAGGCGACCGCCAGGGCAACCATGTGGCCCATGGCGCGACAGTCCAGTGGCGGCATCTTTGAACTGTGGCAGTAACTGGCTGGCCGGGTTGGTGGAGCAGAGGATAGGTGGCTGATGCACGGCATCGTCAACGGCTTCGCGGGAAAGGGCCCCGTTGTCGCTGCGACCGACGCGAACTTGACCTCTTGACCCGGGCAGGTCGGCCCGGCTAAGGTACCATACAAACGGTTGGTTGAATTACCTGCCGTACAGGGAAGGAAGTCGGCGAGATGCAGGACGGGATGTTCGTAATCGATGGCGTGGCCCACACCTTCGACATGAGTGACAGCAACCTGGCGGCGCCAGATTACGCCGAAGCGTTGCGGCGCTTGCAGGCCAGTTTCTTCGCCGGGCAGCCCGCCGGATACAACCTGGAACCCGAGTCGACCCTGCGGGACTGGACGGTAGAGGAGACCGCCAGCATCCTCTTCCGCGAGTCCCGGACAGACGTGGCGGTATTTCATCCGGTACCGATCTTCTTCTTCAAGGACGGCTACTCCGGGTTCCACAAGGCGCTGGAGGCCACCAGGCGGTGGCCGCAGCGATTCATCGGCTCCTACATCGCGGTCGACCCGCTGCGGCCCGACCCGCTGGGGGAGATGGAACGCCAGTTTGAGCAGCTCGAGAATCCGGTCGGGCTCAAGCTGTACCCGGTCAGCTACCACGAAGGGACCGTCACCCCGTGGCGCATGGACGACCCGAAGATCGGGTTCCCTCTGTATGAAAAGGCCCGCGAACTGGGCCTGACCTGCATCGCGACGCACAAGTCCCTTCCGATGGGACCCTCGCCCTCCGGCGGCCACGCCTTCAGCCCGGTGGACGTGGAAGGCGCGGCCGCGGCATTCCCCGACCTGAACTTCTCTATCGTCCATGGTGGCCTGTCGTTCGTCGAGGAGACCGCGTGGCTGCTCGCCCGGTTCCCCAACATCTGGGTCAACCTTGAAACGATGAACCTGGTCCTCACCATGCGACCGCACGTGTTCGGCGAGCAGCTGGCTGCCCTGCTGGGTGTCGCCGGAGAAGACGCGCTGAACCGGATCTACTGGTCCACGGGCGCGATGAACTCCCACCCTCGTCCCGGGCTCGAGGGGCTGATGAACTTCCAGTTCACCGAGGACCAGCGAGAGCGTCACGGGATCTTCTTCCCGATCCCGCAGCTCACCCTCGCGCACAAACGGGCCATCCTCAGCGAGAACATCGCGCGGCTGCACGGCTGGGATGTTGACGTCCTCGCGGCAGGGATCAAGGGCGACGAGTTCGACGTGCCCGGCGACTCGGCGCTTCCGGTCCCTTACTCCACCACCGCGATGAAGGACTCCGTGATGACCCCACTGCCCGAGGCGGCCGACGTTGCCTGACGCTCCCCGGTGCCGTCACCGAAGGAGGAACCATGCCCCTGGTGATGAACGGCCCTGACGGCGCAAACCGCGCCGGGACCGAGACGATAATACGGATCAAGAGGATCCTCAACACTATCGGCGATCCGTGCAGTGTCGCGTCAGGGACCCCCATGGGTATCGAGGAGATGGGACTCATCAAGGAACTTCACCTCGACTCGAACGGGCACCTTCGCATCGCGATGCGCCTGACTGCCCCGCTGTGTCATAACGTCGGATACTTCAACGTCGAGATAAAGAACCGGCTCCTCGCCCTCGACGAGGTCCAATCGCTAGACATCACGATGGACCACGGGCTGGAGTGGACACCGGAAAACATCAGCCAACAGGCCCGCGAGCGTCGCCAGGCGACGCTCCGGCGCTACGGGCTCACCCGCGAATCCCCTCATCCCGTCAGATCTTCTGAGTCCTCCCATAACCTGGAATAGAGGTTCCTCGGTGTCCATTCACGGCGTCTCGTGACCTGGCGTCAGGCGAATGCGGAGAGCGGCGGTAGCAGGGCTTTCCGGTGAGGGCAACGGCGCACGCCCAGCTGACCGTCCAGGAATTGCGGGCACCGGCTAGCGCGGAAGATCTTCCACGGCCAGCGCGGCGAGCTGCGTCAGCGCTACCGCGAGGGCCAGGAAGACCAGCCGGCGCCCTCAGCCTGGTGCTCAACGCCGTCATGCTGTGGAACGCCCGCTACACCGACGCCGCTCTCACTCGACTGCGCCCGGGTTACCCGGCAGATGAGGCCGACTCGCGACGCCTGTCACCGCTGGCGCGATCACCACTTCACCGTCCACGGCCGGTAGACCTTCACCCGTCCGCCAGCACCGTATTGAGGCCACTGCACGGTCCGTCGGTCTCCGACCCCGACGGGAGCTAGCCCAGGACGGGGCACCTTGCTGCGCGGCGAATCCGTGCCAGCGCGGGCCAGGGACCCTGGCGCCGATTATTCCAGGGGCTTAGCGGAGGATCCCGGACCGCTCGTCCTCAGACCTGCGCCGACCTTAGTTGATAACGATTCGGGACGTTGCGGGTAGCAGGCCTAACCGCACTGTTGACATAGGAACCAAACGGTTGGTAGAAATAGGAGCATGTCGCCCGCCGCGCGCGCCGCGGCCCTTTCTTAGGAGTCACATGCGAAGAGCCATACGGGTCACGTTCTGCCTGACCGTCCTTTCTGCCGTGGTCGCGGGCTGCGGGTCTAGCTCTGGGTCCTCGGGGAGCTCGAGCTCTTCGAGCACCTCGGGCTCCTCGACCGCGGCGTCTTCCGTCTCCGCGTGCATGAAGACGGCGACCGCGACGGCGGCCGCCAAGACCTATACGCAGCCGCCGACCGCCGCTAACCCGGCTGCCAAGGGCAAGACGATCGCTATCGTTGCTGTCGGCCTGTCCTCGCCCACGGTCGCCGTCGGTGCCCAGTACGTGGAGGCGGCGGCTAAGGCGATGGGCTGGAAGTACACCGTGTACGACGGGAAGCTGGACCCGGCCAATTTCCCTGTTGGCATCCAGCAGGCGATCGCGGCCAAGGTCAGCGGCATCGTCGGGATTGGCCTGGATGCGCCCACGGTCACCGCGGCCGCCAAGCAGGCAGCTGCGGCCGGGATTCCGATCGTCTCGGTGCAGGGCTGGGACCTGAACGATGTACCCGGCTCGTCCAGCGCCCAGCCCGTCTATACGGTGCACATCAGCTTCGGCAGCCGTTACAAGAGCTTCGCGGACGCCATGATCGCGTATGGCGCTACCTCGGCCGCATGGGACATCGAGAAGGCCGGATGCACGGGCAAGATCATCGATTTCTCCAATGACGAGTACGTCACCTTGGAGTTGATGCAGGAGGGCTTCGTCAACGAGGTCAAGCAGGTGTGCCCGAAGTGCACCTTGGTAGATGTGCCGTGGCTTGCCGCTGACTTCGGCCCGCAGCTGACGGCCCTTGCGAATACGGCGTTCCTCAAGAACCCGACAGCAGTGGCTGCCAACGGCGCCACCAACCCGACCCTCGGCATCACCCAGGCGGTCGTCCAGTCGCACCTCGTCGGCAAGATCCAGATGATCGGCGGATTCGGTGTCGCCGCTGACTACGACACCCTTCGGTCCAACACGGGCATCAACGCGGTCAACTCGTGGCCGCTCGAATGGTGGTCCTACGCCGCGGTGGACACCCTCAATAGCTACTTCAATAAGACGCCCGCTCGTGACGAGGGCCTTGGCTTCCAGATCATCGACCAGGCCACTGGCCTGCCCGCCCCGGGACAGAATTTCGCCCCTCCGTTCGACGTCGCCGCAGCATACGCGAAGTCCTGGGGTGTCGGCAGTTGATGCATGCCGACGACGCCGTGGTTCCCCGGGCGGCGGTAGCCGTCCGGGGTGCCACCAAGACATTCGGTCACACTCAGGCACTGGACGATGTCCACCTCGACCTAGCCTGGGGCGAAATCCACGCCCTCGTCGGCGGGAACGGCTCAGGGAAGTCAACGCTGCTCAAGATCCTCGCCGGGGTCCAGCCCGCTGACTCCGGGGTCCTGGAGACGCAGGCCGAGACGTGGGACCTGAGCCGCCACACTCCGGAAGAGTCCGCGCGCGCCGGCTTGCGGTTCGTTCATCAGGACCCGGCGATCTTCCCCATTCTGAGCATCGCCGACAACCTCGGCCTGGGCGGCCAGTTCGTGCGGGGGCGGCTGGGAACCATACGCCGCCGTCGGTCTAACGAGCGGGCCCGCGAAGTCCTGCGTGGCTTCGACCTGGACGTCGATCCGGGGATGCTGGCGGCAGCCCTGTCCGCACCTCAGCGTGCGTTGCTCGCAATCGGGAGGGCCCTGCAGGACGTCGGGGAGTCTCAGCGTGCCATCTTGTTCCTTGACGAGCCAACAGCGGCGTTGCCGGCCGAAGAGGCCGCGGATCTACTCAGAACCCTTCGGCAGCTCGCGGACAGCGGACACAGTGTCGTTCTCGTCAGCCACCGGCTCGATGAGGTTCGAGAAGCCGCCGACCGGGTCACGTGTCTTCGCGATGGCCGTAACGCCGGGACGATCGATGCCTCGGACCTGAGTGAGGCCCGGTTGGCCGAGTTGATCCTAGGCAGCAAACTGGAACAAACCGTCAACGTCAGCGCCTCCACCGTGTCGACCGAGACCGTCTTGGAGCTGCGCGACGTCTCCGGCGGCCCGATCCGCGAGGTGAGCTTCGCGCTGCACCGCGGGGAGATTGTCGGCATCGCTGGCCTTCTCGGCAGCGGCAGGACCGAACTGATGGAACTGATATACGGCGTCCGCAAGCTGCTCAGCGGAGAATTGCTGGTGCGCGGACGGCCGGTGCACGCGCCCTCCAGCTCGGCCATGGCCAAGGCCGGTGTCGCCTTCGTTCCTGAGGATCGCGGGACCGGCGGCGTCTTCCCCGACAACAGCGTGGCGATGAACCTGACCGCCGGGCAGTCCCGGCGCTACTTCCGGCATGGCTGGCTGCAGACCAGGCAACTCGCCAGGGAGGCGGCCGGTGACCTATCGAAGTACGCCGTCAAGGCCGACAGCGCCCAGGCCAGCATCGAATCCCTCTCGGGAGGGAACCAGCAGAAGGTAGTGCTGGGCCGGTGGCTACGCACCGCGCCCGCGATCCTGCTGCTGGACGAACCGACCCAGGGCATCGATGTCGGCGCTCGCGAGACGATCCTTACCCTTATCGCCGATGCCTGCCGAGCCGGCAGCGCTGTACTGATCGCGAGCTCGGAATTCGAGGAATTGTCCCGTCTCAGTCACCGGACATTGATCCTCAGCCGCGGCCGGATCGTCGAGGAGCATCCACGCGGCACGAGCAGTCACGAGCTCCTGGAATCTGTGCTGGACAACCAAAGGGCTGATGCCAGATGAACGCTGGTGGGCGATTGACGGAGTTTTTCGAGCGGTACGCGCTCCTCGGGCTGCTCCTTCTCGTAGGCGTGTTCTTCAGCCTGAACCCGTCGACGTCCGAGTTCGACAGCTCGGCGAACATCACGGCTATCCTGAGCAACCAGTCGATCCTCGGGATTCTCGCGATCGCGACGGTCATCCCGCTGGTCACCGGGCAGATCGACTTGTCTGTCGGCCCTAACGCCGGACTGACGTCGGTGCTGTGTGCAGGACTCATGAGCAAGTCCGGCTGGCCGCTTCCCGCTGCGGTGCTGGCCGCGATCGTGGTGGGAGCCGTCATCGGAATTGTTAACGGCATCCTGGTCGCAGGATTCCGGATCCCGTCCATCATTGCGACCCTGGGCATGACCAGTGTGATCGCGGCGATCGTCCAGGCTTATTCCGGTGGCCTATCCATCACCACTGGGATCAGCCCGGTTCTCATCAACCTCGGCTCGGGAAACTGGCTCGGCCTTCCGAAGCTCTTCTACTTCATGGTGGGTGCCGGTCTCGTGGCCTGGTACTTCCTGGAGAAGACACCGCTGGGGAAGAGCCTCTATGCGCTCGGGTCCAGTCCCCGGGCCGCGCTGCTGGTCGGCATCCGGGTTCCACGCCTGACCTTCCGCAGCTTCGTGATAGCCGGGGCGCTGGCCGGCGGCACCGGGATACTGGTGATCGCCAACGTTGGCTCCGGGAACCCGGAGCTCGGCCCGAACTACACGCTGCCTGCCATCGCCGCAGCGTTCCTGGGAGCCACCGCGATACAGCCAGGACGGTACAACGTCTGGGGCACCATCACGGCCGTGTTCTTCCTCGCGGAGAGCGTGAACGGGCTGACTTTGTGGGGGGCGTCTCCGTGGCTCAGCGAGTTGTTTGACGGAGCTGCCCTGATCATCGGTGTCGGTCTGGGCATCTATGCCGGCACCGTCAGGCGCAGAGCAGCGGGCCGGGGCCAGGAGGAGGCGCACCGACCTGACTCGGGCAGCCCGCCCACCGCTGACAGCCCGCCGACCGCTGCACCGGACGTGGCGGCCGCGGACGGCGGGGAGGCGAAATCCCGCTGACCGCCGCGCCCGGCTCGTACGGTCCTCGCCGTTCCCTACGAGGAATGGGCCTCGGACTCATGCCGAATGGTGGCACGCCGGCCACAGAGATAGGTTCCGTGCCCGGCCAAGGTTCGCGGGCATCGATGTCCAGCGACAATCACGCAATGCAGAAGTGAGCGGAGGAACATGGGAACACGGGTCGAAGGCAAGGTTGCCTTCATCACGGGCGCCGCGCGAGGCCAGGGCCGCAGCCATGCCGTGCGCCTCGCGGAGGAAGGCGCCGACATCATCGCAGTGGACATCTGCCGGCCGATCGACGGAGTCCCCTATGCGGGGGGCAGCTCCGAGGACCTGGCTGAGACCGTCGACCAGGTCAAGAACCTCGGCCGCCGGATCGTGTCCATGGAGGCCGATGTACGGGACCAGCAAGCGCTGGACACGGCACTGGACCGGGGCATTGCGGAGTTTGGCCGGCTCGATATCGTCGCGGCGAACGCAGGCATCAGCTCGGCCCCGCATGCGGCCCAGGACATCCCCGAGGATATCTGGACCGACATGGTAGACATTAACCTGAGCGGTGTATGGCGGACGTGCAAGGCCGCGATACCCCACATCGTCGCGGGCGGCCGCGGCGGCTCGCTGATTCTCACCAGCTCGGCGGCCGGGCTGCAGGCCTACGCCAACGTCGCGCATTACGTCTCGGCCAAACACGGAATCGTGGGTCTGATGCGGGCCCTGGCGCTGGAGCTGGCGCCGCACAACATCCGTGTCAACAGCCTGCATCCCACCCAGGTGGACACCCCGATGATCATGAACGACTCGACGTACGCGCTCTTCCGGCCCGATCTGGAGCACCCCACGCGCGAGGACTTCGCCCCGGCGTCGCAGGCCATGAACGCGTTGCCGGTCCCGTGGGTGGAGTCGCGTGATGTAAGCAACGCGATGCTGTTCCTCGCCTCCGACGAGGCACGGTTTATCACCGGTGTCGCGCTCCCGGTTGACGCCGGCGCGCTGATCAAGTAACCGCGCCCGCGATGGGTGATCGCTGCCCGCAGGCGCCCCCGCCGCTGAACGGGCGGCGGCCGCGCAGCCGGGCGGTCGCCTCCGCGAACCGGCTGCGACGAATTTTGGAGCGTGGATGAAGCGATTTGACGGCAAAGTGGCGGTGATCTCCGGTGCCGCGCGCGGCCAAGGGCGCTCACATGCCGTGGCGCTGGCGGGTGAGGGCGCCGACGTGGTGGCGTTCGACGTGTGCGAAAGGCTCAGCACGACGATGACGCCCCCTGCCTCGCTGGACGACCTCAGGGAGACGGCAGAGCTAGTCGAGGGTCAGGGCCGCCGGTGCCTGACCGCGCAGGTTGACGTGCGAGATCTAGAGTCACTCACGGCCCTGGCTGCTGACGCGATGAGGATGTTCGGCCGGATTGACCTTCTCGCCGTCAATCACGGCATCTGGTCGGTGGCACCCAATTCATGGGAGCTCGAGGAGGAATCCTGGCAGGAGAGCATCGACGTCCTGCTGACAGGTACCTGGAAGGTGTGCAAGGCCTTCATCCCGCAGCTCCTCGCGGGGGGCCGTGGCGGAGCGATCGTGCTCACCGCATCGAGCAACGGAATCACGCCCCAACCGTCAGCCGTCGCGTACTGCGCCGCCAAGGCCGGTGTCCTCAACATGATGCGAGTCTTGGCATGGGAGCTAGGCGAGCACGGCATCCGTGTCAATGCCATCTGTCCCGGCGGAGTCGACACTCTGATGGTGACGGGGGGCGGCACGCTGGCTCAAGCCATGGCGCTGCGGCCGCGCTATCACGGCACTGACCGCAACCTGCTGCCGGTCGGGCTGCTTCCGCCGCAGAGCATCTCCGATGCGCTCGTATGGCTGCTGTCCGACGATGCGAAGTATGTGACCGGGATCCAGTTGCCCGTTGATGCCGGCTGGACTGTCTTCTGAGTCGCGAGTTACCAGTGGTCAGCCGGTGTCTCCGCACAGCGGCGTGGCTCAATGCCGCCTGGCATGGAGGGTCCGCAACCCGCGGGCTACGAGGATCGGCACGGCGGAACCGACGTTGTCGTAGCCATCGCTGACCGTGGTTCCGGTGAGATGGCGGCCGTGGACGCCCTCGAGGATGACCGCCAGTTTCATTGCTCCGAGGGCCGAATAGAAGGGTAGTTCGTCGAGGGGCCGGCCCGTGATGCTGGCGTAGCGGTGCGCCAGCTGGTCTGCAGTCGGAAAGCCCTTCCGGGTAGTGATGCCAGCGGCTACCGCGATCTGCGCTCGTTCGTCATCGTCCCGGTCATGCCAGTAGGTCAGCAAGAGCCCGAGGTCTGCCAGCGGGTCTCCGAGCGTGGACAGTTCCCAGTCCAGGACGGCCGCGATCCGGCCCTGCCCGGTGACGTCCACGATCGTGTTGTCAAGGCGGAAGTCGCCGTGGACCACGGCCGTCTCGTCACGGCTCGGTATGTTGGCCCTGAGGGCTGATAGGAGAGCGTCCATGTCCGGCAGCTCCCGGGTCCGCGAGCGATTCCACTGCTCCGTCCACGTGCGGATTTGCCGCGCGGAGTAGCCGCCGCGCCGGCCGTAGTCGCCTAGGCCGACAGCGTCCGCGTCGACCGCATGCAGATCGGCCAACGTGCGTATCAGCGCCTCAGCGATTTGCCCGCATGTCTGGGGATCAAGGTCGCCCGTATCGGCGGCGCTTCGGAGCACGCGCCCGGCAACCTCGGGCATCACGTAGAACGGCGCCCCGATGACGTCTGGGTCCGTGCACAGTGCCAACGGCTCGGGGACCGGTACCACGGTCGGCCACAGCGCCGCGAGGATCCGGAACTCACGGACCATGTCGTGCGCGCGCGGTAGGACATGGCCGAGCGGCGGCCGGCGCAGGATGTAGCTCCGGGGACCGATCCTCAGCCGGTAGGTGATGTTGGACAGTCCTCCGGAGACGATCGCCGCGTCCCAGTCATCGGCAGGATCGAGATCAGGCAGGGACGCCAGCAACCACCGTCGGGCAGGCAGGGCAGGCAGCCCCGGGAGGTCGGTGATCATGGGCCGACGAGCTGAGGCGTAGCTGCCGCGGCACGCCGCGCTGCTCTTTTCGCAATCGACATCCTACGTGCCTCCGAAGCGCCGTCGTAGATCTGGAAAGGTCGCATGACGTACATGCGTCCGATGACGAGTTCCGTCGCGGCGCCAAGCCCGCCGCACAGCTCGACGATGCGGCTGACCGCCTCGCTGACGAAGACCTTGGCCCGCAGCGACGGCTCAGTGTCCCGTCGGCCCCCCGCGACCAGCCGGGCACTATGCCAGATCGGCGCCCGGGCGGCCTTGGCGGCGCTCTGTAGCTCCCGTCGGACGGCATCAGTCAGTCCGCCCGCGAATGCCGCCTGCTGGCGGGGGATGACAACTGTGTCAATGAAATCAGCGATGTCCCTCTGTGACTGCTCGACGTGACTCGGGAGGGAGAAATCGATCGGCACTGGTTTACTCCTCGGGGATGATAACGGGAATCTCGCTTCGCCAATCCGCCCGGCAGAGATGCCTGGGCGGTCAGATCAGGCTCGCCAGAGATTGCCTCCCGGCCTGGTGACTACGATGTTGGGTATCGCCGCGTAGCGCGACAGCCTGCATATGGCGAGAGCGATCTCCGCGATATCGTCGACCCGGATCATCTCGGCTGGGTCCAGCCGGTCTCGGATCCACGCGGTCATGTCCGTATCCACGTAGCCCGGCGAGATCGCGGTCGCGTTCACCCCGGCCGTCCCCTCGGACGCGGTGATCGACTCGCACAGTGATATGAGCGCCGCCTTCGTCGCCCCGTAGGCGGCGAGTCCCGGCTCGCTCGCGGTGCCGGTGATGGATGCGATCGCAATGATCTTGGCTCCAGGGTGCGGCTCGTCGATCGCTGCTGCGCGAAGGGCGGGGAGTAGGCACTGAACGAGCTGGAACGGCGCTCGCAAGTTGACCGATACCTGAGCGTCGAGACGTCTCAGCGGATAGTCCTCTAGTGTCCCGGCTATGCCCGCACCTGCGGCGATGACCAGCACATCGAGCGCGTGAGCTAGTGAAAGCTGTGCGTTCGCCAGAGCCTTCACGTCTTCCGGATCAGCCATATTGGCTGCTATCACGCGGACTTGACCGCCGCTGGCGCGTAGCTGGACGGCAGCGGCGTCAAGGGCTTCCTGGTTCCGCCCGGAGATGGTGAGGTCATAGCCAGCCGCGGCAAGGCCAGCCGCTATCGCTCGCCCGATGCCCCGGGAGCCGCCGGTGACCAGTGCTGTCCGGTGACTCACAGGCCGACGGCCCTGGCGATGGCCGCCAGTCTCGCCAGGGATTCGCCGGCGGGGAGCGTCTCGAGGAGAAAGATGCAGGCATCGGCGCCCATCTGCTGGTATTCCTCGACCTGTTGCGGGTCGGGGGACATCCCGAAGACCATGACCGGCGTGCGGTCTCGCCCGGCTGCGTCGCACCTGAATCGCAGTTCTGCGATCCTGTCCTTCATGCCGGGCATCGGCGGCCAGCCTGGGTTGGGCGCCCAGGCGTCGCCGTATTCGAGCACCCGGTCGAGCACTGTCGGGCCCATACCGCCGACGATGATGGGCGGGTGCGGCCGCTG
>Ga0302325_10028772_pt1 | contig 11492 bp, 10 predicted proteins | sample Palsa_T0_2_FD_201948 | JGI IMG/M metagenome (GOLD analysis project Ga0302325, IMG submission 201948) | Peat permafrost microbial communities from Stordalen Mire near Abisko, Sweden - Palsa_T0_2 | ecosystem: Environmental > Terrestrial > Soil > Palsa > Peat permafrost | place: Sweden: Abisko... | reverse complement strand
GGGAGTTTGGTCCTTCCGTGAGGGCCAAAAGGCTTAGGGAGTAAAGCCGGAAGAGAGGAACAAATGATATGTTCCAGTTGAAGATTGTTATTCGACTCGCAATCTGTTCGGCAATGCTTACTTTTTTATCGGGAGAGGCATCGCCGCAAGTAACAGACAGCAAGCTCCGCATTAGGCTCTTCGACAGTGAAACCGGATTCCCGGTTCCTGTTCCACTACTGCATACCAACATGACGTTTGCAGAGGCAGTGACGCATCGCGCGGGCGAAATCGATGTTAACCCGGGAAGAGAACGCGGTGTACTAATACTATCTGCTCCCGGATATCCGGAGCTGAAGCTCTCGCTAAATATGCGTGCTGCGATGCCAGCAATCCAAGTGTACACCTCAAAATGCTCCGAGCCAATTCGGCAGTCCGCAGTTGCAAGAACTTGTGAAGCCTACTTCGTCTGGTGTGGCGGGATTTCTGAGCGACGACGACACCGGACACCCGCTTGAAGGCGTGCGGATCGTCGTCGAAGAAACTCGGTATGAGGCCTTGAGCGACGCGGGTTGGTTCTTCAAGCTTTTATTGCCAGTCCCCGGAAAGGCCGACAAGGTAACTGCGCGAATTACATTTTCCAAGCCGGGCTACGTGACCCTCATAAGGTCGCACGTCGACTTGTATGCTGGAACGGTTCAGAAGTATCGCCTTCGACTACGTTCCGGCGCTGGAACAAGCGAGATCGATGAGAAACAACTTCGGGGTACTGGCAGCGGGGCGCAATTCGTAGAGCCTTTCGAAAGTTTTTCACATGATCGCGCTAACGGTCTCGCACTTCCGGCGACAGTCAGAGTCGGCACAAATTGCGAGAACAATCCGAAGGCCTGTAAGACCATCGTTGTGAACACGCTGGAGGATTACGCGAAACATGTTCTGCCTCGGGAGTGGGTGGCCTCTTGGCATAGCGAATCTCTGAAGGCAGGTAGTGTTGCCGTGAGGGGCTATGGCGCTTGGTACACTGAGCATCCTTTGACCGCCAGCTACGACATATGTGATTACGAAGCGTGCCAGATGTACGACCCTACTTCCACGAACAGCAAAACGGATGCAGCAGTAGACGCAACGAAGGGAAAAGTTCTGGTTGATCAAGCTGACGCTATCGCTCGATCAGAGTATGCTGCAGAAAACAACAATGCGGGCTGTGGAGACGGAAAGACGGGTGTAAATCAACCCATTGCACCTTGCATATCCGACGTCACATGCAAAGGCACTACCAGAAATGGCCACGGCAGGGGGATGTGCCAGTCGGGTTCTCAACGCTGGGCGACCGGCAAAGATCACGACAATAATCCCGTCGATGGCGGTCCCGAAACGTATGATTGGATATTGAAGCACTACTATCCATCGTTGACGATCGGAACAGGCGCTACCGAGTTTTTGAGCACCATTCAATAGTTTCGCGATTAGGAGGCATAACAGACGATGAAATATCTCAAACTTGTCGTTCTTCTAGTGGCCACTTTGTCGGTGGAGGCGCCGATGTCTGCATCCTTTGATACGGTTCATTTTGGTCCGGCAACGTTCAAAACAGAATTCTGGATTAACAACAAAACCGTCTTCAAGAAACCGAAGAACGTCAACGTTGAATTCGTGACTGCTGGAGCTTTCGATTGGGTCTTTGCCGATTCGAGCGGCCACGAGGTAAAGACCGTTCCAACTAAGAATGAACATGGCAGCTGGACAGGCATTGACTTCGCTTCCCAAGGTTTGTTCAAGGATTACAGCATCGGGTTTCGAAATGAGTCCGGCAAAGATCAGGAAATCAAGCAGGGTGATGTCGAACTGAGGTAACAATCTGGGTTCGAGCGTAAAGATTCTTGCTAAAAGTTTGATTCCATACAATTGGCCCTGGGACTTTCCATATTAAGGTTCAGGCAGGAAACCGGCTTCGAGTCCTAAGGTTTGGCGATTCATTGTCGGTCCGCGTGGGCCCAAGCACAAGTCGGCGTTGGACTTACTTGAAGAAGAGCGCCTACCCAAAAAGCAGGCGCTCATTCCAACAAAAAATCCATTACAATCATGTGGTTGCATGTGGGCGTGTAGCTCAGCTGGGAGAGCACCTGCTTTGCAAGAAAGCGGGCAAAATCACACAAGTGCCGCATCTGGTGTCGCTTACGCGGAAACACGTGGTGCAATCAACCTCTTAAATTGGACCGAAGTTGGACCGAAATCGACCCTCGATCAACTCGGATGGTAGGTTCATGCAACATGGTATCCCGGGAGTGGGGCACCGCTTCGCCCGACGGCCATCGTGATGGGTGTAAGAAGTTACAATCGCCGAGTGAACGAACTGTCAGGCGAGACCCGCGACCCGAGGTACCATAGAATCGTGACGAACCAAGCACAATCGGCCGATCTGCTTTCCCGACTACACGACATTGATAAGCAGCTCGCCAATCGCTCTATGCCAATACGCCTAAGGCCGCTAGAGGCATTTAAGGTGCTGTATGGCTCAGTGCCAGACGGAGAGCGCAGGGACTCGCTATTCGCTCCGATTGCCGCCTGGTTCATTGAACTCTATGGAGATCGCGTCCGGTGGGACGGCGTCGTTGCGCGCGTTCCTATTCTCGTAAGCGGAAACTTATATCTTTTGGCAGTTCCATTCACATCGACGAACACGATGCTTAAGCTTACCGACTTCATCGAAGGCCTTTCTCAGGACGTCGCTGACAGTCTATCGCCCGAGGAAATGGCCACCAGCTTGGAAACGGCAATGCTTTGCACGTCTGCGGTACACAAAATTTACAATCTCAGTGTGGACGACATTCACTTCTCAAGCGAGGAACGCGAGCTGCTGCGAAGGGCACTATTCGATCTGGAGAACGCTTCGACTTCTCTGAAGTTGACGGAAGATACTCAGGGAGCCGTTTTTAATGCCCACGCGGCAGCCGAGAAATTCTTGAAGATAGGCATCAAGCGCGCAGGAATTTCGGACGACCTCATTTCTCACAAGCTGCCGAAAGTCTTCGAAAGGCTTGTCGGACTACGAAAGACGTATTCGTGGCTCCAGAGTTCCGTCGACGCGCTGCAGAACCTCGCGCCGGGCATGAACATTCGATACCAGCTTGTACCAAGAAGCCTACCTGATGCAGTTTCGGCCATCTACATCTCGCTAAACATATGCAGTATGCTCGCACAGGTGTGGTTGTTCGACCTCGCCAGAGGCAGCGAGAAGAGTGCATTTGTCCCGGGGCGATTTTATGTCGATGGCCGACGGGCTACGTTTTACTGCGACCGATTCCACACCGCAACCAAAGGTAGCCCAGGGGTGGTCCTCATGTCTTTTGGTGGCTTGACTGGATCTTTCATCGCAGAACTCGTGCTTGAACAAGCGGCGAGTTCCCTCTACCTCGAAGTCGCTGATGCCGCCCAGAGTGCCGAGTTAAGAACGCAATTCGATGAGCTGCGTCAAAGATGCCAAACTCCGATCAACCCGAAGGATATTGGGATGGCGGTTCATTCAAAACCCGAAGGAAGTTACGCCGGCGGAACGATGCGGGTTCGAATCACGGACAAAGCAAAGTAATCATTCAACGTGCCCGTCATGCCCTTTTTTCGTGCAGGTTTGGTTGCGGGCAGCATCGAAAGAATCTCGTGGTTTCTCACAGCTTTATAGAGCAGCACACGGCGGTTGGACAGACCGCGGCCGGACGCCGACTCGCGCAACGATGCGGGAGCGACCGGCTTCGCTAGTCAAGGAACGGTGAGCACGTGCTGAAGGAGCCAGGTATTCAATGGAGTTTCACAAAATAGGGCAGCCCGTCAGATGCTATCCGCCACGTTCTTCTTCATCCGCTACCCTTCCGTATTCAGACAGAGCGCGCCCCAATAGCTCCCAAGTCTCATTTCGGACCGGGTATTTTGGATGTTCGAGCCGTGCTTGGCAATTCTCGCCTGGCGGAGAGCCTTCTTCCCTGGAGAAATGCCATCCAAAATTCGTGAGAATCAGTCCCGTGTCACGGTTTTCGCGCTCCTCCTGTTGCCGGTACTCGAATGCTTTCATGGCCTCCTTGACCCAATCTTTTTGCATTAGGGGAACGTCGGGGGTAAGAGGAAGATTCACATCAATGAAAATAAGAAAAGGACAATCACCTGGATTCTGACCAGCCGCATCTTCGTAGAGCCGCTTGACTTCAGCCGGAGCGTCCTTGTCGAATTGACCGCGTCGATTTAACACACCAGCGCGGTGCCGACTTTTTGCTTCCACTCCGATACGCTCTCCGTTCTTCTTCGCAAAGAATTCCGGGTTCCGCTTGGAAGTGTCATTAATGAATTCGACTTCAAAGCCGCAACGAGCGAACAAACTGGCAATGAAAACCTCGTGCCGCGCCCCCTGGAACTGTTCGAGATCGCGAAGGCGTGCGAGGAGTTTCGCCGGCACATCACTGACGTGCGCAAGCTGGTAGATATCATCGGCCAATACTTGGAGCGCCCGCATTCCCCCAGTACTGGGTGCTCTCACATTCGCATCCGCCGCATTTCGTGGGTACTGATATTTCCTGAACTGCTGTGCGCGCTCCGAACGCCATTGCAAAACAATATGGCGCTCCTCCAGTGGTTTCTTCATCTCGTCATCGAACCAGTCTTTACCCAAATGCCAGAGTAGGTGATGCACTTGGAAGTCATAGAAAGTCTCGTTGAGTGGCCGTTTATGCAGATTTTTGCCGACAGCCCGAAATTTGACCCCGCCAAATTCGGCTTGAATCTGAGGCCTGCTCACAAGCCTCGCGGGTCCGCGCTTTAATTTCTCGACAAATTGTTTGCCTTCTTCTCGCTGGAAAAAGTCCCAAGGAGGAGGTGGGCCCGCACCTGGTTCACGAACCCTTCGTTGTTCCACTAGCACAAAAGTGTCGTATCCTCCCGCTAGCTTGGCGCACTCTCCCTTGAGGACGCCGATGACAAAGCCCTCCGAATCGCCCCTGACACCAAGGCTGTCACCGACTCTGTAACTATCGGGCGTTGGGCAAAATGAGTTGCCGGCGGGAACGATGCTCCCGTTTGGTTGCCTGACAAAGTAACCGTATCTGAACCATGCCATCTATCAGACTCAAAGAAACCCAAGCCCCATATCGCGGGGGTTTAAGGGTACACGATCCAATGCGGTTATTACGTCCATGGTGATTAGTCAAACGCTCGCACGCCTTAATATCTTCGCTGGACGAAATTCGAACGGGTGGCCGTCCGAACACAAACAAAAACACGGGCTATTTCGTCAGAGGTTTTCACGTCAGCTACCAGCGGCTAAGCTCGTTCTTGCGGTCTAGCACCGAAGGCGGTTTTTCTGAAATGAAGGGATCCGCTCGATCTGCTTGCCGTGTTGCCCATTCAATCCATGCCTTGTATTTCGGCTGTTTTTCGACAGACCATAAGCTGCTTTTTTCCGCGTAGGCCGCTATGAAACTGCGCATCCGTTCTGCGCGCTCCCACGCGTCCATCCAATCATCGAATTCCTTGAGCTTTTCTTCCTCTTGCTGAACGTCCTTCTGTAGCTGCACCCGCTCTCTCGCGCGCCTATCTTTTTCAGCCTCATCTCGTTTGCGCTTTTCCTCTCGTCGCCTCTGAGCGACAGCGGTTCGCATGAGCCCGGCCACAAAATCTGCGATGCGGGATTCGACGCGTTGGACTTTTGCGTCGCTCCAACGCTTTCGTTCTTCCCGTTCTCCCCAGGGTGTGTCCGAATGGATGCAAAGCGCTAGCTTGCCTACCGGTTCGTACGAGATTATTTCATCATAATCCCAGCGATCCGTTGGGTTTGGCACGTGGGGCTTCTGTACCACTACCTTCCGGATTGGCTCTTCGATGCCGAAGGACACACGGTCACCATTGATCACGGCAATCGTTCCACCTGTGTCCGATACAGCTACGCCGTGGCCCTGTCGCTCCAAAACCGCGACTACCTGAGCCATCACTTGCAATGCACGTTCGAGCGCGCCTTCGCTCACCTTCACGTCCAATCCACCCACGTCTCTTGGCAACAGAATGCTATGTTCATCTTTTCTGCTCCGACTCCGTAGCAGGCTGGCAGTGTGTCGAATCAGGGGATGAGTTCGAGCGGCGGGATCGACAGGCTGCGCGTTCAATGCGCCGGAAGAGAACAGCTGGTCTACGGCTACGACTTCAGGATCTACTTGGTCGGAACTGGGCGGCTTCCTCGCTGCAATTGGAGACCGGAAAATCACGGGCACTTTATCCAGCTTCGGGAGCGGCATTCTCTTAACACCTTGATGTCCGTGAGCAAGCTTCGCCCAATGCCCCCGACCCGGCACTGGCACACAAAGCTTCCGACAGGTCTTGCCAAGTGCGACAGAGGAAACGCCATATTCCTCGGCCACCTTCAGCATCGGCTTCTCCCAGACCTTTTCATAAAGTTCTTCTCGATCGTATTGCTGCATGGTGCTTCCTCCAGAATGGGATCTTTTGGCGTGTTACAAGCTAAGAGGATTATTTGCCGGCCTGGGCTTTATCTTCTTTTGCAAATCAATTCCGAGTCGTAAGAGGCCACCTGCGACCGCTTTCAGATGTTCTTTCATTCGAGGTGTGCCCAGCAGCTTGTGAACTAGTTCGGCAGGACAAGCGTGTTGCTTCCGAAAAAGCTGGAGCAGCTCAATTGTCACGGTCGGCTCACACTCAAGGAGCGTGCGGCGCAGAGAGCTCACATGGTACGCATCGTCAGGCGTCCAGATTGCGCCATGCGCAACCAACATACCTAGGCACTCGAAGGCGTCTGAAACTTCGTATCTCGATTTCAGACCTCCGCTGCCGTACGGCCTGAAACGGCTAAGGTTCAAATTCCACAACGCGCTATCCAGCGCAGATGACCCGCCATTCGGTTTGTCATTGGGGTTGACGCCGAATGCAAGCAAGTACTCCAGAGTTGTCTTGCGGCCCCACATGGCCGCTTCGCGGAGGAGCAGAGCGAGGTTGTCGCGCGTAGGGTCGGGTTTCAGCTTCTTCATTACTTCGGCGTTTTCTGAGCGGCAGGCTTCCTCCAGGCCGGATGTGTAGCACTCTGAATCTTCTGTGTAGTCTTTTCCCAGGCTTGGCCCACGCGACCGTGGGTCGCCTCCCGCCCATATGAGCAAACTGACCCACTTCAGGTCCCCTTCAGCACAAAAGTGGCGCAAGGCGCAATCGAGTTGCTCCTGGAGCTGTGGCGCGAGTTTTGGGTAAGACTCTTTGCATTCGAGAAAGGGCCGAAGTGCAGTCCGGATTCTGGCGCCAAATGCCACAGCAAACGGCCGCCCTCGAATAAGGTCGGCACCACGGTCGAGAAAGAACCGGATCATTTTAGGTTCCCAATCGAGGAGAACATCCGCCAAGTTAATCGAATTAATATCGGCCCCATGCTGCACGAGCAATTCAACAAGATCCAGTCTATGTGAGGATACAGCTTGGGCCAGAGCCGCGTTCTTTGAGGGCTCGTCGCCGCCGCGTTTCGCCAGCAGTTCGACCATGCTGTGGAATCCTGTCTCCACCGCAATTGCGAGCAAACTTCTCTGGCGACCGCGTTTTGTTGCAGCGGAAATGTCTAGTGGCCTGCCTTCGTTGATCCACTTCTCGACCTCGTACAGCCTTCCCGCACGGCACAAAGCAATCAGCTGCTTCGCTTCTGTCTCCGCGCCGCAATCAACAGCGTCCTTGGTGTCCGGTCCCATCCGGGTAATCCTAGCCCTTTGTCCAAGCCGATGTTAATCATAGAATCGCTCATCAAAATATCCACGGCACAATGCCGGCTGCTGGAAACGAAAGGGTTCGCCTTAAAGCTGGTTAGCCTCGGAACTTCTGACAAGTTGGGACTGAAATTCGGATGGCTGCGGGATCAGCGGAAGTGCTTTGGGCAGAAGAAGTGTAAGTTGCGGGGGCCCGACGTACCGAATTTAGACACTTTCTGCATCCCATTCCGCAGTGAACTGATTCCCTGCATTGCGTAAGCTGCACAAACTATAGCCATTTCAAGGGTTGCTTTCCGTATCTGTCGGGTCTCTGTCGTGGTAACAACCGCCGGCTCCGGCTAGAGTGCCCGTGAAAGGAAGGGCAAAATGCGACAAGAAATTCGTTATGGCAAGAAAATCGTAGAACTAAAGCGGGAGCGCGGCTGGACTCAGGAACACCTTGCGGAAGCGACTCGCTTGGAGGTCCGCACGATTCAGCGAGCCGAGAAGGATAAGACGAAAGGCCCCGAGACTCTACAGGCTATCGCCGGGGCCTTCGACGTGGAACTCGCAGATATGCAAACGGTGAGGCTCATACCCGAGCACCGGTTTCTGCGTGCGGAGTTGGTAACGAGCTATCGCCAATTTTTGTCGGTGGAAACAGCGCACCGGTCTGAGATGTTTTCAAAGGTCGTCTTGACTCAGTTAGACGACAAGTCTGACATCGAAGAATTGTGGGAACAGGTGTTTTGCGATTGGGATGTGATCTCGCACGAGGATTCCGACTTGTGGCAGACATATTGTGCCGGCGTTAAAGAGCCGATCACCGCGCTCTTCGATAGAGGCTTCGCGATATTCACTGTTGATGAATACACCGAATCGATTCTGCGCCCGGTCGCTGGCATTAAACCGGAAAGACCTTGGATCGATTGGACCGTTCGCCATCACGCCCTGGTCAACCGCCACGGTTGTTACAAGACCGCAGGCGAGCTCCACCGCTTCGACATGGCCTGCAGGCGAGGCTGCGAGCAGTTTCTTGAGGGCATCCGCAAACGAAACGGAGAAATGCTGGTTTGGCCCAATGCGGTGTTTCCAGCATTTGGACCAGAGCACGATTCGTTTTCGTGGTGCGACGAGTGTTTCCCGCCGAAGGAAGGCCGACTTCGGGTGGATGAGGACTACATCGCGTCGATCATGGGACTGTCCGTAAACGAGCTTCGGCAGATCATCGCAGTTCAGGCGGAGAGGGCGGGCGAGGATTCTCTCTACGGGCTGTCGTGAATTATTGCCCGTCAGGCTTCGGTGCGGCGACTCTGTCGAATTTTCCTGTCATCATCTTTTTAATCTGTTCTTGCATCTCTGGCGGTAGCAACACTTCAGGACGAAGCAGGGCTAGCGTGCGAATCTCTTCAATCGAGACTTCGATGAGCTTCAGGCGGTCAGGTGAAAGAGCTTCTTTCCAGTCACGAAATGCTGCCGCAGCACCCGCGAGGTTCTCGATGACATCGTTCTTCGGAAAAACGACGGCCAGCGTCATGCATTGCCTATTCAAGACCATGAAATCGTTGTAGTCCTTGTTCATTTCATGATCTTTTCGGGGATCGAGCAGCTTTCCTTTGTACTTGGTTTGGAAATACTCTAGTGCGGTGCCCATGTCGCGCGCCCGGACGTAGAGATCATGCCACTTCGACTGCCGCCAATCCGCGAGATCGCGGTCGGCAACTTCCCTCGCTTGTCGCAAGGTATCGTCTGCGCTACGGCTGGCGGTCTCTGCGGCCTTGAGCGAAGCCGCCGCGACCCATAGCGAGGTAATAGCGACCGCCAAAGAAGCGACACCGATGATCGTCGTAATTTGTGCTTCAGTCATCTCGAAGCCTGTCGTCAACCAAATCGCGCCGACGCAGAGAAGTGATAGGTAAGCTATAGCAATCGCTCTTCGGAGCACGAAATCCGCACTGTAACACAGACGATACAAACTGTTATGTTCACGTTCTACGCAGACGTACCAAAACCCTATGTAATTGGTGCTTTGGGCTTACTTCGAGCGAGAAGCAGATTTCCCGATATTGTTGAAAATATTGAAAACCAAAAGCAAAGGATGGAGTCTTTGGAGTGCCCGAACGCACTTGTAAAGCAGGAGCACTGTATGGAATTGACGGAGCGCTAGGAGTTGTCGAATGTCCACAGCACGGTGAGAGCACCCGCCTAGTGAGCAGTGCTCCTGCAAGCTCCAGCCTCGCGGTTGCAAAAGTCGCGACGCAGCTACGGACGCAATGTGTCTGAGTTGGCTCTGCGAAGCAAATTTACGAGTTTGAACCCGGGCAGAATGATTAAAACCAACGACCACACGAGGAAAAGGGCAGCCTGTATGAGGTTACCCGCTTGGTTGTTATATCGCCCGTAATCGCTGAACGATTGTACCGCTGAAAGAACCTCCGAACATCCGTTCGATGTATCAGCTGATCCCAGAGTATTCGGTTAACAGCCTTGAAACCAAATTAATCACAATTTGCCGGAGCCGAGACAAATCGAGGGGATTCAGCAAGTTCTGACAAAACGGGGCGAATCAGATTCGCCTTCTCTTTTCAGTTTTTGTTCGCTTTTGGCGTGTTTTAGCACAAGTCGCATGACACCTACATGACACTGCGATTTTTCACAAGTCAGCAATTTCTGATTAAGTCTGACAACTCGATTTGCTCTTTCTTGTCTATCATTTGTGCGGATTTGGGCCGAACAACATGACAATTACTTGGCACTTCTGGCAGCCTTCGGTCAATCAAGGGGACAAATTTGAGCTACGCGTCCTCTGGGGCTTTGGTTTTCTGTTCGATGATCTTCTTTAGCCTGTAGGAAGTGCTTCTTCCTCCAGCTTCTTCCTGCTCAATGACGCCCGAGGCGATCAGCTCTTCGATGTCCCGGAGAGCAGTGCGCGAGGAAGCTTTTGTGATTTTCATCCACTTGTCTCTCGTCAGCTTCCCTTCGAATCCGCTGAATAGTTTGTTCAGAACTTTCGTCTGCCGATCATTCAGAGAGACCTTCCGTTGCTTTAAGCTTTTCCAGAACAGTTCCTTTTCCAGCGCACTGCTGGTGATTTGATTCGATTGTTCAATGGCCCTGTCCAGGCAACCGAGAAACCACGTCAGCCATCCCGTGATGTCGAGCGGACCTGCCTGCGTTCTCTCAAGAACTTCATAATAGTCCTTTCGATCTTCGAGAATTTGCGAGGACATACTGTAGAAGCGCTGAGCGCTCCCGTCCGATCTCGCCAGGCACATCTCAGCGATTGCTCTTCCGATTCTCCCGTTGCCATCCTCAAATGGATGAATCGTAACGAACCACAAATGCGCGATTGCAGCCTTCAAGAGCGGGTCTTCCTGTTCGTTGCCCTCGAACCACGCAAAAAACCTTCTCATCTCGCTTTCGACGCGATCAGCCGGAGGCGCTTCGTAATGAATCTTATGGCGACCGACTGGCCCCGACACAACTTGCATTGGCCCCTGGCTGTCGTCACGCCATGCGCCAACTCGAAATTTATCTTGGGTCGTGCGGACGCCCGGAAAGAGATTGGCGTGCCAGTCAAACAACCGTTCCCTTGTCAGCGGCTCGCTGAATTTCTGCGTCGCGTCCAGCATCATTTCAACCACGCCATCGACGTTCCGATCCTTGTGCGCTGTGAGTCCACCGACCTCCAGTCCAAGCCGTCGAGCCAACGAAGACCGGACGTTTTCAGGATCAAGCACCACGCCTTCGATTGCGCTCGATTTGATCGTTTCTTCCGTAAGAACTTTTAACGTCGCG
>Ga0302325_10028771_pt1 | contig 11492 bp, 8 predicted proteins | sample Palsa_T0_2_FD_201948 | JGI IMG/M metagenome (GOLD analysis project Ga0302325, IMG submission 201948) | Peat permafrost microbial communities from Stordalen Mire near Abisko, Sweden - Palsa_T0_2 | ecosystem: Environmental > Terrestrial > Soil > Palsa > Peat permafrost | place: Sweden: Abisko... | reverse complement strand
ACGGAAAAGCTGGCGGAGACATCCGAGTCGCTCTCCCAGCAAACCGCCGGCCTGATGGTGCTGGTCAAAGAGTTCAACGCCACCGCCGAGAACGAAGAAATGCCCGAGCTGCAGAGCCTCACTGCTTAAGCCTTGAGATCGGCCCGCAGATTCGCCTTAGAGAGACAGGAGTCCGTATGAGCGCACCCGCGCGAGTCCTGATCGTGGACGATTCGGCGTTAATGCGCCAGTTGCTGTCCAGGATCATCAATTCCGATCCCATGCTCCAGGTTGTCGGCGCGGCAGGCGACCCCTACGAGGCCCGGGAACAAATCAAAGCGCTCAACCCGGATGTCCTCACCCTCGATATCGAGATGCCGAGGATGGACGGACTCACCTTTCTCGAGAAGCTGATGCGTGGCCACCCGATGCCGGTGGTGATGATTTCCTCGCTTACTGAGCGCGGCGCGGAGGTCACTTTGCGCGCGCTCACACTGGGCGCCGTCGACTATGTCTCCAAGCCCAGGCTCGATGTCTCCAATGGAACCATCGAGCAGGCCGAGGAGATCGTAGCCAAGATCAAGGCAGCGGCCAAGGTCAAGGTGCGTGGAGCGAAGGCTCAGCCTGATGCCGCGCCTGCGTTGCCCGCCGGCTATCACTTCTCCGCGACCCATAAAGTGGTTGCCATCGGCGCCTCCACGGGCGGCACCGAGGCGTTGAAGGATGTGCTGAGCCCGCTGCCGGCTGACTTTCCCGGGGTGGTCATGGTGCAGCACATGCCGGAAGCGTTCACGCGGCCATTCTCGGAGCGCCTGAATTCGTTATGCCGGATTCACGTCCAGGAGGCGCGGGATGGGGATCGCATCCTTCCCGGGCATGCCTTATTGGCGCCCGGAGGGCATCAGATGGAAGTGGTTCGCCGTGGCATGGAATATGCTGTGCGCGTTTATCGTGGCGAGCGGGTCAATCGCCATCTGCCCTCGGTGGATGTTTTGTTCTCCTCCTGTGCTCAGCATTTGGGCAAAAACGCGGTCGGCGTGCTGCTTACGGGGATGGGCGCGGATGGCGCAAAAGGCTTGCTGGAGATGAAGCAGGCGAATGCCTTTACCATCGCCCAGGATGAAGCGACTTGTGTCGTTTTCGGCATGCCTCGGGAAGCGATTCTGCTGGGCGCCGCCGATCAGGTGCTTGCGCTGGGCCGTATTCCAGGCGCGCTGCTGCAAAGGCTCGGCGCAAGCTAAAGCCATACCTGGACCTCCCGACGTCTGCACCGGGCAATGTGCTCCATTTCGTCCGAGGCGCTCTCGATCCGGTCGACGGGCCTGATGTCTCTGGTCAAAAACTCAACGCTCACGAACCATGCCCAAACATAGGCATGAAACGCATGGGTGGCGTGAAGCGGTCAGGAGCAACCGCGACTTCCGGCTCTTGTGCGGATTCGTGCCTCGGCAAGAAAGCGACGCAAAAGCCTCGCCCTCTCACGTTGGGCCTGGACCAGAAGAGTGTGTCGCTGCAGATGATCCGGGTGTTCCAGTGAGGCGGCGAACGCCTCGTCCTTCTCAGCATCGTCTTCAAGCCTCAACGCACTTTCCTGTAGGGCCTGATAGAAGCGGGCGCTGATCTCATACGGTTCGCTATTGACGTCGGAAATAAGTATCTCTCTCATCGAACTTTAGTTGTAGTGCCTCATCGTAACGACATTGAGAGGGTGCGGCCAGATCCCATGCAGGTCTTCCGGAAGTGCGTTGGCAAGCGGTTTTATTGTTACTGCGACGGGTTACTGCAGGAGGGCAAAGCAGAAAAGAAATTCCATTGTTCCGGTGAACTTATGCCATCATTCGTTCTGGCCCGGGAGCTTCCACAACTCTGTGGCGCTTACCGCGACGAGGAATCGTGGGCCGACGTCCCGTCAACGCGGTTGACTCGCCGGTCCGCATACACGGCTAACACCTCGTCAAGTTTCTGTAAGTCGATTGGTTTGGAGAGGTAGCCGTCCATACCAGCCGCCAGGCAACGTTCGCGATCGCCAGTCATCGCTAACGCGGTCATGGCAATGACTGGTTGGTGAAGTCCGGTGGACTTTTCCTGCTCACGGATCGCCTTGGTCGCTTCGATGCCGTCGATGCCAGGCATATGCACGTCCATCAGTACCAGGTCGAACGAACGTTGAGCCAATGCTGCTAGCGCTTCATCGCCGTTCTCGGCAAGCGCCACATGATGACCACGTTTTTCAAGCAAGCGAGTCGCGATCTTTTGATTTATGCGATTATCTTCCGCCAAAAGGACGTGCAGGCTCCTCAAGAAATCGCCCCTATCCCGCAACGAGTAACGAGTGATCAACGGCACGGGCAATTCTTCCTGTTTGGCGCGCAATGCGCGAATGACGGCTTGGCGTAACTCTATTTGGCGTACCGGCTTAGTCAGATATGCAGCGATTCCCAGCTCCTCGCAACGTACCGCATCGCCCCGTTGACCGCCGGAAGTGAGCATCATGATGGTCGGCGTCGAGAATTTCAAATTGTCCTTCAGGCGAACCACAAGCCCGAAGCCGTCCATCCGGGGCATGTACATGTCCGTCAGGACCAATCCGAAAGGGTGGTCCACAATCTCCGGTGCTGAAAGTTCAGCCAACGCCTGCTCGCCATTTGAAACAGACGTCGGATTCATTCCCCAGCGCTCGACCATGTGGTGAAGGATAAACCGGTTGGTCTCGTTGTCATCGACGATCAGGACCTTCACACCTCGAAGTATCGCGAGAGAGGTTGGGCTCTTTGTCTCCGCAGCGTCGCTGGTCTCTGTGATCAAACGCGTGGTGAAGTGAAAACGTGACCCCGCGCCCAGTTCACTCTCCACCCACACTCGTCCGCCCATCAATTGAACCAAGCGCCTCGAGATGGTCAAGCCCAAGCCTGTTCCTCCGAATTGCCGCGTCGTGGACACATCGGCCTGGTTAAAGGAATCGAAGATCATTTCCAATTTCTCTGGAGCAATGCCCACTCCGGAATCGAAAACGATAAAGTGCAGGATGGAGGCCTTCTCTTCGATTGCGTCAGCCACTACCCGTATGCCCACTTCCCCTTTTTCCGTGAACTTGAGGGCATTCCCTACCAGATTGAGAAGGACTTGGCAGAGGCGACCTGGGTCCCCATTGACCGTCTGAGGCACCTCCGGGGCTATATCACACAGCAGTTCAAGCCCCTTTTCGTTGGCCCGGTGCGCCATCGTCTTCAAGGCGCCCTCGACGCAATCAGTCAGGGAGAACGCCACCTCTTCCAGTTCGATCTTGCCCGCTTCGATCGTGGAGAAATCCAGTATGTCGTTGATCACATTCAACAAAGCGTCTGCGGAAAGCTTGAGTATTTCCAAGTAGTCTTTCTGCTCCGCCGTCAGTTCCGTCCCCAGCACAAGGTCAGTCATACCGATGATGCCGTTTAGGGGAGTACGGATTTCATGGCTCATGTTGGCTAGAAATTCCGACTTGGCCTTCTTCGCCTCTTCGGCCTCCAGTTTTGCTTGTCTTGAGGCCTCCTCCGCCTGCTTACGAACCGTGATGTCATTGTTGATCTCCATCACATGCAAGGGCTGTCCGTTACTATCCAGCTGCATTACCCAGCGGCTTTCCACCACAATGCGTGCGCCGGTTTTGGCCGTGTGCGTGAGTTCTCCGTCCCAGCGCCCCTTCTGCAAAAGCTGCGCTTCGATTTCGGACAGGGGTTGGGGAAAGACTGTATGCAGCAGAACATGGGTGATGGAACCTATGGCCTGCTGCTTTGAGTATCCGTACATTTGCTCCGACCCACGATTCCAGAATTCGACCCTGCCTGCAAAAGTACGAATCATGATGCTTTCGTGGGACAGGTCGAGCAGGTCAGCCTGAGCGCGTAGCGCTTGCTCCGCCTGCTTGTTAGCGTGTTGATCGAGCGCATACTTTTGATCAGCCAACTCTTTCAGCGCTGGTTGCATTGTTAGATGCTCCCCGGGTTCGTCACTCTGTTGCACTGGCTGATGTCCTCATCTGTTACATTTCCAGACGACGTAGCGATCCAACGTCCGGACAAGTCACTCCACAAATGCCTTCCTTCGATTCCCGATGTATCGCGAGGCGGTTGAGGTATTACCGGCGGACCAAGGACATGCGGTCCGCCACGCCAAAGGGATCACCACTGCTCCGCTATATGCATCGGCTGCGAGCAGGACGACGGTGAGCCGCGAACGCGTTGCCCGCGAGTACGATGGGACAGGTTCGTATCCAGATGGGTCAAGCCCAGGCATTGGAAAGGGGCATCGCTCAACCCAATCTTCAAGCGGCGGGTGGGTCCTCTGTGATGCTCACCGCATCGGCGAGTTCTGGGCCGATGTCCCGTCGACGCCGTTGCAACGCTGGTTCACATACACGGCTAACATCTCGTCAAGTTTCCGCAGATCAATCGGTTTGGAGAGGTAGCCGTCCATACCAGCCGCCAGGCAACGTTCGCGATCGCCTGTCATCGCTAACGCGGTCATGGCAATGACTGTTTGGTGAAGTCCGGTGGACTTTTCCCGCTCACGGATCGCCTTGGTCGCTTCGATGCCGTCGATGCCAGGCATATGCACGTCCATCAGCACCAGGTCGAACGAACGTTGAGCCAATGCTCCAAGCGCTTCTTCGCCGGTCTCGGCAAGGACCACATGATGACCACGTTTCTCAAGCAAGCGCACCGCTACCATTTGATTGACGCGATTATCTTCCGCCAAAAGGATGTGCAGGCCTCTCAATCGATCGCTTTTGTCCGGCAACGAGAGATGAGTGGTCAAAGGCACGGGCAATACTTCATGTTTGGCGTGCAATACGCGAATGACGGCTTCGCGCAGCTCTGCCTGGCGGACCGGCTTGGTCAGATATGCAGCGATTCCCAGCTCCTCGCACCGTGCCGCATCGCCCCGTTGACCGCCGGAAGTGAGCATCATGATGGTAGGCATCGAGAACTTCACGCTGTCCTTCAAGTGCCTAACCAGACCGAAGCCGTCCATCCTAGGCATATGCATGTCCGTCAGGACCAATCCGAAAGCATGGTTCGCATTCTCCGCTGCTGAAAGTTCAGCCAGCGCCCGCTCGCCATTTGAAACAGAAGTCGGATTCATTCCCCACCGCTCGACCATCTTGTGAAGAATGAAGCGGTTGGTCTCGTTGTCGTCGACAATCAGGACCTTCACGCCTTGAAGCATCGCGGAAGAGGTTGGGCTCTTTGTGACAGCAGCTTCGTTCGTCTCTGTGTTCAAACGCACGGTGAAGTGAAATCGTGACCCCGCGCCCAGTTCGCTTTCCACCCACACACGTCCACCCATCAATTGAACCAAGCGCCTCGAAATGGTCAAGCCCAAGCCTGTTCCTCCGAATTGCCGCGTCGTGGACACATCGGCCTGGGTGAAGGAATCGAAGATCATTTCCAATTTTTCCGGAGCAATGCCCACCCCGGAATCGAAAACGATAAAGTGCAGGATGGAGGCCTTCTCTTCGATTGCGTCAGCCACTACCTGTACTCCCACTTCCCCTTCTTCCGTGAACTTGAGGGCATTCCCGACCAGATTGAGAAGGACCTGGCGAAGGCGGCCCGGATCCCCACTGACCGTTTGCGGCGCCTCAGCCGCTATATCGCACAGCAGTTCAAGCCCCTTCTCGTTCGCTCGATGCGCCATCGTTTTTATGGCGCCCTCGACGCAATCAGTCAGGGAGAACGCCACCTCTTCCAGTTCAATCTTGCCCGCCTCGATCTTGGAGAAATCAAGTATGTCGTTGATCACATTCAACAAAGCGTTTGCGGAAAGCTCGACCGTTCCCAAATATTCCTTCTGCTCCGCCGTCAGCTCCGTCTCCAGGACGAGGCCAGTCATACCGATGATGCCATTCAGGGGAGTGCGGATTTCATGACTCATGTTGGCTAAAAATTCACTCTTTGCGGCGCTCGCCTTGGCTGCCTGCGCCGCCATCTCGTTGGCCCGTTGATTCGCCGCCAACAACCGGACATTCACCTGCTGCAGTTTTTTGGCGGCCTCCGTTTCAGCATCCAGCGCCCGCAATGTTTGGTCATGAGCCGATTCCAGCTGCTTTAGGGCCTGCTTTAGCTCCTTTGTTCTATGGTTTACCGCTTCTTCCAACAGGTCATTCTGCAGCCGCAATGTTTGCTGCAGTTGGTGGAGCTTGAGATGGGTTAGGACCCGGGCCTGCACTTCTTCCAACTGGAATGGCTTGGTTATGTAATCCGCACCACCCGCCTGAAACGCTTTGACCTTATCTTCCGTCGCGCTAAGCGCGCTGAGGAAAATCACCGGCGCAGTCGAAAGCTCTGGATTAGACTTCAAACTTTCGCAGAGTTCGTAGCCATTCATTTCCGGCATATTGATATCAAGCAGAAACAGATCAGGCGGATTCTGCACCGCAGCCGCCAGTGCGAGCCGGCCCCTCGGAAAGGACCTTACTTTATAACCCCGCCCCTTCAGCATATCTTCCAATAGCCTTAGATTGGCAGGTTGGTCGTCCACCACCATGATGTTGGGATTTTCACTGGGCGTCATTAGCTGTGCTTCATGGAAGTAATTCTCGTTTTGCGTCTTCCAACAGACAAATCAAGGCATCGTACTCGTAGTTTTCCGCGAGCTGCTTTAATGCTGCGCCTACTTGTCCGTCCAAATCGCCGAGACCACGTATCAGTTCGTCCAAGCGGTCCTTCTCGCCTTTCTGAACCGTGTCAAGCAAGTCGTTAATCAATTCCACAGGCAGTTCCATAAGCTTGAGTGGGCTTACGGCGGGAAGTATTGCGGCCATTTCAGTGCGCAAGCCGGTTGCGTTGGTCAGTGAGGACGGCCCCGGGTCGAATTGCAAGTCGTCAGACTTTATTGGGATGCTGAACCGGAATGTCGAGCCCTCGCCAAGGACGCTAGTAACTATGATATCCCCTCCCATCAGGCGTGCGTAACTGCGGGCAATCGCCAACCCCAAGCCCGTTCCCTCCTGTGCCTTCAGGCCACGCTTTATTTGACTGAAGGGCTGGAATAACCTTCCTTGCTCCTCCTCCGTAATGCCCGGACCGGTATCTTCAATTTCCGCTGAAAGCCATAGCTGATCGGCCCTCCTTCGGTACAGAGTGAGGTGCAGCTTGACTAGCCCGCGGGGGGTAAACTTGATCGCGTTGCCCAGAAGATTGATGAGTACCTGGCGCACCTTACCCTCGTCTGCGACTAGGTGCACCACTGATTCCCCGTCAACCACTACTTCGAATCGCAGCGCCTTTGCCTGGGCTGATAACCTGAACATGGATGCGAGATTATCTACGAGCCGGGGAAAGTCGAAGCTGGCCGTATTGAGCTCGGTACGGCCGGCCTCGATTTTCGACATATCCAATATTTCAGTTATGAGGCCTATCAGATGCTCGCCGCTCTGGCAGATGATTTCGAGATTCGCTTTCGCGACCGCTCCCAAGCCCGGGTCCTGCGAGATCAGCTGTGCGTAACCGAGGATGGCATTCATCGGGGTACGTATTTCGTGGGACACGGTTGAGAGGAACATGGTCTTAGCGCGGTTGGCAGCCTGCGCCTCCGCCGCCGCCACTTCAAGACGACGATCAATTTGCTTGCGTATGGTGATGTCGCGCAGGGCGGAGACAACCAGGGTTCCCTCAGCGGTTTCCAATGGGCTGAGGCTTATCTCAATGGGAAACTCGGTACCGTCTTTTCGCAATCCGTAAAGCTCTGCGCCTGCCCCCATAGGCCGCACGCGTGGATCGGCAAAAAAGGCCGCCCGGTGCCCCGGGTGCTCGCGACGAAAGCGTTCCGGCATCAACATCTCCATTGTCTGCCCCAGCAATTCTTCTCGCGCATATCCGAATATCGTCTTCATTTGTGCATTGATCAAAACGATCCTGCCCTGCCCATCCACCACCATCATTGCGTCTGGAGCTGCTTCCAGCAGTTCCCGGAACTTGAGCTCCGTGGCGAGCGTCTTGGTACGGTCTGCAACTTGTCCAAGCTGATTTCCGACAAGCGTCATCACTTCCAAAATCCCATCATCCCGGTCGGAGTAGTCACTGGAGAAAAACTCTAAGACAGCGATGACCTCACTTCCGCTCAGCACAGGAAAAGCGAATGCTGACTTTATTCCTGCTTGCTGGGCCACCGACCGGCGAGCGAAGTACGGATCGTTGGCCAGGTCTTTCACCCAAATCGCCGGAGCACTGGTAAAGAGTTTGACTGGCAGATCCCCGGCTATTGAAAATCCGTTGACCTCAGAAGCCGCACGGAATGCATCGAAGCGCCGGTCTTGCACTGAGCTCCAGATATGGAAGGAACCCAGATGCGATTGATCAACGGCGGGCATACAGGCGTGCCCCAGCGGCCAAGCAGTAAACTTACAAATCCGATCCACTGCGAACTGCATTGCCTCGGCAATGGTGGCCGCCTGGTTAGCTGTCGTGGCAACGTCCTTCAGCAATTCGAGCTGTTGATTTTTCTCGTGTAAGGCTTGTTCACTTTCTTTAAGGTTGGTGATATCAAACCCTACTCCTTGAATGGCCCACGGCCTGCCATCTTCCCTTCGGAGCATGCTTGCTTCGCATTGAAACCACACCACCCTGCCATCACGCGCGATCACGCGGTATACAGATTTCAAGGGAGTGCCGGAAAGAAACATTTCCGCCGCTTCGACACTCCATTTTTCTTTGTCGTCCGGATGTATGTGCTGGTACCAGCGTAAGGGTTCTTGCAGCCATTCGCCTTGGGAGAATCCAAGCGTTGCTTCGATTTGTGGACTGACGTAGGCGTCCCCTATGCCACCCTCCAGAGAAGCCATAAAGACCACTGCTGGGAGCCGGTCTACAAGGGAGCGATACTTGAATTCCTCACTGAAAGGATTGGAGGATTGCGATTGGCCAGGGAGGGAGTTCAGAGTTGGCGGATCATGGGGACTGAACACATCAGCCAGGCCTTTTAGAGTGGCCTCTGCAATGATCAGATCTAGAGTCGATTGGGCCGACTGCGACGGTGGATCAAGTTCTTGGTGGGGGCCAAACATTGTTGAACTTTCACGCATCGTAAGTCGCCAACTTATGTTGTGCCGGATACTAGGTTATGCTCAGGTCATCGTTCATCTCTTTCGCCAAACCGGCACTTTGTTCAGCGATGACTGAGTGAACCTGCGAAGTGCGTGAATGGCTTTTCCGTATGTGGCCACTGCGCTGGCAGAAAGCAGGGAACCAGGAGGTTGGTTCATGAACGGCATAAATTTGTCCGGGAAACCGGGCATCGTGCAACCGATACAGATGCCGCCAATATTGGGGCATCCACCTATACCGGCCATCCAACCACGTTTGCCGACATTACATTGGACGACCGGTCCCCAACAGCCCAATTTGACGATGCATTGAATATCCCCGTACTTAGCGGCGAATTCGGCCTGTTCGTAGTAACCGCCCCGATCGCACCCTTCATGGACGGTTTGACCGAATAGCCAGGTCGGGCGAAGACATTCGTCCAGAGGGATCATGGGAGCCCGCCCGGTGGCCATACGCAGCAAATAGAGTAACGTCTCCATGAAGTTGTCGGGTTGAACCGGACACCCGGGTACGCAGACGATAGGAATCTCCGACCTTGATCTCCATCCCGAGCCCAGATAGTCGGGGAGCCCCATGCATCCCGTCGGATTTCCCTCCATCGCATGAATCCCGCCGTAGGCCGCGCAGGTTCCAGCAGCCACGACGGCCCACGCCTGCGGCGCCAAGCGGTCGATCCAGTCGCACGTGAGGATAGGCTGGCCGGTTTTCTGATCAGTCCCGAATGAGGCCCAGTAACCCTCAGCTTTATTGTGCTCGTTGGGAATTGAACCCTCGATAACTAAAATGAATGGCGATAGGGCCCCGGCAGCGGCACGATGAAATGGCTCGAGGAACGCTTCACCGTTGGCATAGGCCAGGCATTGATTGTGGAGTCTTACTTTTGGAATCCAGGGTATACCACCAAGAAGGATATCCTCGAGACTTGGCTGCGTAGCCGCAGTCATCGAAATTGTGTCGCCATCACAGCCAAGGCCTGCCGTAATCCATAAGACATCGATTTCCGCGAAAGGCGGAGTGTCGCCCCCGGTCGCTTGGGTAATCATTCAGCCGGTCCTGTTCTTGACCCATGCCTGGGTCGACTTGCCTGAGACTGCGACAAATGCCATTGCTAGAGCATTTTCACTTCTACTCTGCACAGGCAACAGTAGTGAAGTGCGTCTTTTCTTGAGGAAAAGCCGCGCCGAGGTCGGTTGCCCTGTATACACCAGAAATGAAAATGCTCTAGTCGCAGTTCATCGGGTTTTTCCCCAGGGGAAGAGTTTCCACCTCGCGCTACTGTTTCAAAATCGTCTTAACTTTGAAAAACATCCAACTTGCCCGAATCTGAGTCGCACAGAGGAATAATCGGTCGAAATGGCGCAGGCTTTAGATCCAAAGCTTGTGGTGCCGGGGGGGAAAGCCATTAGCGGACATTTACAAAATCCCATACCAAGGTAACGTACGGTCCACGCCTAGTTCGGCATTCGCAGATGTGAAAGGGATCGACTTTTTTGTTCCGTTATTTTCGGGCTATTGTGGGCTCGCAGGTTCTGCTCTTCCCCAATGGCTTGAGGAAGGTTTAGCGTGCAACTTCAGATTGAACGCACTCACCAGCGGTGGGATTGGTGCCGAGGAGTTAACTGTTTGGCAGCGCAGGGACCGAGGATGTTACGGAGTTGCGCGAAGGCCGAGGGATTCCGCGACTCTGCCGAGAGGCGCGTCGATGGTCCAGATTTGCGTGCCGTGCGTAGTGATGCACGAGGCGATGAGTTGAGCATCGATGAAGCCGATGCCTTTGGAAAACAAGCCGCGAGCTTCAATCATGTATCGCACGTCTGCCGTGCGTATGGTTGGTAGTGCGGCGAGTTTGTCGAGCTCTAGGAGGGTTTGCTGCCGGTCTGGAAGATAGCCGCAGGCTAATTCCGCGACTACGAACGGATGGGTGCAGAGCTGGTCATTCCCGATCAAAGTTGCCAGCTCTGCTTTGAATCTTCCCTTCCGAAACGTTTCAACCCAGATGGAAGTGTCGACAAGGATCATGGTTCATCTATTCGCCGCCTGCGCACATCTTTGATGTTCGGTGCAGTCCCGGCGAGAGCCAGAAGTCTACGTCCGGCCTCTCTCGCAATGATTGACTTCAGGGCCTCGCGAAGCAGTTCCGCCCTCTCCGTGATCCCGGTATACTCGTGCGCCGTCTTCAGCAGATCGTCATCTAGCGTTACGGATGCTCTCATAGCTTCGCCTTTGACACCAATAATAGCACCGGATTGCACTATATTTTGGTGTTTCAGGGCTGACCGCACAGATTGCGTCCGTTCCAGCTCGATTGCGAAGTCTGCTGTTCATTCCATCCTTAACTTGCCGCAGGCAAGTCACCTGCTCGAGATGACAAATTTGTTGAGCAACGGGTCCGGCCGACGGCCGATCCGAAATCCGAAGGTGACCGCGCGG
>Ga0302325_10028769_pt1 | contig 11492 bp, 9 predicted proteins | sample Palsa_T0_2_FD_201948 | JGI IMG/M metagenome (GOLD analysis project Ga0302325, IMG submission 201948) | Peat permafrost microbial communities from Stordalen Mire near Abisko, Sweden - Palsa_T0_2 | ecosystem: Environmental > Terrestrial > Soil > Palsa > Peat permafrost | place: Sweden: Abisko... | reverse complement strand
GCGGCGCGGATCGCCGCCGCATCGGGCGCGCCGAATGCGGGGGTTCTCATCGATCCGATCCATTTCGATCGCGGCGGCAACGTGGCGGCCGATATCGCCGCGGTGCCATCGCCGCGGTTGCATTACGCGCAACTGTGCGACGCGCCGGCAGAACGTCCGCATGATGTACCCACCCTGCTGCGTCAGGCGCGCGCCGAGCGACTCATGCCTGGCGACGGCGGACTCGACCTTGTGGGTATCCTGCGCGCGTTGCCGGCGACGCTGCCGCTGGCGCTCGAAGTTCCCATGCAGACTCTGGCCAAGACCGTCCCCGCGGTCGAGCGCGCCAAGCGCATTCGCGCCAAGACCGAGGCGCTGCTCGCGATGCTCGGTTCGCCCAGCCTGACTCGCTAGCGCGCCTGCGCCTGTGCCGCCATGCGCGCCGGCGCGTTGAGCGCGCCGTAGGCGTCGTAACGGCCAACGCGCTGCACGATCTCGAAGAAAAACCGCTCGGCGAAGGTCTCGCCGTAGACGTGGAAATATTCCCCGTCCGCCGTCCGGTCGTAGAGCACGCCCAGCTCCTGCAGTCGCTGAACGAGAACCGGGTCGAGCTCGAAGCGCGTCGGCAGGTCGTCGTAGTAGTTCCCCGAGATCGGCACGAAGCGCACGCCATTGGCGCGGAGCTTCGCCACGGTGGCGAAAATATCGGCGCAGGAAAATGCAACGTGGTGCACGCTCGATCCGCCAAGGGTCGAAATCGTGCGCGCGGTCTGCGTACTCCGGCTCGGCGAAACGTTGAGCACGACGCGCAGCGCGCGCTCCGCAGTGGCAACCGCGCAGCTGCGGACGAGGCCATAGGGATCGGAGAGCTCGAGGCTGTCGCCGGGCTGCATGCCGAGCACCGCGCGGTAGAACAAGATCCAGCTGTCGAGTTGGTCGACCGGCAGGCCCATCGCGACGTGGTCGATTGCGAGCAAGCCGGCGTCGGCTTCGGGCGCAGGCGCCTCGAGCGCAAAATCGATCTCGTAGAGGCTCTTCTGTCCCGGTGCGGTGGAGACAAAATAGATGAGGCTCCCGTCCGGCGCGCGGATCGCCGGAATCCTCAACTCATGCGGACCGATCTTGCTGTCGAAGCGCGGGCAATGCAGCGCCGTCGCGCGATTCAGGGCGAGAATGCCGTCATTGGTGCGCAGGCTTAGCGCGCAGATCGAGGGGCCGTGTGCGGTGAAATAGGCGTCGGCGAAGGATTCGGGTTCGGCATTGAGCACGAGGTGAATGTCCCCCTGGCGATAGAGGGTGACATTCTTGGACCGATGGCGACCGGCGCGCGCGAAGCCAAGTCTCTGCAGGAGCTCCGCGAGAGTCGACGCGGCACGGTCGTCGACGGCGAACTCGACAAACGCGATGCCGTCGATCGAGGGCGCTGGCGGCGGATCGAAAAGCTCGACCCGCCGCGGCACCTCGGGCCGGTCCCCCGTTTCCGCCGCGGCGGCCGCGAAGCGCGCGCGCGTTTCGGCCTCGAGAAACAGGAGCGAGGTCATGGCGTCGATCGCGGTGCGTCGGTTGGGCGCCTCGCGAAATACGTCGTTGAAGATCTCGAGCGACAGCGGTCCGCTGTAGCCGGCGACGAGGACCTGTTCGAGAAAACGCGTCAGGTCGAGCTGGCCCTGGCCGGGGAAGCAGCGGTAATGCCGGCTCCATTGCAGCACGTCCATCGCCAGCCGCGGCGCATCGGCGAGCTGCACGAAGAAGATCTTCTCCCCCGGGATGCGCGCGATGCCTGCCGGATCGTCGCCGAGCGACAGGATGTGAAAGCTGTCGACGATGAGCCCGAGATGCGGGTGATCGGCTTCGCGCACGATCGCCCAGGCGTCGGCGTAATGGCGCACATGCCTGCCCCAGGCAAGTGCCTCGTAGCCGATGCGCAGATTGCGCGCCGCGGCACGCTCGGCAAGGACGTGCAGCTGCGCGGCGGCGCGCGAAGGGTTCGCGTCCACCGCGGTGGCTGCGTTGGAGCACAGCAACAGCATCGGCGCACCCAGCGCGCCCATGAGGTCGAACTTGCGCTCGGCGCGATCGAGATTGCGGCGAAGCTGCGCGTCGCTCACCCCTTCGAAGTCACGGAAGGGCTGGTAGAGGTCGATGCCGAGTCCGAGGTCCGCAGCGATCGCGGCAATCGCTCGCGGCGACTCGTTGCAGTAGATGAGGTCGTTCTCGAAGATCTCGACCGCATCGAATCGGGCCGCGGCAATCGCTTCGAGCTTGTCGCCGAGCGTGCCGCTCAGGCAGACGGTGGCAATGGACTTACGCACGCATTCCCTCCGCGACCGGCGCGCGGTCGACGTTGACAAGTGCTGGCAGCGACTTTAGCATATGGCCGACTATCGCACAACTGCGCGATAATCGCTCACTCCTCGCGCCGACGCCGCATGCCATGCCCCCATTAAACCTTGCAGTCGTCGGCGCCGGCCAGATCGGGCGCACCCATATCGAGCTCATTGACGCAAGCGATGCGTGCCGCCTTTCGGCCATCGTCGACCCGGCGCCGGCAGCGGCGGTCGTCGCGCGTGCGGCCGGGGTGCCGCTCTACGCGACACTGGCGGCGCTTTTTGCCGCGGCGCGCCCTGACGGGGTGATCGTGGCCACGCCCAACCCGGTGCACCTCGCCAACGGCCTGGACTGCATCGGCGCAGGTGTGCCGGCGCTAATCGAAAAGCCGCTGGCCGATTCGGTGGTTACGGCAATCGAGCTTTGCGAGGCCGCCGAACGCGCCGGCGCGAAAATCCTGGTCGGGCACCATCGCCTGCACAGTCCGCTGCTCGCGACGGCGTGCGCGATCGTGCGCCAGGGCACGCTCGGGCGCCTGGTCGCGGTGACCGGCAGCGCCATGTTCTACAAACCGGACAGTTATTTCGACGCGGCAACGTGGCGCCGGGAACCGGGCGGGGGACCGATCCTGATCAACATGATTCACGAAATCGGCAGCTTGCGTGCCCTGTGCGGGGAGATCACTGCCGTTTTCGCATTTGGCTCCAACGCCACGCGTGGTTTCCCCGTCGAGGACACCGTGGCCATCAACCTGCGCTTTGCCAACGGCGCACTGGGCACATTCATGCTCTCCGATACCGCCGCTTCGGCACGCAGTTGGGAGCAAACCGCGCAGGAGAACAAGAGTTATGCGACCTATGGCGACGAGGACTGCTACGTGATCGTCGGCACCGTGGGCTCGCTTGCGGTACCGACGATGCGCCTGAAGACCTACGTCACAAAGCAGGACCGGTCGTGGTGCAAGCCGATGCACACGACGGTTGCGGACATCGACCGCGCTGATCCGCTGGCGCGGCAACTGGCGCACTTCTGCGCGGTCATCCGCGGCGAGACGACGCCACGGGTGACAGCGCGCGACGGGCTCGCTAATCTGCGCGTCACGGAGGCGATCGCCGAGTCGGCGCGGACCGGGAAAGTTATCAACCTGGATTGAAAGGCACGGCCACATGAAAACTGCGCTCGTACTCAACGGTCCCAACCTCAATCTGCTGGGCACGCGCGAGCCCGCGATCTACGGCCGCGAGACGCTCGCCGACGTGGAAAAGATCTGCGTCGAGGAAGGGGCGCGCCTGGGCATCGCGGTCGAGTGCCGGCAATCCAATCACGAGGGAGAGCTCATCGACTGGATTCACGAGGCCGGGCGCGAGTGCGCGGCCGGACGCATGCTCGGCGTGGTGTTCAACGCCGGCGCCTACACCCACACCTCGGTCGCGCTTCACGACGCGGTCAAGGGCGCGAACGTGCCCCTGATCGAACTGCACCTGTCGAACATTCATGCGCGCGAGCCGTTTCGCCATCAGTCCTGGATTTCACCGGTGGCCAAGGGCATCATCATGGGCTTCGGCGCCCCGGGCTATGCGCTGGCGATCGCCGGCTTGAAGCTCGTCGCGGAGAAGAGCCGGAACACGTAATGCCGGCGCGACGATGACCGATCTCTATGCCGTGATCGGCAACCCGGTCGCGCAAAGCAAATCCCCGCGCATTCACGCGGAGTTTGCGCGCCAGCTCGCCCAGGATCTTCGCTACGAAGCGATTCTCGCCCCGCGCGAAGGCTTCGCGGCCGCCGTGGCGGCGTTTCGCGCCAAGAGCGGCCGCGGCTTGAACGTGACCGTGCCCTTCAAGCTGGAGGCCTTCGAGCTCGCGACCGAACGCACCGAGCGCGCGGAACAGGCGGGAGCGGTGAACACGCTCAAGTTCGATGGCGCCGCCGCGCTCGGCGACAACACCGACGGTGCCGGACTGGTGGGCGATATCGAAGGCCGGCTGCACTTTGCGATTCGCGGCAAGCGCGTGCTGCTCATGGGTGCGGGCGGGGCGGCGCGCGGCGTAGTATTGCCGTTGCTCCGGGCGATGCCCGAGTCGCTTGCGCTTGCCAACCGCACCGTCGCGAAGGCAGTGGCGCTCGAGCATCGCTTTGCGCCCTTCGGGCCGGTGGACGGGGGCGATTATGCGCGACTGGCCGGGCGTCGGTTCGACCTGGTTATCAATGCCACCTCGGCCAGCCTGACGGGAGCCGTGCCGGAGCTGCCTTCGGGCGTGCTGGCACCCGGATCACTCGCCTACGACATGGTGTACGGCAGTGAATTGACTTCGTTTCTGCGCTACGCCAACGAGCACGGCGCGGCGCGGGTGGCCGACGGGTTGGGAATGCTGCTTGCCCAGGCGGCCGAGTCGTTCTGGCTTTGGCGCGGGCTGCGGCCCGACACCGGCCCGGTGCTCGAGCTCCTGCGCACCACGCCGGGGTAATCTAGGCGCTCCTTTTGACTCCAGGCCCCGGGCCATGAACCCTCCCGCTCAAGGATTGCGCGTACTCGTAACCGCCGGCGCCGCCGGCATCGGCAAGGCGCTCGCGACAACCTTCGCCGACGCCGGCGCCAGGATTTTCATCTGCGACATCGACCAGGCCGCGCTCGACGCGCTGCGCGCGACGAACAGCCTGATCGGCAGTTGCGTAGCCGACGTGGCCGAGCCGGCGCAAGTCGACGCGCTCTTCGACGCCGCGACGGCGTTTCTGGGCGGGCTCGACGTGCTGATCAATAACGCCGGGATCGCCGGCCCGACCGCGCCGGTCGAGGCGATTGCGATCGCCGAATGGAACCGCACCATCGCCGTCGATCTCAACGGCATGTTCTATTGCACCCGGCGCGCGGTGCCCCTGCTCAAGAAGGCCGGCGGCGGCAGCATCATCAACCTGTCCTCGGTCGCCGGGCGCCTGGGCTTCCCGCTGCGCACGCCGTATGCGGCGGCCAAGTGGGCGGTGGTCGGATTCACCAAGAGCCTGGCGATGGAACTGGGTCCTTCCAACATCCGCGTCAACGCTATCCAGCCCGGCATGGTCGAAGGCGAGCGCATCGAGCGCGTCATCTCCGCCAAGGCCAAGGCGCTCGGGGTGAGCTTCGACGACCACAAGCAGCAGTTGCTCTCCAAGATATCGCTGCGGCGGTCGGTGAGCGCCCAGGACATCGCCAACATGGCGCTATTTCTCGCCACCGAAGCAGGGCGCAATATTTCCGGACAGGCCTTGTCGGTGTGCGGCAACGTCGAGTCCCTGGTCTAAAGCGCGATTTGACTGTAAGGAGCCGCGCATGAGCGCCCCACGCGACAAGGTCATCATTACCTGTGCGGTCACCGGCGCGATCCACACGCCGACGATGACGCCCTACTTGCCGATTACGCCCGCCGAGATCGCCGAAGGGGCGATTGGCGCGTGGAAGGCCGGCGCGGCGATCGTCCACCTCCATGCGCGCGATCCCAAGGACGGCCGGCCCACGCCCGATCCGAAGGTGTTCATGCAGTTCCTGCCGGCGATCAAGGCCGAGACCGACGCGGTAATCAATATCACCACCGGCGGCGGCCATAACATGACCGTGCAGCAGCGACTCGAGGCACCGCTCGTGGCCAAGCCGGAGATGTGCTCGCTCAACATGGGCTCGATGAACTTCGGTCTGTTCCAGCTGCTGCCGAAGTACGCGCAGTGGAAATTCGACTGGGAACCGCAGTATCTCGAAAACACCCGCGACTTCATCTTCCGCAATACCTTCAAGGACATCGAATTTTCGCTTCGACACTTGGGCGAGGAGTGCGGCACCCGCTTCGAGTTCGAATGCTACGACGTCGGACACCTTTACAACCTTGCCCATTTCGTCGACCGCGGGCTCGTCCGGCCGCCGATGCTCATCCAGACGATTTTCGGGATCCTCGGCGGCATTGGGCCTGAGGCGGAGAATCTGCTGCACATGCGGCGCATCGCCGATCACCTGTTCGGCGAGCAGTACCATTGGTCGATCTTGGGCGCCGGCCGCCATCAGATGGGATTGATCACCATGGGCGCGATCATGGGAGGGCATTGCCGGGTGGGGCTCGAGGACAGCATCTATCTGCAAAAGGGGCAGCTTGCGAAGAGCAATGCGGAACAGGTAACCCGGATCCGCAGTATCTTGAGCGAGCTCTCGCTCGCCATCGCCACGCCCGACGACGCGCGGCGGATGCTCGCCCTCAAGGGGCGCAACAACGTCGCCTTTTAGCGCCGGGTGGCGGCGCTCAATTCGATTGCAGCCTGATACGTATCACGTGCCGATCATATTCGGCCTCGGTTGCCCGGGTAATCTCGCGCCCCCCCGGGGCGAAAACCCGGCCACCGCCGCGACGGCAGGTATCGCGCGCGTACTGGCAAGGTCCCATTTCGGGGTCTTTCGCGCAAATCTTGGCGACCTTCGGGTCGAGCTCGATCGCGCTGATCTGACGCTCGCCGTGGGTGTCGACGACGCAGGCATAGAGCGCGCCGGCGGGCACGACCACCGCCACGGCGGCCGCAGGCGTTGACCCCGTCACGGCCGGTGCCGCGGCACTGGGCGCGGCGGGCACCGCGGGTACGGGTGCAACGGCGGCAGGTGACGGCGTGCTTGCCATCGGCGCAAGCGGTGGCCCGGGCGGCGGCCCGCCGCATGCCGCGAGGAAGAGTGCCCCGATCAGGGCGACTTTCGTTCGAGCCACACCGACCTCCATGCCAGTTGTCGCCATCCGCGCTCCTACGGGTGGCGCCAAGCGCCTGACCGAACCGCGATGGGGCCCCTTCAAGTAGCCCCGGATTTCTGGTAAGATAGCACCCGATAAGTAAGAGAAATGGGCTCGACAGCCCATTTTTTTTTGCTTTTTCGATTTCCCAAAGATCATGCAGGCGGCGGTCAAGCTGAACGAGTTGTTGGAACGTACGTTGCCCCCGATGGGCTACGAGGTGGTCGACTGCGAACTCTCGGCCGGGGGTCGGCTCGTGCGTATTTTCATCGACAAGCCGGGCGGGATCGACGTCGAGGATTGCGCCCAGGTGAGCAGTCACCTGACGCACCTGTTTGCGGTCGAGCACGTCCTCTACGACCGGCTGGAGGTTTCCTCGCCTGGCCTCGATCGGCGGTTGAAGAAGGAAGCCGATTTTGCCCGTTTCGACGGGCAGGAAGCGCAGCTGAAATTGCACGAGCCGATCGGCAATTCGCGCCGCATCAAAGGCGTCCTGCGCGGGATCGGCGCCGGCGTGGTGCGGGTCGAGACGGCGTCGGGCGTGCAGGCGATCCCGCTCGCCAATATTGATAAGGCGCGCCTGGTACCCAAGATTGAGTGGAGAAACACAAGATGAACCGCGAACTGCTCCTTCTCGTTGACGCCCTGGCGCGCGAAAAGAATGTGCCCAAGGAGATCGTCTTCTCGGCGCTCGAGGCCGCGCTCGCCTCGGCGACCAAGAAGAAGTACGCCGATAACATCGACGCGCGCGTATCGATCGACCGCGAGACAGGCGACTACGAGTCGTTCCGGCGCTGGACGGTCGTGCCCGATGAGGAACACGAGGAGCCGGCGCACCAGATTGCGATAACCGATGCCGCCGAGCGCGATCCCGAGCTGGAGCTGGGCGACGTTGTCGAGGAGCCGCTCGAACCGGTCGAATTCGGGCGCATTGGCGCGCAGGCTGCGAAGCAGGTGATCCTGCAGAAGATCCGCGACGCCGAGCGCGAGCAGATCCTTAACGATTTTCTCGAGCGCCAGGACAATCTGCTTACCGGTACGGTCAAGCGCATCGAGCGCGGCAGTGCCATCGTCGAATCGGGCCGCATCGAGGGAATGATTCCTCGAGACCAGCTCATTCCGAAGGAGAACATCCGCGTCGGCGATCGGGTGCGTGCCTACGTGACCAAGATCGAGGCGCAGGCGCGCGGGCCGCAGCTCGTGCTCTCGCGCATTGTTCCCGACTTGCTGGTACGGCTGTTCGAGCTCGAGGTTCCGGAAATCGAGGAGGGCCTGATCGAGATTCGAGCCGCCGCGCGCGATCCCGGCGTGCGCGCCAAGATTGCCGTCAAGTCAAACGATCCCCGCCTCGATCCGCAAGGCACCTGTATCGGCATGCGCGGTTCACGCGTGACGGCGGTGACCAACGAACTCGCCGGTGAGCGGGTCGATATCGTTCTCTATTCCGACGACCCGGCCAAGTTCGTCGTCAACGCCCTGTCGCCGGCGGAGATTTCGAGCATCGTTGTCGACGAAGAGAAACACGCGATGGATGTCGTGGTCGACGAGGAGAACCTGGCCATGGCCATCGGCCGCAGTGGCCAGAACGTGCGTCTTGCCTCCGAGCTGACCGGCTGGGAGATCAACCTCATGGGCGTCGAGGAATCGCAGCAGAAACACCAGGCCGAGAGCGACAAAATCCGCGCCTTGTTCATGGAAAAGCTCGACGTCGATCAGGAAGTCGCGGACATCCTGATCCAGGAGGGTTTCTCCACGCTCGAGGAAATCGCCTACGTTCCGCTCAATGAAATGCTTGAGATTGAGTCTTTCGATGAGGACACGGTGAACGAGCTCAGGAGCCGTGCACGCAACGCCCTTCTGACCGAGGCGATCGTGCGCGAGGAGAGCGTCGAACACGTCTCCGAGGACCTGCTGAACCTCGACGGCATGGATACGGAAACGGCCGGTTTGCTGGCTGAAAAAGGCATTATCAACCGTGATGCGCTGGCCGATCTCGCGGTCGACGAACTGACCGAGCTGACCGGAATCAGCGCGGAGCGTGCCCAGGATCTGATCATGAAGGCGCGCGCACACTGGTTCGAGAGCACCGAGCCAAGCCACGCCGAACAGAGCCCCTAGGCCGAGGCGGGAGAAAATCATGGCGCAGACGACCATCGAAAGATTCGCGACCGAGCTCAAGATGCCCTCGGGCATTCTGCTCGAGCAGCTCGCCAAGGCGGGCGTCGCCGGCAAGAAGGAAGGCGACAAACTCTCCGAGCAGGACAAGACGCGACTGCTCGACTACCTGCGCAAGCAGCACGGCGGCCAGGACCAGAAAAAGAAGATCACGCTTACGCGCAAGCAGACGTCCGAAATCAAAGCGGCCGACAGCACCGGTCGCGCGCGAACGATCCAGGTCGAGGTGCGCAAGAAACGCGTCTTCGTCAAGCGCGATGGCGCCGAACCCGCGCCGGCACAGGAAGAGATCGCGCCGCCGCCGCAAGTCGTCGTTTCGGCGGCCGAAGTCGCGGCGCGCGAGGAAGAGGCGCGCAAAGCCCAGGCGCTGATTGCCAAGCAGCAGGAAGAGGTACAGAAGAAGCAGGAACAAGCGGCAAAGCGCAAGACCAAGAAGGAAAAGGAAGCCGAAGACGCCGTGGCCAAGGCCGCGGTGACGGCAACCGCCAAGGCGAGCGAGACCGCGGCGGGGCAGCCGGTCTCGGAGGCGAAGCCTGCGGTCAAGACCGAAGGCACGCTGCACAAGCCGGCGACCAAGCCAGGCACCAAGAAGGACAAGCCGTCGCGCAAACCCTCGGCAACCGCCTTCCAGGAGGAGGCGGCACGCCGTCGCGCCCTGAAGTTGCGCGGCGACGTTTCCGGCGGCGCGGCCACCACCGCGTGGAAGCAGCCCAAGAGCGGCAAGCACCGCCATGAAGAGGGCGAGGATCTGGGCGACGCGACCTCGGTGGGTGCGCCGGAGCCGGTCGTCCGCGAGATCTCGGTGCCTGAAACGATCACCGTCGCCGATCTCGCGCACAAGATGGCGGTCAAGGCCGCCGAGGTCATCAAGACGATGATGAAGCTCGGCACCATGGTCACCATCAACCAGGTCCTCGACCAGGAAACGGCGATGATCATTGTCCAGGAGATGGGACACAAGGCGATCGCGGCCAAGCTCGATGACCCCGACATGCTGCTCGCGGCAACCTCGCAATCCTCGACCGCCGAAGCCCTGCCGCGGCCGCCGGTGGTGACCGTCATGGGGCACGTCGACCACGGCAAGACCTCCCTCCTTGACTTCATTCGCCGCACGCGCGTCGCGAGCGGCGAAGCCGGGGGCATCACGCAGCACATCGGCGCCTACCACGTCGAAACGCCCAAGGGCGTGATCACGTTCCTCGATACACCGGGCCACGAGGCGTTCACAGCGATGCGCGCGCGCGGCGCGAAGGTCACCGACATCGTAGTTCTGGTCGTGGCAGCCGACGACGGCGTGATGCCGCAGACCAAGGAAGCCATTGCGCACGCCAGGGCAGCCGCGGTGCCTATCGTCGTGGCCATCAACAAGATCGACAAACCGGAAGCCAATCCGGAACGGGTCAAGCAGGAGCTCGTCGCCGAAGGCGTCCTGCCCGAGGAATACGGCGGCGAAGACCAATTCGTCGAGGTATCGGCAAAGACCGGCAGCGGCATTGACGCGCTGCTCGACGCGATTCTGCTGCGGGCCGAAGTGCTCGAGCTCAAGGCGCCTCGGGATGCGCTGGCGAAAGGCATCGTCATCGAGTCGCGTCTGGACAAAGGCAAGGGGCCGCTGGCAACGGTGCTGGTTCATTCCGGAACCTTGAAGCGTGGTGACATCGTGCTCGCCGGGGCGGTGTTTGGCCGCGTGCGCGCGATGACCGACGAAGCGGGCAAGAGCGTGCAGGGCGCAGGTCCCGCGATCCCGGTCGAGATCCAGGGTCTGTCCGATGTTCCGCTCGCCGGCGAGGAGGTCATGGTCCTGGGCGACGAACGCAAGGCGCGGGAGATCGCGCTGTTCCGTCAAGGCAAGTTCCGCGACGTGAAGCTCGCCCGGCAACAGGCGGCCAAGCTCGAGAACATGTTTGCCGAAGGAAGCGAGACCGAGGTCAAGACGCTGACATTGATCGTCAAGGCGGATGTCCAGGGCAGCTACGAGGCGCTGGCCACCTCGCTGGCCAAGCTCTCGACCGACGAGGTCAAGGTCAACATCGTGCACGCCGCGGTCGGTGGCATCACCGAGTCCGACGTCAACCTGGCGTTAGCCTCGAAGGCGGTGATCATCGGCTTCAACACCAGGGCCGACGTGGCGGCGCGCAAGCTCGCCGAGCACAACGGTGTCGATATCCGCTACTACAACATCATTTACGAGGCAGTCGACGAGGTGAAGGCGGCGCTTTCCGGCATGCTCGCGCCGGAGAAGAAGGAAAGCCAGCTGGGACTCGTCGAAGTGCGCG
>Ga0302325_10028768_pt1 | contig 11492 bp, 8 predicted proteins | sample Palsa_T0_2_FD_201948 | JGI IMG/M metagenome (GOLD analysis project Ga0302325, IMG submission 201948) | Peat permafrost microbial communities from Stordalen Mire near Abisko, Sweden - Palsa_T0_2 | ecosystem: Environmental > Terrestrial > Soil > Palsa > Peat permafrost | place: Sweden: Abisko... | reverse complement strand
GCGAGCGCCGCCCGCACCCGGCGCGCGTCATTTTGCGAGGCGCTCTAAGCTGCGCCCTCGTGAGCGACGTCGCCGACCTGCCCCTGATCGCCTCGGGCAAGGTCCGCGAGATGTACCAGCTCGGCGAGGAGATCCTGATGGTCGCCTCCGACCGCATCTCGACCTACGACGTCGTCCACCCGACGCCGATCCCCGGCAAGGGCGCGGTACTCACCGGCATCTCCGTCTTCTGGTTCGACCTGACGCGGGAGATCGTCCCCAACCACCTGCTCTCCTTCACCGACGGTGTTCCCGCCGAGGTCCGCGGCCGCGCGCTCGCCGTCCGCCGTCTCGAGATGGTGCCGATCGAATGCGTCGTCCGCGGCTACATCACCGGGTCCGGCTGGAGTGACTATCAGCGCACCGGCGCGGTCTGCGGCATCGAGCTGCCGGCGGGGTTGCGCGAGTCGCAGCAGCTTCCCGAGCCGATCTTCACGCCCTCGACGAAGGCCAACGTCGGCCACGACGAGAACATCGACCTCGACGGGATGGTCGCCGTGCTCGACGGCGACCGCGCCCTCGCCGAGCGCCTGCGCGACGTCTCGATCGCCGTCTACTCCGCCGCCGCCGAGCACGCCCGCAGCCGCGGCATCATCCTCGCCGACACGAAGTTCGAGTTCGGCCTCGCCGACGACGGCGCCCTGACGCTCGCCGACGAGGTCCTCACGCCCGACTCCTCGCGCTTCTGGCCGGCCGCCGGTTTCGAGCCGGGCAGGCCACAGCCGAGCTTCGACAAGCAGTACGTCCGCGACTGGGCCGCGGCCTCCGGCTGGGACAAGACGCCACCGGCACCGCCGATTCCAGCCGACGTGGTGGAAGGCACGCAGGCGCTCTACCGCGAGGCCTACGCGCGCATCACCGGCGAGCCGCTCGACGCCTGGCTCGAGCGCAGCGGCGCAGCGGCCTGAGCTTCTCGCCGTGACGTTGCCATGATCTGAGGACCACCGCGACCCCAGCCCAAAACGCCGCAGCGACGCCAACGCGGCCGCGAGTCGTGGTGGTCGGCGGTGGCTTCGGCGGTCACAAGGTTGTCCGGCGGCTCGCGCGGGCCGACGTCGAGATCACACTGATCGACCGCGTCAACCACCACGGCGGGCAGATCGCGCCTCCCCTGCGCGACATTTTCGCCGCTCGCCAGAACGTCCGCGTCGTGCTGGCCGAGGTCGAGGCGGTCGACCTCGAGGCGCGCACCGTGACGGCCGCGGCCGGTCGCGAGCTGACGCTGCCCTACGACATCCTGGTCGTCGCCGCCGGCGCCCGCGACTCCTACTTCGGCCACGACGAATGGGAGCGCGACGCGCCGGGAATGAAGTCGCTCGACGACGCCTTTCGAATCCGCACCCGTATCCTCAGCGCCTTCGAGCTCGCCGAGACTGCCGGCAGCGACGCCGAGCGAGACGCCTGGCTGACGTTCGTGATCGTCGGCGCCGGTCCGACGGGCGTCGAGCTCGCGGGCCAGATCGCCTACCTCTCGCGCCACACCCTCGCCCGCCACTACCGCTCGTTTCGCAGCGAAGACGCGCGGATCGTGCTGCTCGACGCGGCGCCGAGCGTGCTGCCGTCGTTCCGCGAGCGGCTCCAGGGCAAGGCCGATACCGAGCTGCGCCGGGTCGGCATCGAGATCCGCCTCGAGACGACCGCGACGAACGTCGACGCGCACGGCATCGACGTCAGCGGACCGCACGGCGCGGACCGGATCGAGGCGCACACCGTGCTCTGGGCCGCCGGTGTCGAGGCCGCGCCGCTCGGCCGGACCCTCGCGCAGGCAGCCGGCGCGGCCGTCGACCGATCGGGCCGCCTCGCGGTTGCCGGCGACCTGACGCTGCCCGGGCATCCGGAAGTGTTCGCGATCGGCGACATCGTCAGCATCGAGGGGGTTCCGGGCGTTGCCCAGGCGGCGCTCCAAGAGGGCGCCTACGTCGCGAAGGTCATCTCCTCGCGCCTCGAGCGCAAGCCCGCCCCCGATCCCTTCCGCTATCGCGACAAGGGGAGCATGGCGATCGTCGGCCGCAGCTGGGCGGTCGCGGACGTCAGGGGCCTCCAGCTGGCCGGTCGCGTCGCCTGGCTGATCTGGGCCGCCGTCCACATCGCCTTCCTCGTCGACTGGCAGAAGCGGGCCGAGATCGTGCGGCGCTGGTTCTGGGAGTTCGTCACGCAGGAACGCCAGGAACGGGTGATCAGCTACGTCAGCCTGCTCCCGGACGAGGCGGCCCGCGCTGAGGTCGAGAGCGTTCGCCGGCGGCTCGCGAGCGGCGAGAGCGGCGCGAGCGGCGAGAGCGGCGACGAGGCGAGTGGCGCGTAGGCCCCGGGCGCGACGGCGCTCGACAGTCCGGTGAGGGATGCGCCCTGGCTGGTGCTCGCCGGCTTCGGTGGCGGGCTCGTCGGCAGTGTGACCGGACTGGCGTCGGTGATCAGCTATCCGGCTCTCCTTGCCGTGGGTCTGCCGCCGCTGAGCGCGAACGTATCGAACACGGTCGCCCTGGTGTTCGGCGGCGTCGGCTCCGTGTCAGGCTCGAGGGCGGAGCTGCGGGGTCAGCGCGCGCTTGCTCGCCGCCTCGGCGCGATCGCGATCGGCGGTGGGATCTGCGGCGGGCTGCTGCTGCTGGCCACGCCGTCCGGGGCGTTCGTCCGGATCGTGCCATGGCTGATCGGCGCGGCGTCGTTGGCGGTTCTCGTCCCGCGCCGCGCCGCTGCGCCGGCCTCGGCGCGCACCCGCCGGGCCACGTGGGTGCTCAGCGGCGGCGCGTTTGCGGTCGCGGTCTACAGCGGCTACTTCGGCGCGGCGGCCGGCGTGCTGATGTTGGCGCTGCTGCTCACCGTCACCGACGAGTCGCTGGCGCGCGCCAGCGCGATGAGAAACCTGCTGGGCGGCCTGTCCAATGGCGTCGCGGCTGTGGCGTTCGTTGCGTTCGGCCCGGTGCGCTGGTGGGCGGTCGTGCCGCTCGCCGCCGGCTTTCTCGTCGGTGGACGCCTCGGCCCGGTGATCGTGCGCAACGCCCCGCAGGGTCCCCTGCGCGCCCTCATCGCCTGTGCCGGGGTCGGCCTGGCGGTCCACCTCGGTTTGGATGCCTATCGCTGAGCGACCGGGCGCGTCCCAGCCATGCCACATCGTGCCCGGCCATTAGCATCCCTTTCAAGTGCACGCGCGTGTCCTCGTTCGCCCCAAGGCCGGCATCCTCGACCCCCAGGGTGCCGCCGCCGAGCGCGCCCTCTCCCAGCTTGGCTTCGCGGGCGTCAGTGAGGTTCGGATCGGGCGGCTGATCGAGCTCGAGGTGGTCGATCCGGCGACGCTGCCCGAGATGTGCGAGCGCTTGCTCGCGAACCCGCTGATCGAGGAGTACGAGATTCTCCACGCCGCCTCGTGAAGTTCGGCGTCGTCGTCTTCCCCGGCAGCTGCGACGACGTCGATGCGCAGCTCGCCTGCGCCCGCGTCGCCGATGTCGTGCCGCTGTGGCACGCCGACCACGACCTCCAGAGCGTCGACGCCGTCGTCATCCCCGGCGGCTTCTCCTACGGCGACTACCTGCGCGCCGGGGCGATCGCGCGGTTCGCCCCGATCATGACCGAGGTGATCGACTTCGCGCGGGCCGGCGGCCACGTGATGGGCATCTGCAACGGCTTCCAGGTCTGCTGCGAGGCGGGCCTCCTGCCCGGTGCGCTGCTCACCAACACGAACCTCCGCTTCGTCTGCCGCCAGGTCTCACTCGAGCTCGTCAACCCCGACACCGCCTTCACCCGCTCGCTCGACCCCGGCGCGCGTCTCTCGATCCCGGTCAAGCACACGACCGGCCGCTACTACGCCCCCGACGCCGAGCTCGACCGCCTCGAGGCCGCGGGCCAGGTCGTCCTCCGCTACGCGCCCGGCGACAACCCGAACGGCTCACTCCGCGACATCGCCGGCGTGATCAACGAGCAGGGCAACGTCTTCGGGCTGATGCCCCACCCCGAGCACGCGGTCGACCCGCTGACCGGGTCGAGCGACGGCCTCGGCTTGTTCGGATCCCTGCGGGAATCGCTTTCGGGGTCTTCCGGGCCTGTCCTGGTGGGGATCGCGAAGTCGGGGTGGTCGGTGGCCGAGCGGGGCGGCCGCGGTGGCCGGGGTGGCGTGGCAGAGCCACGCGAGCCGGACGATGGGGACGCATCCGCGACGCGCCAGCGGCCGCATCCGACGAGCGACCTGCCCTACCGGGCCAGGCCCGTAGTCTGATGTCGGCGCAGGCAGCGCCGCCCGGTGGCTTCCAGCGGGCGCTCGATCTCGGGCTGCGGGCCGACGAGTACGCCCGCATCGTCACGCTGCTCGAGCGCGAGCCGAACGCCGTCGAGCTGGCGATGTTCTCACTGCTGTGGTCCGAGCACTGCTCCTACAAGCACTCGAAGCTCCTGCTGCGTACGCTCCCGAGCGCGGGGCCGCGCCTCGTAATGGGCCCCGGTGAGAATGCCGGCGCGGTCGACGTCGGCGGCGGCTGGGCGGTCGCCTTCAAGGTCGAGTCGCACAACCACCCGAGCGCGGTCGAGCCGTTCCAGGGCGCCGCGACCGGCGTCGGCGGCATCCTGCGCGACATCTTCGCCGTCGGCGCCAGGCCGATCGCCGTACTCGACTCGCTGCGCTTCGGCGAGCCCACGAGCGAGCGCTCGCGCTACCTGCTCGACCGCGCCGTCGGCGGCATCGGCCACTACGGAAACTCGATCGGCGTGCCGACGATCGGCGGTGAGGTCTACTTCGAGGCGCCCTACGAACAGAACTGTCTCGTCAACGCGATGTGCGTCGGCCTCGTCCGCAGCGAGCACCTGATCCGCTCGGCCGCGGCCGGCCCCGGCAACCTGCTCGTCCTGTTCGGCGCCGCGACCGGGCGCGACGGGATCGGCGGCGCCTCCGTGCTCGCTTCGGCCGAGCTCGGCGAGGGCGACGCCGACAAGCGTCCGAGCGTGCAGATCGGCGACCCATTCGCGGAGAAGAAGCTGATGGAGTGCTCGCTCGCGCTGCTCGAGGCGGGCCTCCTCGTCGCGCTCCAGGACCTTGGCGCCGCCGGCCTCACCTCCGCGGTGCCGGAGATGGCGAGCAAGGGCGACGTCGGGATCGACATCGACATCGCGCAGGTGCCGCTGCGCGAGGCCGCCATGGAGCCGTTCGAGATCATGGTCTCCGAGTCGCAGGAGCGGATGCTCGCCGTCGTCGAGCCTTCAAGGCTCGACGACGTCCTCGCAATCTGCGCGCACTGGGAGACCGGCGCGGCCGTCATCGGGAAGGTCACGGAGTCCGCTGCGATCCGCGTGTTCGACGGCGACGACCTGGTCGGCGAAATGCCGGTCGAGGTCCTCGTCGACGGCTGCCCCCTCTACGAACTGGCGCCGTCGCCGCCACCGCCCGGCCTCTACCCACCGCCGGCCCGCACGCTCGACAGCACGGATCCGAACGGCGTCCTGCTCGCTCTGCTGGCGAGTGCGAATATCGCCGACCGGCGATATTTGTACGAGCAATACGACTGCGTCGTCCAGTCACGCACGGTACGTCGGCCCGGCGCCGCCGACGCCGCGGTGCTGCAGCTTCCCCACGGCGGGGCGATCGCCGTCGCGATCGACGGCAACGGCCGGCGCGTCGCGGCCGACCCGTACCGCGGGACGATCGCGGCGGTGCTCGAGTGTGCCGCGAACCTCGCCTGTGTCGGCGCGGCGCCGCTCGGCCTGACCAACTGCCTCAACTTCGCCAACCCGGAGAAGCCCCACATCGCCTGGCAGCTCAGCGAGTCGGTGCGCGCCCTCGGCGACGCCTGCCGCGCTCTGGAGATCCCCGTCGTCGGCGGCAACGTCTCGCTCTACAACGAGGGTGGCGAGGGCCCGATCTACCCGACGCCGGTCGTCGGCCTGGTCGGCGAGCTCCCCGATCCTGCCCGCGCGGGACGCCTCGGCTGGTCCCGGGAAGGCGACGCGATCGGCCTCGTCGGTGGCTTCGCCCCGCTCCTCGCCGCGTCGGAATTGGCCAAGCTCCGCGGCGAGCCACTCCCGACCTCGCTCCCCGACATCGACATCGCAGCGGTCCGCGCCACGCACGCCCTGATCCGCAGCGCGGTGCGCGAAGGCGCGCTGCACAGCGCCCACGACATCGCGGAAGGCGGCCTCGCAGTGGCTCTCGCCGAGTGCTGCGTCGCCGGCGACCTCGGCGCCGAAGTGGAGCTCGAAGAGGACAGCGAAGCTGCCCGCTTCGGTGAGAGCGTCGGCGCATTCGTCGTATCCGGCGAAAGCGCCGTGCTCGCCGAGCTCGACTGCCGCGTCATCGGCACCGTCGTCGGCAGCAGCCTGCGGATCAGCGCCGGCAACTCGAGCATCGACGTCAGTCTCGAGCAGCTCCGCGAGGCCCACGCCGCACTCGCCACCCTCTTTGCCTAGGAGACTGGTTCCAGCCAGTCCTCTCTACGACGTCGTGTAACCGGGGATCCCGACGCCGGCGCGGAGCGGTCCGGTGACCAGCACACTGCGGCTCGCGCAAACCGTCAGCGGAAACGAGAACGTCTGCGCCGTCTTCTGGTCCGGCGGGTAGACCTTGAGTCCGTCGGCACCGACGCCCTTCGCGCAGATCGCGCCCCAGTCGGCGACTGCGAGCAGCGCATGCGCCGTGCCACCGGGCGCGATCGTCACGGTCGAGTGGCCGGCGCCGCTCTTCGTCGCCGGCAGGCCGACCTGCTTTCCGTTCTGGCCCCAGGCCGAGATGCCGGGATACCCGTAGAGCGTGCAGCTGGCGCGTCCGACGTTGCTGAACTCGAGCGGGTAGTAGGTGCGCCCGGCGGTGCCGCCGCCCTCGCCGTCAGCGAGCCAGACCTCGAGGTCGCTCGTCGTGCAGGCCGAGACGGCGGCCACGCGTGCACGCGGCGAGGCTCCCGCGAGTGCGGCCGGTGCCACCAGCACAGCGCACGCGAGCAACACCACCGCGACCCAGTGTGATCTAGAGCTCCCCATTTCCCCTCTCAGACCCGAACTGAGCTCCGATTATCGCACTCCCTCCCGGTCGAGATGCCGCTCGTTGCCTGAGCGGCCGACCGGAGCGTCGCGTAGCGGGCCACTAGCGCGCTGAGCTCCCCACCGCCGAACTCTTGGCCCACGCGCAGAGACGACCGATCGCGTCGTCGAGTGCGTCGTCGCGTTTGCAGAAGGCGAAGCGCAGCAGCGATCGGGTCCGCCCGTGCCCGTCCGCGGTCAGCGCCGACACCGGGATCGCTGCGACGCCGGCCTCGTACGGCAGGCGCGCGCAGAGTGCCGCGCCGTCGAGCTCCCCGAGCGGTGTCGCGTCGGCGTTGAGGAAGTAGGTCCCCGCGGAGTTGAGGACATCGAAGCCGGCTGCGCGCAGCCCAACGGCAAGCCGGTCGCGCTTGGCGCGCAGCGCGTCCGCGAGCTCAGCCGCGACGCTGTCGGGGAAGCCAAGGGCCACTGCGCTCGCGTGCTGCAGGGGCGTACCGCCGGCGAAGGTCAGGTACTGCTTGACAGCGCGCAGTCGGCCGATCAGCGCGGGCGGACCGCAGGCCCAGCCAATCTTCCAACCGGTCACCGAATGCGTCTTGCCGATCGAGGACACGGTGATCGTACGGCTCGCCATCCCGGGGAGCGTCGCCAGGGGTATGTGCTCGCCGTCGTAGACGAGGTGCTCGTACACCTCATCGGTCAGCGCGATGAGGTCGTGCTCGCGGCAGGCCGCGGCGATGAGCTCCAGCTCGGAGCGTTCGAGCACGCGCCCGGTTGGGTTATGCGGCGAGTTGACGATCACGGCGCGCGTCCGCTCTGTGATCGCCCGCTCGAGCGCGGCGCCGTCGACTCGCCAGTCCGGTGGCTCGAGGACGATCGGCACCGTCCGTCCGCCGGCCAGCGCAACGATCGGTCCGTAGGAGTCATAGCTTGGGTCGAGCATCGCGACTTCGTCGCCGAGCGTGACGAGTGCGAGCAGCGCTGAGGCGAGTGCTTCGGTCGCTCCGAAGGTGACCTGAATCTCGCTGTCGGCGTCGAAGCGAAGGCCGTAGCGGCCGAGCTGGTGCGCCGCGATCGCGGCGCGCAACGCAGGCACACCGGCCAGCTGGGCATACTGATTCTCGCCGGCGCGCAGCGAGCTCACCGCTGCCTCGATCAGCGCCGGCGGCCCGTCGAAGTCCGGGTAGCCCTGACCGAGGTTGATAGCGCCGGTCGCCTGCGCGAGCGCGGTCATCGTCGTGAAGATCGTCGTCCCGCCGGCGGCCACCCGAGCAATCATCCCGCACCTTGCGCGACCTCGGCCGGCGCCGACCCTTCCAGCGTGGCCGCGCGCGCTGGTACCCTTGGTCTCTAGCGGTTCGCTGGCGAAGCCAGGAATCGCTCTCCTCAGATGCTTCCATCGTCCAGCAGCCCCGATCCGCGGGACGGACCGCGGGATGAGTGCGGCGTGTTCGGGGTCTATGCCCCCGGGCACGAGGTGTCGAACCTTGCCTTCTTCGCGCTGTCCGCGCTCCAGCACCGCGGCCAGGAGTCGGCCGGCATCGCCGCCGCCGATCGCGGCGGCCAGATCATGACCCGCCGCGACCTCGGCCTTGTGAGCCAGGCGCTCAACGAGAACGACATCGTCACGCTCGGCGGCGAGCTCGCGATCGGCCACGTTCGCTACTCGACGACCGGCTCGAACGCCTGGGAGAACTCGCAGCCCGTCCAGCGCGCTGCCGGCGCCGGCGGCAACCGCCGCGAGCTGGCGCTGGCCCACAACGGCAACCTGATCAACGCCGTCGAGCTGCACGCCGCGCTCCGGGCGGTCGGCGTCAGCTTCGCCTCGACGTCGGACTCCGAGATCATCGCCGCGCTCGTCGCCTCGCATCCGGCGGAGCGGGTCGAGGACGCGGCGGTCGCCGTGATGCCGCGGCTCCATGGCGCGTTCTCGACGGTGCTGATGACGAAGGACCGCGTGCTGGCGATGCGCGACCCGGCGGGCCTGCGGCCGCTCTCGATCGGCCTGCTCGCGCCGCTCTCCGTCGGCGATCCACCGCGCTACTGCGTCGCGAGCGAGACCTGCGCCTTCGACATCATCGGCGCCGAATACGTCCGCGACGTGCGGCCCGGCGAGGTGGTGCTGCTCGGCGAGGATGGGCTGACCTCGCTGCAAGCGGTCGAGAGCGAGCGCGAGGCGTTCTGCGTCTTCGAGTACATCTACTTCGCGCGCCCTGATTCGCGCTTCAACGGCACTGCACTCCAGGTCGTCCGGGGTCGTATGGGCGAGATCCTCGCGCGCGAGTCCCCGGTCGAGGCCGACCTCGTGATCCCCGTCCCCGACTCCGGCAACGCCGCCGCGCGTGGCTATGCCCGAGCGAGCGGCCTGCCCCAGGACGACGGCTTCGTCAAGAACCGCTACATCCAGCGGACCTTCATCCAGCCAGGCCAGGAGCTTCGCAAGCACGGCCTGCGGATGAAGTTCAATCCGCTGCCGGAGGTCGTCGCCGGCAAGCGGCTCGTCGTCGTCGACGACTCGATCGTCCGTGGCAACACGACCGCCCAGATCGTCGGCATGCTGCGCGACGCCGGCGCCGCGGAGGTGCACCTGCGGATCTCGGCGCCGCCGATCAAGCATCCCTGCCACTACGGCATCGACATGTCGACCCGCGAGGAGATGATCGCGCACGAGCGCACCGTGCCCGAGATCGCCGCCGAGCTCGGCTGCGACTCGCTCGCCTACCTCTCGCTCGCCGGCGTCTACGAGGCGATCGAAAGCCCTCGCTCGCGCCACTGCGACGCCTGCTTCACGGGCGACTACCCGCTCGACGGCACCGAGGGCGCAAACGGCAAGTACGCACTCGAGCTGCCCGTCCTGAGCGTCTAGCTGGTCAGCCGTCACTGATCGCAGTGACCGCGGTCGCTCACGACCTGCCGCTCTCCACGCTCGACGACGACCTCGACGGGCTCTCCCGCGTGCGCGTCGTCCTCGCCGATCGAGCGTCCTGAGCGCCGGGTGGACAGCCGCCCTCACCGCTAGCATCGCTCGGCCATGAGCTCCGTCGAGAATGCCCGAGCAGCCACGTCACCCGCCGGTCCGGGCGAGCTCCACACGGCCCTGCGCGAGCATTTCGGGCACGCCGACTTCCGCCCCGGCCAGGAGGAGGTCGTACGCGCCGCGCTGGCTGGCCGCGACGTGCTCGTCGTCATGCCGACCGGCGCCGGCAAGTCACTCTGCTACCAGCTGCCTGCGCTGATGCGCGAGCAGCTGACGATCGTCGTCTCGCCGCTCGTCGCGTTGATGGCCGACCAGGTCGCGGGCCTCGACCGCGTCGCGCGCGGCCAGGCGGTCCTCGTCAACTCGCAGCGCGACCTCGCCGACAACCGCGAGGCGCTGGCGCGCGTACGCGGCGGGGCCGTGCGGATGCTCTACGTCGCGCCCGAGCGCTTCGCCAGCCCTGGGTTCGTCGAGGCGCTCGCCGGGATCCCCGTCGGGATGTTCGTCGTCGACGAGGCGCACTGCGTCTCCCAGTGGGGCCACGACTTCCGCCCCGACTACTTCGACCTGCCCGCCGCCGCACGGGCGCTCGGTGCGCGCCAGATCTTCGCCTGCACCGCGACGGCCACGCCGCGCGTCGCCGGCGACGTGATCGTGCGCCTCGGCCTGCGCGACCCGGTTCGCGTGACAACCGGCTTCGATCGGCCAAACCTCTCATACATCGTCGTGCCGGCGAAGAACGACGCCGACCGCCGCGATCGCATCGCCGCGGTCCTGGCCGATCCGGCGGCCCGCCCGGCGATCGTCTACGCAGGGACGCGCGCTCGCACCGAGGAGCTGGCGGCTGTCCTCGAAGGACGCCTGCGCGTCGGCGTCGTCGCCTACCACGCCGGCCTCGAGCGCGAGCAGCGCGCCGAGGCTCAGCGGCGTTTCATGGACGACGAGGTCGAGATCGTCGTCGCGACCAACGCCTTCGGCATGGGCATCGACAAGCCCGACGTCCGCACCGTCTGTCACGCCGCCGTCCCCGAGTCGCTCGAGGCCTACTACCAGGAAGCCGGCCGCGCCGGGCGCGACGGCAGGCCGGCGCGCTGCCTGCTGTTCGCTGCAAATCGCGACAAGGGTCTCCACGTCCACTTCATCCAGCAGTCGGCGAGCGGTGAGGCCCAGCGAGCACGCTGGGCCCAGTACCGCGCGATCTGGTCGTTCGTCGAGTCGGAGCGCTGCCGGCGCGAGGCGATCCAGCGACATTTTGGGGTCGCCGACCGGGGTCCCAGCGAGCTCGATCCCGGCGTAGCGTGCTGTGATATCTGCGACCCCGGCGCGCGCCCCGCCGGTCCCCTCCGGCTTGCGGCGAGTCGCGCGCCTCTACCGGCCGTGCCGACGCCAGCGGGCGCCCGAGCGCAGCGGCCGCGGCTCGAGCGCGCTGGCTCTCGGACAGCGCCGGGAGAGGTCGAAGATCTCGACCGAGCGCTCGCGGAGCTCGAGCGAGCCATTGTCGAGGTCGTCGTCAGCGCCCGTCCCG
>Ga0302325_10028767_pt1 | contig 11492 bp, 8 predicted proteins | sample Palsa_T0_2_FD_201948 | JGI IMG/M metagenome (GOLD analysis project Ga0302325, IMG submission 201948) | Peat permafrost microbial communities from Stordalen Mire near Abisko, Sweden - Palsa_T0_2 | ecosystem: Environmental > Terrestrial > Soil > Palsa > Peat permafrost | place: Sweden: Abisko... | reverse complement strand
CCATCCAGGAAATTCTCCGCACCGCTTAGCACTCGATCCCCGGTCTCAAGATCGAGACCGGGGGCACCCGGACCTAAATCAGGAGGCCCACCATGGCCGAGCTCTTCCGCCGCATCAAGTACCTAATCAACCGCCGCCGCCTCGATGCCGAGCTCGCCAGCGACATGGAATTCCACCGCGAAATGGCCGCCCGCGCCGGCCGCAGCAACTTCGGCAACACTCTGCGCATGCGCGAGCAGGCACGCGAAGCCTGGGGCTGGACATGGCTCGACCGCCTCGTTCAGGACCTGCGCTATGGCGTTCGCATCCTCGCCCGCTCCCCCGGCTTCACGCTCATGGCCGTCTCGGTGCTGGCCATCGGAATCGGCATAAACGTAGCGGCCTTCAGCCTGTTTGACATGGTCGCTCTCGAGCCCCTCCCGGTGCGCGATCCCAGCTCGCTGGTGCGCCTCGAACGCCGCTCGCCCACTGCCTACACCAGCGAAATGCCCTATCCCTCGGTGCTCTTCTATGGAGCGCATGCCAAAACTCTTTCTGCGGTGATGGCCGTGCTCGGCATTCCTCCCATGCAGTTGGATAACGATATTCAACAGGCGTCCGCTTTTTTCGTCACTTCGAATTATTTCACTGAGCTGGGAACCCCAGCAGGCATGGGACGCCTGTTCGATCCCGCGCGTGAAGATGCATCTGGCGCTGCCCCAACCGTCGTGCTGAGCTATGGTTTCTGGCAGCGCCGCTTCGGTGCGGACCCGTCCGTCGTCGGACGCATCATCCACCTCAACGGCAAGCCCGTCACCGTCATCGGCATCACTCCATACGCATTTGCAAGTCTCGCCGGCCAGACTCCCGACATCTGGCTGCCCATGCCCCAGCAGCCCTACTTCGTTGACGGCAGCCATATCCTCACCGACTCCGGCGATTCCGCCGTACGCATGTGGGGCCGCCTCGCACCCGGCGTAACCCAAAAAACCGCCGCGCAAGAATTGCTGGCGCTCACCAATGAGTTGCGCCGCCAGCACCCCAACGACATTTGGGACAACGAGTACATCGACATTCATCCCGGTGGCCGCATGCAGGTGATGCAGGAGATGATGTACCAGGTCGCGGCCATGGTTGCCGTGCTCACGCTGCTCATTCTCGCGGTGGCGTGTGCGAATCTGGGCGGCCTGATGCTGGCCCGCGCCGTCACCCGCGAGCGCGAGATCGGTATCCGCGTAGCCATCGGCGCCGGCCGCTGGCGCATCTTCAGACAACTTTGCACTGAGAGCCTGTTGCTCGCCGCGCTTGGCTCGCTTGCCGGCCTTGCCTTGGGCAACATCGTGGTGCGCGTGTCCCTAAGCAGCATGGACGCGCCCAAGTGGATCAATCCCTCACCCGACTGGCGGGTTCTTCTCTTCACCCTCGGCCTCACGCTGCTGGCAGCAGTTTTCTTTGGTCTTGCGCCGGCTCTGCAGATTACCCGCCAGCGCCAGCACAAAACCATTGCCCGACAGGTGCTCGTAGGCGCGCAGGTAGCCGCCAGTTGCGTGCTCCTCATCGTCGCTGGGCTCCTCGTGCGCGCCTCGCAGCACGCCCTCTACACCGATCCCGGCTTCGGCTATCAGCAGTTGCTTACCATCGATGCCCAGCTTGCCCAGCACGGCTACGCGCCCGCCGCGGCAAAAGCCTATCTTTCCCAGATGCAGGCCAGGATTCGTGCGCTTCCGGGAGTTCAGTCGGTATCCCTGGTCAAGCTGCCGCCGCTCGGGCACGCCGTTATGCGATTAAATAGAGAGGTCGACGGTCATGCCATTCTGGTCTACCCCAACTGGGTCGAGCCCGGCTTCTTTCAAACCATGGGCATTCCGCTGCTCATGGGGCGAACCTTTTATCCCGGCGAGAAGAATGCCGTCGTTGTGAGCGAGTCGTTTGCCCGCTGGCAGTGGCCCGGACGCAGCCCGCTCGGCCAGCAACTCGGGGACGACGACAAGAAGGACATCGTCGTCGGCGTGGTTGGCAATGCCCGCATCAACGCGCTCAGCGACAACGACGCAACCGAACAGTATTGGCCGGCCCAACCGGACGACATGCCCGGCATGACAGTGATCGCAAGGACCGCCGGCACGCCCGACAGCCTTCCGCCCATCGTGAAATCCATCAGTGAAAGCATCGATCCCAGGATCTTTCCCGAGATCAGGCAGCTCAAAGCTCTCTACCAGGACAACATCTCTCCCGTGGCGAAGGTGGCGACGATCGTCAGCCTCATCGGAATGGTCGCCGTGTTGCTGGCCGGTGTCGGCATCATCGGCCTGGTAGCCTTCACCGTTTCGCAGCGCACCAAAGAGATCGCCATCCGCATCGCCTTGGGCGCCCGCAAATCTCAAGTGCTAGCCGCCGTGCTGCGCCAGTTCGCCTGGCCGGTCGCACTCGGCCTGGTCGCCGGCACCGGAATCGCGGCAGCGTCTTCGCGCGTGCTCCGTAAAGCCCTCTTCGGCGTCAATAACCTTGACCCGCTCAGCTACGTCACCGCGCTCTGCATCCTCGCGGCAATTCTTGCGGTAGCCGCAGTGCTCCCTGCGCGCCGCGCGCTGCGGCTGGACCTCGCAAAAACGTTGCATTACGAGTAAGGAGGCAGGCCAGTCAGCGCTACTCCGCTTTCATTTTGAGATTCCGCACCAACCGGTGCAGATATTTGGGATGAATCCCAAGGATTCGCGCAGCCTCGGCAACGCTTCCCTTCGCCTCGCTCAGCGCATTGCGAATCAATCCCTTTCTCGCCTCGCTGAGGGCCGCATGGTATCCCGCTCTCGGCAGCGCGGCGGATTGTTCTTCCAGCATCCCTTCCGGCAAATCCTCCGGCAATATCTCCTCCGTCAGCCCCAGCACAATCGCGTGCTCAATCGCGTTCTCCAGTTCACGCACATTCCCCGGCCAGCTATAACCCATCAGCAACCGCCGCGCCTCCAGGGAGATCCCTTTGAACGGCCGCTTGCTCTTCTCCGCATATTTTGCCGCGAAATATAACGCGAGCAGAGAAATGTCTTCGCGGTGCTCGCGCAACGGCGGCACATGAACCGAAACCACATTCAGCCGGTAGTAGAGATCCTGTCGAAACTCGCCCGCTTTGATGGCCTGTTCAAGATTCTTGTTGGTCGCCGCCAGAACACGTGCCTTGAATGGGATCGTCTGCGTCCCGCCCACCCGCTCAAACTCCCTTTGCTGCAGGACGCGCAAAAGCTTGGCCTGCATCGGCGAAGGCAACTCGCCAACTTCATCCAGGAACAGCGTTCCCTCGCCCGCCGCTTCCAGCTTTCCCTTCCTCATCCCGGCCGCGCCGGTGAACGCGCCTTTCTCGTATCCGAATAGCTCGCTCTCAAACAGCGTCTCCGGAATCGCCGCGCAGTTGATAGCCACGAATGGCCGGTCAGCCCGCGGACTCTTGTGATGAATCGCCCGCGCCACCACTTCCTTGCCCGTGCCGCTCTCCCCGCGGATCAACACCGTAGACTCGCTCCGTGAAACGCGCGCAGTGAAGTCCTCCACCTGGCGAATCTGCCGGCTATCCCCCACCATTCCCCCCGTCGGGTTCATCTCCGCTTTCAGTTCCAGGTTCTCGTAACGCAAACCATCCAGCGCAAGTATGCTCTCCAGCGTAACCGCTGCAATGCGCGAAACCGGCTCGAGAAAATGGAGGTGATCCTCCCGAAAAGGCGGCGTCGGTCCGGACGAAGTCAGGTAGATAACGCCAATAGTCTTCTCCACTGCCACCAGCGGCATGCACAGCACATTGGGCGCATCGCTCGCGCCCGCCAAGGACCCTGCGAAGATAGCCGACCGTTCCCAGATTGCCCGATGAACCAGCTCGCGCTGAATCTCGATCGGCTTCTCCGCGCCCGGTTGCCGGATCCCTGATTGCCGGTTCCAGGTAACAATCGAACTTGGATCCCCGTCGAGATCGAGGAACAGCAGCACCGCGCCGCTCTCCGCCGGAATCACTTCGAAGATAAGTTGCAGAAGCTCGCGTTGCAGCAGTTCCCGGTCGCGGATGGAATTGATGATATTGCTGATTCTGTAAAGCGCCGTCAGGTCGCGCGCCATGTGGCCCACCTGATCCGCAAACGTTGCAGGCGCCGCCGCTTGCTCCACGGGAATCGTCGTGAGTGCAGCTACCGGAGCCCCGTCATTGAGAAGTATCTTGCCTGTACCGGTCGTTTCATCGTCGTGCACCAGAAACACGAACTCTGATTTCCCCACCCGGATCGTATCCCCGTGCACGATGATTCTGTGTCTGACAGGAATCCCGTTCACAAACGTGCCTAAGTGACTGCCCGGGTCGACAATCTCAAACTCCCCATCCACCTGGTCGATTCTGCATTGCCAGCGCGCGCCAACTCCGTCCATCGGGCATAGCTCATCCCCTGCGTCCAGGCCGATCGATATGTGCCCCTCGATCAGCGGTCGAACCGTCCCTGTCTGAGAACCCGAAATGACGAGCAGGCGCGGCTGCATTGAGCCTCCGGTGCAATCGAGTCTATAGCGGTTTCACAATTACTGTATCCGGAAAGCACAGCCCTGAAGTGCCTTTTTCCTCAAGAAAAAGGCACCTCTTGAGAAACCACAAAGGGCACATAAATTGTGAAAACCGCTCTAACCGAGCGGGCAAAAAACAACGGATTAATCCGGAAACCCGACTCCTGGGAACCGAACAGATACCCGCGGGTATCCGATCGGATACCGTCGCTCGTTCGGCGAGGTCATCTATCTGAACGCCAAAACTACACTCATCCCGCATCTCATTGAGAATAAACAACCATGATTGAACGGAGCGAATTTCCGAAGCAGCGATCAGCTTTGGCCACCTGCTTGCAATATCCCTGGGCGTAGCAACAAGCTCTCAAAAATACCCGAAACCCCAGGGACCTTTAAGAGGTTCCCAGAAAAAGGAGATCATCATGAAACGCACAGCCGCCATCGCCCTCGTCGTCGCCGCCACCCTCTTCACAACCGGCTCTGCATTGGCGCAGAATCGCGGTGTCAAAGCAGATGTTCCTTTCAACTTCAACGCCGGCGGCACCTGGGTGTCCGCGGGGACCTACACCATCGGCTCCAACGGCCTCGGAAGCAACACCATCGAGATCGGAGCGCCGGGAAAAGGCTCCGCCGCAATGGCTCTGGGTATCGTCAATCAAAACAAGCCTTCCGACCGCGGAGAACTGGTGTTCCACCGGGTAGGCGAGTCTTACTTCCTCAGTGAAGTTCGCTATGCGTACTCCTCGACCAAGATTTACCTGCCTGTCTCGAAGGCGGAGAAGAAGGCACGGCAGCGCGCCATGGAGACCACTGAGGCCACTCTTCGCATCGACGACAACGTTCTGATCGCGATGAACTAGCGCATCAGCATTTGCGGCATCGGGCCCGCGGAAGCCCTTCCGCGGGCCTGATGCTGTGTAAACGAACAAGCCTGCCTCAGCTCTCCACATACTCCCAGAATGAATCGGACAATTCCGCCCCGTGATCATTGAGGATCCGGCGTGCCGCCCGCTCCACTTCTTCCACCAGTCCATGTAGGTAATCCCGCGAGCGCGAAATAGCCACCACCCCAATGGTCGCCGACTGCCATGTCACCGCCTCATCCATCTCGGCAACCGAAATGTTGAACCCCTGCCGCAACTGGTCTTTCAGCGAGCGCACCACCTGCCGCCGGTCCTTGAGAGACTGCGCGTGCTCAATCCGGATTTCCAGGGTAAGCTGTGCAACAGGCATAGCGTCAAAGGTTTGCAACGACAGTGTAAGCCGTAATCGCAGAACGCAGAGCAATTTTTGCTACGGGCCAGAATCCAACACGCTGACTCGCCGACTTGCTAGGCCCGCAAAGCGGGCGCTGACTTGCTACATCGAGTCCAGAAATGTCCGATGCCCTCCATCTGGACTGTTCAACTTGCGACGAATTCGAATTTCCATTTCCTTTAGGCGAATCAACCCTTTCGCAGCCGCCCCTCGCCGGCCTGCATTTTTCCCAATCTTCGTTGCATATAATTACCGCCCGTCGGCGCACAATAAAAAAGAGAAGGAGCAATCGATGTGCCAGAGCCTCTGCCGGAATCGAATCTCGCGTGGGCAGATCGAGCATACCCCCTACCCCCCTACCCGGTAGTAACCATGCGACGGGAAAACTGTGGAACCGCGTGATTTTCTTGACTCAAGTTATTGAATAAAATGACTTTAAGTATGCGCAATCGAAATAATAAATCGATCGATCGGCAACATTGAAAGGGGGAATTCGCATCACTCACGCCATGCAGCCACCAGTTCAGATCGATCGAAGAGCATTCCTGAAAGCCGCATCCGCAACCGTCTTCGCCGCCGCGCATCCGGCATTGCCAAAATCAAGTCAAGCAGCCAAATCTGAAGCCTACCGCCTTGTCGCAACCACAGACCGCAAGCGCGTTCTCGATGCCGCAGCCGAATTCGTCTCGCAAACGCCCCTGACCATAACAGCCTTCCCCGCCACCCGCAGCGCCGGCGGCCTCCACGACTTCTATTCACAAGCCGACTACTTCTGGCCCAACCCGAAAGATCCGAACGGCCCCTACATCAACCGCGACGGCCAAAGCAATCCCGGCAACTTCGACGACCATCGCAGAGTGATGGTAAGGCTCTCCATTCAGGTGCCCGCTCTCACCGCGGCCTGGCTCCTCACTGGCCGTAGCAGCTACGCCCGCCGTGCCTGCGATCACCTGCGCGCCTGGTTTGTCACTCCGGAAACCCGCATGAACCCCAGCCTCAACTTCGCCCAGGCAGTTCAGGGAGTCTCGACCGGCCGTTCTTACGGGATTATCGACACGTTGCATCTGGTCGAGGTAGCCCGCGCCGCCAGCTTCTTGACCGCGCAGACCCTGAGCGCCGAAGACAGCCGCGCCGTCAAGGCCTGGTTCCAAAGCTATCTGGAATGGCTCAACTCCAGCGACCCCGGAAAGACCGAGCGCGACGCAAAAAATAACCATGCAATCTGCTGGGCGCTGCAAGCCGCGGAGTATGCGCGCCTCGCCGGCGATGAACCCGCAAGGAAAGAAGTCTATCGCCGCTACCGCGAAATCATGCTCCCCGATCAAATGGCTCAGGACGGCTCGTTTCCCAGAGAGTTGGCCCGCACCAAGCCCTACAGCTATTCCGTCTTCAACTTCGACGTGATGGCCGGCCTCTGCCAGTCGCTCAAGGGCCTCGTCCCCGATCCTTCAACCTACCAGCTTCCCGACGGCCGCGGCCTCTCAAAGGCAGCAGAGTTCATCTACCCATACATCAAGGACAAGAGTGCATGGAAGTGGCCCAAAGACGTCGAGCACTTCGACGCGTTGCCCGTCCGCTCACCCGGCCTGCTCTTCTCCGGCATCGCGTTTCATCAGCAGAACTACATCGACCTCTGGAAGACCCTCAATCCCGACCCCACCGACAAGGAGATCATCCGCAACTTCCCCATCCGCCAGCCGCTCCTCTGGGTCTGACGGAATGCTCTTCACAACGCCAGGAGATGCTACTTTTTCGATCCACAAATTTGTCATCCTGAGCGAAGCGTACTTCAGCGGAGTCGAAGGACCTGCTTCTTCTTTTGTCGTCTGATCAGTCTCAGCTCTCAAACTTCGCGAGTTGCTCCGCCGCCCGCGTCCCTCCGTACCAACCGGTCATAAACCCACAGCAGCCCGGCCGTCGCCACGCCCACTCCGGAAACCGCCCACCAGATGAGTGCCGGCTGGTGCAGAACTTCCCCGAAGCGATGAATCAGGAACCCGCCAAACCACCCGCCCACCAGCGACCCAATCCCGATGGGCAGGAAGGCAAAGCCCATATAGGTTCCCTGCTGCCCGGAGGGCGCGAGCCGCGAGATGTACTCGTAGTAGCGCGGCTGCTGCGTGATCTCGCCAATCGCCACGACGATAAGCGTTGCCACTGCCATGGGCACGCTGGGATGCAAAATCAACAGCAGCCAGGCCAGGCCCGAGATCAGGGTGCCCAGCGTGATGCCGCGAAACGACGGCATCTTCTGCGTGAGAATACTCACCACCATCTGCAGTGCGATCACCGTCAGTGCGTCCCAACTGAGCAGCGCCTCAGTATTGCTCGCTGCGTTCACGTAATCATGGATGTAGAGGGGAAGAATGATAAATTCCTGCCAGAAGGCGATGTAATAGCCCGAGAAGATAATCAGAAAAAGCATGAAGCGCCAGTTCGACAAGACGGTCAGAAAGTTTTTAGCAACCTGTCCCAGGCTTTCCGTCTGCGCCTCACCAGAGCGGCGTGGCTCCTTGAAAAAGATCAACACGGCAAAGAACATGGCAAACACGCCCAATGCCGCCATGCCGAAGACCTTCTCCACGCTGAGATGCTGGTGCACCCATCCCGCCAGAATAGGCCCCAAAGCCCCGCCAATGTTCACCAGCGTGTAGTAGATCGAATACCCAATAGACCGCACGTTTTCCTTGGAAGCCCTGGCCGTAGTCCCGACCACGGAGGGCTTCACCAGCGCGATACCAAGGGCCGGAAGCATCAGGATCAGCGTCACCAGCACGACCAGAGGCATGGCATTGCGAACCGGAGCCAGCCACGGCGAACCGATCGAACCTAAAAGGAAATATGAGAGGGTCAGAATCAGGTAGGCCAGCGACAGCGCCCTGCGAAAGCCCATTCGGTCCGCGAGCGCTCCGCCGAACGCCGCCAGAAACCACACCAACCCGCCAAACAATCCCGCCAGACTGCTGGCCCGCTCCACGCCGAAATTCAGGCTCTCATGCAGATAGCGGGGCAGCGAGGCAAACGCCGCGTAGTACGACAGCCGCTCGAAGAGCTCGCTGATGTTGGCAACCCAGAACGGCCGCTCAAATCCGGTGCGAATTTCGTGGAAACGTTTGGAGAAGGTCAAAGAGTCTCCTGAGTTTTTGTAGCGCGTAAATACAAGGGAATCCTCGCAGGTTCAACCTTGGCGGTTGGCGCAACTTTGGGTTCTCAAGAGTGTACCGGATCAGGATTCAAGCCGGGTAGGCAGTCCCCGCCAACGAGCTCGCGGCAGCCCATGCAGTACGCCGCGTTGACCCCTCGCTCCGGGTGTTGGTACACTGATATTGCGGGGTGGAGCAGCCCGGTAGCTCGTTGGGCTCATAACCCAAAGGTCGCTGGTTCAAATCCAGCCCCCGCAACCAAATCTTTCAACAACTTAGGAAGATTTGGTCCCACCGACAAACTCCCAAAAACTCCCAATAAGAAAAATCATCATTTCAGGCGCTTGCCCGCATCGGCTTGAGCACCATCTCGACGACCTTGCTATTGGCTTGCCGCTTCGACGAAGTCATGGCCTGTCCATAGACGTTCATCGTCGTCTGAATGGAGGCATGACGCATCAGTTCCTGTTGCACCTTCATCGGCGCTCCGGTCTCGTCCAGCCACGAACGGTACGTGTGACGGAACGTATGCCAGCCGAGATTCGCGAGCCTCCCGGCGGCTTCCTGGCGCTCCTCGTGGACTTGAAGCCGTTTGCCGTTGGGCGTGGGGCGATCTTGCTTGCACCACACTCCGACGCCTACATCGCACTTAGGGCACTCCACAAGGCAGCACCCAGCAGGCCGGATGTGCCGCTTCTGGATCGACGTTGGAAAGTAGGGCTGCTTCGTGATGGGATTGGCAAAGACCCAGCCTTCTTCCGTCGGCACGGCCTCTTTGCTCCACGCCAGCACAATCTCGCTCAATGACGGATGCAATGGAACGTAGTCCTGGGAGTATTCGGTTTTGACATCATCGGTCCGCCCGTCCACGAAGCTGCGCTGAACGAGGAGCTGATTCTTGTCAAAGTCAAAGTCATCCCATCGAAGTGCCGCGATTTCGCTCACGCGAAGACCGAGGCATTGGGCGAAATAGACCATCGTGCGATACGGTTCCTTCAGCAAGTGCACGATAGTTTCAAACTGGTCCACAGTGATAATCGTGGGGCGCTGGCGGCGCTTGCTGCCGCCTTTCACGCGCACCAACGTAATCGGGTTCCTTTTCTCGGTGAATAGCTCCCAGCGAGTCGCGCACTCGAACATCAAGTGCATCACGCTTCGGATATGAGCCTTCGACTTCGGAGCCATAGGGAGATTCTTCAACCAATCCTCGACCGCCATCGGACGGATGTGGTCAAGCAAATAGTTACCCCAGCGTGGTCTGAGATAGTTCTTGATATTTGACCGATAGGACCTGGAGGTTGAATGCCGTTCCGGCATTTCTTCCTCAAGGTAGCGGTCGCATATCGCGCCGAACGAGACATCGGCCATGCGCTGCTGTGGAGTTTCAGAGTTGAGTTTTAGGAGAAGAGCTTCGACCGCTTTTTGTGCGAGAGCTTTCGTCTTGTACTTCTCAACGGTGCCAACGGTGGCTGTTCTTCGCTCCCGTGTGCCCTTCTCCGTTGACTCGTAGTACCGAAACTCCCAGGCGTCTGATCCCTTCGCCCGCTTCTTTCGCGTTAGACTTCCAAATTGGTAACATGCACGTGCCATCAAGGTTTCTCCCCTCGACTTCACGGCACAAATGGCTGTCCTCAGAGTACGTCACTTGCGCCGTTGAATCACGAGGAAATTGCTTTAATTGAAGCGTTCGAGTGTGGGTTATCTTTCTATCCAGGCTTCGATCGCTGACGCCCGAAAGCGCCAGAGCTTCCCCACCTGGATCGCGTGAATCTTGCCGCGATGGACGAGTCGCTGCAAGGTCCGCGGATGCACCTTGAGTATGGCCGCGGCCTGGTGACTATCGAGCAGTGGTTCCTTGACCGACTGAGGAAGACGACTCCCTCCCGGCCCGCCTTCTGGTGGCTGTTTGTCGTCTGGCATCGTGACTCCTTTCCGAAAACCCAGTGAGGTACCAATGTACTCACCACCGAGATTCCCCTTCCAAATTCGGCACGTCCAATGAAAACGAGAGGGAGCGTTATGCCAGATAGGAATAACGCGGAATTTCTTTGCACCGTTATTAGTGCAACCGACAAAGGTGGATATGCATCAAAACCGCCATAACGCCGCGTGGCAACATCGAAAACGGCTTCCACTCCGATTTGTCTACTCGTGATCCTGCCTGGAGTTCTCTCCCCCGGAGGACAGCTATGGCACTTCCAGAAATACGATTGCTTCAAGCGGCGATCATGCTCGCAGAAGAACTGAATTTTTCGAGAGCGGCTGAACGATTGCGTATAGATCAATCCACCCTCAGCAAGCGGATTCTCGAACTTGAGAGTCAGCTTGGGTTCCGGCTCTTCGAGCGAAATCACCAGATGGTCCAAATGACGGACGCGGGCCACAAGTTTGTTGAAGAGGCGCGTGAGGCTGTCCTGCACGCGGAGCGGGCTATATTGTCGGCCAAAGCGGCCTTCAATGGAGTGGAAGAAATCCTCAACATCGGAAAGTCTGCTTACACAGATCCCTACTTGGTCTCGATGCTTCTATCCATTCGCCTGCCTCTGTTCCCAAGTTTGCGAATAAAGCTCTGGAGCAACTTCT
>Ga0302325_10028766_pt1 | contig 11492 bp, 13 predicted proteins | sample Palsa_T0_2_FD_201948 | JGI IMG/M metagenome (GOLD analysis project Ga0302325, IMG submission 201948) | Peat permafrost microbial communities from Stordalen Mire near Abisko, Sweden - Palsa_T0_2 | ecosystem: Environmental > Terrestrial > Soil > Palsa > Peat permafrost | place: Sweden: Abisko... | reverse complement strand
ACCGCGCTATGCACGGCACCTACGTCGGGAGTTTATCGAATCGCTTGCCGCCGTGGGGGTCCGTTCCCCAGGGCTTCCAGATTTGCTAAATTGCTCACCATGATCCTCCGAAGTTTTTGTCTTCCCGGATGGGATCATTCTCGGACAGCAAGGCAGCCTGATGGAACTCGTTAGGGGAACACGCCTTACTTTTGCATCTCCAAATATTTCCCTAGCGGCTCCCAGTAGTTTTCCTTCCATCCTGCCGCCAGGTGGTCGCCCGTGCCGTCCGGAAATCCACGATGGTCGAGCGCAATTTTGGTGGCGGCACCTTGCTCGATAAGTTCGAATCTCACGATGGAATAGTCTCCCGGTTTCCAACTCTGCGAGCGCCAAGCCTGAACAATCCGCTCATTTGGCACGACTTCGATCTGCCGTCCAGAGACGTACCCCCCAAAGATCGAGAAGGCGCTGCCTGCATCGCCGCTGATCTCCGCTCGTTTCGTTCCCGTAGCCATCGATCGCATGGCTGCACTAAGACGCATCACTTGGTCGAACTGCCGCGCATCGGTGAGCGCTTCATATACTCGTTTCCGGCTCGCCTGAAAAACCGGTTCCTGCCTGATCGCCTCGGCAGTACGAGAAAGCCCGGAATTCTCAGCGGCCCAGGATTTGAATGGGCATCCGGCCAGGCCGCTCAACGCAGCAACCCCGAGGATGACCTGCCGCCGAGTGCCCCAGCCTCGATCCTTAACTTGCTCATCCGTTATCATCTGCCCTCCCCCCTGTGTTTCCCCGCTTTGTCGAAATCGCCGACCGCCAAAGTTCACGCCGTCAAGCATCGGAACACAAAGTCAAAATATGTTCCAGATAATATTGTCAGGCAATGTGGGAATTTTCTAGGCATACTCCTCATGACGGTCATGGAGGAGTCATATGCCATATTCAGCAAATCACCGTTCTGAGACGAGGAAAAAAATTGTAGATAGCGCCCGCAGGTTATTCAATCGCTATGGCTTCGAGAGCGTCTCGATCCAACAGATCATGGCCGGAGCTGGCCTGACACATGGCGGTTTCTACAGCTATTTTGATAGCAAGAGCGACCTTTATTCCGAAGTACTCGGATGCTTCTTCACCGACCCCGAATGGAAAAACTGCTGGGAAGGCGTACATGTGGATTTATCGTCCACTGAGGTCGGCCCTCAAGTCGTGCGCGCATATCTATCACGCCAGCATTTCGAAGATGTCGACAACTCGTGTCCGATGGTGGCCTTACCGACCGACGTTGCTCGCTCCAACACCAGCGCAAAGCGCGCTTTTGAGACGGTATTTCGGGCCATGGTCAGTGTTCTAGAGCGAAGCTTGCGCGATAAGGCGCAGCCTCGTCGCATCAAAGCAGAGGCCATTGCTGCTCTATGCATTGGTGGCATGGTTGTTGCCCGTACCATGGTCGATCGCTCGCTTGCCGATGAACTGCGCGAGGCGTGCACGGTCATGGCACATCATCTCGGCGGATGGGAGAACGAAACTGAATCGAGAACAAGGAAATCCTCTGCGGGGCGGAGCAGACTGTTGTAACCAGCCATTCCACTCACTCACCAGAGCGGCTGGGTTCGGCTCTGGGCGGACGACGCGCAAACCGGAAGTAAGCGCGGATTTGCGTTCTGATGGGCTACCGGTCCACGCCTTGGACTGGCGGAGATCAACGGGTCGCTGGCAAGCAGCACGGCTGAGATTGGGGCCGACGCTTAGGCGAACATCGGCGCTGTTCACAGAATGGTCACAAAACCGGGGCCACTCTGCAAAGTTAAGTTGTTGAAAATGGCTTGTTTCCCCCTTCCCTCCAGTGGGTTCCGTGGCCGCTCCATGCGGAAGCCCTGCGGTTCCCCAGCTTCACCGGTACTATGGGGGTCGTAAGACTGCTCATCATCTCTCCGCCATCCCTCCGGTCGACCCTAGGGGTCGCGTACCTCCCGATGTAAGAAGCGTTCCTCTTGGTGTGGGAGGAAATGAGGAGCTCTCTTCGGTTCCTGGACAATCCCTGTGGAAACATGCCCCGGGCTAGGGACTCCGGCGACTCCAGCACGACCTCGCCATCACGGTCGCTGCCGGATGCTGCCTTCCGCCAGGCTAAAGGCGTCGGCGTCGCAACGATATTAAGATTTCGGAGCTGATCCTCACGGCCTGCTGTCCTCACACTCCGCCGCCGTATCCGAGGACCGGGCGAACTTGGTACACTGGCGTTCCGCGCCGAGCTTTTTATGTCTTGAACTTCGTGAACTTCGGCTTGCCGTCAGATGTCGTGCGCGGCAGCGGATTCGGCTACATAAGCGCGACGGCGCGGGCTCATACAGACTCAGTCTCATGGAAGGTGGTTTTCTGAATTCTCTTCGTGAAGTACGAGCATTGACTTCACTCCAACGGGACCCTCGCCGGTTGTGGGTTGTGGCGGGCGTGGCCGGGCTTATCTTGCTCTTCGCCGTCCACCTGGCACTGATCTCACGCGCCAACACCATCACATGGGATGAACCCGACCATATCTATTCCGGATATATGTCGTGGCACGGCGACTTTGGCTTGAATCCCGAGCATCCGCCGCTGGTTAAGTTCGTTGCCACCGTGCCTTTGCTTCCCATGCAGCTGAACGTTCCAGAGCTGCAAGATCGTCCTTACCGGCTGCAGGCGGTTCTCGGTGGAAGAGATTTCATCTTTCACAACGACGCCGACAAGATGGTGTTTCGCGCGCAGATGGCGGCCTCGATCTTCACGCTGCTGTTGCTGGTCATTGCCTTTCTCGCCGCTCAAGCAATGTTCGGAACCAGCGCGGGCTTCCTTGCGCTCGGGCTTCTGCTGTTCGATCCAACCCTGCTCGCTCACGGAGCGCTGGTGACTACGGATTCGGCGCAAACATGTTTCTTACTGGCGTCGATCTATGCGTTCTACCGCTATGTGCAATTGCCGTCCGCAGGGCGGGTGGCGATCACCGCGCTTGCCGCGGGACTGGCGTTGGCGTCCAAGCACAGCGCTGTCCTCGTGTTCCCCATGCTCTTGATTCTCGCGGGAATCCAGATATTCCGGCGACAGTCGGCGGACAGCGGATCGCAACTTTCTGCCGGTAAGCGCGCCGCTCGCTACGCTACGGCCTTAGTGATCATCGGCCTGATGTCAGTCGCAATTCTGTGGGCGGCCTATGGCTTCCGCTATGCTGCGCGCGGGAACGGGTTGCAGTTGAATCCGCCGATGGAGGCGCAACTTGCCAAAGTTCCGAGTCCTGGGCAAGCCAAAGTGCTTCACGAATTCGCCCGGTTTCACTTGCTCCCCGAGTCTTACATCTACGGCTTTGCGCACGTATTATTCAGCGCCGACGACTTCAACAGCTACCTCTTCGGCAAATCCTATCCGCATGCCGTCTGGTTTTACTTTCCAGTGGCCATGCTGGTGAAATCGAGCCTCACATTCCTGATCCTGCTGGCGATTGGCGTTTGGGTGATCGCGAGCGGGCGGCTCGAAAAGAGACGCGAAGTCCTGTTTCTGCTGATCCCGCCGCTCATTTATCTGGCTGCGTCGATGAAGGGCGGAATGAACATCGGCATTCGCCACATTCTCCCCGTCTACATTTTTCTTGCGATCCTGATCGCGGGCGCGGTCTCCGTGCTGGTTCGAAACAGCCGCCGCTGGAGGTATGCGGTCGTACTTCTGCTGGTCTTCCAGGCAATCTCGGTGACGCGCGCATTCCCCGACTGCATCGGCTATGCCAACGAAGCCTTCGGTGGCCCAAAGAACGTTTGGAGGTATGTGAGCGATTCGAGTGCGGACTGGGCGCAGCAATTGCATGCCGTGAAACGATACACCGACGAGCGCCACATACAAAACTGCTGGTTCGTTTACTTCGGAACTGGTGTGATTGACTATGACTACTACAAGATCCCATGCAAGCTGCTTCCGACCATAGAATCAATCTGGCTGGGCACGCTCTCCGACGCCACTCCTGCGATCAATGGTCCCGTGTTCATCAGCGCAGTCAATCTCACGGGATTCGAATTCGGCCCGCCTCCACTTAATCCTTATGAGCAGTTCAAGACCTTGAAGGCTGCCGATGCAATCGACTTAAGTGTCTTTGTGTACGAAGGACGCTTCGAGATTCCACTTGCGGCGGCGTTGGCGCACGCACAGCAGGCAGGTGTGTTTCTCGCCGGCAAGCGATTGCCCGAGGCACTGCAGGAAGCACAACAAGCTGTGGCTCTCGCGCCCGACTCGGCTGGAGTGGATGCACAGATGGGCAACGTGCTGGATGCGCTTGGCAGGCGAGAAGAGGCTCGGTCTTACTATGCAACTGCACTGCGACTCGCTCTTACCAAGCAGCCAGAGTTCCAGCGCTCGCTGGTCGCGCCGCTTGAGCGGCGCCTTGCGGCAGAAGATGACCGCGCACAAAAAGGGCACCCATGAACACGATGCCGCCTGTAGGTATGCAGTGTCGGCATATGACGGACCGGGACAGGGGTCTATGCTGCGCGATCAAAGGCCTGAAATCAGCAGATCCGGGAAAAGTGCGGCACAGGACCCGCATCGTGATGCCAGAAGGCCGAACATCCGGCCAAAGCCCGGCGGAGAGACCATACGCACAGTATTGGTGAAATGCGGCGCGCGATTACCAATTCATTTGGCGCATCCGCTCGAGGATGAGCACGCTGTATTTATTCATGCGCTCGGGCCGTCGCTTCAGGGGAGCCGGTAGAATCGCGGCGAGCCGTGCCGCCTGTTCCCGGCCGATACTCCGAGCCGCCGTTCCATCGTAGTAACGACACGCCGACTCTGCACCATAGATACCAGGGCCCCATTCAACCACGTTGAGATAGATCTCAAGAATGCGCCGCTTGCCGAGGACGAATTCGGCTACCGGTACGAGTGTGAACTCCGCACCCTTCCGTAGAACCGAGCGGCCCGTTCCGAAAAATAGGTTCTTTACAAGTTGCTGCGAAATGGTGGAAGCTCCGCGAGTGCGACCGCCTTCCAAATCGTCTTCGGCCGCGATTTGGACCTCGTGCCAATCGAATCCGTGGTGCTGGTAGAAGCGCGCGTCCTCCGCGGCGATTACAGCGTGCTGGAAATCGGGCGAGATTTGGCTGAGCGGAATGAACTTGTAGCGCTCGTGATACGGAGTGTGGTGAATCCAGGCCTGCAAGCGGCGCTGGATGTGCACTGCGGTTGTCGGTGGGTCGATCCACCGGGCGGCCACAAGGATCAGGGCGGCAAGCGACCAAACAAGCGCCACGCCGATGACAAGCCATCGAATAAAGGACCGGAGAAAGCCCTTGCGAAGCGGCGTCTTGGAGTGTGGGTCTGGCTTTTCAGTCACATTTCAGAATAATAGCCTGGGCTGGGTTGCCGCTTATGGTTGATCTTACGCGCGAACACGGAGGCGGGCGTTGGGCTCAGGCCGCTCGGGCCAAAGCTGCTCGGTCCCCGATGACCGACCCCGCTACAAATACAAAGCGGGATTATTCTCGAGAGGTCGGCTTGGGAAAAGCGTGTTACTGCTGAATTCCGCTCCCGCCTGATCTCCTCCAAGCGCGTTTCTGGACCGCGAGAGGAAGCGCTGAAGGGGGCCCGAATTACTTACGCAGTGGCGACAATTCGCCAAGTGACCGGGGCAATTTGCCGTCAACGACAGCGAGCGCTTTCCTCTGACCGATTCCTGGTTCGCAGGCCCGCCTTACTTTGCTCGATACACCGTCTTTCCAGCCACCATCGTCCACAAAACCTTCGCGTCCCGCATCTCCTCCGGAGAAATCGTCAAAACGTCGCGGTCCAACAGAACCAAATCAGCGCGCTTGCCGGCGGCGACCGTTCCAACGGAATCGAGATTCATGGCGCGAGCCGAGTTCCGCGTGTAGGCATAGAACATTGCTTCGCGTGGCATTGCCTGCGATGGGTCGAGCACTCCTTCCGGTCCTTTACGCGTTTCCGCCTGATAAATCGCCCAGAACACGTTCGCGCTCGAAACCGGCCAGTCGCTGGCGCCGGAAATGATCCCGCCATTGTCGAGGATCGACCGCGCCGGATATTGCCACTTGTAAATATCAGGATCCAGGTACGGCTTCACAATTTCAATCGTGTCCTGACTCGCATCCGCCCATAAAAGCTGCAACGCGCTCAACACGCCTAGTTCCCGGAACCGCGGAAAATCCTCCGGCTGCACGAACTGTTCATGCGTAAGCGTATGCGGCAGCCCGGAATCGCCATTGGACTTTCGCGCCGCCGCAATCCCGTCCAGCGCCGCCTTCACTGCACCGTCGCCGATGGCATGTACGTGAATGATCAACCCTTGTTTGTCGGCCGTTACGCACAGCTCGGCAAATTTCTTCGAATCAAACAGCAAATCGCCGTTGCGCCCCGTGTTCTTATACGGCTTACTGAGATGTGCCGTTTGTGACGGGTACTCCACCACTCCATCCGCGAAGACCTTGATCCCGCTCACCTGCAGATTGGGCACATTCTTGTAAACCTCGCGCGTCTTCCGCACCGCCGCGAGTTCCGCCGCGGGATCCTTCGCGAACACCTGTGGAAACGCCACCACTTGCGAAATGAGCTCTCCCCGGTCGGCCAGCAACTTGTAGGCTTGCAACACATCGTCAGTGGCCAGCGGATCAAGCCACGCCGTGATGCCGAGGCTGTAGTTATATTGCAGAGCGGCACGCCCGGCCGCCAGCAACCGGTCGGTGGTGGGCTGAGGCAACAGCGGTTCGACTTTCTCCATGCCGGCGTCGACCAGAAAGCCGTTCGGCTGCAGCTCTTTATCCACGCCGTAGTAACTCCGCTCCCCGGGGGATAGTTTCGTCAGAAAATTCGCCGTTATGCCCGCGCGCTGCAACAGCGCGCGATTCGCCCACGCCGTGTGCCCATCCATTCCGCGCAGAAGAACGCTTTGCTTCTCGTAAGCCCCGGTGCTGAACTCGGTATTGAGGACGTCGCAGTGCGACCAGAACTCAAGCGGCAGGCCAAGAATCTCAAGAATGTCGCCGCGCATGCCCTTACCCGTCTTCTTCGCCTCTTCGGCAAATGGCGGAAGATCATTGAGCGATTGCACTCTCTCGCTCGCGTCAGCAGAAATCAGAGCTAGCCCTCCGTCGATCGAGTGGCTGTGCGAATCGATGAATCCTGGGAAAAGGCTCTTGCCCTCTAGATCGATGCGTTCGGCGTTCTCGGATAAAGACTTCGCCACCTCGGGCAAGTTGCCCACCGCGATGATCTTGTCTCCACGAATCGCAACCGCCTCTGCATAAGGGTTCTGTGAGTCGCCGGTAAAGACTTTGGCATGATAGAAGATCCGCTCACCGGAGTTTCCCTGTGCCCAAAGCAAGAAATCGGTCTGAACCAGAAAGAAGGTCGTAACAAACAGAAGAACCAGAGAATACCGCGGAGAACGTCTCACTCGGTCACCCTTTCCAAGGTCGGCATTGCGCAGAATTCACGAGATAGGCCACAACTATACACAAGTTTCAGAGCAAGAACGGGACGATTGAGAAGGACTTGTGCTTTGCTAGAGCGCAGCCCAGATGGGCTTGGCGTCAATGAAAACGGACGTTTGCATTTTACGATGTGTCGGCACTGGGGTGACCACCACACCGGATGGTCGGCGTATATCCATCAACGTCGAAGTCCTTGGCGGTAGCCCCATGGTTCAGCATTACGTCGAGCAGATTACAGCGGAGGTAGCGGCACAATGGTCGTCCTGTATTCGCGGCCATGAATGAGTTTACCGAGGCGCGGCGGCGCGATGCCGCAGGCCTGCGAAAAAACAAAAGCATCGAATGCCAACCGTAGTTTGTCAGCTGTCGAGATCCTTTCCGTCGACGCCAGGCGGATCGGCACGTAGGTGCGCCGGCCTTTAGTTCTCCGTGATTGAACTAGTTCCAAACCGTGGACCTGTGCGTTTAGATCGTATGCTGAGATCATGCAGTCGAGGATCACGCGATACCGCTGCTGTTGTATGGCATCTACGGTAGCTGTGCCCACGTACAACTGACCATCGAGAGCATCCGCACGCAACCTAGATAACCCATTGCGCTGGTAAATCTGTTCCCAGTGCTGGCGCGCTCGGCCGGCCGCGTCCTCGGATACGGCGGCGGAGTGTGAGGACAGGTATGACTTCGTCCTGCACTGCGTAAAGACTGCGAATATCTCCTGCGTAATCGTCATGTGCTCATCTTGAAGGATTCGTCCGAGGCCGCCATAGGGCCGCCGTTGAGATCGATCCGCGCACCACTGCGGGGTTGTGAAGGGGCCCTTGTATATATGGAGGAAGGCTCTATAATTGCATAGATGTTGCCCCGCCGTCTCAGTGCCCGCCTGAATCGCCTGCTTCGCCACTCTCCGGCCGTAGTCCTGCTGGGGCCGCGCCAAGCCGGAAAGACCACGCTAGCTTTGGAGATAGGCGAGCAACAGGCTTCCGTATATCTGGATCTTGAGGACGAGGATGAACGCGCCAAGCTCTCCAGCCCCGCTCGGTACCTCGCGGATCACGAAAGCGAGTTGGTCATCCTGGATGAGGTTCACCGTGCGCCGGAACTGTTTCAGCGGCTGAGGGGAATCATCGATCGTGGACGGCGGCATGGAAAAGCAAATGGGCGATTCCTTCTCCTCGGATCAGCTGCCATGGACTTGCTTAAGCAAACCGGCGAAAGCTTGGCCGGTCGCGTATCGTATCTGGAGCTCGGCCCTTTCGACGCTCTGGAGGTTGATCCCGCAACGACTGAGACGCTATGGGTTCGTGGTGGATTTCCGCGCAGTTTTTTGGCTGAGACCGACGACCTGAGTCTGCAATGGAGGCGTGATTTTGTCCGAACTTATCTGGAGCGTGACGTTCCGCAGTTCGGCTCACGGATAGCAGCGGAGACGCTTCGCCGCTTTTGGACAATGCTGGCACACAACCAGACTCAAGTCCTTAATGCTGCCAATATCGCGCGCGGCCTAGGTGTCGATGGCAAGACAGTCGCCGGTTATCTTGACCTGCTGGTTGACCTTTTGCTTGTTCGGCGATTGCCGGCCTGGCACCGCAATATCGGCAAGAGGCTGGTAAAATCGCCCAAGGTATATGTGCGCGATAGCGGCATCGCGCATGCGCTGCTCGGAATTCGAGACAAGGAAGCGTTACTAAGTCATCCAGTCGTCGGACAAACCTGGGAAAGCTTCATCATCGAAACCCTGATCTCCACGGCACCTGACGGGACCGAGGCCCACTACTATCGAACGTCCAATGGGACCGAGATTGATCTGATTCTTACACTTCCCGGCGGAGCCCTGTGGGCCATCGAGGTCAAACGCAGTTCTGCACCCAGCGTCGAACGCGGATTTTATTCGGCGTGCGCCGATCTCGATCCGCAAGAGCGTTTTGTCGTGTATCCGGGTACCGAGAGATTTCCGCTCGATAACAGTACCGATGCTATAGGTGTCGTCGCATTGGCGAAGGCGCTTCAATCTGTCAAGTAGAACCCTTTGATCGCATGGCTCTCACGCTAGACGGCTTCCGGCAGCTTTTCGCACAAGACCTTGGAACAGATGAAATAGAGCTTTTGTACTGCCTTCAGGGTCCTTATGCTTCTGCAGCGAACGACGAAAAGATCTCTAAAGCGGCTTGGAAAGGTAAACCAAGTTGGTTTATCTATGGCGAGAATGACCAGATGCTGCTCAAAGAACTAGAGCGGGATTCGGCGACCAAGACGGGAGCAAAGACTCTCGTTCTCCCTTCAAGTCACGTCCCGATGCTCTCGCATCCGGCAGAGGTTGCAAACTTCATTGAAACCGCCGCGCGCGAGATGGGCGAAGCATCGAGCTAGAAAGCAGGACACAATACTGGCGAGCGCGGCTCGCCAGCTCACTAAAGGAGTTATAGGTGTCATCTATCTTTATTTCAGGATCTTCTACAGGCTTGGGCATGATGGCGGCTGAATTGTTGGTGTCTCGTGGCCATGAAGTAGTCCTTCATGCACGTGATGTCAATCGCGCCGACGACGCGAGGCGTCGACTTCCTGGAGCGAAAGCGATCGTTGTCGGAGACCTCGGGACGATTGCTGAAACAAAGGAAGTAGCCGAACAGGTAAACAGCATTGGTCATTTCGATGCTGTCATACATAACGCTGCGGTCGGCTACCGGGAAGAGCGCCGCACTACGGCGGACGGGCTTCCGCACGTATTCGCGATCAACACACTCTCTGCCTTCCTGCTAACAGCACTCATCAAACGGCCGAAGCGGCTTGTTTACCTAAGTTCTGGCATGCATCATCACGCCAAAGCAAACCTCGACGACATTCTTTGGAGAGAACGTTCATGGGACGGATCGACAGCTTATGCGGAAAGCAAACTTCATGACGCGATGCTGGCTTTCGCAGTGGCGGGCAGGTGGCCTGACGTCTTCTCGAACGCACTTGAGCCAGGTTGGGTCCAAACGAAAATGGGCGGGCCTGGAGCGCCGGACGACATGTGTCAGGCTCACCTCACGCAGGTGTGGCTCGCCTCGGGTGACGATCCTAAGGCCAATGTGACGGGTGAATATTTTTATCACCTGAAGCAGATGGCGCCAAACCCCCAAACAAAGGACCTAAGGCTACAGGATCACCTCATCGCGTTCTGTTCTGAAATTTCAGGTGTATCTTTTCCCTCGTAACCCGTGCCCGCGTAGGTTCCAGCGCGACCCGTGCCACGAAGTCAGTCATCTTGCTTGAAGAATGGCGCAGCAGCTCCTGCACCACCTTCACATCCTACCCGTTGTCTTGAAGAATGCTTGAGTGCGAACAACACTTTTTCCTGGGTGCCGCTGAGCAAGCGTTCGCAGTATCAAGAGATCCCAGATGCCCTGGGGAAGATCGATTCGGTCCAGCATTGATCGTTCAAAAAGCCGCTGCGCTTCTGGAGCCAGCTGCGATGCCTAGCTCACCAGATCTCTAGTTGTAGTTTGTGATAGCTCGCGATCAATTCGAAATCCTCCCGATTTGAGGTAACTAGGCGCGCTCCTACGGACCTGGCAGTCAGTGCGATCAACAGGTCAAAGTGCAAATCGCGAAGCTTCTCTGGACCAAAGCCTTTATCGACATGGATTTTGCTAAGCAGGCGTCCTGATTCGAGCCAATTGTTTTCGGTTGGTGTCAAGATGGGATGGTTGCGAGCAAGGCGTTCGACAAACTGTCGCTCGGCCGGCTTGGTTGCTCCCCGGCTCAGCTCTGCCAGCGCCACGGCTGAGTTTCGCACCAAACCTGTTGTTGCTGCGATTCGCTGCTGGTGACGGCCGGTACGGAGATGGTCGATGAAGATCGAGGTGTCGAAGACAACAAAATTACTCATCGTGTCCCGAGAATTCGAGCCTCCCGCCGTATTTCGACATCAGCCTCTGGAAGCGCTTCAGGGCAACGATTTCGCGCAGCGCTGCGTGTACCGCCTCGGTTCGCGATTTCACGCCTAACACTTCGGCTGCTTCGTCCGCCAGGCGCTTGTCTAGTCTTATCGATGTGATGGCTACC
>Ga0302325_10028765_pt1 | contig 11492 bp, 9 predicted proteins | sample Palsa_T0_2_FD_201948 | JGI IMG/M metagenome (GOLD analysis project Ga0302325, IMG submission 201948) | Peat permafrost microbial communities from Stordalen Mire near Abisko, Sweden - Palsa_T0_2 | ecosystem: Environmental > Terrestrial > Soil > Palsa > Peat permafrost | place: Sweden: Abisko... | reverse complement strand
CATGAAGGAAAAACCCGACGTTTTGCAAGGAACGCTTGCGCTGATGGTCCTCAAAACCCTCGATGTTCTGGGCCCGCAGCACGGCTACGGCATCGCCCGACGCATTGAGCAGATCAGCGGAGACATTCTGGCCCTAAACCAGGGCACTCTCTATCCCCTGCTGCTCAAGCTTGAGCATGAGGGCTCCATCGTTTCGCAATGGGGTGCATCGGAAAACAACCGCCGCGCCCGCTTCTATCGCCTTACCGTGACGGGCCGCAAACAGCTGCAGACGGAGACCCGCGACTGGAAGCAGACCGCGGCCATCATCGCGCGCTTCTTTGAGGTCAAAGCCGAGGACCTGCCATGAGATTCCTGCGCCGCTTCTTCATTCGTCTCTCGAACTTCACCGCCGGAAGGCGCGCCGACCAGCGTGTCCGTGAAGAGATGGCCGAGCATCTTGCCCTGCAAACTGAAGAGAACCTGCGCGCGGGCATGTCGCCCGCCGAGGCGCGGCGGCAGGCCGCACTGAAGCTTGGCGCGGCCCAGGCTATTCGCGAGCAACACAACGCCGAGCAAGGTCTTCCGCTTGCTGAGAATTTTCTCTTCGATCTCCGCTACGCTTTTCGAATGCTGTACCGGTCTCCCGGATTTTCCCTCATTGTCATCGCCACCATGGCCCTCGGCGTCGGAGCCACCACCGCCATCTACAGCGTCATCGACGCAACCCTGCTGCATCCTTTGCCCTACCCCAACCCGAACGAAATAGTGCGAGTTGAAGCCAACCTGCCCGGCGTGGGCGCGCACGACGTCGGCTTCTCCATCCCTGAGTTGAGAGACCTTCAGAACTCGGGAATTTTCCAATACGTGTCCTTCTGCTTTTTCGGTTCCGAAAATGTTACCGGCAGCGCCCAGCCCACGCACATCGCCGGAGCGACGGTCTCACCGAGCTACTTCGCGGTGCTTGGCGTGGAGGCAGCGTTGGGCCGCACGTTCGACCCGCACGACGCCTCACCCGGCTCCAACGGCGAAGTCATCATCAGCGATGGGCTCTGGAAGCGCGCATTTGGCGCCGACCCGCACATTCTCGGCAAGAGTCTGCGTCTTGACAACGATCTCTTTCATGTTGTCGGCGTCATGCCCGCCAGCTTTCGCGACCAGGGCCAAACCAGGGAGGAGGTCAATACCGAATTGTGGGCGTCGGACGGATTTTACGGCGACGACGCCTCGCCGCCGATGCGCAGCACGCGTACCGGCTACGAGACCATCGCGCGCCTTCAGCCTGGTCTCTCGCCTGAGGCCGCGCAGAGGCGACTCGAAGCCCTCGTTGCCTCGTTGAAGAAGCAATATCCGGCTGATTATCCGCCCCAGGCCGAATGGACTTTCCACCTCACTCCCCTGGCCGAGACTCTTGTCGGCAACGTTCGCCAATCGCTCATTCTGCTGTTCGGCGCGGTGGGCCTGGTCCTGCTGATCAGCTGCGTCAATGTCGCCAATCTGCTGCTTGCCCGAGCCAGCGCGCGAGGACGCGAGATGGCGGTTCGCCAGGCATTGGGAGCCGCAAGAATGCGCCTCATTCGTCAGCTCCTCACCGAGAGCTTGCTGCTCTTCGTGCTTGGCGGCATCACCGGTTTCGCGGTTCTCTTCTGCGCCCGGAAATTCCTTCTGCAATTTGTTCCGGAAAGCCTGCCGCGCCTCAATGACATATCTATCAGCTGGGGGGTGCTGGCGTTTGCCATCGTGGTCTCCGTCGCCGCCGGAACCATCTTTGGGCTTGCCCCCGCGTGGCTCACAAGCCGCCTTAATTTGACGGCGACGCTCCGGCAGGAAGGTCGTGGCTCTAGCGGTTCCCGGCGGAGCTCGCGCTTGCGCCATGTTCTGGTGATTGGTGAATTAGCCCTCTCCCTGGTGCTGATGGTCGCCGCCGGCCTTCTGCTGCGCAGCTTCTGGGACTTGTTCAAGGTGCAGCTCGGCTTCAATCCCACTCGAGTCATGGCAATCGAGACCACGCTGCCGAATCCCAACGATCCCAACACCGACATTTACCGCACCGCCACACAGGAATCGGTGTTTCTGCGGGAGGCTCTCCGTCGAATTCGGACGTTGCCGGGCGTGGAAGAAACCGCGGTCAGCGATCGGGCGGCTCTTCCCCTCGGCCATGGCCAGATCGATCTCAGGCAGCGGCCATTGATCCGCGAGGGCCAGGACGTGCAGAGCAGCCAGCCTCCGCTGATCGATACGTCGATCGTCTCACCGGAATATTTCCACGTGCTCGGCATGACTCTCTTGCGTGGACGCCTCTTCGCCGACCAGGATCTTGAAGCTACGCCTTCGATCGCGGTCATCAATCAGGCCGCGGCTCGCATGTACTGGCCCGGCAAAGATGGGAAGGGCGAGGATCCGGTCGGCAAGCGCGTCAGCGTCCGGTCGAGGACGGCCAAGCCGGGCTGGACCACCATCGTCGGCGTCATTGCCGACGCGCGCACGGAATCGCTCGCGGACGCCGGCATTCCGCAGATGTACTTCGACATCTACCAGCGCCCCGCCAAGTTTCTTGCGTTGTACTTGCGCGGACAGGTCGATCCCGCCACCATCTCCGCGCAGGTGCGGACGCAGGTCCAGGCCGTCGATCCCGAGATTCCCGTCTTCCACGCGGAGACCTTGGACGACGTTCTCTCGTCTTCGCTTTCCGTACGGCGGTTCTCCATGGAAATGGTGGCGCTGTTTGCTGGCACTGCCCTGCTGCTCGCGGGCCTGGGAATCTATGGAACCATCTCCTTCCTGGTCCATGAGCAATCGCGCGAGATCGCCATTCGCCTCGCGCTAGGCGCGCAAAGGAGCAATATCCTCAGGATGGTTTTGCGCCAGGGCCTCACTCTGGCCGCCGTCGGCGCCGGCGTAGGCCTCGTTGCCGCGTTTATTGTTTCTCATCTCATGGCCGGCCTGCTTTACGGTGTCTCGCCCTACGATCTCTCCACCTTCGCCGGCGTAACCGCCGTGCTCACCGCCGTCGCCATCGCCGCCAGTTACGTCCCTGCGCTGCGCGCCATGCGCCTCGACCCAATCACGACACTCCACGCCGAATGACCTTTGGCACTGCTCGAGACTTGTCCTTACAAGCTAACGACTATTCGCTCAAGTGATGAGAGTGGTTGTGGAGTGCCCGCCTCTCCACGACGCCCTACAGTCCACAACTTCGCCGCGAGAGCAGTAAGATTGTCGGGGCGAGGACAATATGCCACGCTTTTGCGAGAGCCTGCTGGACCTGCGTAAGATCGTCCGCAACGGAGTCATTCCGCTAGCCTGCTGCGCCTTCACTCTTACCGCCCCGGCGCAACAACCGCTGAGAACGCTTCTCGTCGGCGTCGACCATAGGGCCGTCACCTCTCTCAACGGCGATTGGCACTACCTCGTCGATCAGCCGCCCGCCGGCAACCTCTACACCAGCGACGGCACGGTCCGCGACAATGGCTACGCCCTCAACACCCACCCCAACATCGACTCCGGCCCGCACAATGCGGAATACGACTTCGCCACTGCGCCCACTCTCAAGGTCCCCGGCGACTGGAACACTCAGGAGCCGACGCTCTTTCGTTTCGAGGGCGTCGTCTGGTACCAGCGCGACTTTGACTTCCAGCCCAGGCCCGGCGGCCGCACCTTCCTCCACGTCGGTGCGGCCAACTACAAGTCCTATGTCTGGGTCAATCAGAAGCGCATCTGCGATCACGAGGGCGGCTACACCCCATTCGACTGCGAGGTGACCACGGCCTTGAAACCCGGCAGCAACTTCGTGGTCATCGCCGTCGACTCCACGCGCCAGGTCGATGGCATTCCTTCCGTCGGAATCGACTGGTTCAACTACGGCGGCCTCACTCGCGACGTCTCGCTGGTCACCCTGCCGCAGCAGTTCATCGACGACTACGACGTTCACCTCAAACACGACGCTATATTCGCCGCCACCGACGCTACCACCCTTGCGGGCTACATCCACGTTGAAGGCGCAGCAGCCGGAACCCCGGTCACGCTTCGCATCCCCGAAGCCGGCATTGACGCCAAGCTCCAGACCGACGCCGAAGGCCGCGCACCCTTCGAGGTCAAGGCCGCGAAGCTCGATCTATGGTCGCCGCAGAATCCCAAGGTCTACAAGGTCGAACTCGCCTCCGGTACCGACCACCTCACCGACGACATCGGTTTTCGCGACATCCGCGTCGACGGCACTCGGATTCTTCTCAACGGCAAAGCGATCTTCCTTGAGGGCGCCAACATGCACGCCGAAGCTCCCTACCGCACCGGCCGCGCCTGCACGGACGAAGACGTCAAGAACATCTTCGCCTTTCTCAAGGACCTCAACGCCAACTTCGTCCGCCTCGCCCACTACCCACATGACGAACGCATGGAGCGCATGGCCGACCGTCAGGGCATCATGATCTGGTCCGAGATACCGCTCTGGCAGCGCATCTCCTTCGACAAGCGCGAGGTATACGCCAAAGCCAGCTTCATGCTCGACGAGATGATTCGCCGCGACCGCAATAAGGCCTCGGTCATCCTCTGGTCGGTTTCCAATGAAACCGGCAACAACCCCACCCGCACCGAGTTCCTCACCAACCTGGTCAACGAGGCCCGCAGGCTCGACGCGACCCGGCCCATCACTTCGGCCCTCAACAGCGCGCACTACAAGGCCGATGAGAACACGATGATTCTCGACGACCCCTTCGCCAGTGTGCTCGATGTCGTCGGCGTGAACGAATACATCGGGTGGTACACCTTGCGCCCCGAAGAGGCCGACAACGTGAAGTGGATCCTACCCCAGAAGCCGGTGCTCTTCTCCGAGTTTGGCGCCGAAGCAAAGTACGGCAACCACGGCGGCCCGGATCAGCGCTGGGCGGAAGAGCAGCAAGTCAACGTCCTGGAACACCAGTTCGTCATGCTCAACAAGATTCCCCAGCTGCGCGGAGTCGTTCCGTGGATCCTGATGGACTTCCGCTCCCCTGGCCGCAACATCCCCAAACTGCAAGATGGATTCAACCGCAAAGGTCTCTTCTCCGAAAAGGGCGAGAAGAAACAGTCCTTCTATCTACTGCAAAAAGTCTATGCCGACCACTCGGTGGGTAAAGCAGATTAAGACGGATCTGAATGAGCGCATTGCCTCAGGCGTCAACCGAGCCACTTCCTGAGCCAGAGCGGCCATGGTGCAGCCGTCGCCTGGATTGTCCCGATGCCAGGGGCTAAGATAGCGATCAGTCGGTCATCGAGGAGGAATCATGAAGCTCGAAGGCAAAAAGGCTCTCATTACCGGAGGCAACAGCGGGATCGGCCTAGCCACAGCCCGCCTTTTCATCTCTGAAGGCGCGGAAGTCGCAATTACGGGTCGCGATCAACAGACACTGGATGAAGCGGTCGCCGAGCTGGGATCGAAAGCGCACGGCTATCGCGCCGACGTTACGGTTGCGGAGGACCGCAAGAAGCTCTTCGCTGAACTCGCCAGAGACTTTGGCAAACTTGACATCGTCTTCGCCAATGCAGGCATTTCTGGCAGGACGCCGACTGGCACGACCGACGAAGCCATCTTCGAGAACGTAGTCCGCACCAACCTCAACGGTGCTTTCTTTACCGTCAATTCAGCCACTCCTCTCATGAACGACAACGGCAGCATCATCTTCAACGGATCGGTGCACAATTATCTCGGTCAACCAGGCGTGGCTGCCTACGCTGCCACGAAAGGCGGAATCGTCTCGATGGCGCGATCCATCGCCGCAGACCTTGCACCGCGCAAGATTCGCGTGAACGTGGTGGCCCCGGGAGCGACGAAGACTCCCATCTGGAAGCGCGGGGCGCGCGCCAATGCCACGGCAGAGGAATCCGCAAAAGTTTCCGACTTCTTCTCTTCCACGGTTCCACTTGCCCGTTGGGGCGAGCCGGAAGATCTGGCCAAGGCTGTGCTTTTTCTTGCCTCGGACGATTCGTCGTACATCAACGCGGTCGAGCTGATGGTGGATGGCGGACTGACGGGCGCTCCTTTCGGAGCTCCCATTCTTCGCGGCTAACCGCACACGGTTAAATCCGCCGCCTCATTCCTTCGTGGATAGAACCGCGACGGCGATCCCCCACAGAACACAGGAGGTAACCATGAGCACCAATGAAGTCCGTAGTAACGACGCAGCAAGAGACGCGGGCGTCGCGAGAATTGACATGAAGCTTGAGGTCGTCGTCATCCCTGTTTCGGATGTTGACCGCGCGAAGGAGTTTTACGAGAGGATCGGATGGCGGCTCAACATTGACCGCTCCGCCGGCGAAGATTTCCGCTTGGTCCAGTTCACGCCGCCGGGCTCCTGCTGCTCGGTCCATTTCGTCAAGAACGTCACGTCGGCCGCTCCCGGTTCGGCCAAGTCATTCCTGGTCGTTACCGACATCGAGGCCGCCCGGAACCAGCTGGTCGCCGCGGGCGTCGAGGTCGGCGAGTTCTTCCACGACGGCCCGGAAGGCCGGGGCAGCGGCCTGCATCCCGAGCGTCTCTCCTACCGCTCGCGCGCCTTATTCAGTGATCCCGACGGCAACAGCTGGCAGATGCAGGAGGTCTCGATCCGGGACCCCAGGCGCGGCTAACCTGGCCCGACTTCCTTCGGCTCCGCAAGCGACTTAGCGAGCGCGCTTCGGCGTGCAGCCGCTGCTCTCGGCAAGCGCGAGAAGCGCATCGGCGAGACAGATCCGAACTGGCCCGACAATCATGAGGGCGGCACGCGCATCTTTCGCCGCCCAACACCATACGTGTCGCCGTATTTAGCCGTGAAGGAGTTTTGAACGCCAACACTAAACGAAGGTGGCTCGGTGCTAAGATGTTCGCCATCGAGGATGCCAAAGCAGAAATTCGGCTGAGACCGAAAGCTGTAATGGCTGTTTCAAACTTATGCCCGCACATGAGCATGACCATCATCACGACCACCAGGTTGTTCCGTCCGATCCGGCGCTGCGAACCAAGGCACTGGAGTCGTTGCTGGTGGAAAAAGGCCTGGTAGATCGGGCCGCATTGGATGCGCTGGTAGACGCTTACGAAAACAAGATTGGACCGCGCAACGGCGCTCGCGTGGTGGCGCGCGCCTGGGTGGATCCGGCGTATAAGGAACGGCTGCTCAACAATGCCCCAGCGGCAATTGCCGAGCTGGGCTATGGAGGGGCACAGGGCGAACACATGGTCGTGCTCGAAAACAGCCAAGGCGTGCATAACCTGGTGGTGTGCACGCTCTGCTCCTGTTATCCCTGGCCAATCCTCGGTTTGCCACCCGTCTGGTACAAATCGGCGCCGTATCGATCGCGCTCGGTGATCGATCCACGCGGTGTGTTGCGCTAATTTGGCCTGGAGCTGCCCCAAGACGTAGAGGTTCGGGTCTCCGACAGCACGCGGAGATCCGCTACCTCGTTTTGCCGGAAAGGCCGGCTGGCACAGAAAAGATGACCGAACAGGAGCTTGCGGCTCTGGTTACACGGGATGCCATGATCGGGGTGGCCAAGGTTGCATCGCCGCCAGGAGGCGGGGCATGAACGGAATTCACGACATGGGCGGCATGCAAGATATGGGTCCGATCGAGCGCGAAAAGAACGAACCCGTATTTCACCGGCCTTGGGAAGGCCGTGTGTTTGCTATGAACCGCGCGATTGGTGCGTGGGGCAAGTGGAATATCGACGCAGGCCGTTACGGTATCGAGCTTCTTCCCCCCGCTGATTATCTGCAGATGAGCTATTACGAGAAATGGCTAACCCGCAACCTGGAGTTGCTGGTGAAGTCTGGCTTGGTGACGCGGGAGGAGATGGAAGCCAGCAAGCCCGCGCCGGGATCGCAGAAGGCAACTCCTCCTCTTACCGCCGCCGTATCCGCCGTGGCCGCGCTCCGCGGCAATTTTATGCGACCGGAAGCTGACGCCAAGGCTCGCTTCGAAGTGGGACAGCAGGTCCGCGCCCGGAATATGAATCCAGTGGGCCACACTCGCCTGCCGCGATACGCGAGAGGCAAAAGGGGCACTGTCGTCCGCCGCCACGGCATCTTCGTATTCCCGGATACAAACGCCCATTTTCTGGGCGAGCAGCCGCAGCACTTGTATTCGATTCGTTTTACCGCGCCGGAGTTGTGGGGAGAGGGTGCCTCGCCGCGCGACTCTGTTTACATTGATATGTGGGATAGTTATCTCGATCATGCCTGAGTTGCCATCCGATCGTGACCGGCTCGCTTCTTTGCCCTCGCTCCCTCGCGACGAAGGCGGACCCGTCTTTGCTGAGCCCTGGCAAGCCCAGGCCTTTGCGTTGGCCGTGCGGCTTTCCGCTCAAGGCTACTTCACCTGGAAAGAGTGGGCGGCGGTGCTGGCCGATGAACTCAAGTCCGCGGCGGATCGTGGCCACCCGGACGACGGTTCCCAGTACTACGAATACTGGCTGGCTGCGCTCGAACGTCTTGTGACTGCGAAAGGACTCTCCAATCGAAACGAGATGCTTGCTCGCAAAGACGCCTGGGCCGACGCCTATCGACATACACCACACGGAAAACCCGTAGATCTGCCGAACGAATCCGGCTAGCTGCCGCTTCGGCCTGCCCACCATTTTCGAAGCTGCTGCTTGGTCCTCGAGAGCGCGTTGTGGTCAGTTCCGGTCTGGTCACTAATTTTCGGTCACTGGTCACTAATTTTCCATGGTCACTCATTTTCCAAACTTCGACGACAGAGGGAAGCTCCGGTGGGACGCTTCCTCTGGACTTATTAAGCGAACAGGAGGCATTTCGCCATGGTGACCAACGATTGCACCAGCCTGAGTTATACGCGTGTGGGCCGGATCATTTGCTTCAGCATGTTGTTTCTTGCTCCATACCGGATATCTTCTCAATCTGCCACTGGGCGAACCGGAGAAATAGTTAAAGTCAAGGTGATCTCGAATTTGATTGTGATGCCTGGCTATGTCAATGACTCAGCCAAGCTTGACGTGGTGCTCGATACTGGCGCATCGGACAACATTCTGTTGCCTGATCGCGCGTCCGAACTCAAGCTGAATTCCAGTGCAAGCAGTCAGGTGAATGGGATCGGGAAAGGGCAGGACGAAACCATGCACGTTTTGTCGAGGGTTCGTTTGGCATGGGGAGATGACAAAGAGCTGAGACTAGACGATCAAAACCTTGCAGCACTCCCAATTGACTACATTAGCCGTCAGACAGGTCAACAGGTGGATGGTATCTTCGGGAGCAGCTTATTTCAGCACTTCCACGTTAGCGTAGATTACGAGCATGGTGAGGTGACTTTCGCTTCCTTCGACTCTGGTCCCACAACAGGGACGGCGATCCCGATCAAGCTATACGGAGGGGTCCCGTTTGTCGAGGCAGCATTTGAAACGGCAACGGGAGAGAAGGTTCCGGCGCTCTTTCTCGTAGACAGCGGGACGGCAGGAGAGCTAATTCTCAGCCGGAAATTTATCGATGCGCATCCGTCTGTCGCGGAGCAGCACGTTTTTGTGAATGTCCCGCCAGTCACCGCCGTGGGCGGCGTCATAGAAATGGATGCGTTGCGCATTACAGGTCTCGATCTTGGACTATTCCGCCTCACCGCTCCGGTGGCCGTCATCCCGCGCACGGTTCTGGGCGCTTTGGCAAACCCCGACGTGGCTGGATTTATCGGAGCGGGTATTTTGAGCCGTTTCACTGTGGACTGGGATTACGAAGGCAAGACGATGACGCTCACTCCGAATCATCGCTACGGTGCTCCTTTCGAGGCGGATGCGAGCGGACTGCGATTAGTTGCGGAGAAGCCGGATTGGAAGACGATGCTCGTGTCGGCGGTCACTCCGGGCAGCCCCGCTTCTGATGCCGGCGTGCAACCGGGAGATATCTTGCAAAAGGTAAACGGCAAGGTACCTCCGCCTCTATATGAACTGGACAAGCTCTTGGCCCTTCCCGGAGCTTCGATCACCATCACGATCTTTCGCTCGGGGAAACAGAAGACGATGACAATTCACCTTCGCAGGCTAGTTTAGCGTCAGAGTGATACGGGAATTTAGTGGTCAGGAATTTAGTGGTCAGACGGGGAGAGGGATATGTATCATGTCCCCACATCCCCCCTAAAGCTGCACGACCATGGTGACGGGCACTGCACTTACGACCCTCATGAAGACTTCCATCATCTTCGTTGTACTCGCGATCATCACTGCGCTTTCGGTATTCTTTTTCGTCCGCAGCAGGCCAGCCTATAACCAGCGCATCGGGTTCGTGGCGATTCGGGAACGCGGCAGACGCCTTTTGGGACCGCCAGAGGAAGCTGCATCTGAAGCGGCATTCGACGTGATACCGGCTTTTGTTAGCCAGGCTGCCTACCAACACAGGCCTCCTGACCCGCAAGCTACCAAAGAGCGTCGCGATACAAATATTCCCTTCATGGACCCCGACAAAACGCTGTGCGGATTAGGGTGGGTGAAGTGGCCGGACTTCCTAGATACCGAGGGAGACGATGAGCTGAAGAAAGTTCACCTCAGAGTGGAGGTGTGGTCGAGCGAGTCGAAAAAAGCAGTCATCGTCGCGTTTGGCGGAACTGAGTTCAGAAACCTGAGCGATTGGCGGGCAAATCTACGCTGGTTCATACCCATACGACATGACGAATACTCGGTGCTGACGGGACTATACGTCCACAGGTTCGTTGAAAACTACAAACGCTTGGCAGCCAATCCGGAATTCATTTTCCTCCCTGAGGCTTCCCTGTACTCCACAGGGCACTCACTTGGGGGTGGCCTAGCACAGGCCTTCGCGTATGCCCTTCCTCTAGATCCGCAGGTTCCCCGTGTCACAAAGGTTTATGCATTTGATCCAACCCCAGTAACCAGCTTTACCAGCATCGCTAAAGAGACGAGAAATACGAACAAAATGGGTCTTAAGATCGACCGCATCTATGAACGTCGAGAGATTTTGGCCATACTGAGGTCAATCACCAGCTTCTTCCACGTCCCACCTGCATCCGACCCCACCGTACGCCAGATCCGCTATAACCTATTTCCAACCATAAACGTCGTCCACGGCCATTCGATGTCCGAACTCGCTGCTCTCTTGTGGCGAACTGCTGACGGAAAGCCTGTCTTCCCCGAGCCCATCGACGGCAAGCGCCACTAGCGCTTTCGGATTTATTCGTCAGGATTTATTCGTCACGAGGATTTATTCGGAGGATTTATTCGTCGATTTGTTCGTCAGACGGGACTGGGACTTTGGAGACGCACTTTCTACGAGTCGAAGGTGAGTGGGCGCTGTTGTTGATCTGAAAATAGCCTTGTGTTCCCAAGTTTCCCGCAACCATCATGAAAACCCAGGGGCAGGCGGTTTCCCTGCGACTATTGGCGCGTACAGTGGTTGCCGGCCTTCCGCATCACGTTACGCAGCGTGGGAATCGTCGGGATCGGGGGTTAATCCGGTGACAGCATACCAGTGTGTCGGAGATAGATTTTAAAAATTGCACCGAAACCTGTGCACGGGGAAGACGATTCTCGTAGGATGGGATGGTGAA
>Ga0302325_10028763_pt1 | contig 11493 bp, 8 predicted proteins | sample Palsa_T0_2_FD_201948 | JGI IMG/M metagenome (GOLD analysis project Ga0302325, IMG submission 201948) | Peat permafrost microbial communities from Stordalen Mire near Abisko, Sweden - Palsa_T0_2 | ecosystem: Environmental > Terrestrial > Soil > Palsa > Peat permafrost | place: Sweden: Abisko... | reverse complement strand
GAAGCCAACCCTTTTGAGCCAGGCTTACGCCAGTTCGATCAAGTCAGCGTTGCGGAGTTATTGAAGCGTGAGGGAGCGTCCGCCGCCGCGCTGCAGTTTTTCGGAGGCTCAGGGTGCGCCCTGCAAACGATTTGGGGAGCGGCGATAAAAAAGCTTCGAGGTACCGATCTCGAATCAAAGAAATTGTTCCGCCTCCAGGGCGGCAACCAGCTCATGACGGACGCATTCGCAGCGCGGCTGGGCGACCGTGTGCGCCTGGGCTGCCCCGTTATCCGCATCGAGCAGGGCGCTACCGGAGCGACCGTAACTTATCGGGAGTTCGGCCAAGAACGGCGGCTCGATGCGGATTACCTTGTCAGTTGCGTGTCGATGGTGGTGCTGCGGCAGATTCCGGTTTCGCCGGCCTGGCCGGAGGCTAAGGCTTTCGCGATACGCGAGATGCCATACTACACCCGATGCCGTGTCGTTTTTCAATCCCGGACGAAATTTTGGAAAAGGGACAACGTCAGTCCCAACTGGGTTCCTCCGGATCCCCGCCTCAACGAATTGTGGTCGATGGCGGAAGAGGTGAATACGCCGCGTGGTATTCTGCTTGGCGGCGCTCAGCCGGGCGTCACCGCGGCGGCCTCGCTAGCCGCCTTCCAGAAGCTTTACACTGGGAACTCGGCGGACATCGAGCAAGTGATCGCACACGATTGGTCGACGGATCCCTATGCCGGAATGTGCGAGCGTACCAGTTACAAGCCAGGTGAGTTGGCGCGGTTCTGGCCCGAAGTGACACGTCCCGTCGGCCGCATTCATTTCGCTGGAGCGTATGCCGCGCAGATGTCCTGGGGACAGGAAGCGGCGCTCGAATCCGCAAATCGCGCCGCCAGAGAGGTTGATCAGTCTTGATACCGATGCCTAGAATGTTCGGCTTGCTGTTGGCTTGCTCGCTGCTCGCAAACGCTCAGAATCTGACACGCCCCCAGTTCAAATTGACAGCGGAGTCACCCGCATTTTGGGAGCTATTCGCAAAGAACGTTCAGCTCGAAAAGATCGCAGGAGGATTCGGCTTCACCGAAGGCCCGGTGTGGGACCCGCGTGGGTTCCTATATGTCAGCGACGAGGAGAAGAACAGGCTCTTGCGCGTCTATCCGGGCGGTCACGTCGAGACAGTGCTGGAGATTGGCGATCCCGACGGAAGTACTCTGGATGCACAGGGTCGCTTAGTCACGACGGCAAGCGTACTGCGGGCGATCATCCGGGTCGATCCAGACGGAAAGTATCAAGTATTGGCAGACAAATACACCGGCAAGAAATTCAACAGCCCCAACGACATCATTCTTGGTCCGGATGGGGCGCTCTATTTCACCGATCCCACACTAGATCTGCCAAAAGGGCAGAAACAGGAGCTTCCCTATCAGGGAGTCTACCGCTTGGGAACAGATGGTTCCGTGCGTCTTCTGACTACCGACCTGGCGCAACCCAACGGCCTGGCATTTTCACCCGACGGCAAGCGCCTTTATATAGATGACACCGAACGGCATGAAATTCGTGTGTACGGCGTGGGTTCGCACGGCGAGCTGAACGATGGAAGGCTTTTCGGAAAAGAAGAAGGTCGCGATGGCGTTCCCGATGGCATGCGGGTGGATGTCAAAGGCAATGTTTTTGTCACCGGCCCTGGCGGTATTTGGGTCTGGGACCCCGAAGGAAACCATCTGGGCACGATCTTGTTGCCCGAATCGGCTGCGAATCTCAACTGGGGAAATGCGGACTACCGTTCCCTCTATATCACCGCCGGGACGTCCGTTTACCGCCTTAAGTCCACCACCCGCGGATTTGTTCCGGGCCAAGGTCGGCCAAACAAGTAAAAGGCGGGGAAACGACTTAATGCTGCCAAAGGATTCGAGCGGCTTCCAGGGGAACGACAACGCCGGAATGTTGCGATATCACGCGCGCCGTGTAGTCGGTAGCCGGACGCGCCGCGGGCACTCGAGCGAGATAAGCATAGCCCTTAGATGCGCCCCCCAATTGGCGAACGCGGTCCATCTCCTGCCGCACCGGACTGCCGCCGTTGACGCCGTCGGCATAAAGCTCAACCCTCACCGCGTCCGGGTCGAGATCGTTGAGATAGAGCTGGATTTCAAATATGTGCTGCGCTCCGTTAGTCTCGACCTTCATTTCGCCGAAGTGCAACGCGGGCCACGCCTTTTCGGCCGCATGCTGCCAATCCACGATTTGCCTGCCCACGGCGCCCTTATCGGCAGCACGGACGCGGTAGGCAGCCGCACGCTGGAGGTAGTGTTGCTCCGTGTATTCCCGCACCGTGCGGTCCGCGGAAAAGCGCGGGGTCAAAGTCGCCATGCTGTTGCGCATGCGCGCCACCCACGATACGGGGATGTCTTGCGAATCGCGCTTATAAAACTCGGGAATCACTTCCCGTTCGAGTAAGTCGTAGAGCGCTTCGGCTTCGGCAGCGTCCCACGCGGGATCGTCGTGATGCTCCTGGCCATCCCCCAACGCCCAACCGACTTCAGGCGTGTAGGCCTCCGCCCACCAGCCATCCAACTCGGACAGGTTGAGGCCGCCGTTGACCAGGACCTTCATACCGCTCGTGCCGCTCGCCTCCCAGGGCCGCCGGGGTGTATTGATCCAGACGTCCACCCCTTGCACCAGATGCTCCGTCAAGAGCATGTCGTAGTCACTGAGAAAAACTACGTGCTGGCGCGTCTCCGGCTGCCGGATGAAATGTATCCACTCCCGAATCAGGGCTTGGCCTGCCTGATCCGCCGGATGAGCCTTGCCTGCGATGATGAGTTGTACCGGCCGCTGAGAGTCAGTCAAAAGGCGAAGCAGTCGTGGGGGATCATGCAGCAACAGGTTAGGTCTTTTGTAGGTCGCGAAGCGGCGCGCAAAGCCTAGAGTTAATGCCTTGGGATCAAGCAGATGTTTCGCGGCTTCGGCTTCCTCCGGTGGCGCGCCCTCCGCGGTCAAGTCCAGTGACAATCGCCGGCGAGCGTACTCTACGAGCGACGTGCTGGCGGCCGTCCGAAATTCCCACAGGCAGTCATCGGAGAGCTGGCGAATGTCCTGTTCGAGGGTCTCCGCCGTCCCCAGCCAGCGGTCCTTTCGACACCCCTTCGTCCACAGATCGTCGGCAGCGGCCGAGTCCCAGGTGGGCATATGGACACCATTGGTCACATGTGAGATCGGGATTTCGTCCTCCGGCCAGCGCGGGAAAAGAGGCAGAAAGAGGCGCCGGCTTACCTTCCCGTGCAAACGGCTCACCCCATTTACCGCTCCGCTCCCGCGAATCGCAAGATAAGCCATGTTGAAATTCTCCGATGAGTCGTTCGGATTCTGGCGGCCTAGGGCAAGCAAGTCGTGGAGCGCAATGCCGAGACTCTTGTCGGCATAACCCCCAAGGTATTGCTCGATGAGGGCGGGGGCAAAGCGGTCAAATCCGGCAGCCACCGCTGTGTGGGTGGTGAAGAGATTGCCTGCCCGTGTGACCGCCAGCGCGACTTCGAAGGGCTGGCCTGTCTCTGCCATGAAGTTGGAGGCACGTTCCAGGACGGCGAAGGCCGCGTGCCCCTCATTCAGGTGACAGACCTCCGGCCGGATGCCAAGCGCGCGGAGCAGGCGCCATCCGCCGATCCCGAGAAGCAGTTCCTGCTTGAGGCGCAAATCCGGCCCGCCTCCATAAAGCTCGCTGGTAATCCCCCGATGAGCGGGGAAGTTCGCCGCGTCATTGCTGTCCAACAGGTAAAGCTTCACCCTGCCGACCTGGACCTGCCAGGCGCGCAACCAGACCGAGTATCCAGGCAACGCAATTTCCAATCGCAACCATTCGCCGTCTGGCTGGCGCACCGGTGTGATCGGTAACTGCCCGGGATCGTTATACGGGAACAGGGCCTGCTGCTCTCCGTTCCTGTCGATCACCTGGCGAAAATAGCCTTGCTGGTAGAGAAGTCCCACACCAACCACCGGCACACCCAGATCGCTGGCGGCTTTGAGTTGATCGCCGGCCACATTGCCGAGCCCCCCCGAGTAGATGGGCAGAGCTTCGCTCAACATAAATTCCATGCTGAAATACGCGGCGCACGTCAGCGGAGCCTGCGCATGGTTCCGCTGAAACCACCCAGGCGTCTCCGAGACCTGCCGACTGCCTTCGACCAGAGCCGCGACCTTATTCCGGAAATCGGGATCGGCCAAGCTGCGCTCGATCTGGTCGCGCGAAACCGTCTGCAAGACGACCCACGGATTATGCGTGATCTCCCATAGCTCGGGATCAAGCTGGCGCCATACCACATCGGTGGCATGGTTCCACGACCAGCGCATGTCCAAAGCGAGCTCCGCCAGGGAATCGACCCCATCGATGTCAGTGGGCAGGAGCTGATATTTGTGGTTGGCACGGGCGGGTGTACTCATGATTATTCCGGAAGTAGCAGCATATCATTTAACGATCGCAGGTCGTCATGAGACACAAGAGCAGGATCGAGCTTGTGCTCCTACGTGGCGCCCTCTATAGGAGCCTGCCATCGGAAAAGGAAAAAGTGGTGACCACAAAGACAGCAGCGGTAGGGCTGAAGAATGGGCTGGAAAACTCTCTCGGTAGCGTTTCTAGTGCCTACACTTCGAAACTCGATGGATGTGCAATGTGGACAGCATTTCGAGAACAGCCTGACGATTGTGTGTATCATAATCCCAACCTCAAAACACAGCAGGACGGCTCGCCTACCGAGCCGCCTGCAATTGTTCCGGTCTTCTGAGCGGATACGGTAACCTAAGCCGAATCCTCCACAACGTCACAGATCATGGCTTCCGTAGTAAGCATAAGGGAAGCTATGGAAGCCGCATTTTGGAGAGTGGTCCGAGTCACCTTGGTAGGATCGATTACTCCGGCCTTCACCAGATCTTCGTATTCTTCAGTAGAAGCATTGAAGCCGAAGTTGGGGTTCTTGTGGTTTCGGATCTTCTCGACCACAATGGCGCCCTCGGTTCCGCAATTCACTACGATCTGCCGTATAGGCTCTTCGCAGGCGTGGCGCACGATGTTGACGCCGAACTGCTCGTCGCCTTCGAGTTTCAGCTTCGTCAGCGTTTCCGCGGCTCGCAGCAGCGCGACGCCTCCGCCGGGCACGATGCCTTCCTCGACCGCCGCGCGCGTGGCATGCAGGGCATCCTCGACGCGGGCCTTTTTCTCTTTCATCTCAGTCTCGGTCGCGGCGCCGACTTTGACGATCGCCACGCCGCCGGCCAACTTGGCCAGACGCTCCTGCAGCTTCTCGCGATCGTAGTCCGAGGTAGTCTCCTCGATCTGGGCACGCAGTTGCTTGATGCGGCCCTCGATATTTTTCTGCGATCCGGCGCCGTCGATGATGGTGGTGATATCCTTATCCACCGTGACCCGCTTGGCGCGGCCCAGATCCTCCAGCTTGACGCCTTCCAGCTTGATGCCGGTTTCTTCCATAATGGCCTTGCCGCCAGTCAGGATCGAAATGTCTTCCAGCATGGCCTTGCGGCGGTCGCCGAAACCGGGAGCTTTCACGGCGCAAGCGCTGAGCGTGCCGCGCAGCTTGTTGACCACCAGAGTTGCTAATGCTTCGCCGTCCACATCTTCGGCGATCACCATGAGCGGCTTGCCGGCGCGCACAACCTGCTCGAGGAGCGGCAAGAGATCCTTCATGTTACTGATCTTCTTGTCGTGAATGAGGATGTAGGGATCCTCGAAAACACATTCCATGCGGTCGGCGTCGGTTACGAAGTAGGGGGAGAGATAGCCGCGATCGAATTGCATCCCGTCCACTGTCTGCAACTCCGTGGTCATGGTCTTGGATTCCTCGACCGTGATGACTCCGTCCTTGCCCACTTTCTGCATGGCCTCGGCAATGATGTTGCCGATGGTGGAGTCGCTGTTGGCGGAGATGCCCCCAACCTGGGCGATCATATCGCCGGAGACTGGCTTGGAGAGTTTCTTAACTTCCTCGACAACTACTGCCACCGCCTTGTCGATGCCGCGTTTAACCGCCATCGGATTGGCGCCGGCGGTGATGGCTTTAATGCCCTCACGGTAAATTGCCTGCGCCAGAATGGTGGCTGTGGTGGTGCCGTCCCCGGCCACGTCGGAAGTCTTCGACGCCACCTCGCGCACCATACGGGCTCCCATGTTTTCGAGGGGATCCTGCAAGTCGATCTCCTTCGCCACCGTCACACCATCTTTGGTGATGGTAGGCCCGCCGAATTTCTTCTCGAGCACCACGTTGCGCCCCTTAGGGCCGAGAGTCACTTTTACGGCGTCGGCGAGCTGATTGACGCCTCTCATAATCGCCTGACGGGATTGGTCGCTATATACAATCTGTTTTGCCATGGTATGTTCCTTGTCTGATCGATTCGAATTAGCTGGCTTTGCGCAGCGCCTGAGGGGCCGCGTCCAGAACGCCGAGAACATCATCCTCACGCATGATGATGTACTCAGTGCCCTCCAGTTTGATTTCACTGCCGGAATATTTGCCGAACAGGATGCGGTCGCCGGCTTTCACGTCGAGTGCGACCACTTCGCCGCCTTCGAGCCGCTTGCCTTTTCCGGCGGCCATCACTTCACCTTCCTGCGGTTTCTCCTTAGCGGAATCCGGGATGATGATACCTCTGTGCGTGGTTTCCTGTTCCTCGATACGCTTTACCACGATGCGGTCGTATAGGGGTCGAATGTTCATGATGTTGTTACTCTCCATTTAGATTGAACTTTGTGAAAACCTGGCCGGAGAAGGTCGAGCCCTTCTGCAGATGCCGGACATGCGCGGAGACACTGATACAGGGCACCTTGAAAAACGACTTAGCAGTGACTTGTGAAATCTCGATACCGTTGCAGTTGTGAGATTTCACGTCGGTGAGGAGCCGCTCTACCGCTGCCCGAAGTGTCTTTTGCCTGTCAAAGCCGAAGACGGTGGCCTTGATCTCCCCGGCCATGAAGAAGAATGTCCACCCGGCGTCGTCAACCTCGTCTTCAAAGGCGGAGGGCGCGCCGTTGAGCGTTATCCATCCGCTCGAATCAGGCTTGTTTTGGAACCGCATGGATGGCGGCAGGGGGGCGCGCCCGTCAATCAAGATGCTGCCCGCTGTGATGGTGTCTGGCATAGTGTCCCTCCAGTGAGAGGCGTCAGTTCACCCGACCTGGAATGGCGCTTCCGGCATGGGCGAGCCAAGCCACCGGATGGCTGCGGATGCTGCCGTCGCTCTCGGTGACGTCCGCCCAGGCGGTGTCCGGTTTGAGGCGGAGAAAAGTACCCGGCGTGCCCTGGTATGTTCCAAGGGCCAGTTTGATTTCTTCGCCTTCACGGAATGGAGGTACAGCAGGTATGGTGTTCGTCATGTTCGCATTTCTCCTTCTCGAGACGCGCTTATCTGGGCGCGATCGGCGTGCCGATCTCCGTGCCGATTATTTCGCCGGAGATCACTAATTCCACACGCCGATTCTGCTGCCGGCCCTCCGCGGTGTCATTGGAAGCCACCGGCTGAGTTTTCCCGAAGCCCTTCGCCGTGACCGACCCTGCCGCCATTCCCTGCCCTGTCAGATAATCGCGCACTGCCCCGCCGCGTTGTTCAGAGAGTTGCTGATTATAGTCATCCCCACCAACGCTGTCGGTGTAACCTTCAACATCCAGCCTCAGGCCGGGATGCCCCGAGACGATGCCGGCTACTTTGGCCAACTTCTCCCTGGCAAGAGGGCGCAGGGAATACTTGCCGGTGTCGAAAAGCACATCCGACATGTTGACAATCAAGCCACGCGCGGTATCGCGGGTTTGCAGAATGGCGTTGAACTGGCTCAGGAGCTCGGTTCGCAGTTCGGTTTTCTCCCGCTGCAACTGCGCGGCCTGCCGCGCGGCGCTATCGAGATCGGCCTGGCTGGCGGCAGCCTGCGCTTGATTCTCACGCTTCAAACGGTCTATTTCGGATGCCGCGAGTGCCGCGCTATCGAGATCGGCCTGGCCGGCCGCGGCCTGCGTTTGATTCTCGCGCTTCAAACGGTCTATCTCGGATGCTGCGGTAGCCGCGCTCGCCGTGTTCTCCAGCTTCACGCGATCCGCGTCGGCCGCGGCGGCTGCCAGGCGAGCGTCATTCTCGCCTTTCACGCGATTGGCTTCCGCCAGAGCGGAGGCCGCCTGTGCATCGTTTTCCCGCATCAATCGGCCGGACTCGGCCAGGGCGGCGACTCGCGCTGCCTCGGCTTCGCGGGTAACGCGCTCGGTCTCGGATTGCGCGACGCCGCGGGCGTTCTCCGCGCGCGCCTCGCGGTCCAGCGACTGCTGCCGCTCCGCCGCCAGGGCCTCTGCTTCCTGACGTTTGACCGCGATCGCCCGCGAGTCTTCCGCCGTCTGCACGGCTTCCCGGGCAGTCATGATTACCGGCTTCTTGCCTGCGTTGCGCGATTGTTCGGCTTCGGCCTGCGCCAGGCTCTGCTCCGCCTTCTGGAAAGTCTCGGCCGCGAAATGGTCCGCGCCCACGGCACGCGCAATTTGCACGGCGTTGCGCGCTTCATAGAGCTCCAGCGGCTGTTTGGGATCGAACTTCAATGCCAGGGGGTTCGAAAGGCGCTGATATTGGCCGCGCTGCAACAGCTCGTACTTGGCGTCGATCTCCTCGATCTTTCCCTTGGTATCCGGCCGCACCACGTTTTCCATCACAATCAAGTCGCTCGGCTGAGTGACCGCGTAGTAAGGTTCGGCGGTAACCACTAATCCGAACACCTGAAGCTCGGTAGTTACTTTTAACTTACTGGACGTTCCATTGAGCAGGATCTCACCCAGGTTGGCCGTGCGGCCTTCGGGCGTGACCGCCCACAATACATAGGTGAGGTATCCGGCTCCGTTGCTGGTGGCCGGCTGCAGATTTTCGAAATCTGCCTCGATCCTGATGTAACCCGGCTTGCCTCCAACCCTGGCTTCCCCGCGCGCATTAGGGAGAAGGTCGGTTCCCCGAAAATCGATCCGCGTGCCGCCGCCACGATGCTGGTAATTAATGGCCTTTACGGTCCGCGGGGTTACGGAAAGACGGAAGGCGGGCGTCTCTCCGGCTGACAATTGTGCCGCATTCACGTTCTGACCCGGCGGCTCCTGTGCGCAAAGTGGCGCACATAGCAGTCCGCAAGCCGTGACGGACACACCGATCAGTGTTATCTTGGTCATCTTATATTTTCTTTCTCGCCAGATTATTAGCTGGCGTCAGTTGAACTGCTGATGCGGGCGGTTACGGTGCAGTGGGCAACGACCGCTGAGCCCGCTCAGGCTTTAGGACAACTATCCTTGTGCATGACTCGCGCCAATCCTTCTTCTGCTGAACCAATACGGCCGGCATGGTTCGAGCGCCTTGCCGGGCTGCAATAAATTGTCCAGGGAATGACCGCCTACGGTCAATTGACGTGGCGCGGTCGCGAGGAGCACCGTTGAGTTATAGTCAGAGGTCCCTGCGAGAGATGCCTAGCTTGCGCATCATGGCGTTGAGCGTGCTGCGATGCAATCCGAGACGGGCGGCGGCCGTGGTGACCACTCCGTCGCTCTCGCGAAGAACCCGCATGATATGATCACGCTCCACTTGCTCGAGCGTGGTGCCGCTGGCGGCTTCTGGCGCATCGGCCACTATCTCAGACAAGGGAGCGCGCAGGCTGCTTCCGCTGGACAGGATGACGGACCTCTCAATGAAGTTCTCGAGCTCGCGCACGTTCCCCGGCCAATGCCAGCTTACCAGCGCGCGCATCGTCTCCGCCGGGATTTTGTCAATCGGTCTGCCCATCTTCTCGGCGTATTTTTTGGTGAAGTGCCGGACCAGGATAGGTATGTCCTCCGGGTGGTCGCGCAACGGAGGGGTGGTTATGGGGAAGACCTTGAGCCGGTAATAGAGATCGCTGCGAAACAGCTTGTCTCCCATCATCTGGGTGAGATTCCGATTGGTGGCTGCCACCAGCCGGACGTCGATGGGGATTGTTCTGGTACCGCCCAACCTCTCGAAAGCCTTCTCCTGCAGAGCGCGGAGTAACTTCGGCTGCAGATCCAGCGGGATATCGCCCACTTCATCCAGAAACAGCGTCCCACGGTGGGCCATCTCAAAACGGCCGATCTTTTGCGACAGGGCGCCGGTGAAGGCCCCCCTCTCGTACCCAAACAACTCGCTTTCGAGAAGCCCGGTGGGAATGGCGGCACAGTTCAAGGTGATGAAAGGCAGGGTCTTGCGAGGACTCATGCGGTGGATAGCGCGCGCCACCAACTCCTTGCCGGTGCCCGTTTCGCCGAGGATCAAGACGGTTGCATCCGTAGGAGCCACCAGCTCAACCTGCCGCTGAACGCGGCGCAGGGCCGCGCTGCTACCGACAATCTCCCCAAAGTCATCTTTGGGGTCAACCTCTTCCTCCTCGATACCCTCAACCCGATTACGTTCCCGGAGGTCCTGGATAAATGTGATCCATCGGAAAGGAGAGAGCTTCAACACTGCCGTGGCAACCAGGACCGGTACGCGGGTCCCATCCTTCCGGATCAGCTCCTTTTCAAATGGTGTGCAGGCGCCGAACCGCAGACCTTCCTCGTGCGCCAGCTCATCGAGCGGGACATATTCGGGGGGAGTGAGATCGGGCCAGTTTAGCCGCCCGGCCAGCAAGTCTGCGCGGTTATATCCGACCAGTTCGAGAAACGCATCATTCACTTCGGGAAGGCGGTCGAACTCGCCGGAAACAATGCCGGCGATGGTCGATTGCGATTGAATTGGCCGGATGTGGGCGCTACTGCGGCGCAACTTTTCGTCACGTTCGTGACGATCGCTAAAGTCGCGCACGACTCTCGCAAAACCCTGCAAGGTTCCCTTTTCATCCTTAAGCGCCATGGTTATGGTATTGGCCCAGAATCGCGATCCGTCCTTACGGGCCTGCCAGCCTTCAGTCCCCACATGGCCCTCGACCGCGGCGCGCTTGAGCTCCTCCCGCAGGCGGAACTGCAGAGTATCTTCGGCGGGATAGAGAAACGATAGAGGCTGACCGAGGGACTCACCGCGCTGGTAGCCGTAGATACGGTCTGCGCCTGCATACCAGGCGGCAATGAGGCCGTCAGTGTCCATTAAGTAGAGCGCGTAGTCTTGCACCCATGCCGGAATCCGGTCTTCGGAGGATGGCTGTGTGCTAAAAGGCACCGTTTTGCTACGAAGGGTAAGCACGTGGCGCACAGGCAATACGTTGCCTTTGCCCGTATATTCAATCTCCCGCGGGGGCGCATCCTGTCCCGCCCGCCGGAGCGGGCTTGGCTCCTGGCCCTGCTCCTCGAACGCTCTCCAAAGCTGCGAAACCTCGGGCTTGCCGGCGGACTGCGCGAAGTCGTGTACCGAGCGGCCGATTATTCTTTCCCGCGGCAGCCCTAAGAGCCTGCCTGCGCCGACGCTGGCTTCGCGGGCGTTGCCATGGTTGTCGGTGACCAGTATAGGCGAGGTGGGGTAATAGACAATTGCGCGGAAGAGGAGCTCAAGCTCTCTTGG
>Ga0302325_10028762_pt1 | contig 11493 bp, 5 predicted proteins | sample Palsa_T0_2_FD_201948 | JGI IMG/M metagenome (GOLD analysis project Ga0302325, IMG submission 201948) | Peat permafrost microbial communities from Stordalen Mire near Abisko, Sweden - Palsa_T0_2 | ecosystem: Environmental > Terrestrial > Soil > Palsa > Peat permafrost | place: Sweden: Abisko... | reverse complement strand
GCGAGCAGGAACGTGCGCCGATCGAGGCCCGTGCCGGCCGGCATCGGCATCCCCGGCTCGATCGTAGGCAGTCCCTTCCCCGCGACGGCGGCGCCGCGGCGCAGCAGCGCAGCGCGGTTGAAGTCGTTGCATGAGCAGCTTCTGGCCATCAGCTCACCTGCATATCTGGAGAGGTGGCGATCAGCATCCGTAGTGCGTTCTGGCGCATTGCCCGGTAGGGGCTCAGCTCCCATTCCGTTTTGCTCGTGCCCACCGGACAGGTCTCCGAGAAGAGCGTGAGGCATTCGGTCGATTCGCTCGAGAGCAACGGATTCGCCCAGTAGCTCATCGCGCTCGCAAGCGCGGCGGCCGGTTCCTCGGTTTTGCTGTATTCCGGTTCGCCCTTGTTTGGCCAGGGGTTCGGGTAGGTCTTCGACGTCACGGAGCTGGCCATTTCCCAGCGCGCCCTCGTGGTCGAGGTGTCGAGCCAAGCACCGAAGTCCCAGCCGGAGACGTTCGGCGGGTAGAACAGCTGCTGGCCGGCGTTCGCGGACAGCCAGGCCCAGGACGTCGTGTCGATCGGGCGGCCGATCGAGCGCAGCAGGCCCGCGTTGTAGACGACGGGCGGCGTCACGAGCTCGGGGCCCGCGTAGAAGTCGGGATGCAGGAGGATCGCCTCGACGATCGCGCGGATCGAGTAGCCCGAGCTGACGTACAGGCTCTCAAGCGTTGCGAGCGTCGCTTCGTCGGGCGGGGAGGGGATCAAGTAGCCCCACAGCTTGGTCACGAAGAACGAGGCGTGCAGCGGGTTTTCGATGCATAGGCGGACGGCGTCTTCGTAGTTCCAGTTGCCGCTCTGCCCGAAGATCGTCTTGACGCCGTCGTCGTGGTATTCGGGGTCGTAGTGGAAGTTCTGCAGGCCTGAGCTTTCGGTCCATTCCGCCCGCCAGCCGGTCAGGGCGCGCCCCATTTCTTTCACGTCGTCCTGCGTGTAGGCGCCGCGGTCGGCGCCGAGCGAGAACAGCTCCATCATCTCGCGGCCGTAGTTCTCGTTGGAGTTGCCCTTTTCGTTGTAGATCCCGTCGAGGAACACGAGCATCGCGGGGTTCGTGGTGACCGCGAGGAATAGGTCGTGAAAGCTGCCGAACATCATTGAGCGAAAGAGTTCGTTCTGTTCCAGCATCATCCGCTGGGAGTTGACCTTTTCGTTGGAGTTGGCGAACCAGTCGTGGAAGATGAACGTCATCTTCTCGACGAGCTGCTGGTCGGAGCGCAGCATGCGGTCCAGCCACCAGCAGTGGTCGTCGCCCCAGACGTCTTCCGGTTCGAGTTTCTTGCCTTCATCGTTGACCGGTTCCGGCCCAGTCAACGTCGCGGCTCCGACCGGCCGCGTGAGCCCGAAGACGACCTGTTCGAGCGGCTGCCCGACGAGCGCCTCGGCCTGCCCGGGGGTCGGCCCGAAGCCCGCGCGCCAGAGCAGGCGTCGCGCCTGGGCGAGCGTGATCGGCGGTGAGCCGACCGCGGGGACAGGCGCCGGAGAGGGCGCGGGTGGCGCGGTGGGAGCGATGGGCAGCACGACGCCGAGCGTGCCGTGCGGTTTGGCGTGATGGTGCTTGTGCTTGTGGTGCTTGCGCCGGCGCTTGTGACGTCCATGGTGCTTCTCGTGCTCTTTGGCCAGCTTGCGCTGCTCGTCGCGGCCGTGTCCCGCACGCTTCTTCGCTAAGAAGCCCGTCTTCATCGGGCGGGGGCCGTCGTCGCGCGTGGACGAGCATGGTGCGGGCAGACCATTAATGGCCCCCTCGACCGTAGCGGCGCGCTACCACCCCAGGCGGCAAAAGTTCTCGACGGATGTCCTACTCGACCGCCGAGGACTCCCGGGCGTCTACGTAGGCTCGTTTTGCAAGGAGCGCCACAGGTAGCGGCAGGCTAGCGTGCGGTGGGGTTTCCACGGCTCGGCGATCTGTTCCATCGCGATCGGGTCCGGCAGTGCCTCCAGCCCGTATCCGCGTTCGATCGCGCGGCGGATGCCGAGATCGCCGGTCGGCAGCACGTCGGGGCGCTCCAGATGAAACATCAGGAACATCTGCGCGCTCCACAGGCCGATGCCCTTCACGGCGGTCAGCTCCGCGATGACCCGCTCGTCGTCAAGCTCGTTCAGCCGCTCCAGCTCCAGTTCGCCAGAGAGCGTGTGCTCTGCCAGCGACCTCAAGTATTGGACCTTCGCCCGTGAGAGCCCCGCGGCGGCACGCAGTGCTTCGGGCTCGTCGTTGAGGATCTCCTGCGGCCTCGGCGCCCGGTCTTCGAAGCGCGCCGCCAGCCGCCCGTAGATCGAGCGCGCCGCGCTTACGCTCAGCTGCTGGCCGACGATCGCGCGCACCAGCGCGCCGTAGTGGTCCTCCCGATCAGGACGTCCGTCACGCGCGTTGGGCAGTGTGCCGACCGCTGCGATGATCTCCGCGATCACCGGGTCGCTGCGTCGCAGCTGGGCCAGCCCGCGATTAGACAGCGCTGGCCGCCTCGAAGGAGACGGGCTCGCCGTCGAGCGCGTTCAGCGCGCGCGGGAGCGACATCGCCAGGCACGTGAAGCTCGGCGTGTCGCGCACCGTGTACGCCGAGGCCTCGGTCGTGCGCAGGCGCTGCACGAGGTCGAGGAACGTGCCGACGTCGTCGGTATCGAACGCGACCACGAACTCCTGGTCGTCGAGGCCGAACGAGTATGTCGTGTGGTTGTCCACGCCCGGGTATTCGCGTCCGACGGCGATGTGCCCCTGCATGATCCGCCAGCGCTCCTCGGCTCCCAGCGCATACCAGGCGCGCGACTTCACGAACGGGTACACGAACACGTACTTGCCCCGGAACCCGCGCGGCGTGGTGCGCTCGTCTTCGGAGTACTCGGATGACTTGCGCATCCCCAGGAACGAGTACGGGATCTGCGCCCACTTCATCAGCCCGCTCTGTCCCAGCACGACGTGCAGCTCATGAATCCGGTCGAGGTTCTCGGCCTCTGCGATCAGCAGCAGCTCGGCGTCGCCGCGCGTGCCGACGAGCGAGAACGCCTGCAGCAGGTGGCCGTCAGCGAAGTCCTCGCAGGCGGCGTAGAGCTCGTGCTTGTCCTGCGCGCGCTGCTCGTCATCGAGCCGGCGCCAGGCGGGGTCGAGCTTCAGGAACGTGTACTTCACGAAGTGCCGCGCGCTCATCGCTCGATTATCGCAAGCCCGAACCCTGTTGCCCGACCTCGTCGGCAGATACAGTGGTACCGATGCGAATCGCGCTGCTTTCGCCGTATTCGTGGACGTACCCCGGTGGGGTCACGCGTCACATCCAGGCGCTCGCCGCCGAGCTCGGCGTGCTCGGCCACGACGCACGCATCCTCGCCCCGTTCGACCCCGACGACGCGCTCTCGCGGCGTCTGCACCGTGGCGCCCGTCCCCAACGCCTGGACCCCCCGGAGCGGTTTGTCGCGCTCGGTCGCACCGCCGGCTTCCCCGCCAACGGCGCCGTCTCGAACCTCGTGCCCGTCCCTGGTGGGGTGATCGCGATGCGCCGCGAGCTGCGCGACGGTGGCTACGACGTCGTGCACATCCACGAGCCGGTCGTGCCGCTGCTGGGCTGGGACGCGCTCTGCTCGACCGCGCCAGAGCTGCCGCTCGTCGGCACCTTCCACACCTACTCCGAGAACGCGTTGACGAACGGGATCGCGAACGCGCTCGGCGCCAGGCGGCGGATGAACCACCTGCACGTGCGCATCGCCGTCTCCGAGGCCGCGGCCTGGACCGCGCGGCGCTTCTACGGCGGGCGCTACCGGATCGTGCCCAACGGGGTGCGTCTCGACGAGGCTGGAGCGCTCGACCCCGAGACCGAGCAGCTCGATGCCCCCCCGTCCGACGCCCCGCTGCGGATCCTGTTTATCGGCCAGGCCGTCGAACGCAAGGGTCTACCAGTCCTCTTGCGCGCGTTCGAGGCCTTGCGCGAGCAGGTCCCGGCGACCCTCACGCTCGTCGGGGCCTCCCCTGATGAGGTCGCGCACATGATGCTCGACGACCGCGGCGTACAAGCGCTAGGCAAGGTCTCCGAGGCGCGCAAGCGCGCCGAGCTGGCCGAAGCCGAGGTGCTGTGCGCGCCCTCGTTGCACGGCGAGAGCTTCGGTATGGTCCTGACCGAGGCGCTCGCCGCGGCCACGCCGGTGATCGCCTCCGACATCCCCGGCTACCGCGATGTCGTGCGTGACGGGATCGACGGCACGCTGACCCCTCCCGGCGATGCGCTCGCGCTGGCCGAGGGGCTGCGCTCGCTTGCGCTCGACCCCGTCGCACGTGCGCGTATGGCCACTGCCGCGCGAGCGCGCGCCGAGCGTTTTGCCTGGCCGCATGTCGCCGCCGAGGTGCTCGACTGCTACGAGCAGGCTCAGGCCGTGGGACGGCCGGCGACGCGCGCCGGCCGTGTCGGTGTGCGCCTTGGTCTCCTCCCTGCCGATCTTTTGCCACGCATCCCCGCCCAGCGCCTGCCGAGCCTGGAGACTGCGCCCGGTGTGGGCAGGGCTCCCACCGGTTCGGAGGATCGATCGGGAAGCCATTCGCACGAGCGCTTCAAGCGCACGCTGCGCCGCGGCGCGCTGGCGGCTGCGTCGCTCGGTGGCCTTGTGCTCGCGCTGCTCGCGCTCGTGCACATCGGCGTCGGCCGCGTTGCCGAAAGCCTGCTCGCCTCCAGCCCCGGCCTGCTCGCCGCCGGCCTCGGCCTGATGTGTGCTTCGATGTTCGCCCGCGCGATCGCCTGGCACGCGATCCTCGTCGCCGCCCCGACCTGGCGCAAGGCCAAACGCCGCGACGCGATGCAGGGCACGTTCATCGGCGTGCTGATGTCAGCCACGCTGCCCGCGCGCCTCGGCGAGCCCTCGCGCGCGCTGATCGTCGCGCGCCGCCTCGGCCGCGCGCGCGAGACGCTCCCGGTCGTGCTCGGCACAATGGTCTCGCAAACGCTGCTCAACCTGGTCGCGCTGGGCATCCTCGGGATCGCGATGTTCTCGAGCGTCGACCTGTTCAACGGCCATCACAGCGCGCTGCTCGCCATCGCGCTGGCGCCGCTCGCCGCGGTCGTGGTGGTGCTGCTCGCCCCCGTGATCGTGCCGAGCGCCGCGGTCTCGCGCTCGCTGCGTCTGCGGGTCCTGCTCGCCGGGCTGCGCCTCTCCCTGGTGCGGGTGCGCGAAGGCCTGCGCGTGTTTCGCCACCCTCGCCAGGCGGCGATCGCGACATCCATGCAGCTGGGGGCGTGGGGTCTGCAGTGCCTGGCGTGCTGGCTTTTGTTGATGGCGCTCGGCCTCAACGGCAGCGTCGGGATCGCCGGCGCCGCGGCGGTGCTGTTCGCCGTCAACGTCACCGCGGTGATCCCCGCCACACCGGCCAACATCGGCGTCTTCCAGGCGGCCTGCGTGGCCGTGCTCGCCGGTGCCTACCACGTCTCCACCCCCGACGCGCTCGCCTACGGCATCGTCCTGCAGGTCGTCGAGCTCGCCACGGCGGTGCTGATGGGAATCCCCGCGCTGATCACCGAGGGCCTCTCCTGGAAGGACGTGCGGCTGCGCACGATGTCCGGCGCGCCGGTGAAGCTGAGCCCGTTGCCGGCGGGTCAGCGGTCGGGCAGCGTCAAGGGCACGCCATCGGGCGTCGAGGGTTAGCAGGCGCCTCGCTTCAGGCAGCGATTGAATCGCTCTGCCGAGGCTCAGGAGGCCAAGGCCGGCTCGTCCTCGGCTTCGATGGCTCCTTCAGGCGGGTCCTCGTCGTCGAGCTCGCCGAACAGCGAAGGGTCGCGGGGGGAGCCCTTGATCACATCGTCGGGCGAGCCGTCTCCTAGCAGGCGGCCCTGGCGCGTGCCGAAGTAGATCGCTTGGGGGTGGTGGGCGATCAGCGCGAGCGTCGACTGCTCTGGTATGGGCGCGTATCCGTCGGTGATTTTCATCCCGATGTCTCCGAGTCCGAGCAGCTTCTCGACCTTCAGGTGCTCTGACTGCTCGGGCACAGCGGGGTAGCCCCACGAGTAGCGCCGGCCCTGCGTCACAGGAATATCGAGCATCTTGCGCGCCTCGAAGTGCAGCCACTCGGCCAGGCCCTCGGCGGTCTGCACGCCGAGGCCGTGGACAAACAGCTGCTCGGCGAACTCGCCGTCTGACTCGAGCTTGGCCATCAGGTCTGTGACCTCGGAGCCGACGGTCACGGCCTGCACGGCGATCACGTCGAGCTCGGCGGGTGGTGAACCCTTTGCCGAAGGCTTGCCGGCGGCATCTACCGCCGGCCGGTAGAAGTCGGCCAGGCAGATGCGGTCGCCCTTCGGCTGGCGCGGGCAGACGAAGCGCGTTAGCTCTGTGAAGCGGTCCTCGGGGTCGAGCACGACGATGTCGTTGCCCGCCGAGTAGCACGGAAAGAAGCCGAGCAAAGCCCGCGGATGCAGGTAGGTCTGCTCGCGCCACATGCGCTCCAACCGCGGGCGGAAGTCATCGCGCAGCAGCGTCTGCCAGGCCTCGCCTTTGACGCCCTTGCCCCCCCAGTGCAGCTTGAACAGGACGTGCGTGTCGAGGTGCGGGTAGACCTCATCGAGGTCGACGGGGATCTCTTTGACGCCCCAGAACGGCGGCGTCGGGATCGGCACGTCCGTGCGCGCGGTGCAGCGCACGGAATCATCGGCGAAGTTGAGCTCCTCCACGGGCTCCTCGCCTTTGGCGCGGAACGCGGTAGCGCCGTCGCGCAGCTTCTCCAGCAGCGCCGCGTGCGCGTCTGCGTCGATCAGCTGGTCCATCACCGATAGGCCCTCGAAGGCGTCCTTGCAGTAGAAGACGCCGGGCTCGTAGGCCTCTTCGGAGTCCTTGCCGCCGGGGTACAGCGCGCGGTAGCTGAAGGCGCGGTTGATCGCGGCGCCGCCGATCAGCACGGGATAGTCGAGGTTCTTCGCGTGCAGCTCCTGGATTGCGGCGGGCATCTGCTTGGAGGTCGAGACGAGCAGCGCAGAGAGACCTATAGCGGTCGCTTCGTGCTCGACTGCGGCGTCGAGGATCGTCTGGATCGGCACCTGCTTGCCGAGGTCGATCACCGTGTAGCCGTTGTTCGTGAGGATCGTGTTCACCAGCGACTTGCCGATGTCGTGCACGTCGCCGAACACGGTCGCGAGCACGACGGTGCCCTTCGTGTAGCCCTCGATCTTGTCGAGGTATTTCTCCAGCTGCGCGACCGCGCGCTTCATCACTTCGGCCGACTGCAGCACAAACGGCAGGATCAACTCGCCGGCGCCGAACTTGTCGCCGACCTCTTTCATCGCGGGCAAGAGCACCTCGTTGAGCGTCGGCACCGCGCCGATCTTCTCCACCGAGCGGTCGATCCAGTCCTCGACGCCCTCCTTGCGGCGGCGCAGGATGTGGAAGTGCAGCGCCTCCTCCGGCTCCATCCCCTCGGTCGGGTCGGCCGCGCCCTGCACCTCTTCCTCGCCTTTGGACTCGAAGTGCTCGATGAACCGCTCGAGCGCGTCCTCGCGGCGGTTGTAGACGAGGTCGTCCGCCAGCTCGCGCTCGACGTCGGAGATCTCCGAGTAGGGGGTGATGTGGTTCGGGTTGACCATCGCCAGGTCGAGCCCGGCCTGGACGCAGTGGTGCAGGAAGGTCGAGTTGAGCACAGCGCGTGCCCCCGGAGAGACGCCGAAGGAGACGTTCGAGACCCCGAGCGAGGTCTTCACGCCGGGGATCTCTTCCTTGATCGCTTTGATCCCCGCGATCGTCTCCACCGCCGAGGGCCGCCACTCCTCGTCACCGGTCGTGAGCGTGAACGTGAGGCAGTCGAAGATCAGCAGCTCCGGGTCCAGGCCATGCTCCTCACAGCAGAGGTCGCGAATCCGCTTGGCGATCTCGACCTTGCGCTCGGCGGTCTTGGCCATCCCGACCTCGTCGATCGTCAGCGCGATCAGCGCGGCGCCGTGCGCGAGCGCGAGCGGCACGACGCGGTCGAGCTTCTCGCGCCCGGCCTCGAGGTTGACGGAGTTGACGATCGCGCGGCCGGGGATCTGGTCAAGCGCGGTCGCGATCACCTCGGGCTCGGTCGAGTCGATCTGGATCGGCGCGGGCTGGGTGAGGGAGACCTTCTTCGCCACCAGGCGCATCTGTTCGTCCTCGTCGGAGCGCTCGGTCAAAGCCACGCACAGGTCGAGCACGTGCGCGCCGCCGGTCACCTGCTCCTCGGCGATCTGCACGAGCCCGTCGTAGTCGTCTGCCAGCAGCAGCTCCTTGGCCTTGCGCGAGCCCTGCGAGTTGACGCGCTCGCCGACCATCGTCGGTCGCGGCTCCTGCACGAGCGGCGTGGCAGCGATCATCGATGACAGGTGCGGCGGGCGCGGCGCTGGCCGGGCCGCCACCGGACGGCCGCTGGGTCGCTCGGTGGTGCGCCCGACGCGCTCCACGATCGCCGAGATGTGCTCGGGCGTGGTGCCGCAGCAGCCGCCGACGACGCCGACGCCGTAGCGCTCGACGAACTCCGCCAGCGCATCGGCGAGCGGAGCGGGCTTCTCGGGGAAGATCGTCTCGCCGTCGGGCCCTTGCAGCGGCAGGCCGGCGTTGGGGATGCACGCGACCGGCACGGGGCAGTACTCGCCGAGGAAGCGGATCGCGTCGCGCATGTCCTCCGGCCCGGTCGAGCAGTTCAGCCCGATCACGTCGACCTTCAGAGCCTCCAAGGTCGTGAGCACCGCGGAGATGTCGGTCCCGAGCAGCATCTTGCCGCCGTTGGGCAGCAGCGACACGGAGGTGTGGATCGGCAGCGTGCGACCGGTGGAGGCGAACGCCTCGCGCGCCCCGAACACGGCGGCCTTGACCTCGAGGATGTCCTGGGCGGTCTCGATGATGATCAGATCCGCGCCCCCGTCGATCAGGCCCGCGGCCTGCTCGGCGAACACCTCGACCAGCTCGCGGAAGCGGATCTGCCCGAGCGAGGCCTCCTCCGATGCGGGCAGGTATCCGGTCGGGCCGATCGAGCCCGCGACGTAGCGATCCTCGCCCGCGGCCTTGCGCGCGATTTCCGCGGCCTTGGTGTTGATCTCGACCGTGTAGTTGGCCAGGCCCCACTCTTCGAGCTTGATCCGCGAGGCCTGAAAGGTGTCGGTCTCGAGCACCTCCGCGCCGGCGTCGAGCATCGAGCTGTGCACTCCCTCGATCACATCGGGACGGTTGAGGATCAGGGCCTCGTGGCACTTCCCCTGCAAGCCGCCGTAGTCCTCGGCGGTCAGGTCGAACTGCTCGAGCGTCGCACCCATCCCGCCGTCGTAGACGACGACGTGACTATGTATCGCCTCTAGGTAGTCGCGGGCCATCAGGCAATGCTAGCTATCCGGCGGACCGGGCTAAACCATTCAGCCAAGCGGGTCCTTTGAACTTCGGCCCGACCGATCCCGCGAAGCGGGGTCTTCCGGTCGGGACGAGCTCAAAGGATCCCGCGCTACTTGATAAAGAGCATCTCCGAGTACTTAGGCAAAGGCCACAGATCGTCCGCGACCAGCTTCTCCAGCCGATCGGCCACATCGCGCACATCGTCCATCGCCACGATCACCGTGTCGCGCATGTAGACGGCCTCCTTCTGGGCGGAGTCCTCGGGGTGGTTCTCGTCGAGGTTGGCGTCCTCGAGCTTGAGGATCGCGAAGTGGAGCTCCTTGACGAGCGGTTCGACCTCGCCGACGAGGTGATCGAGGCCTGAGGCCTGCAGCTCCGTGAGGTAGCGCACGGCCGCCGGCAGCAGCATCGTGCGGGCGATCGAGGCGGCGGTCTCCGCCTCGATGTTGAGGTTCATCACGTACTGCTCGGTGTACACGTCGTAGCGGGCCTCGAGCTCGCGCTTGGAGAGGATTTTGTATTTCTTGAACGTGGCGAGCGTCGATTTGTTGACGATCCACGGCAGCGCGTCGGGCGTCGTTTTGAGGTTCGCCAGGCCGCGCTTCTCCGCTTCCTTGTGCCACGCCTCGGAGTAGCCGTCACCGCCAAAGACGACCTGCTTGTTGGCCGCCCACACTTCTTTGACGACGGCCGTGATCGCCTTCTCCAGTGTGGTCGAGCCTTTCATCTTCGCCTTCAGCTTGTCTGCCAAATCGTCGACGGCCTCGGCCACGATCGTGTTCAGTACGGTGTTGGGGAAGGCGGGCGCGGCGGTCGATCCCAGCGCCCGGAACTCGAACTTGTTGCCGGTGAAGGCGAACGGGCTGGTCCGGTTGCGATCCGCGCCGTGCAGTGGCAGTGGCGGCAGCACCGGCGTGCCGAGACCGAGGAACGAGCCCGGCTTGGAGGGCTGCACTTTGCCGGCCTCGATCGCCGTGAACACTTTTTCCAGGTCGGTGCCGAGGAAGATCGAGATGATCGCCGGCGGCGCCTCGTTCGCGCCGAGGCGGTGGTCCTGCCCGGCGCTTGCGATCGAAGCTCGCAGTAGCTCCTGATGCTGGTTGACGGCTTGGATCACGGCCGAGCAGAAGAACAGGAACGAGAGGTTCTCCGACGGCGTGTCGCCCGGGTCGAGCAGGTTTGCGCCGGTGTCGGTGCCCATCGACCAGTTGTTGTGCTTGCCCGAGCCGTTGACGCCGGCGAACGGCTTCTCGTGCAGCAGGCAGACCAGGCCGTAGCGGCGGGCCGTGTTCTGCAGGATCTGCATCGTGATCATCTGGTGATCGGAGCCGACGTTCGAGTTCTCGAAGATCGGCGCGACCTCGAACTGATTGGGGGCGACCTCGTTGTGGCGTGTCTTGATCGGCACGCCGAGCTTCGCGAGCTCGAGCTCCACCTCGAGCATGTAGGCGAGCACCCGCTCGGGGATCGAGCCGAAGTAGTGGTCGTCGAGCTCGTGGCCCTTCGGCGGTTTCGCGCCGAACAGGGTGCGCCCGGTGGTGACCAGGTCAGGGCGTTCGAAGAAGTACTGCTCGTCGATCAGGAAGTACTCCTGCTCGCAGCCCGTGGTCGTGAACACGTGCTTTGCTTCGTCGATCCCGAGTAGCTCCAGGGCGCTCACGGCGGCGCTGGAGAGCGCGTCCATCGAGCGCAGCAAGGGAATCTTGTTGTCGAGCGCCTCGCCGGTCCAGGAGGTGAAGGCGGTCGGGATGCAGAGCAGCGTCCCGTTGGGGTTCTCCAGGACGAACGCCGGCGAGGTGGGGTCCCAGGCCGTGTAGCCGCGGGCCTCGAACGTCGCGCGGATCCCGCCGCTGGGGAACGAGGAGGCATCGGGCTCGCCCTGGATCAGCTCCTTGCCGGAGAATTCCGCGATCGCGTTGCCCTCGCCGTCGGGGCCGTAGAAGGAGTCGTGCTTCTCCGCCGTCGATCCGGTCAGCGGCTGGAACCAGTGCGTGTAGTGGGTGGCGCCCTTCTCCATCGCCCACTCCTTCATCGCCTGGGCGACCTGGTCGGCGATCGTGGCGTCGAGCGCCTCGCCGCTGGCGAACGTCCGCTGCAGCGCCCTGTAGACGTGCTTGGGCAGGCGGTGGCGCTGGACGGAGGCGGAGAAGACGTTCGCCCCG
>Ga0302325_10028759_pt1 | contig 11494 bp, 16 predicted proteins | sample Palsa_T0_2_FD_201948 | JGI IMG/M metagenome (GOLD analysis project Ga0302325, IMG submission 201948) | Peat permafrost microbial communities from Stordalen Mire near Abisko, Sweden - Palsa_T0_2 | ecosystem: Environmental > Terrestrial > Soil > Palsa > Peat permafrost | place: Sweden: Abisko... | reverse complement strand
TCTTAACACTCATTACCCCCCATTCTTCTCACTCTCACCACACCCCCCTTCCCACTTGGACTTCTCCAGATTCTCAGCAAGGGTGAGAGCGTGTTGAGACGTCTGATACACCCATTTGTGTAACTGAGGGGCATCGCCTCCCGCGGGAATCTTTTTACTGCCAGTCTCCGGAGTAGAGCGTTGCTCTTTGCTATTGGTGGGTGTAACAGAGCCACTCTCAGCCGCTTCAGGGGATTTGCTGAGCTTGGAAGAGGAGTCATCTTCTTGCTCCTCCATCTCAGAGCGTCCGACAGTGGCTGTGGAAGAGGTTTTGAGTCCTGAAGTGGGTGATGTGTGCTGAGATTCAGAGGAATTCAAAGTGCAACCCCTGGAAGACCTATCAGCTTGATTGTTCCTTTTCTTACAGACTCGCAAAGACTCGCAAGGCTTACTCATTTTTGAGGCTCTTTTGACCATCTGAGCCAATGGCCTGCCCACTCATCATGGGATGCGGAAACTGTATAGATAGAGTGGACGACTATGGCAGTAAGGATCGATGGCAGGGATGCAAAGGGCTTTTTGCAAGGGCAAGGTCTCTTCAGAAAGTCTAGAAAATTTTGACAGGCAATTATTGTTTCCCAGCCTTGCTGGAAACTGAATTTCAGAAAAGCAGACCGAAGGGGAGACATTGTATATAAAGCTATTAAGAGGAGTGATTCTTCTCAGTGAGGGGAGAAAATTTACGCACATGGATGGCTTTGACTTTAGTTGTATGATAAGTACTTATGGAGGCACACTCGCTCTGACTTGGGCGCCACATGGGATATTCCTCAACGTTAATACTCATTCGAGATCCTTGGGGATGGACCCATGCTGGGCAAATTGTTTCCGAAGGAGCTTACGACATACAAGACACCCGATGTGACAGGCGTGGGGAAACGTAATGCATGGCTGGCTGGACGCGGAAGATCACCATGCAAAAGAGTCTATGCCCTACTGAACTCTATCTGCAATTCCAGAGGCATAGTCTGCTAGCCTCGAGATAAGATCATGATATGACCATTTAATTAACTACCGCTACATTAACAAGGTTTCAACCCCCTGCGTTGGCCCCCAAAAAGCTACTCCTTCGCACGCCACAACACGAGAGCCGAGATCCAGTGTAACCCCACCATCTCCAAGGGCTTGTCGCTGCGGCCGCCCCAGGACATAATTTGCAGTGTGGCTAATTTTTGGGGTTGACAGAGGCAAGGGCTATCGATGAACCTAAATCTGCGGTTGGTGATTGGGCACTGTGCGACATAGGTGGGATGACGGTCCTGAACATCCTAGAACAACCCCTTTGGTATCCGTCAAGGAGATAAATGCGGCCTGGTCGTGGGTGCGTCGAACGCTCGGGAACTCGGGCAGTGGCGCGAAGCTTCAAGCAGAGTCAGTAGTCACCCCTTTCTTGTATTCGACCTTGATGCGGAATGTCACTCAACACAGGTACTACACACAGTAAAACACCAACGACCCGATTCTTTCCCACTAGTTGGGCTACGCCAAATTAACCCTAATTTCCAGTCGTAAATCGAACCAAGCCTTAGGAAGAGCTACGTTATCCCCTCATTCTCAACGGCAATATACAAGAATAAAAGCGAAGAGTAGAGGATACTTCCCAACTTTGGACAGAAAGGTAGAAACTAGCTGGATCCTCTTAGTCTGGATATGAAAGATCAGATAAGTATCTCCTTGAGTGAGAGTCGGGGATAGATTCAAAAGAAAGAAGGTCTACTCTGATCCGGCGTATCCACCCCACGGGGCCCCAGTGTTTGGGATAATTCCAACCCTGGAGGTGTGCCCTTGTCCAAAAGCACACCTATTTCGTAACACTGGCCAACCATAGGCGTTCCTCAGCGAGCCCAGGCAAGCCATTGGCCGTACCACCCCCTAATAGATATCGGTTCGGCTTGCTCCTGCATTATCGTGCATGGCTCGATTAATTTCCCGCGCTTCGCTGGCCGACGAGCCCCACGAAGTTCTCAAAGATCGGCCTCCTTTCCGGAAGGCGTTGAACCTGATTTTAGAATGCTGAAATAAGCTTGCTTCTCACTCTTGCCTGAAATTCAAGCCAACAATCTGAAAATCCTAAGGACTTGCCAGATATGGAGGTCTGACCAGTTACAAGCCTCAATATCACATTGCAAACATAAACTTAGCTCTCGACTTAACATTAGTATGCATGATCTTTTCTCTTGAACTCATGTGTCAGCGACATCCTCGAACGGATATCTTGACAGGCTGCATAATAATCTGAGGCGAGCACTTACAAAAGCTAGGGGTGGGAGCACATGGGGTCTCTATTTTCAGGAACATCGAACACGAAAATCTCAGGTAAAAAGAAGTTAACGACGACTCAAGCATTGAGGAGAACATCGATGCCTTGACGGCGGGGTCACTTGACGCAGAGTAGCCACCAGGTCCTGCCACTACATTCTAAGCAAGGTAGACTAGTACTAAATCCCTGATTCGAGACCGTGCACTATTAAACTCGTCAATACGCCTCCACCGCTGTCCTCTTAGCATTTCCCATATAGGGCACCTCGCCAACAACATCCTGGAATTCAACCCAGCCCCTCATCTTCTCAAGTAGGTGCTCACCATAAGCGACCTTATCGCCCTCAACACTCTTCACCACACAATTTAAGCCTGGTTCGAAGAAAAATGGGACCGAGTATCTTCCTTTCGGGATAGTACCTTCCTTCTTCGAAGATCTGACTCGGTGAAAAGTAGCGACCCATCTACCACCACTATAGAAAAGGGGGAAAGTCAGTTATTACGTCATCGGGTAATGGGGCAAATGAACTCCTGAGACAGTCCAGGATAAGAGATATTTTTCTGCCTGGTTACTCACCTGACCTTCGCCATCAAGTCTCCAATGTTAACCACGATACTTCCAGGCACATATGGTGCTGGGATCCATTCCCCAATACTGTTTCTGACTTCGAGTCCCCCAGTATTGTCTTGATGTAGCAGGGTCAGAATTCCGGAATCAGTGTGTGGTGTGCAGATCAGTTCTTGTTGCCGAGAGGTGGGCATAGGTGGGTAATGAAGAAGTCTCAGGGTGCTGAGAGAGTCGGTTAGATAGTTGACAAAGAATGAGGGCGGCTTGCCGAGAGACAGAGCAAGAAGAGAGAGAAGGCGAGCTGAGAGAGTTTAAAGTTCGGCATGAAGGGTTTCGCATCGAAGTCGAAATTCGGGATCAAAGGGCGGAAAGACGTTTGGCTCAGTGAGATTGAACTTCGAGTTCGGCGTGGAGGCTAAAGGTATGCTAGCAGGACTGCCGAGTTCAAAGCCTTCTTTGAGGTTATAAGCACCAGCTTGAGGAGGGAAATATCTGGAAGTCGTGTCAGTCGAGCAATAGTGGAGAGTGACACCAAGCTTAACCCTCGATATGTATTGGCATTGGTTTTGACAAATGTCTTCTTCGCTAGCTTCATCTTTTCCTCAACTGAGAGTCCATTTGCCCCAAAGAAATCATCGCAAAGGCCGAACACATCTTCGTGGGAATATGTGAGGGGAAGATCATTGAGGTATGCAAAGCCGGTAGTGGAGAAAACTTCATCGAGACGCGCAGCAAGGGTTGCGAGCTCTCCCAGCTTGGGAGAAGAAGACGACAGAGCAGAAAGAGAGACAATAGGCAGTGAAGAGAAGGAGGTAGACATTGTGGCTGGTATGAGAGGACGAGAACGGATGGAGGTGTATGTGTAAGAATGGAAATGAGAGGCGATGAAAGCACCTTAAAAGACGGTAACGACCATGCTCTTTGTGCCTTATCATTTTCGCTGTATCATCGCCATGTTCTTTTCTTCCTTATTCATGCTTCTCGTCCAATACCATTGACCCCGAGTGGCACGAACTTCGGAGCAAGGTCCTAACGTCGCAAAATGGTCCTGAGGCCCACAACCTTGTGAACTGTTGCAATCATCACGAACATCCTGAGGAACTGAAATCCCCTTACGTGTAAGCGTGTTGACGGATGAATTTGAGGCCCAAATGTGTCTCGATGTCGTCCAGTTAAAGTAGTTACGCTACAGCTATGTCGCGTGCATTCTTGCCGAAAGTGGCGGAAGAGCCTCGCTTACAATGACGAAATAGGAAATCATATCCCGTCCATTAAGGGGTCGAGTAGCTCAGAGCAAAGTGGGTCACTACCAGCATGTGAGACATAAACTTGAATGATAATAAATACTTGAATCAACCGTCTTCCAAAAGCTAAACCCATGCCGAAATCACTGGGTGAAACTTGGGATCTTTGGATGAAAGTTCACGCGTGTCATATTAACACCAGGGAAATAATAACCGAGCTTAGAAAAGGGGGATGTCTCAATTCAAGTGAACGTTGCATCTTGGCCAAGTTCTTCGGGTATTCCCGAGATCTATGGCGGCCGAAGACAACAGCTGCTTTAATTGAACCTTGCTTCTTTAAGGAGGTCGTGCATGTCGGCAACCTAGATCATCGACTCTTCATATCTTGTCAAGTGTCGCAACTCTGCGAGCATTTGGTCCATCTCAAATGTGATCTATGCGATTCTCAACGAGCACAAACTCACCAATAAATCACGTGATCCGGGGAGGAAGAGGGAAGAGGAATGGGCGTGAAGATTCCTAAGCTGCCGAAAAAGACAGAGCACAAATTTAGAAAGTATTCAAGGTTCATTTATATTTCGTTAGAAAACAATCAGTAGTAGCCCGCGAAACCCAATGAAGTCCTTACTTCATTAAGTTCTACTTCCCAACCACCCCTACCATTGCTCAATATTCTGCTTCCATGATCCTCAACTGTCCAGATCCTTCAAAAGATAGTTTTGACTGCTTGAATATATGCTATTCTAATAGACTCGTTTCCTTTGTTTTCTCAGTCTCTCCCTCGTTCTCCGCCGTCGATGGACGAGATTCGGATAAAGTGTCAGGCCCTGTGCTGTCCGAAGTCATGTATCCTGTTGCCAACTCCACTTCATCAACAGCTTCCCAGATAAGGTACGCTTGCATGGGTGTTTTGGTTTGATCCCACTTCAAAGATAGTGGATGTCGACCAGACTTCAGACCACCAGAAAACTGCCACCGCTGCGTTTCGCGAAAAAGGTCTCCTTCTACAGCTTCTCTTCCACCTTCGCCTTGCCATCCAAACAATATTATCAAGTCCTTTAATTGACCAATTGCAAAAGTTATCGCAATGCGCATGGCATTAGGCTGCAATCCGAGACGTCTGAAATCATGGCCGTAAATAGCTATATGTTGGATGCGTTCAACAACATCGATAGAAAAGTTGAGGTTGTTGAATTCGAAAGTATGCCCTGCATTAGAAAGATAGACAAAACGGTCACTCTCATAGTTCGCGTATATCATCTGTTCTGGTCTCTTTGAGGTTATCGATCCCCAGTCCCATCCTGGTCCCTGCCATGTCATCTCGTAACAGTCTTCGTAATACCGAAGTCCCTCAGCTCGTGCCCGACGGCAAGTGGCAGCATAGCTGGAATAGAGCGTTGTCCTTCTAGTCCAGAGTGTTAACATTTGAGCTTATTTGCATTCGAAAAGGATTCAGTTGTGACATAGTGATAGTATCGAGTTGACATCAACTACCATTGCAAAGGAAAGAAAGCAAAAGTTGTTATTCGAACATACCAACTCTAGTTTTAATTGATCTATCAAGTAGATACTACCACAGTAAAAGGCCTTCACAAGTCTTAGGTTGTTAGCAAAGTGTCGCCAAAATTTATTCCTCATTTGGGAGATCGGGAACAAGGTGAACCCATGCAGTTGTGTATCGTTCGTGGCTGGTTTGCATTGAGTGGCGACAGCTGCTTGAGCAGCTCTTGGAGGCGCGTCATATTGAGATCTAGCAGCTTCCACAGCTTAATAAAGTTAAATTAGGCGTTGTGCTTGTGGAGGAAGTTGAAGGTGCCGGTGGGGAAAAATTGGTGGAGTCCTCGATACGATTCTCGCGAGATACAGTATCAACAACCGAGCCACTTTCAAATATTTTTCGACTAGGTAAGGAAAAATAAATTTCCTTGGGGCCAAAATGAGCAAGCGTGACCTCGCTTCAAAACAGGCCAAAAAAATTATTTGAATGGCACCTTACTTAAGGCGCTGGTGGTCTCGCTGTCTTCAAGTTTGGAGTTAGGTGGATGCTTACGTTTTGTTGTGTATTAAGCTAGCGTGGCTATACTTGCCATGGGAGGGCTATTTCTGATAAATCAGGCCGGTGCCGCACCCCTAATTGATCATCTCTCAGGAATTCGTTTGATATTAAGTGTTGCGGTGTTGGTGTATATAGTGGGACTTTTTTGGTGTTGACTTGTCAGTTTTACCCGATTGGTTTGCTGCTCCTTTTTTGGTGTGGACTGAACATCGAGTTGTTGCATTCGCCTGATGGATTGTTAGTTTTGTGCTTTTGTAAACAAGTGTTAGCGAAGACAGCTCGACCACCAAGTTTTTTGTTGGGAAAAGGTTCCTTATTTGAGTATATACGACTGAAGCGAAAATGGTCGGAATAGGGGTAACCGAGAGCGAGGTGATCGCCTTTCTCCACATCTCGACCTTGATGCACGCCTTCCGAATTGATAATGCCATTACAGACATAGCGAAGAGGATGTTTGTATTTATCTCGAACTTTAAGATTTGCTCAGTTTAATCTTCGTAATAAGGTTTCCAATGGAGTGAACGATGGATTGCTGTTGAACAATTCAAGGAGTTTGAGCTAGATTTGCGCAAGATTACTGAGTTACCATCACCACGAAGAAGTCAGTTGAATGTCCCAGTGTCCACTTATACATTTTGAAAACAGGAAAGCTGAATATTTTAGGCAGGGTATGCACATTATTCTCGGTGTGCATGGGATTCAAATCGAGGTCTTTACAGACATGCTCGCTCCGCCTTCGCATCCGTGACATCTTCAGATACGTCAACATTGTTTAGTACTCCTCCTTCATTGATGTAGCCGCCTTCAATTTGCCTCGATTAGAACAATCGATTATATTAGTGACAAGAAAGATCTCCCTCCCATGTATGCTATTCCTCGATCCTCAGCTACACGTGGTATCGAAATCGGAACCATCTCGCTAAGCACTACACCAATCATACTCCAAGAACTGTGTACCTGCCTCTTCAGGCTAATGTTAGTTACAGGTCATCCATAGAACCCCAATTGTGCTCGATGTCCCACCAAGAATCAATCAATATTGTAAATTCTTCCACCCTGCTGATAGTTTAGAGAAAGATCATGTAATAAAGCATCGGCTAGTTGTCATTATAGAAAGCTAGATCTATGTCGAGATACTTGATTCGCTTTAGATCGTTGTCCTCGAAACTGCTCTCGCCGTAGTCACTACAACAAATAAACTCGTTGACCACTTGATGTCAAAATAGATCTACGTAGAAATTGATATACATAATGTTCCTGAGCTTCCCTGAAAGGATTGCTTCGAGGCAAAGGCTATAGTGCTGGAGACCTTCTTCTCTCGATTCCTTGGATGTGTGAAGTATTGCTGGGACTTTGGATTGGCCAACTACAACACACAAAGAGTTATCCTTGTCTCGCGGAAGAAGCTTGATGATTTATGGCTCACGCATGGAGCGCTTCTAGATCTTGTTACAAAGTTCGATAGGCAGGGTGGGGAAGAAGGTGAACTCAGTGAGAGATTTAACTGGGATATCCAGGCGCGGTAGGACATTTAGGAGTGTTTGGAGACACGACATCTTGTCTAAAGCGCCGCTGATTGATTCGTGGCGATGTTATCGTGGTCAATGAGAAGAAATGTCGGGAAGAAAGAAGAAAGGAGTAGCTTGGCTTTGCTTGATCACACAGCATTTGAGACAATAGATGCCCCAAGAAATGACAAATGGTACCGCAATATGACGAGCGCTGTCGCGGAAAGTTCCACACATTATTCAGACAGCACAACATGCCTGGATCATTTATCTTGGAATCTTGAAGACGAAGAGGAGGGTGTTTGGATTCTCCAGGTTCTTGGGACAGCTGTTTAACAACGTCGGTCTCGCTCCACCGGCTTTTAAAGCTTGAATGCTTCATGAACTCATATTTCAAAAAAAATCACTCTAGTGATGCTACCTCCAGCTGAGAAGAAAACGGTTGCAACGCAAGAACTGAATTGGCCCTTCACTAAGGTTGAATGCCAAGAGCCAGGAAACGGACTCATTAGACAAGAGTTGGGGGAGTTAGCTCAATCACTAGGCTGGAATAAGAATTCAGCCAAGGTCTTGTCCATGTTCTTCCAGTACATGGAACATGACAGATTTAGATAAACTTTATTTGAAAACAGCCAATTCCACAATCTTTCATCGCGATCACGTGCTTCGCATGCTGCTTAGGAAATCCCTAATTGAGTGAAACATTCTTGTACAATTCCTCGCCGATAATACAGAGAAAGATGACATAGACCCCTTTATCCTCAGAGTGTTGACGTTCCAGAATTGTCGGGGCGGTCAATGTGCGTAAGTATAGAAAGGCGGTGAGAATAGTGGAACAGGAAAGAGATACATCCGGGGCCGTTGTTGGAGATATCAAACATTGGGGAAAGTACTCGGCACGAGAGAGTAGCAGCAGTCACTTGATTTGCACCTCTCCTAACAGGCTTCATTTTGAAACTTAGGATCTTGGACTTCTCTCACACTCATAGGATGGGTAATAAATGGAAAGAAATTTGTTTCGTTCGGGTCGGCGCCGTGGCGCGCTGGACCCTTAACCTTATCAGCTAATTCTAGTGAAACCTTACTGTAAGGTTACGTCGTTAATCCGAACACGAATGTGGGCAGGAACATAGAAATGGAAATTATTCAGGATTTATGAATCATGATCCCCTCTTTCCCCCATTAAACCAGATGACAACTCTATAAATCGTACATGAACCCATTGTTTTGTGCAACTGCGAAAAACATCGAGACATTCTTGCTTGCGTTGCACTCGCCTGTTGCCGGCTAACTAATTTCCGGGTGGACCTTTCCATGGGAGCACCTAACCCGAATCTTTTACAACCTGCGAATATCCTCTCGTTCTCCTTTCTCGCCGCGTCTCCTAACTCATCAACATCTGTCTCGCCCACAGACTTTCTCTCGTGCGTCCCCAATTGCAGGCAACTTCAACTCCAATTGACGTCACGTTCCTAACTGCTGATAGGACCCCTAACGAAGGCGCACAACATCATGGCTACGGCATCCAACGTCAGCTTCGCCTCGCCCCTGGCAGATGCGAGGTACGCACAAATCGTCGGACACCCTCAAATTGATGGATTGCTTGGAAGATTGGGCCAACTCAGCGGATGGACAATTGCCCTGACGCTCCTTCTCGGCCTGATCGCATACGATCAATGTCAGTTTTTCGCATTTGAAGCATCCCAATCAGACTTGAGCTCATCCCTACACAGTTAGCTACATCTGGCAGAAAGGTTCAATTGTTGGCCCGACATGGAAGATTCCATTCATGGGTCCCTTCCTCGAATCGATGGATCCGAAATTCGAACAATACATGGCGAAATGGGCTAGTGGACCTCTTAGTTGCGTCTCCGTTTTCCACAAGTAAGTTACTAGAAGCTATTCTTGCAATACGCGGTATTGATTCTCATTAGGTTCGTGGTCATTGCCTCCACCCGGGACATGTCAAGGAAGGTCTTCAATTCCCCTAGCTTCGTGAAACCCTGCGTGGTTGATGTGGCACACAAGCTTCTTGGAGCAAAAAACTGGGTCTTCCTCGATGGCAAAGCTCATGTTGACTTCCGCAAGGGTCTTAATGGCTTGTTCACTCGTCAGGCATTGGGATTATATCTGCCGGGACAAGAGGAGGTCTACAACGTATACTTTGAAAAGTTCCTGCAGGTCACCAAGGATGCGGGGGGCAAGCCAGTTCCATTCATGCCAGAGTTCCGTGAACTCATGTGTGCCGCCTCGTGCCGAACCTTTGTTGGCCACTACATCTCTGATGAGGCTATCAAGAAGATTGCGGATGACTACTACAATATTACCGCAGCTCTGGAACTGGTCAACTTCCCAATCATCATCCCATTCACAAAGACTTGGTATGGCAAGAAAGCTGCTGATATGGTATTGGACGAGTTTGCAAAGTGCGCTGCGAAGAGCAAAGTCCGAATGGCAGCTGGAGGTGATGTCACATGCATTATGGATGGATGGGTAAAGGCTCAGTTGGACTCTGCAGCATGGCGCGAACGGGAGGCAAAGGGACTTTCTATGGAGGGAATCGAAAAGCCATCACATCTCCTTCGTGATTTCACGGACTACGAGATCTCACAAACCGTCTTCACCTTCTTGTTTGCTTCCCAGGATGCTACGAGTAGTGCTGCCACATGGTTATTCCAAATCATGGCTCAACGATCGGATGTTCTAGACAAGATCCGTGAGGAGAATCTGCAACTCCGAGGCGGTGACCGAAACAAGGAAATTTCGATGGATATGCTGGACGAGATGGTCTACACGAAGGGTGCGGTTAGAGAGCTGCTGAGATATCGTCCTCCAGTCATCATGGTGCCCTATCTTGCGAAGAAGGCGTTCCCAATCACCGATACCTACACTGTTCCTAAAGGTTAGTATTGGTTCCCTCGGGCCCTTGGTTTAGCTAATTTCCTTCCAGGCGCTATGATCATTCCCACCGTCTACCCATCTCTGCGTGACCCGGAGGTGTATGAAAACCCCGATGTCTACGATCCAGATCGATATGTCACCGGTGATGCGGAGACAAAGGGTGCAAAGAACTTCTTGGTTTTCGGAACCGGTCCCCATTACTGCCTCGGACAGGTGTACGCCCAAAACAACTTGGCTCTTATGATAGGAAAGGCGTCAATGCATCTCGACTGGGTCCATCACCCAACGCCACGCTCGGAGGAGATCAAGGTGTTTGCAACTATCTTCCCAATGGTAAGTGAAAACTTGGATATCTTCAACGCAAAACTGACGTATCATAGGACGATTGTCCCTTGACATTTTCGAAGCGAGTCTAAAGTCAGCAATCGCGGTGTTTCGGTGTGAGGGGATGTGGAAACATATCTGAGCTGGTTGGCCTGGGCCTGCTTGGATAGTTATGCTATAAACTTCAGTCTGAACAGCATTTGCACATAGGGAAGTATGACGGCGTTCCGAGAGGTGAGTACTGTACCTAGTCATGAATGGGTGGTGACGCCATCCCTATTAATTATAATGAAACGGGGCTTCCAGCCTCCTTGGAGTTGCAAGTTGTGTTCCGAAGTCGCTCTGCTCAGACTCTCAGTGCTTACATCCACGTAATGTAAGACCATGGTTCTGGGACCTCAAGAATGGGGATCATGGGACGTCTAAATTTGAGTGCGGGTCTCATTACCAATCACGACAGCTGGGTCATTCCCAAGAGATCCGACGCTGCCGAGAAAAGCTTTCTCATTGAGTCATTGACTGAACCGTAAGAAGCTTCCAACCCCGCTCCCATTTCAGAAAATGTACCCTATTTACAGTTCCTCTGTCCGAGCAC
>Ga0302325_10028758_pt1 | contig 11494 bp, 14 predicted proteins | sample Palsa_T0_2_FD_201948 | JGI IMG/M metagenome (GOLD analysis project Ga0302325, IMG submission 201948) | Peat permafrost microbial communities from Stordalen Mire near Abisko, Sweden - Palsa_T0_2 | ecosystem: Environmental > Terrestrial > Soil > Palsa > Peat permafrost | place: Sweden: Abisko... | reverse complement strand
TAACCCGAATTTTCCCTTGTCTTGAGATTTTTTGCGCCAGTTCAATCTCACGCAATTGAGATTGCTTTTCCGAAGCCGTCTTAAGCCTGCTGCGTCGGCCCTTTCGTTTTCTTTGCCCTTGTTTCGCCATTTTCTCCAGCCGGATCGCTATTTTCCAATCAACCGCGCTACTTCCTGGCAATCCTTGTCACCGCGGCCGCTCAGGTTGACGATAATGATGCGGTCTTTGCCAAGCGACGGCGCGAGTTGCTCCAGATGGGCGAAGGCGTGTGCGGATTCCAAGGCGGGGAGAATTCCTTCGAGCTGGGCGACTTTCTCGAAAGCGGACAACGCCTGGGCGTCGGTGATGCTGACATACTGGACGCGGCCGGAATCCTTCCAATAGGCATGCTCTGGTCCGACGCCGGGATAATCGAGCCCGGCGGATACGCTGTGAACGTCGGCGGTCTGGCCGTCATCGTCCTGGAGGACATAGGAGAGCGATCCGTGCAGAACCCCGGGTTTTCCCGCGCATAGGGCGGCGGCGTGCTGACCGAGCGCCGTGCCGCGGCCGCCTGCTTCGACACCGACGAGTTTTACGGACGAATCGGGCGCGAATGCCGCGAAGATTCCCGCCGCGTTGCTGCCGCCGCCGACGCACGCGACCACATAATCGGGCAGGCGTTTTTCGGTGTGCAGGCACTGCTCGCGTGCCTCGCGGCCGATGACGGACTGAAAATCGCGCACCATCATCGGAAACGGATGCGGACCCACGACGCTGCCGATGATGTAATGCGTCGAATCGACCGATCCCATCCAATCGCGCATGGCCTCGTTGGTGGCGTCCTTAAGGGTTTTACTGCCGCTGGTGACTTCAATGACGCGCGCTCCCATCAGGCGCATGCGAAAGACATTGAGGCTTTGCCGGCGGATGTCTTCCGAACCCATGAACACATCGCATTTCAGACCAAACAGTGCGGCCGCGGTGGCGGTGGCGACGCCATGCTGGCCGGCGCCGGTTTCGGCGATCACGCGTTTTTTTCCCATCCGCAGGGTGAGCAGCGCCTGGCCGATGGTGTTGTTGATCTTGTGCGCTCCGGTGTGATTGAGGTCTTCGCGCTTGAGATAAATTTTTGCGCCGCCGAAGTGTTCGGTAAGCCGGCGCGCGAAATAAAGCCGCGTGGGCCGGCCGACGAAGTTGTAGAGGTAATCATTGAATTGCCGCTGAAATTCGGGATCTGATTTTGCCCTGGAATATTCGGACTGAAGCTGCTGAAGGGCGGCGATTAGCGTTTCAGGAACGAAAACACCGCCGTACGGGCCGAAATGGCCCGCGGCATCGGGAAGAACAGACGGTGCTACCTCGCTCATGCGTAATAATGGTAGGGACGGCGATGATTGGCGGCAATGGTTGCGGAGATCAGGCATGATAAAGGCGAACAGGCAAATAGCGTGCAAAATAGTGAAAGTCTCGGTCAGTCGTAAAAACTGCCAGGCTGTTTATGTCAGCAACTGCGCAGATGAGGAAATCGGTGTTGGAGCCCTGAACGCCCTGAGAACGGCAGATGTTGAAAAATTCGGCCGCCCGTTCGAAATGTTCTTCCGTGAAGGACAAATCAGGAAACGCCCGCATTCGATGCCGTATTCTGGAAAACTCGGTGGAATCACGAATTCCGGACAGAAGCTCCTGACGAATAGGTCCTATGATCGCCACTTCGCGGCGGTTGATCAGGTCGGCAAGATGTTGGGCATGTAAAGCGGAGGCGCTTCTGCGTCGAAACGCGAGCGACCATACGGAAGTATCCACAAGCGTCATCATCGTCGGTTTCGACTGCGCTGTGGCCCAGAATCACGGCGGCGCTGGGCCTTGTAATCATAATCTTCCACGGATTCGATTGTTCCAAATATTTCGATAACGCGTTTTTGCTCTCGAAAGCGAATATATTCGCGCAATGCTTCGTCAACCGTTTCTCGCTTTGTTTTATGCCCTCCGGCTTTGAGCGCGTGGGCGAGAAGTTTTTCATCTATATGTAAATTCGTCGCCATATTCGACACATTATTCCACACATCGGGCACTGTCAAACATTGACAACCACGAATCAAGAATGTCTCATCAAGCCGACCCCAGCGAAGGAGATTCGAGCATGGCGCGTTCCGTAACGTTGTTCACCGGCCAGTGGGCTGACCTGAAGTTTGAACAGATCTGCGAAAAGGCCAAGCGGTTTGGCTATGACGGGCTGGAATTGGCGTGCTGGGGCGATCATTTCGACGTGCTGGCGGCGCTCGCGGACAAGAATTATTGCAAGGGCCGATGGGAGATTCTTTCGCGCTACGGCTTGAAGGCGTTTGCGATCAGTTCGCACCTGGTGGGGCAGGCGGTGTGCGATCTGATCGATGAGCGGCACAAGCTCATTTTGCCGCCGGATGTTTGGGGAGACGGCGATCCCGAAGGCGTGCGAAAGCGCGCGGCCAAGCGAATGATCGAGACGGCCAAGGCGTGCCGAAAATTCATCGACGCCGCTCCCGAGCCGACGGGATTTCCTGCGGTCGTCAATGGTTTCACGGGCTCAAGCGTGTGGCACAGCATTTACGCGTTCCCGCCCACGGATCAGAAATTCTGGCAGAAGGGTTTTGACGATTTTGCGAAACGATGGACACCGATCCTTGATGCGTTTAACAAGGCGGATGTGAATTTCGCCCTGGAGGTGCACCCGACGGAGATCGCGTTTGACATCGCCAGCGCCCAGCGGGCGGTGGACGCGGTCAAGGGGCACAAGCGATTTGGATTCAATTTTGATCCATCGCATCTTGGCTACCAGGGCGTGGATTACGTGAAATTCGTCCGTACATTCGCGAATCGGATTTATCACGTGCACATGAAGGATGCGTGGTGGGGCCACGGGGATGGAACTGTCGGTGTGTTCGGCGGGCACACGACATTTGCCGATCCGCGAAGATACTGGGATTTCCGCAGCCTCGGCCACGGTGATGTGAACTTCGAGGAAATTATCGTGGCGCTGAATGATGTGGGTTATCGCGGGCCGCTAAGCGTGGAATGGGAAGACAGCCGAATGGACCGCGAGCACGGCGCTACCGAGGCCGCGGCGTTTGTGCGCAAGATCGATTTCGCCCCATCGAGCATTGCCTTTGATGCGCAATTCGACCAGTAGTTCAGATCGCTCACATGACTATCAAGCTGCGCATGTTCGCGATTCTGCGTGAGCGCAGCGGCATTTCCGAAACAGAGCTTGTACTGGCCGAGGGCGCTACGGTTTCCGCCGCGATGCAGGAAGTTGGCAAGCGTTTCCCGAAAGTGAATGACCTGCTGGGGCGCACGGCGGCGGCGGTGAATCTTTCGTATGCGCGGGGCAGCGATCCGCTGCGCGATGGGGATGAGTTGGCGCTGATTCCACCCGTCAGCGGAGGCTGATCCGATGGGCGCTGACAAAGATGAAGATCTGATTGCACTGCGATCAACTCCGCTGGAAATCGGCAGTCTGATCGATTCCGGCGGTGGCGGGGCAGTGGCCGTGTTTCTGGGAATCACGCGAGGGGAAACCGATGCGGCGGGGCGAAACCTGGTGGCGCTGGATTACGAAGCGTATCCGGAAATGGCACTGGAACAGATGAAGCGTCTCGCGGCCGAAGCGAGAATGCGATGGCCGATCCTTCGGCTCGCGCTGCTTCATCGGATTGGGATCGTGGGGGTGGGGCAGCCGTCGGTCGTGGTATCCGTTTCGACGCCACATCGTGCCGAGGCGTTTGAGGCGTGCCGATTTCTGATCGACCGTGTGAAGGCCGAGGCGGCGATATGGAAAAAAGAGGTGTGGAGCGACGGCAGCACGAGCTGGGTCAATGGCAATATCGCTGCGCGGTAGCATGCAATTGACTTTGCCCGGCATCCTTCTAGTCTTTCGACATGCTATTTCAGTTCGTGCAGACGGTGTACTGGCTGGGGCTTTCGGTTTGGTTTGGGGGGGCGATGTTTATCGGGCTGGCCGTACAGAAAATCCACCGCACGGTGCGTGAGAATAATCCCATTCTGCCGCAGGTGCTCAGCGTCAATCTTGAGGGTCAGCATTCGATGCTTTTGGCCGGGTCGATCATTGGTGAGTTGATTTCATCGCTGGCGCGGATTGAGGTCGTTTGCGCGGCGATCGTGCTAGTGATGATGGGTTCGCAGTGGTTTCTGATCGATCTGGGCGATCCGTGGACGAAAAGCTCGGAGTTTGTCCGCTGCGCGCTGGGTCTGGCGGCCACGGGGGTGGTGATTTACGACGGGTGGTTTTTGTGGCCGAGGATCATCAAGACGCGACAGACCTTCATCGACAACGCGGACGATCCTGAAAAAGCCAATCCCGCCAGCGAGCAGTTGGATCGCCTCCAGCGCGACAGCGAGATGCTGCTGATGATCCAGGTGTTTCTCCTGCTGGGGATCATTTTATTCAGCGGAAACATCCATCCCCCGGCGTTCAGTTTCCACAGCGGCGATTGATTCATATTCATGGCCAAACGCCCCAATAAAACGGTGGAGGAGAGGCGACGACGGGTTTCGGTGATCTTGCCGATCCTCAAGGCGACTTATCCCGGCGCCAAATGCAGCCTCGATTATCGCACGCCGCTGCAGTTGCTCGTGGCGACGATCCTGTCGGCGCAGTGTACGGATGTGCGCGTGAATCTGGTGACCAAATCACTTTTCAATAAATATAAAACACCCAGGGATTTCGCCGAGGCGCCAGAAGGTGTGCTGGAGAAGGAGATTCAATCCACCGGTTTCTTCCGCAGCAAGGCGAAAAGCCTTCGGGCAATGGCGTCGTCGCTGCTGAAGGAATTCGGCGGAAAAGTTCCGCAGACAATGGAAGAATTAACCTCACTGGCGGGCGTTGGAAGGAAAACGGCCAACGTCGTGCTCGGCAACGCGTTCGGCAAAAATGTGGGTGTGGTGGTGGATACGCACGTCGCGCGGCTCAGCCAACGCCTGGGTATGACGCGCAACACTGATCCCGTGAAGATCGAGGCTGATCTAATGCAGATCGTTCCGCAGGATGAGTGGACGCTCTGGTCGCATCTGCTGATTCATCATGGTCGTGCGATTTGCCAGGCGCGACGGCCGATGTGCGAACGCTGTCCGATCCTGGCCCAATGCCCGACCGGGCCGGGCGTGATCGCAGAGCGCGAAGAAAAAATTTAGTCTCTGGGCAGTTTCGTGATGGCGGTTTGAAAAAGATGCTTGAGAATCTCCGGGAGCCAAGTTCGCGAAAGCGCCCATGTGATCCCATCATGCACTTCGGCATGGGAAAGCTGGGTGATGCGATGCCCGCTGAGGCGCGCCGCAGCAATGGCGGCATAGTAGAGCGCCGTCGCCACCTCATCCGGAAGCTCTCCCTGCGGATTGGTGCGGCAGGATTTGGCGAAATCCTTCACGTGGCGAAGCTGCTCGACATCGGGATGTGCAGATTGCAGCAGATGGCCGAAAGTCTGGCTGTGAGCCGACGAATGAAGAGGGTGGGGAATCGGCGAATCCAGCAGGTGGCGCATGATCGCGGCGTGGTCGCTGTCCGACCAGAGCGACTGCGTTTCATCCAGGCCCATTAAGAGCGCGAGCTGGCTGGGTGAAGTTTTTGTCAGGTCGTGATCGGTCTTGTGTCGTGATTCCATAGGGGGAATGAACTATTCCACGGCGGCTCGCGAAAGAATTTGGCGCAGCTCAACAATCTCGGTTTCGATATCTTCATCCTCCGCATATTGGGCAATCACCGATCGAAGCGTACGCTCGAAAATTCTCTTACCCGTGATCAGGATATTGGAAGCCTGCATCGGCGACTGGAGCTTGTGTCGAATGACAAGTGTCTGGTAATCCACCGGCTCGGCGCCCGACAGGGTGGGGGCGATGATGCGGCATTCAAACACATCCCAGATATCGGCGCGACCGGTGTGCTGACATTCCAGGCGCATGCGTCGGATTGCTTCGTGCAAGACCTGCCGCGCCCAGGGGACGTCAAATGTCTCATCGGGAGAAAGCGAACCATCGGACGGATCATGAGTTTCCGGAAGCGAAGCGCACGGCTCATCGGCGGCGCTGCGGGTGCGGACGAAATTGTCCAGCGCGGTCAGGAGAAGTGTTCGAAATTTCCCCCGCGACCGGTCGGCCCGGGCGGGCAAGTTGTATTGCAGGATTTTCCTGACGATGAACTCCTGAACAATGTCATCGGCCTGCTCGGCCGCAAACCTGCGGCGGCGGATCAGATGCGAACAAAGCGCCGGGCGATAGGTGCAAAGCAACTCCGCGAGCGCTTCATTGTGCAGCGGATGAGCGGGATCGCTCGCCTCGGCGATGAGCGTCCATTGCGTGGGCTCGAAACCACCCGGCTGAGGTTGTAAGGGGACGTTCGACATTGGGCAGATCGTGCTGATGATTTCAAGACAACCGGAGATCAGCGGAGGATAGTTTAGCGAATGGCACGAGAGGATTGGATTAAAAAAAGCGGGGATCGGAGGAGGTGGCCCGGGAAGATTGTGATTTATTTCACAATTTCTCTGCGCGGTGCACTGATATACAGTGCTGGGCCCATGCGCATTGCAGAGATTTTCTATTCGATTCAGGGCGAGGGGAAACTTATGGGCGTGCCATCGGTTTTCGTGCGCGTGAGCGGGTGTAATCTGCGGTGTGTCTGGTGCGATACGCCGTATGCCAGTTGGAACCCCGAGGGGACCGAGCAAAGCGTGCAGCGGATTGTCGAGCAGGTGTTGGAAACAGGCGCCCGGCATGTGGTGATCACGGGGGGTGAACCGTTCATCATGAAGGATTTGGGCGAGTTATGCGACGAATTAAATCAGCACAATCTTCACATCACAATTGAGACGGCCGCGACGCTCTTCGAGCCGGTGAAGCTGCACTTGGCGAGCTTGTCGCCGAAGCTGTCGAATTCCACGCCGACAGCCCGCGACGGCGGGCGCTTTGCGCGGGGTCACGAAGATCATCGATTGAATCTAGAAGTTGTCCAGCAGTTCATTGACCATTCGCCGGATTTTCAACTGAAGTTTGTCGTGACCGATCCAAACGACCTGGGGGAGATCAGGGATTTGCTGGCAAAGCTTCGGGGCTGGTCGTCGGGCGATGTGCTGCTGATGCCGGAAGGCACGGATCGCCAGACCCTTGATGCCCGCGCGGGTTGGATCAGTGAAATCTGCAAGCGCGATGGATTTCGCTTTTGCCCAAGATTGCACGTGATGCTGTACGGGAATAAGCGCGGAACTTGAAGGAGGCCTGGGCGATCAGTCCTCTTCGAGGATCGATACGGGTTGTCGGCCGGCGAATCCGGTCTGGATTTCATGCCAGTAGGCGATCGTCTCCTCGCCGAGTTTCCAGCAGAGGCAGACATCATGCCCGCGATGGCGGCCGACGAAATCGACCAGGCCGATTTGATAATCTTTCAGGTCGCAACCGATGCCGTGCAGCTCATCGACATAACCCTGGAGAATTTCAACCTGGCGGTCGAGTTGAGCCTGAATGGGCTGCTGGTCTTTGTGCTTGGCTGATTCCAGCGACGCCTGCAGGGCGGTGACGCTCTTATGAGTTTTGACGATGTCACCCACGATGCGGCGCACGAGGGGCAGCGATCGGTTGGCCTCGGCCAGCTTAAATTTCTTGGGGGAACGGGACGGGGACACAGGACGGGGGGTAATGAACTGCGGACCAGCCATTCGAAAAACCGCCTTTCTCTCCTCGGCGATCGGTTCTGCGGGCGCTTGCGCCAGGATCGCGTCTTCTCGCGATACTCCGATTATGATCGGTCTGGGGCGGCTGTCAACGCGCACAATGGTAACCATTTTTTTCAATTCCAGTTGGCGTGAGTAAATGGGCAACTCATGACGGCCCGTGCGGGAAAGGTCTGGTAATGCCGACCGATCTTTTCGATTGCCGTCGCCGGTCCGTCCGATAGCTTGGGACCGGTCGAGCCCGTCGAATTTCCACGGCCCGAAATTTTTTTTGGGAAAAATCGGCGGATTTTTGGAAAACACGTCCAATTCTTTCACCTTCTGGACCTAATTATAGAGCCATAGCATGTACGGCATCGTCGCGGCGATGGTGAGCCGCGTCGCCTCGCATGGCGGCGGAGAAACAGGCATAGCCTGGGCACGGGTCGCCTCCTTACCGCGCCAACTCCGCCGCCTTATTTCCAACAACAATCCAATGGGAGTCGATATGAAAATGAGAATCGTTGGCGCTTCGTGTCTGGCCCTGGCATTGGCGGTGATGGCGATGTCGTCGGCCTGTGCATCGATGCAGGCGGCGGGAAATCCCACCACGCAAGCGCTGGCACAGACCAGTGCGGTCACCGGAGCGGTCGCGGCAACGGTGGCGGCCGCGGCCCCGGCGCCATGGGGGCAGATCCTTGCCGGCGTGCTCGGGGCTATCAGCGTCATCGCCGGGATTGTCGCCCATAGCACCATCTCCAAAAACAGCGCTCAGCAGGTGGTCAGCGCCGTCAACACTGGCTTGCAGGCGGCATCGCAGACGCTTTCGTCGGTCCCGGCCGCGGCCTCTGTGGTATTGAAATGAAGCGCTCACGCCGATTTCCATTTTGCCGCAGGTGCGTTTATGTCGCCCAGCCATCGCAGGGAAAATGTCTTTGATTCGTCCGTCGGCTCATGGAATGAATATCGTATCCATGTGACGCAGAGCCTGGAGCGCATCGACAATACCCTGGAAAAGCTGGAACAGGCCCTGGCGGACGTGAAAAGAGATGTCACCTGGCTGAAAATCAAGGTGGCGATCTGGAGCGCGGGTTTTGGCTTCGCCGGTGCGTCGATACCGATTATCGTGGACGCGATCCTGCGATGGATTGAGATCGTTTCGAAATAGTTCCGGGTGGATGAGGTCATGAAATTAAACGCAAATAGAAAATTGGCCGCGAAGCTCGCCTGCAAAATGCCGCAGCGCATAGCGATTGCGTTCACATTTGTGCTGCTGGTGGTCCTGGCGGTTCAAGCTGTTTCGCAGGTGACCTACCAGGGGACGGTCGCCGGTTCTGATGGCAGCAGCGGGGTGGTGGTTTACACGCTTCCCAATGCGCCGACGACGCAGACGACGATCGGCCTGAGAAATACGGGGAAAAAGACTTCCTCGGGGACTCTGGCGATCACACCGGCGCTGGTGACGGCGCCCGCGTCGCCGGTTGCTCCGCCGCCAATTGTTCCGGTGACGCAGCCTTCGCCGCCGGTAACGGGAATTAATGGCGCGGCGATCACCGTTACCAATCCCGCGGGGCCGATTTATCCGCTGGACGGCGTGTTCGTGAACTGCCATAGCAGCAGCTTTTCCGATGCTCAGCTTTTGACATCGAATATTCTCTGGAATTTCGGAGACCCGGGCAGTCCTCTGAACACGATGAAAGGATTCAGCGCGGCACATTGCTATGCATCGCCGGGGACTTACACCATTACGCTGACGATCACCTTAACCGGCGGATCGGTCAGCACGGCAACGCAATCCGTGACCGTTGCACAGGACATGCGGCCCGTCGTCGCGGTCAAGAGCGGCGGAAGCCTGCAAAACCTCGCGTCGAATACGGCCTACTCGCTGGCGACGAATGGAACTTATGGGGCGGCGAATCTTTCCGGCCTGACGCATGTGCTTATTCGGGGTAATGGCGCGACGATCAACGGCGGTAAACAGAACTGCGTGACCGGCAGCGCCGGCACTTCAGCCTGCACGGTTGCGGGTGTGAATTTCACGGTGGGATCCAATGGTGCGGCGGATGGCTGCGATCCGGTGGGCAACGGGCTGACGTTTTTGGGCTCGCTGAACTCGTCCGGCGGCGCGATCACCGCCTGCGAGAACGGGTTCAACCTCAACCAGAATCCCAGCAACGTGCTGATCCAGGGATGGACGGTGCCGGATGGCTCGGCGACCGCCACTAAGACCACGATGGACGGCTATTTCGCCTGGGTGCAGGGGCAGGAGATCAACATCATCGGCAACAGTGTTGCCAACTCGATCAGCCAGGCGGAGATTCGCGCCGATGCGACGGGGACGCGGGATGTGAATCTCAGCTTCAATAGTCTGACCAAAACCTCGCCGGCGGGGCAGACCTACAAGAACTGCTGGACCTGCATGTGGGTGGACTATTCCAGCACATACGCGAACACGTTCACCAACGGCGCCATGCAGACGGGGCCACTGGACCCGGGCGTGGATGGACAAACGCCAAAGACCGCGACGTGCTCGAATGTGCTGGTCGATTCCAATGTGTTCAAGAACGCGAAGATGCTGGTGAGCCCTAACACCGAGGGTCTGGAATTTACGAATAACGTCATCCATCCGCCGGACACCAATGCGATCTGGATTGACGGCTCGGGCGATTATTCAGACGTTACCTGGGTTTCGTCCAATCTCTGTTTTGGCAACGACACCGTCCAGAGCACGGATGGCGATGGGTGCGGCTTCATCGTTTTTGCCTATGGCGGAAGCGTGAGCGGCGTCTCGGTGGTGAATTGTGTGTACGATGCTCCGAACGTGGGTTACGGCGAATATGACAATGCCTTTATCTATACCGGCTCGGTAAGTGTGAAAGCGCTATCCGCGGTCAGTGGGAATGTGCTGTACGACGGCTCGAACGTCTCATCGTCGGCGGATTGTGTGAATGGGACGTGGATGGGACAGCCGAAATTCGACTCGACCTACGGACTGGGAACGAACACGGTGCAGGCGATTAATTTCGGCGCGACATGGCAGGCGGTCCCTTCGACAGGCTCAGGACAGGCGGCGGGGAGTTCTCTGCCGGTGACGGGGAATTGAAGCCGAGGCCTCGGTTGCAATAGTTCTTCGATAGATCTCAGACCCCGGGCGACAAGCCCACTCTCAATTATGCTTGGTGGCTACATCGGACAATCTCTGACTGCCGCGAATGTCACGGGTACGGTGGCGATTACCAACGGCGGTACCGGCGCGATCACGGCCGCCGCGGCAATCACCAACCTGGGCGCGCTGGCGATGTCCGGCGGGACGATGAGCGGGCAGCTCTCGATGGGTGGCAATGCAATTACGAACGTCGTCACCATCAGAGATAACCAGTCGCCGTCAAAGATTCGGATGACTTGCTCCGGCACTACCGACACACAAATCTATGACAGGAACGGCACCGCGCAGATCGATATCAGCCCCAACCTGGTCACGATCAACAACTCGATCACAGTGGCTGGTGTTGCGAGATTCAATGGAGCCACGACGCTCAGCAGCACCGTCTCGATCACCGACCTGCTGCAGAATGATGGAACCAGTCCGGTCGAGGTTACCGGAGGAGTGATCATCTCTGGATTCACGCCCACGGTCCTCTACGTGGACGGGACGAACGGAAGCGATGCGAACGGCAGCGGCCAGATTCTGAATCCATTTCAAACTCTGGCCGGCGCGGTCGGCAGCGCTTCCAGCGGCGATCTGATCTTCCTGCTTCCCGGCACCTACAATGAATCCGCCAGCACGCAGATCGTGCTGCCCGCCGGCGTTCACCTC
>Ga0302325_10028755_pt1 | contig 11494 bp, 10 predicted proteins | sample Palsa_T0_2_FD_201948 | JGI IMG/M metagenome (GOLD analysis project Ga0302325, IMG submission 201948) | Peat permafrost microbial communities from Stordalen Mire near Abisko, Sweden - Palsa_T0_2 | ecosystem: Environmental > Terrestrial > Soil > Palsa > Peat permafrost | place: Sweden: Abisko... | reverse complement strand
GATAGCGGCCCTGCGCGATCGTCGAGAGTTCGCGCATCAACGGCGATGCTTCGTAGCGATCGAGGTTGACGAAGGTCGCCGCCGCGCGCCCCGCGATGCGTGCGGCGAGCGTCCGGCATTGCTCCGCTGCCTCGACCGAAAGACTCCGTGCGTCTTGACCCGACCCGAGGAGTCGCGCCAGTTCGGCCGCACCGCCGAGCGGGACGTTCGCGCGGCCGTCACTGAACACCACGATCGTCACCTGGGCGCTCGGATTGGCTCGGCGAAAGCGCTCGACGATGCGGCGCGCCTGTTCGAGGGCATCCGGGAGCGGGGTCAACGCACGGGTCTCGCCGGGTTCCAGCTCGCACAGGTGCGTCGCGACGAGGTCGACGTTGCGCCCGGCATGCTCGTCGACCACAACGTCGGCGCTGGCGCCCCAGCACGAGATGAGTGCCGCTCTCTCGCGCGCCGCATAGACCGGCCGCAGCAGCTCCTGCGTGGCGGCTCGCACCGCGTCGGCGCTCGTCGCCGTCGACTGCGACGCGTCGACGATCAGCACGGTGAGGCGCACGGGGAGCGACGCGTCCACGCTCTCGAGCGGCTCGGGCGCAAGGTTCGCGCGCTCGGCGACGCGTCCGCTCAGAATTGTCGCCGGCAGGTCGACGCGCCCCCGCGCGATCGCCCGGGTGGCAACCGGTTGCCCTTCGCGCTCGGACTGCGGCCGCGCACGCACGGGCTCGCGCTCGGTGAGGATCGGCGAGACCACCATCGCCTCGCTCGGGGGCTGGGCGCCGTCCGCGGCGGAACCATCGTCACCGCGCTCCGGCGCATCGAGCGCCGCCGCGATGGCGGCGTCCTCAGCGAGATACTCCGTGAGCGCCTGGACGCGCAGGCGGCTGCGGCGCAGACGCGCGGCCATCGGGAAGACGCGCCGTACGTCGGCGGCCGTCGCAATGCGCCGGTTCTCGAAGGCGGCCAGCGCGCAGGCCGCCTCGAGCGCCACGAATTCGGCTCGGTGCGACTCGATGCGCAGGCGCGTCACCGCATCGATTGCGCAGGCCTCGGCCGCGGCGTCGGGTGCGACGTGTTCGAGCAACGCGATCGCCCGCGCGACCTTGGCGCGCAGCGCTTGCGTCTTGATCCGATACGCGGCCTCGAACTCGTGCGGACCACGCGCGAATGCCGCCGTGCGGCGATAGACCTCCGTGCGCTCCTCGCGGTTCTGTGCCGGCGCGACGAACACGCGCAAGCCGATGCGGTCCGTGATTTGCGGCCGCAGCTCGCCCTCTTCCGGGTTCATCGTTCCGACGAGGGTGAAGCGCGACGGGTATACGACCGCGTGCTGTCCCCGCTTCACGCGGACGACGCCCTGCGCGGCCGCGTCCAAGAGGACGTCGACGATGGCGTCGGAGAGCAGATTGACCTCGTCGACGTACAGGATGGTCCGATTGGCCTGCGCGAGCAGGCCCGGGCGAAAAGCGACCGTACCGCGCTCGAGAGCCGCGCGCAGATCGATCGCGCCGACCACGTCGTCGATCTGCGCGTTCGCGGGCAGGTCGACGATCTCGCCTCGTTCCCGCCTGCTCTTGGGCCGCTCGCCGCGCCCCGCGGCGGCCGCGCACTCCTCGCAGAGTGACGCACCGGCGGGATCGCAGCCGTACGCGCACCGCGCTCGCACCAGCGCCGGCAGCAGCGCGGCGACGCCGCGCACGATCGAGGTCTTTCCCGTTCCCTTCGGGCCCGAGAGCAGCACGCCGCCGATGCGAGGATTGATCGCTGCGAGTAGGACGGCGAGCTTCGGCTCGTCCTGCGCGACGATCGCCGCGAACGGGTACGGGGTCGCGGCTGCACGGCGCGTCGAGGGCACGGGGCTCACGCCACCGTGCGCTTGGGAAGGACCACCGGCGCGGGGGCGCCTGTTGCGAGCTCGATGCCCGGCTCGGCCGCCGGCATCGGGCATGCTTCGGTCCACCGGTCGCGCGGGAGCTTTGGCACCATGTCGTGAGGCTGCCCCATCAGCAGCGCGTATTGGAACACATTGTTCGCGTAACGCGCGTAGCGCGCGACGTACGCGGGCAACCTGCGCCAGCCCGTCCGCGCGCGACCGGCCTTGTTCTGCCGGTTGTTGTGGGCCATGCGGCGCAGGCGCTCGAGGAAGAAGCGCGAGTCCGTGCGGATCGCGAGGCCCCATACCTCGCGGGCCGCGCGTTCCGTCTCGTTGATGACCTTCGAGTCGAACTTTTCCCAATCGATGCCGAGGCGGCCGTAGACCGTCGCCTCGGCATCGCGCAGGTACATCGTCACATACACGGCCAGCGTGAAGAACTTGATCCCGAACCGATTGCGCCAGCCGTCGACGTATGCGGGCTGGCTGCGGAGCATCAGCGCAAAGAAGCGGCTGTGGCGGCGTTCGTCCTTGCACCAGCCGTCGAAGTAGCGGAAGATCGGATGGAAGCGGTACTCCGGGTGGCGCTTGAGGTGGTCGGAGATGTTTTGGTAGCGGTAGAAACCGACGATCTCGGAGAGGTACGTCGTCACGAAGATCCACTTGGGATGCATGTACTGCATCCCCTGGACGTTCGGGAGGTTCTCCAGGTCGAAGCGCCTGCCCATCTCGCGCATGACGAAGTTGAGAAACGACGAGTGGCGGCCTTCGTCGCGGGCCATGCACTTGTAGATCGCTCGCAGGGTCTCGTCGCTCAGCCGCTTCTGGACGTCGCTGTAGAGCAGGCAACCCGAGAACTCGCCGATCGCCGAACGGTTCAAGAACTCGTAGAATTCGCTCCAGACCGGGTCGTAGTCGAGGAGCAGCGCGTCGTCGTCCCAGCGGAAGTGCGTGCGGTTCCAATCGGCCTCGAAGTCGCTGCGCAGCTCCTCGAATTCCGCGCGCACCCAGCCGATCGAGAGCGAATTGAGGATCTCGATGTCGGTGCGATACAGGCGCGGGCGCAGGAGCTGCGGAGCCTGCGACATCAGGCTCGTACGGCTTCGAACACGAACGAATCGTAGAAAAAGCGCTTGACGCGGCTCTTGCGCGTGATCCGGAAGCCGGCACGAAAGAGCACGCGTTCGACCTGGTCGTACGTGAATAGGTGCAGATGCGTCATCCGGTTCTTCTTGTGGAAGAAGCGTTGGCCGATCTCCATCCAGAGTGCGTTCCACGTGGTGCGCAGCGCGAACGAGCCGACGAGCTTGTGCGCCGATATGTCCGCCAGCCGAGTCAGCATCGTCTTCACTTCGTCGAGCGGATAGTGAAAGAGGACGTCCAGGCAGCATACGAGGTCGTAGGAGCGCGGGGTCGCCTCGAGCGCGGCGATGTCGCCGACGTGAAAGTGGGGCTGAATTCCCTTCGTGCGGTCCCGGCAGATGTAGCGGGCGAACGACACCATCGACGCCGACACGTCGAAGCCGTCGACCTCGTAGCCGCAATCCGCGAGGCGAATCGCCAGGTTCCCGGTGCCGCAACCGGCGTCGAGCGCGGTGCGATGGCGATCGGAACGCACCCAGGCGATGACCTGAGCGATCGCGTCCTCGTGGCCCTCGCGGATGACGCGCCAGATCGGCGGAATCCCGCCGGCTCCGTAGATCGCGGTCCAGCGCGAGAACCCGGACGTCTCGAAGTAGTTTGCCACGCGCCGGCTCGTATCCGTCGGAATGTGGTTTCCGAACAGGGACGTGCGACGGGCGAACGGCGTCGCGTTTCTGTAGTCGACCTGCTCCTGCAACGGCGAACCGCCTTCCCTATCGGAGGTACCCTATCAGAAGTGTCCATAGCGTAGCGCCGCGCTGCGGCCGCCTCGGTGATAGCCGTCACGGGTCGTGCGCACCGGGCGGAGTAGGCTCGGGGTACGGCCGGTGAGGAGCCCTGTATGACGGCGGCATTGGAGCGACGGGCAACGACGGATGCGATCACGCGGGCCGCGGCGGCGTGAAGGATGGAGCGGCGAACGACGATAGCGGCGCGCGCACGCGAAGCGCCGGGGCCGCGCTGTGGACGAACCCGGTGCGCAGCCTGCTCGCGGCGGAACGCATGGTGTTCTGGCTGGTTGGCACGCTCTTCTTCGTCGCCGCGTTCGTGCTCGGCATTCGCGCGATCGCCGACTTGTGGAGCTTGGCCGTCGCACCGCACGATCAACTCATCGCTGCCGGCATCCGCTTCCTGGACGTCATGCTGCTCTCGCTGATGATCGTCGAGCTCGCCTACACGGTCATCCTCTCGCTCCGCGGGGCCGCACTGCTTGCGGAGCCGTTCCTGCTCGTCGGCCTCATCGCCGTCGTGCGGCGGATGCTCGTCATCACGATCGGCGATGTCGCGCCCGGTGCGCCGACGCTGCCCGGAGGGGCTGCGACCATCGGGGGCACTCAACCGATCGAGCTGGGAATCCTCACTGCAGTCGTTCTCGTGCTGGTGGTCTCGATCGTGCTCTTGCGGCGGCGCCCCCGCGAGCCCGATGACATCGAGCTCGCGGCACACGAGACCGGCGGTGCGCCGTTCGCCTGAACCAGCGCAGCGACCCGGCCGTCGCGATCGATCCGGTGCGCGGCGGCGAGGCGCCGGGCGGTCGCGAGTTGGTCGTGATACGCGCGTTGAGCGGCGCTCTTCGCGCCGAGGACATCGAGGGCGTCGACGACTGCGGCGACATCCGACGGGCACAGCGGAGCCCCCGGAGCGTAGCGCCGGGCGATCGCGTCGCGTTCCGGCGTCGGCGGTCCCGCCAGCGCCCACACGAGCGGGTACGTCCACTTGCGCCGCGTGACGTCGCAGCGAGTCGACTTGCCGGTCTCCTGCAGCGAGCCCCACGTGCCGAGGACGTCGTCGCGGATCTGGAACGCACGCCCGTACGCGCGGCCGAGCTCGCCGTAGGCACGCGCGCGCTCGTCCGGCGCGCCGGCTGCCAGTGCGCCGAGCTCGCAGGCGGCGCCGAAGAGCACTCCGGTCTTCCCGTCGATCATCGCCGCATACGCATCGAGCGTCACGTGGGCCGCCGTCTCGAAGCCGAGGTCGAACGCCTGGCCCGCGCTCATGGCGAGGTTGGCCGCATGCAGGACGGTCGCCATCGCGGTCACCCGGTCCGCCCGATGGCCGGCCGTGTTCCGCAGCAGGGTCAAGTACGAAATCGCGCACATCGAGTCGCCGGCGTTGACGGCGTGCGGCACGCCGTACCGGGCCCAAACGCTGGCACGGCCATGGCGCAGGGCGTCGCCGTCCTCCACGTCGTCGTGGACGAGCGAATAGTTGTGAAGGCATTCGACCGCGAGCGCCGCGTCGAGCGCGTCGTCGAACGTCCCGTTTTCGTCGAGCGCCACCTGAATCAGGAGCCTCGGGCGAAGACGCTTGCCACGCCGCTGCCCGCCGTCACGTCCCAAACCGAAATGCCACAGCACCTGCTCGACGACGGGCGAGTCGCCCGATCGCGCGAGTGCGCTTGTGATCGCCTCGCCGAGCGCGCGTTCGAAGCGCGCGTCGTAGCCGGCGTCGTGCGGCCGATCGTTCTCCAACATCCTGCGAACCCTCTGTGCGAGGTACCGACACTATGGCGCATCGCTGCGCGCTTGAACGTGACGGTCGTCACCCGCGCGAGCAGCTCGCATGCAACCTCCCGCGAAAGGCCGCGCCGTGGAATCCGCTGACCGAACGATCGCGCTGCCGTCCGGCGGCGCGTTGCACGTTGCGGGCGCTTCGGGCGCGACGCCGCTCCTGCTGCTGCACGGCGTCGGCGGAGGCGCGTGGTCGTGGCGACCGCAGCGCGCGGAGCTGGCGGCGACGTGCCGGCTATTCGTCTGGGAAGCGCGCGGGCACGGAGCCGCGGCGCGCGTCGGGGACGCGGGCCTGGCCGACTACTACGTCGATGCGCGCGAGGCGCTCGTCCTGGCGGTCGCCGATGCCGGCACGCCGGTGCACGTTGTCGGACACTCGATGGGTGGGCTGCTCGCGATGTCGCTCGCCTGCGACGATCCGGTGCGCGTGCGCTCGTTGTTCCTGATCGACCCGGTGTATGCGACCGAAAGCGCGGGCGGCCACCTGCCGCCGTCGCTCGCCGGCGTCGCCGCCGTCGTCTGCGCACCGCTGCTGCGGTCGATCGCGCGCAACGGAACGCTCGGCCGTGCCGTCATGCGCTCCGTGTTCGCACGCGCCTTCGAGAATCGAGAGCGCATGCTGCTTGCCTGGGCGGACCAGCGCAGGCAGGTTCCGGTCGAGTATCCGCGGATGCTGCGCGAGTCGTTCTCCGGACCGACCGGGTTCCGCGTGCACGACTTCGCGCACGAGATCGGCTGCCCGACGTATCTGCTCGAAGGATCCGCGCGCGGGGGAGCGAGGTTCCCGGCGCTGATCGCAGCGCTGCGCGAGCGCCTGCGCGCGGATTTCGTCCACGACGCGATCCGCGGCGGACACTACCTCCAACTCGATCGGCCCAGCGCAGTCAACGGCCGCATCGAGGCATTCGTCGGGGCTGGCCGCGCCCTCGCTACGGAACCGCGACCCGCCTGAAGGCGGCGAGCGCCTGCGGCGTCGCCGGTGGCACGATGGTCCCCGCGACGATGGCGTCCCGGATGCGCTGGATCCGGCGTATGGTCGCCGCGCCGACGATTGCGCCGCTGCGGGCGAAGTGCGTCAGGCCGACGCCGTCCTGCGCGAGCCCGAGTGCGACGATGCCGCTCGCGGGCTTGCGCGATACCGTCTCGTCGCAGGTGCGCGCTACGGCGGCGGCCACGTGCTTCGTCACGCTTGTGAGCACGACACCGGGTGCGACCGCATCCTGATCGGCGTCGGCTCCGATCGCGTAGGCGTGTGCCCGCCGCGCCTCGTCGATCGCCCCGAACCCGGCTGGGCCGGCCACGACGAACACGACGGCCGCACCGCCCGCAAGGAGGGAGCGGGCAGCGGCGCGTGCGGCGGCATCGTCGCGAAACGAGCCGATGAAGCGCTCCGTCGTGTGCGTCGCCGGCGATGTGTTGCGCACGCCGGCGAGGAAGCCGCTTTCGTACGCGCGGACCGGCGCCGACGGGACGCCGCCGAGGAAGGCGACCGTTCTGCCCTTCGCGACGAGCGCCGCGAGCGCACCCGCCAAGAAGGCCCCTTCCTGCACTTTGAATGTCACGGACTCCACGTTCGGTTCGCCGGCGATGCCGTCGACGAGGGTGAAGTGCCGCTCGGGGAAGCGCCGCGCGACCGAATCTACGGCGCCGGCCATCGCCGAGCCGAGCGTCACGATCTCGTCGTAGTTCTCCGTCGCGAACAGGATCAGTTGCGCTTCGCCGTCCTGCGGCGATCCCGGAGCGACGGCGGAGACGTGCGCTCCGGTCGCGTGCCCGCAGGCACGCAGACCGGCGTAGGCACCGTCGTTGAGGCCGCGATCGCCGAATCCCCCGAGGCCGATGACGAGCCCAACCCGGTTCGGCGGGGTTGGGGCCGCGACGAGGCCGCGCGGTGCGGCACTCGTCGCAACTGCGAGCGCGATGGTCAGGGCGGCAAGGCGGCGCGACATGGCTGCAGCAACTACGCGAATGGCGGCCGCCGGCCTGCGCGCTGCGGACCTAGATCACCGAGGCGTCGCACGAGCACCGTTATCCTGATCTCGTAGGTCGCGACGCGGCAAAGGACCCGACATGCAGTATCGAACCTATCCGGGTACCACCTTGGCGGTCAGCACCGTCGGCTTCGGCCTATGGACGACCGCGACCGGCTGGTGGGGGCAGACGACCGATGCGCAAGCGGATGTCCTGCTGCACGAGGCGTACGACCTCGGCATCACGCTCTTCGACGCGGCCGACACGTACGGAAACGGTCGAAGCGAGGAACAGCTGGGCCGCGCCTTCGAAGGTCGCCGCGACGCCGTCGTCTTCTCGACCAAGTTCGGCTACGACTTCCAGCGATACGCCGGCGAGCGTACCGGGCAGAGCGAGATCCCGCAGGATTTCTCGAGCCCCTACGTCCGCCGCGCCCTCGAGGATTCACTCCGCAGGCTGCGCACCGACTACGTCGACCTGTACTCGATCCATAACGCTCGTTACGACACCCTCCAGAACGACGAGCTGTTTGCGCTGCTCGAATCGCTGCAGGCCGAAGGGAAAATCCGCTACTACGGCGTCGCGCTCGGCCCGGCCATCGGTTGGCTCTACGAAGGCATCGACGCGGCACGCGTGCGCAACGCCACGAACGTGCAGATGATTTGGAACATGCTCGAGCAGTACCCCGGAAACGAGATGGTGCGGGCGGCGTACGACGCGAACGCCCGGACCGGCTATCAGGTGCGCGTGCCGCACTCGAGCGGCATGCTGGAGGGTCGCTATACCCTCGGGACGCGGTTCCCACCGAGCGATCACCGCAGCCACCGCCCCCGATCGTGGCTCGTCAACGGAGTGAAGAAGGTGGAGGCGTTGCGCTTCCTCGAAACGCGGGACCGCACGCTCGGCCAGGCGGCGATCCAGTGGCTGCTCGCGGAGCCGCGCGTGATGACGGTGCTGCCGAACATCTACGACTCGTCCCAGCTGCGCGAATTCGCCGCCGCGCCGGAGACGGCGCCGCTGAGCGCCGACGAGCTGGCGCGCGTCGCTGCGCTAGCGGCGGCACATTTCGGGATCGAAGAATCGCTGCCGAACTTCAAGGGAACGATGGCTCCGCCGTCCGCCCCGGCGCGCGTCGCCGTGCCGGCACACTAGGGAGAATCGCCATGGGTGCGTACGCCACCATCACGATGCCGGTCGACTTCTCGCAGCGGAGCACCACCGCGATCGTGGCTCGCCGGGTCGTCGAGGAGTTTCCGGGGACCCGCAACGTGCAGCTCGATGGAGCGAGCGGGACGCTCGCCTTCGAGTTGCAGTTCCCCGGCAACCTGAGCGCGCTGACGGCGCGTCTGCGCAGCGCGCTCGTCGCCGTCGGCGAGCACGTGAACGTCTGTGTCCCGTTTCGCTCGTGCGCGGCCGAGCCGCTGGACCCGGAGACCGTCGCGCACCGGCTGACCGAAGGACCGGAGGTCTGGGACGTGCAGTTTCCGCGTGGGCGGTTCGTCGTCGACGCACGGGTGAGCGGCCAGCGCCTGACTGCCTCCGTCATTCCGAGTACCAGTTCCATGCACGAGCTCTACGATGCGCTGCTGTCGCTGGGTGCGATCGTCGACGAAGAACCGCCGACGGCTTGAGCGGCATTCAGAGCCTGCAGGCCGCCCTTCACGTGCTCCGCTCGTCCGGTTCCGCCGGCCGGAAAACCGACGGCGTCGAGGCGAGCTACCAGCTCTGCCGCGACGTCACGCGGCACCATTCGAAGACGTTCTACCTCGCCTCCCTGTTCCTGCGCACGCCGCAGCGGCGCGCGATCTGGTCCGTATACGCATTCTGCCGCACGGCCGACGACCTCGTCGATCGCGATGGTCCGGCGCACGAGCGTCTGGCCTCCATCGACGCATGGCAAGAGCACGTTGTCACCGCATTCGAGGGGAATCCGAAGCACCCACTGACCGTCGCGCTCGCGGACTCCGTGCAGCGCTACGGTATTCCGCTCGAGCCGGCGTTGCAGCTGATCGAGGGTGCGCGCCGCGACGTCAACGTGCTTCGCTACCAGACGTACGAGGAACTGCGCGAGTACTGCTACTTGGTCGCGTCGACGGTCGGGCTGCTCACGTGCCCGGTTCTCGGCTACGAGGAGGGCGCGCTGGAGTACGGAGCCGCGCTCGGCCGCGCCATGCAGATGACGAACATCCTGCGCGACGTCGGCGAAGACGCAAGGATGGGCAGGATCTACCTGCCGCTCGAGGATCTGGAGAACTTCGGCTATTCGCAGCGGTGTTTGATGGCCGGTACGATCGACCGGAACTTCGTCGCGCTCATGCAGTTCGAGATCGCGCGCGTGCGCGCGATGTACGACGCGGCAGCTCCCGGGATCGACCTCCTCTCGGCGGGGAGCCGCTATACCGTGCGCCTCGCGCTGACGCTCTACCGCGGCATCCTGGACCAGATCGAGCGCAACGGCTACGACGTGTTCACGAAGCGCGCCGCCCTGTCGCCGCGCGAGAAGTTCATCGCTGCGATGGCCACGACGTTCGAGGGGCTGGCGCGCGGGAGCGGCCACCCGGGCATGACGGGCCGAGCGGGTGTCTAAGGCGCTGGCCGCAATGCTGCGCCGCAGCACCGTGGCGTACAACAACCTTTGGGTCGAGCACTCGCGCAAGGAGTTCGAGAACGAACCGAAGGCAGAGATGATCACGCAGCATCTCAGCTACTGGGACACGCTGGTCGAGGCGGTCGACGCCAACGAGTACTCCGAACTGATGAAGCTCGCGCAGAGCACCGGCGGGTACCTCCACAAGCTCGGGATCGATATCGCCGAGGCCATTCAGCGGACGGTCGAGGCGACCAACACGATCGAGATCGCCCTCCTCGAGGCGAACTCCGACGAGGTGTCCGCAACCGAGATCATCACGGAGGTGGCGGACCTGCGCTCGATGATCGTCATGGCGGTGGTGGAAGGGTTTCGCGAAGCGTCGAGCATTGCCGATGCGAAGCCCAAACCACGCGAACGCTCCGGCGAACGCCTGCGCGCGCTGCTCACCCGCAACGAGGACATGTATCCGACCGTCGACCTTCGGCCAGGCGACGAGATCGGGCCGCCCTACGATCAGGAACTACGCTTCTACGCGGTCAAGAGCGGGAAGCTGCGCCTGTACAACCTGCTGCCGAACGGGCGGACGATTACGATCTCGATCCTCAGCGAGGGCGACGTCTTCCTGCAGTGGCGCACGGAGTCGACGAGCCTCTCCTGCATCTGCGCGGAGGCGATGCAGGCCTCGCGCGTGATCACGGCATCGCAAAAGCAGCTGGTCGACCTGCTGGCCGCGCAGCCGGCTGCCGCCGTCGACCTCATCGCCAACTTCGCACGCCGCCTTACCGAAAGTCAGGCTCTGATCGAGGACCTGATGAACAACAGCGTGGACCTGCGCCTCTATCGCACGCTGCTGGACCTGGCTCGCGAATTCGGCAACGGCAACGGCAACGGCGGTTCGATCGTGATCGGCGTGCCGCTCACGCACCAGCGTCTCGCCGACATGATCGGAAGCAACCGCGTGACGATCACGCGGAAGCTCCACGAATTGCAGAAGCGCGAGATCGTGGCCGCTCGCGGCACGAGATCGATCGAGATCTTAGACCCCGAGGCGCTCCGCCGGTTGACGCGGCTCGAGAGCGAGTGACGCTCGCGCCGGTGCGACCGCCGGCGTGCCGGGCTCCACGCCGTCCAGCGTGCTTCGCAGCGCGGCGCGGTGTCCCCAGCCCGCGAGCAGCAGCAGTGCGGTGGCGTACCATGCGCCCTGGGCTCCGAGGAAGAACCAGAGCGGCACCAGGCTGACGCACGCGGCGATGAGCGACGCAGCCACGATGCTGCGGCTCGCGATCCCCGACACGAGCCACACGATCGCGTACACGGCCGCGGCCGGCGGTGCGAGGAAGCATAGCGTCCCCCACGCGGCAGCAGAGCCCGTTCCACCGCGCCAGCGCAGGTACGGCGAAAAGCAGTCGCCGA
>Ga0302325_10028753_pt1 | contig 11495 bp, 3 predicted proteins | sample Palsa_T0_2_FD_201948 | JGI IMG/M metagenome (GOLD analysis project Ga0302325, IMG submission 201948) | Peat permafrost microbial communities from Stordalen Mire near Abisko, Sweden - Palsa_T0_2 | ecosystem: Environmental > Terrestrial > Soil > Palsa > Peat permafrost | place: Sweden: Abisko... | reverse complement strand
GCATTGCGATGCTGTCGTAGAGGGCTTCCTCGACGGCGGGGTCGCTCAGGTTGAACCAGTGCTGCAGAAAGTACATCCGCAGCATGCGTTCGAGGCCGACCGGAGGTCGTCCGACCCCACCCTCAGTTGGGTAGTGGCGCTCCACGATCTGACAGAGCCGTGCCCACGGGATCACCTCATCCATTTCATCCAGAAACTGTGCACGCTTCGTCCTCTTCGAGAAGCGCTCGAACCCAGTCGTGGCGAACGTGATCTGCTTGTCCAGCATAGGAGTATTCTATCACTGAACACGCGTCGAGTAAATCAGAGCATCCCTAAGCCCAAGCTCGGCGAGCGGGAGACTGTTAATCAGCGGGTCGTTGGTTCGAGTCAAACTTCGGGAGCCATTTCAGGCCTGAGAAATCGGGCCTTTTTCGTTGCTCTGGCAGTCGCATGGCACGGTTGTGGCACCGAGCCCTTCTTGATGGCGTTCGCAATCGGGTCGCCGAGCAGAGCGTGGATGCGGCGACGATCTTGACGGCTCTCGAAATGCTGCTGGAGAAAACCGGTGCGCTCGTCCCAGCTCTCGATGGCCGACGGACGCCGACATCGGCCCGGCGAAGTCGACCGGTTGGAGCAAGGTACCGCCCGCGGCCAGCCGATGCTACGACGTTCGAAAAGCATTATGCCGAACAGCACGCGTCGCTTGCGAAGAAGATACCGAACGTCAAACGTGTGGAACTCGCGAAGGTATTTCCCAAGGAAGATGGTTCGCCGACGCCTGCATACCGGATGGCGGATCTGTACTTCGACGACTACGCGGCTGCCAGCGCCGCAGTCGTGACGCCGGAAGGCCAGGCGTACGCGCGCGACGGGTGCAACTCGGCACCGCAGGCGTAAAGTTCCTATTTAGCGACATCGAGGAGCCGGGACCGCGAGCCGTCTGCTCCCCATCGGAGCGTCGTGGATCGTCGTAACCGCGTCTGAGTCAACACTCGCTGGCCATCGCTTTGCCGCCCGCAAAGAGGGTAGGATCTGGCCAGCACATCGGTCGATCTGGAATCGAAGGATTCAGCCGGCGAATCCGGTTTCGCGTCGACCGTAAGGGTTCGCCCCTCTGTGTTTGGAAACCGAGAGGATGGCGCCCGCCACACCGAGGAGCACGTGAACTCGGACCCACTCTGGTACAAGGACGCGATCATCTACCAACTCCACGTCAAGGCGTTCTTCGACGCGAACGACGATGGGATGGGGGACTTCGCCGGCCTGACCCAGCGGCTGGACTACATCCGGGATTTGGGCGCGACCGCCCTGTGGCTGCTGCCTTTTTATCCGTCACCGCTTCGGGACGACGGGTACGACATCTCCGAGTACAAGGCGATCAACCCGGCGTACGGCTCCATGCACGACTTTCGGGCTTTCGTCCGGGCGGCCCACGAGCGCGACCTGCGCGTGATCACCGAGCTCGTGATCAACCACACCTCGGACCAGCACCCCTGGTTCCAGCGGGCCCGGCGCGCGAAGCCGGGGTCCGCGTACCGCGACTTCTACGTGTGGAGCGACACCGACACGAAGTATGCCGGGACGCGGATCATCTTCACCGACAGCGAGACGTCGAATTGGGCGTGGGACCCGGTCGCCGGTCAGTATTACTGGCACCGGTTCTTTTCGCACCAGCCCGATCTGAACTTCGCGAACCCGCGCGTCATCCGTGCGGTCACCGACGTGATGCGCTTCTGGCTCGACGCTGGCGTCGACGGCATGCGCCTCGATGCGGTGCCGTATCTGTGCGAGCGCGACGGAACCTCGAACGAGAACCTGCCCGAAACGCACGGAGTGCTCAAGATCCTGCGCGCCGTTCTCGATCACGAGCATCGCGACAAGATCTTCCTCGCCGAAGCGAACCAGTGGCCGGAAGACGTACGCTCCTACTTCGGCGACGGCGACGAGTGCCACATGGCCTTCCACTTTCCGCTGATGCCGCGCATGTTCATGGCGATCGCGGAAGAAGACCGCTACCCGATCGTCGACATCATGCGCCAGACGCCGGAGATCCCGCCGACGTGCCAGTGGGCGATCTTCCTGCGCAACCACGACGAGATGACGCTCGAGATGGTCACCGAGCGCGAGCGCGACTACATGTACAAGGTATACGCGAGCGACCCGCAGGCGCGCGTCAACATCGGCATCCGGCGCCGGCTCGCACCCCTGATGGAAAACGACCGGCGCAGGATCGAGCTGCTCACGGGGCTCCTGCTCTCGATGCCCGGCACGCCGATCCTCTACTACGGCGACGAGATCGGCATGGGCGACAACATCTTCCTCGGCGATCGCAGTGGGGTACGGACCCCGATGCAATGGTCGATCGACCGCAACGGCGGATTTTCACGCACGGACCCCGCGCGGCTCTACCTTCCGCCGATCATGGACCCGGTGTACGGCTACCAGAGCGTCAACGTCGAGGCACAGATGCGCAGCCCGTCCTCGCTGCTCAGCTGGCTGCGCAAGCTCATCGCGGTACGCCAAGGCTACAAGGCGTTCGGCCGCGGCTCGCTCGCATTCCTCACGCCTGCGAACCGGAAGGTGATCGCGTACGTCCGTGAGTACGAGGGCGAAGCCATTCTATGCGTCGCCAACTTGGCGCGCTCCGCACAGCCCGTTTCCCTCGATCTCTCTCGCTGGAAGGGTCGCGTCCCGGTGGAGATGGTCGGCTGGAGCCCGTTCCCCACCGTCGGCGACGATCGCTACACGCTCACGCTGCCCGCCCACGCGTTCTTCTGGTTCTTGCTCTCAGACGCGGCGGTGACGACGACATGGAACAGCGCCGAGCCGGAGCCGATGCCGGAGCTGCAAACGCTCGTCCTCGCCCGCGAGAACGCGTCCCTGCTCGGCGGCCGGACGCAGATCCTGCTCGAGTCGGAGATCCTCCCGGCATACATCCCGAAGCAGCGGTGGTACGCCGAATCCGACGCGCCGGTGCGCGTGTCCGTACTCGACGCGCTGCGCGTCGACGGCGCGAACGGGTTCGGATTCCTCGCGCTCGCGAGCGTATCGACGCGGTCGGCCGGTCCGACGGATTACTTCCTGCCGCTCGCGGTCGCGAGTGCGCAGAGCGATCGTCCATCCGCGGCGTTGCTGCGCGCGACGCTGGCGCGCACGCGCAGCGGTCCGCGCGAAGGGCTTTTGATCGACGGGTTCGCCTCCGATGCGTTCGCGCTCGCGCTCGTCGCCGACATACGGCAGGCACGCAAGCGGGTCTCGACGCGCGGGGCAGTCGTTGCCGTCGACTCGCCGCTCCTTGCGGATGTCGACCTGGGCACGTCGCCGTCGGTGCGCGTGCTCGAAGTCGAGCAGGCGAACTCGTCGCTCGTGATCGGCGAACGCGTGCTGCTCAAGGCGTATCGCCGGCCGCTCGACGGTCCCGAACCCGAGCTCGAGATTTCGCGCTACCTCTCGCGCGTCGGCTTTGCCCATGTGCCGGCGCTGCTGGGCTCGATCGAGTACGTGCCGAACGACGGGCCGCATCGCGCGCTGTGCATCGCGCAAAGCTTCGTCGAGAGCCAGGGCGACGGATGGTCGGCGACGCTCACCTACTTGGGACGTGCGCTCGCCGAGCGCGCAGCGGTCGGAGCGCAGAACGGGGACGCCGCCGCCGATCCGCATGCGATTTCCATCCAGCGCGCGCGGCTGCTGGGTTCGCGCCTTGCCGAATTGCACCGGGCATTCGCCCTGACGACCGGAGACCCGGCGTTCGATCCCGAGCCGGTGCAGGCGGAGGACGTCGCCGGATGGGTCGCGGGTGCGCGCGACCTGGCGACATCGGCCCTCGATCGGCTGGGGATGAGCCTCGAGCGATTGCCGGCGGAACTCCGCGCGTCCGCGCGCAGCCTGCTGGAGCGCCGCGATCAGGCCGTGCAGCGCATCGAGGATATGCGCCCCGACCTCACGGGAACGGTGAAGACTCGCTACCATGGCGACCTTCACCTCGGGAACCTTCTCGTGGTCGCGGGCGACGCCGTCTTCGTCGGATTCGGTGGGCGCTACGGCGAGCCGCTCGCGCAGCGGCGCGCGAAGTCGTCGCCGCTGCGCGACGTGGCGCGCATGCTGCGGTCGTTCAACTACGCCGCCGTCGCGGCGGTGCGTGGCCTCACGATGGACCGCTCCGAAGACGTGAGCGCGCTCGAGCCGCTTGCCCGCGAGTGGGAGCGGCGCTCGGGCAATGCGTTCCTCACCGGCTACGACGAGGGCATGGCCGATTGCCCATCGTACCCGCGGCGGCCACACACGGCGCGCGCGCTGCTCGATCTGTTCCTCACCGAGACCGCGTTCGTCGAGATGCTGTACGAACTCGAGAACCGTCCGTCGTGGGTGCGGATTCCCCTGGAAGGCCTCGGTCGCACGCTTGAGGATGCGGCGCCGGTGGGCGCGTGATCCGACGCCATTCCATGCCGTTCGGCGCCGAGATCGGATCGGGCGGCGTCCGCTTTCGCCTCTGGGCGCCGGCGGCGACGTCCGTCGACCTCGAGATCCTCGCGGACGGCGCAGCGGCCGGCGATGTGGGTACGACGGACCGTGATGGAGTGCGGTCGCTCGCGATGCGGGCCGGGGACAGGGGATGGTTCGAGCTGGTGACGGCGTCCGCGCGCGCGGGCTCGCGCTATCGGTTTGTCATCGACGGGGGCGATCGCGTGCCCGACCCGGCATCCCGCTACCAGCCTCTGGGCGTCCATGGGCCGAGCGAAGTCGTCGAACCCGCGGAGCACGTCTGGTCGGATGTCGCGTATCGGCCCCGCCCGTGGCACGAACTCGTCTTCTACGAACTGCATGTCGGGGCGTTCACGCCGGCGGGCACGTATCGTGCGGCGATCGAGCGCTTCGACGACCTCGTGTCCCTCGGCGTCACGGCGCTCGAGGTGATGCCGCTTGCCGAGGCGCCGGGCACGCGCAACTGGGGCTACGACGGAGTCTTCCCGTACGCCCCCGAGAGCGCGTACGGCGAGCCCGCCGATTTCAAAGCATTCGTCGAGGCCGCGCACGTGCGCGGCCTCGCGGTCTTTGTCGATGTCGTGTACAACCATTTCGGTCCCGAGGGGAATCTGCTGCACCGGTACGCGCCCCAGTTCTTCACCGATCGACACCACACGCCGTGGGGGAGCGCGATCGACTTCTCCGCGCGCGAGGTCCGCGAGTTCTTCATTCACAACGCCCTGTATTGGGCGCAGGAGTATGGCGTCGACGGGCTCCGGCTCGACGCCGTGCATGCGATCGCCGACGACTCGCAGCCGCCGGTGCTGGTCGAGCTAGCGGAGCGGTTCGCTCGCGGGGGGCGCGCGACGTCCGACGGACGCGCCTACGCGGTGCTCGAGAACGACGCAAACGCGACGCACCTGCTCTTCGCGTACGCCGCGCAATGGGACGATGACGTGCATCACGCCCTCCACGTGCTCGCGACCGGCGAACGCGACGGCTACTACGTCGACTATTGCGAGGCGCCGGCGCGCCTACTCGCGCGTGCCCTGTGCGAGGGGTTCGCGTACCAAGGAGAGCCATCACCCTTTCGCGGCGGGACACTGCGCGGCCAGCCGAGCCATGCGCTTCCGCCGGCGTCATTCGTCACGTTCCTCCAGAACCACGACCAGATCGGAAATCGCGCCCTCGGCGAACGGATCGGCGCGCTCGCCGAACGCGCCGCCGTTCGCGCGGCGGCGGCGATCGTGCTGCTCGCGCCGTCGCCCCCGCTGCTCTTCATGGGTGAGGAGTGGGCGGCCTCGACGCCCTTTCTCTTTTTCTGTGACTTCGAGCCCGCGCTCGCGCAGCGCGTTCGCGACGGACGGCGCCGCGAGTTCGCGGCGTTCGCTGCATTCACCGACCCTGCGGTGCGCGCGCGGATCCCCGATCCCGGAACGCCGTCGACCTTCGAGCGCAGCAAGCTCGACTGGGCCGAGCGCGACGATCCGGAGCATCGGGAAATGCTGGGACTCTACCGCGACGCCCTTCGCCTGCGACACGACATGGTGATTCCTCTCCTTGCGCGCGAGCGCAGTGCCGCCGAGTGGTCGTGGGATCCGCAGGCGCCGCGCGCGTTCCGCGTGCGCTGGACGTTCGACGACACGTCGCTCGCGGTGGTGGCCCAACTCGACGGCGTCGCGGTCGCGCCCGCTTGGCTCGCGGAGCCGGAGCGGGGATCGCACCTGTTCGCCGTGCGCGGGGACGACGGGGCCGCGGACCCGGGTACCATCGGGCCATGGACCGTGCAGTGGACCGTCGATCCGTGACGGGCAGCGTCGCCGGTGCGGACGTCGAGCGACTGGCGGACCTCGCCGGAATCGAGGCGACCTACCGCGACTACTTCGGCCGCGAGGTCGTCGTACCGCACGACACAAAACGTGCGCTCCTGCACGCGATGGGATTCGCGCTGGACGAGCCCGAGGCGATCGCCGTCGCGATCGAGGGCATCGAGGACACTCCTTGGCGGCGGGCGCTCGAGCCCGTCGTCGTCGCAACGCACGGAACGCCCGCCCGCGTCGCCATCACGCTCGCGACGGACGACGGCGAGCGCGTTCTCGCGTGGACCCTGGTCGAGGAGGACGGCCGGACGCATCGCGGATCGGTGCGCTTCGATGCGCTGGCCCTCAGCGCGGCACGAGACGTCGACGGCCGGTCGCGCGAGCGGCGGACGCTCGAGCTTGCGGTCCCGCTCCCCCTCGGTTACCATCGCCTCGCCATCGAGGGCGAGGCGCAGACCGTGCTGATCGTCGCGCCGTCGCGGTGTTACCTGCCACCGGCCATCGATCGCGGCGCAAAGGTCTGGGGACTCGCATCCCAGCTGTACGGCCTGCGCTCGCGACGCAACTGGGGCGTCGGCGACTATGGCGATCTGCAGGTGCTCGTTCGCGCCGCGCGCGCGGCGGGCGCGGCCGCCGTTGGCCTCAACCCGCTGCACGAGCTCGATCTGACCTGCCCTGCGGCAGCGAGCCCCTATTCGCCGTCGAGCCGGCTGTTTCTGAACGTCGTGTACCTCGATGTCGAAGCGATCGCCGATTTCGCCGAATGCGAGGACGCTCGCCGCATGGTGCGCGACCCCGCGTTCTCGAGGCGGCTCGCGGATCTGCGCGCCGCGCCGCTGGTCGACTACGAGGGCGTCGTCGCATGCAAGCGGCCCGTGCTGGAGCGTTTGTACGCGTGGTTTCGGACCGCGCACCTGGCGACGGGCTCGCCGCGCTCCCTGCGGTTTCGTGAGTTCGTTGGTTCGGGAGGGAGCCCGCTCGCGACGCTGGCGACGTTCGAGGCGCTACGCGAGCGGTTCTCCGTGGAGCTTCCACCGGGCGCCGGTTGGCAGGCATGGCCGCAGGAGTATCGGGACCCCAGGTCCGCCGAAGTCGAGCGCTTCGCTGCCGAGCACGGCGACCGCATCGAGTTTTTCGCATATCTACAGTGGAACGCGGATCTCCAACTCGGCGCAGCGGCGCGCGCCTGCGACGGCATGACGATCGGTCTGTATCGCGATCTGGCCGTCGGCGCAGACGGAGGGGGAGCCGAGGCGTGGGGCGATCCCGGCGTGCTCGTCGCCGGCGTGTCGGTCGGCGCGCCCCCCGATTTGCTCAACGTCCTCGGCCAGCAGTGGGGCCTGGCCCCGCCGAGCCCGCTCGCGCTGCGGGAGCGCGCGTACCGTCCCTTCGCGGAGCTGATCCGCGCGAACATGCGTCATGCGGGCGCGCTGCGGATCGACCATGTGATGAGCCTTCAGCGGCTCTTCTGGATCCCGCACGGGAGGCCGGCATCCGAGGGTGCGTACGTGCGCTATCCGCTTGCGGAGTTGGTCGCGATCGTCGCCTTGGAATCCGAGCGCAGCAAGTGCCTCGTCGTCGGCGAGGATCTCGGAACCGTCCCAGACGGGTTTCGCGAGCGCCTGCAATGGGCGCGCATTTTCTCGTACCGGCTCCTGTCGTTCGAGCAAGAACCAGACGGGACGTACACGCCGCCCGACGAGTACCCGCCACTCGCGCTCGCCGCGCCGGGAACGCACGACCTGCCGACGCTGCCGGCGTTCTGGCTCGGCCGCGACCTCGACCTGCGCGACGAACTCGGCCTGCTGCCGGCGGCCGTCTCGCTCGCCGACGCGCACGAGCTGCGTGCGCGGGAGCGCGCGGCGCTGCTCGATGCGTTCGCGGCGGCCGGCGTCTTGCACGGCGACGCGCGCGAGCGCCTCCGCGTCGCCGGGTCGACGCCCGATCCCGGCGACCTCCGCGCGGTCGTCGAGGCGGCGTATCGGTATCTCGCGCGTGCGCGAGCACGCCTCCTCATGGTATCGATCGAAGACGTGCTCGGCGTCGTCGACCAAGTGAACGTGCCCGGCACGACGACCGAGCATCCGAACTGGCGGCGCAAGCTCGGCGTCGGCATAGAAGAGCTTGCCGGCGATGACCGCTTCGCCGCCCTCGCGGCGGCCCTGCACGACGTGCGCGCCCTGCCGGCGCCGCCGACCGTGCCGACCTCGACGTACCGCCTCCAGTTCCACGCCGGATTCCGCTTCGTCGATGCGGAGCGCATCGTGCCGTACTTGGACGATCTGGGTATCACACACGTCTACGCGTCGCCGCTGCTCGCAGCACGTTCCGGCAGTCCCCACGGGTACGACATCGTCGATCACGGTGCGCTCAATCCCGAGATCGGGTCGCGCGCCGATTTCGAGCGCTTCGTCTCCGAGCTGCACCGGCGCGGCATGGGCCTCATCATGGACTTCGTGCCGAACCACGTCGGCGTCGGCGCGCAGAACCCGTGGTGGCAGGACGTGCTCGAGTGGGGACGGACGTCGCCGTACGCGCCTTTTTTCGATATCGACTGGAACCCCGCCAAGCGAGAGCTGCAGGGGAAACTCCTACTCCCGTTCCTCGGTGCGCCGTACGGCGACGTGCTCGAGAGCGGAGCACTGCGTCTGACGTTCGACGCGGGCGGCGGCTCGTTCGCGTTCGCCTACGCCGAGCAGCGCTTTCCCCTGGCGCCGCGCTCCTACGCCGACGTCCTTCGGCTCGCGCGCACGGCCGTCGGAGATGGCGGAGGCGACGCCGTGCAGACGCTCGACGCGCTCGTCGCAGCGTTCGATCGCTCGTGGTCGTCGCGGTCGCTCGGCGAGCGGACGCGGCTACGAGATGCCGCGACGGCCCTGAAGCGCCGGCTCGCGGACGCGGCCACGCAGCCGCGGATCCCCGCTGCGATCGCCGACGCGCTCGACCGGCTGAACGGCGATCCGGCGGACCCGTCAAGCTTCGCGAGCCTCGACCACCTCGTGCGCGCACAGCACTATCGGCCGGCGTTCTGGCGCGTCGCCGTCGACGAGATCAACTATCGGCGCTTCTTCGACGTGAACGACCTAGCCGGTCTTCGGGTGGAATATGCCGAGTGCTTCGCCCTCGTGCACCAGCTCGCGTTCCGCCTCATCGAGGATGGCCTCGTGCAAGGCCTGCGCATCGACCACGTGGACGGCCTGTTCGACCCGAAGGCGTACACGCAACTGTTGCGGGCGCGCGCCGTCGCGCTCGACCATCCGCTCTACCTCATCATCGAGAAGATCCTCGCCCGTCACGAGGCGCTCGGTGACGACTGGCTCGTCGCTGGGACGACGGGATACGAGTTTGCGAACCTCGTCAACGGCCTGTTTGTCGACGGCGCGAGCGAGGCGCGGTTCGACGTGATGTACCGCGCGTTCACCGGCGAGTTGGACGACTTCGACGGCGTGCTGCTGGCGGCGAAGCGTGCGATCATGGACGTCAGCCTCGCGAGCGAGCTCGAGGTGCTCGCGAACGCGCTCGACCGCATCGCGCAGTCCGACGTGCACTCGAGCGACTTCACGCGCAGTGCCCTTCGCAATGCGCTCGAGGATGTCGTCGCCGCCTTTCCCGTGTATCGGACATACGTGAGCGGCGAGGGAGCATCCGCGGACGACCGGCGGCACATCGAGTGGGCGATCGGTCTGGCGCGCAAGCGCAGCGCCGCGCTGGACCGCAGCGTGTTCGATCTGATCGAATCGGTGCTGACGACCGACGCCGTGCGGGTCGAGGGCGCACGATATCGGCAGCGCGACGTGCTGCACTTCGCGATGAAGTTCCAGCAGTATACCGCCCCCGTGATGGCCAAAGCATTCGAAGACACCGCATTCTACCGCTACCCGCGCCTGCTCTCACTCAACGAGGTCGGCGGCGATCCTCGCCGCTTCGGTGTGGCGCCGGCCGCGTTCCATCGAGCGATGCACGAGCGTGCGGAGAAGACTCCGTACGCGCTGTCCACCACGGCGACGCACGACTCAAAGCGGGGCGAGGATGCGCGGCTGCGCATCGACGCGCTGACCGAGCTTCCGCAGCTCGCTCGGCACGCGCTGCTGCGCCTCGATCGCATCAATCGCCGGCTCGTGCGGGACGTCGACGGAGCGCCGGCCCCGGACCGCGTCGACGAGTGGCTGCTCTATCAAACGCTGCTGGGTACCTGGCCGCTGGAGGCGCTCGACCCCGAGGCCCGCGGGCCGATCGCGCCGCCCGGATACGCCGAGCGCATTGCAGCGTACATGCGCAAGGCGCTACGCGAGGCGAAGCGCCGGTCGAGTTGGGCCCATCCGAACGTGGCCTACGAGGACGCCACGGCGGCGTTCGTGCGAGACGTGCTCGCCGAGGGCCGGGATTCGCCTTTCTGGACGGAGTTTTCGCGGCTGGGCGAGCGGTTGGCGCGCGTCGCCGCCGTGCATGGGCTCGCCCAAGTCGTGATCAAGCTGATGGCCCCCGGGGTTCCCGACATCTACCAAGGAACCGAGCTGTGGGACTTCAACCTCGTGGACCCGGACAATCGCCGGCCCGTCGATTGGGTGTCGCGCGAACTGCGCGTCGCCGCGCTTTCGGGGGCTGCGCCCGAGAGTCCCGAGCGCGCGCACGAGGCGCTCGCGCGATGGCGGGACGGGGATATCAAGCTCTTCGTGACGCGCACCTTGCTACGGCTGCGCCGCGCTTGGCGCGAGCGGTTTCTGACGGCCGACTACGTCGCGCTGGAGACCTCGGGAGAGTGGGCGGAGCACGTCGTCTCCTTCGAGCGTGGCGGCGCGATCATCGTTATCCCGCGCCTGGTTGCCGCGCTGGGGCCGCAGTGGCCGCTCGGGGCGGTGTGGACCGACACGGCGATCGCGCTCCCCAAACGCCGCCGGACCCGCTGGTACCGTGATGCGTTGACGGGCGGCGTCGTCGACGTCGAGCCGGACCAACCCCTGTCGGTCGTGCGCGTGCTCGCCAACTTCCCCGTCGCCGTGTTGGTTCCGCGCGACGATGCGTGAGCGCGGCGACGCCTGGGTCGCTCAGCTGGTGACAAGGTTCGCGGCCGCGGCCGCTTCGTGCTCGTCGCTACACGGAACCCAGAGTAAGGAGCCTGCGTCCAAGCGTGCGTAGCAACCGCAGCTCCAGCAGAACCGTGCGAGGAAAACCCGCCGGGGCTGCCCCGTTTCGGGGGATGCTTCGATGTACTCGAATTCCGGTAAGCAT
>Ga0302325_10028751_pt1 | contig 11496 bp, 11 predicted proteins | sample Palsa_T0_2_FD_201948 | JGI IMG/M metagenome (GOLD analysis project Ga0302325, IMG submission 201948) | Peat permafrost microbial communities from Stordalen Mire near Abisko, Sweden - Palsa_T0_2 | ecosystem: Environmental > Terrestrial > Soil > Palsa > Peat permafrost | place: Sweden: Abisko... | reverse complement strand
GGAGCGGTTCCAATCTCAGTAGGGGCCGCTCCCACACGGTTCAAGGTCTTTATATCAACAAGAACCAATGTTTTCCAGCGCAAAGTGAGGATGAGATGGCGAATGAACCAAGCGGTTACGATGCAATACTGGCAGACATCGACGCTCGCATAGCGAAGTTGCAAACCACGCGAGAGGGCATTTTGGAGCTTATGGCTGCCAGCGGTACGACTCCGGGAAGCGGGCCAGGTGGAAAAATTGCACACGATGCTTTCCTTAAGATGAGCATTCCTGAGGCGACCAAAAAATATTTAGGCTCTGTGCGTGCAAAGAAGTCCACTCAGGAAGTCATGAAGGCGCTTGAGGAAGGTGGATTACCGCCCAGTAAATACACGACTGTCTATGCGATTTTGCGTCGGCGAGAGAATCAAGTCGGCGACATTATCAACATGCAGGGTGATTGGGCACTTACAGAGTGGTATCCGAACCATAAGAAGAAAACAGGGCAAGAACTGGCGGATAGCGTTGCGGAGCAATTAGAGGAATCGGAAAAAGCGGTGGGAGAGGAAAAGAAGGCCGCCAAGTCTGCCTAGGCCGTCTCCGAACCTTTGTGCCAACGCGCCCGAGCAGCCTTACTCGCCAATTCACGACGTTGCTCGGGCGTGAGTTTTTCCATTCGACCTTTGGCGCTCTTTTTACCGCCAGCCCTACCTAGTGCCACGGCAGCGGGATTCTTTCGTCTCTTGGCGCTCGTTATTGGGATTGGTTCCGAGGTCGATTCCCTGACTACACGAAACGCGGCTTCATTAATATCTTCGGTCTTTCGCTTCGACATGAGCAATGATTGCATGGGGCGGGAAACCGTTCAATGGGGCGACTTTTCAAACTGTACCACTACCCGACCCGGGACTCGCTGGCCCGGCGTAGCGATCTGTGGCACACTCGATAATTTGAAGGACGCGGCGGGTTTGCGCCGGGCGCACGCCGCTTGCACGGTCCGGGCTTCCTTGGAAAATTCATGGATCCTCAGTTCATCCGAAATTTCTGCATCATTGCGCACATCGACCACGGGAAGTCGACCCTGGCCGACCGCCTGCTTGAGCTGACCGGCGCGCTCAGCGAGCGGGAGATGACCGCGCAGGTGCTCGACTCGATGGACCTCGAACGCGAGCGCGGCATCACCATTAAGGCCAAGAGCATTCGTCTGCACTACATCGCGCGCGATGGACATGAATACCGCCTGAACCTTATCGACACGCCAGGCCACGTTGATTTCTCGTACGAAGTCTCGCGCGCCCTCTCCGCGTGCGAAGGCGCCCTGCTGGTCGTCGATGCCAGCCAGGGAGTCGAAGCGCAGACGGTCGCCAATGCGTTCCTCGCCTCGCGCCACAACCTCGCCATCATTCCGGTGATCAACAAGATCGACCTGCCGGCCGCGGAACCCGAGCGCGTGAAAGAGCAAATCGAAAATGTGCTGGCGATTCCAGCCGACGACGCCCTGCCGATCAGCGCCAAGAGCGGCCAGGGCGTGGATGACGTGCTGGAAGCTATTGTTAAACATGTGCCGCCGCCCAAGGGTTCGTCCGATGCGCCGCTGCGCGCGCTGATTTTCGACTCCTGGTTTGACATCTATCGCGGTGCGGTAGTGCTGGTGCGCGTGATGGAGGGCCGCATCACGCCGCGCATGAAGGTTCGCCTGTGCGCGGGCAACGAAGTCTACGAAGTCGAAACGCTGGGCGCGCTCACTCCCAAACCTGTGGTGCTCGACGAGCTGGCCGCAGGCGACGTGGGCTTCATCGTCGCCAACATCAAGCGCGTGGCCGACGCCCGCATGGGCGACACGGTCGTCGAGGCGGACCGTCCCGCGTCGCCACTGCCGGGCTTTGAGGCCATCAAGCCCATGGTCTTCGCCGGACTGTTTCCGGTGAATGCAGCCGACTACGAACTCCTGCGCGACGCCCTTGGAAAATTGCAGCTCAATGACGCGGCGTTCTTTTACGAGCCGGAAAATTCCGTGGCCCTGGGCTTCGGATTCCGCTGCGGATTCCTCGGCCTGCTGCACATGGAGATTGTGCAAGAGCGCCTGGAGCGCGAATTCAACATCGATCTGATCACCACCGCGCCGAGCGTCGAATACCGCGTCACCACCATCACTGGCGATGTGACCGAAGTTGACAGCCCCGCCAAGTTTCCGCCGCCCGGCTCGGTTGCGAAGATCGAAGAACCCATCCTGACCGCGATGATCATTACTTCGGAGGAATCCGTCGGCGGCGTGCTGCAACTGTGCGAGGAAAAGCGAGGCGTGCAGAAAAAGTTCGAGTACCTTTCCCCCACCCGCATCATGCTGACCTACGAGATGCCTCTGAACGAAATCGTGCTGGACTTCTACGACCGGCTGAAGAGCGTGTCACGCGGATATGCGTCGCTCGACTATCACCTTTCGGGCTATCGCGAGTCCGATCTCGTGAAACTCGACGTGCTGGTGGGAGGCGAGCCGGTGGACGCGCTGACCGTCATCTGCCACCGCGAGCAATCCTACGAACGCGGCCGTGAACTTGTAAGTCAGCTGCGTAAGTTGATCCCCCGGCAGCAGTTCGAGGTGCCCATACAGGCGGCCATCGGCAGCCGCGTGATCGCGCGCGAAACCATCAGCGCCATACGCAAGAACGTGATTGCCAAGTGCTACGGCGGAGACATCAGCCGCAAGCGCAAGCTGCTGGAAAAGCAGAAGGAAGGCAAAAAGCGCATGAAGCGCGTCGGCCGCGTGGACATCCCGCAGGAAGCCTTTCTCGCGGTACTCAAAGTCGCTGGCGGCACCGTCGACGAGGAATAGTCTTCAGTTTCGGCGCGTCGAATGCTTCTGGGCCAAACGGCGCAACCAGCGGAAACCGAGAATACTGCCGAAAATCAGCAACGCAGTATCGATATAGCCGCTCACCGGAATGGCGACGAACCCCAGGAGCACAAGCCAAGTGTTGGCAGTCCAGGCGACAAACAGGAGGCCAGGAAAGTGGACGTATGCCCACTGGGAAGCCATTAATTCTATGTACCAACTCGTGCCCGCTGAGTATCCGACATCAAGCGGCACGTGCACCAACGTAAAATTCAGAATTTCAATTGGCAACGCTACAAGGAGCGCAGTTTTAAGGGGCGTAAGAGGCGATTTCACAATTTATCCTACTGATGCCGCCATCCCGTCGCCTGCTAATCTTCGGGTCAAACCCAGCTTGAGCTGGATCACTTTTCTTTCTTCTCTCGCACCCTAGCGTCGAGTTGGCCGCGCGCCAGGCGCACCCCAATGTCTTCGCCCACCTGAACCTGATCCGCCGACCGCAGCACCTTCCCTGAGGCGTCGTACGCAATCGCATAGCCGCGCTCGAGCAGCGCGAGCGGGCTCCGCTCTTCAAGCTGCAATTTCGCCTTCTCGTACCGGTGGCGCTTGGTCACCAACGCGCGAACGAGCGCCGCGCGCAAGCACTCACTTTGCTGCTCGACGCGCCGGCGCAGCGTGGCAGCGCGGCCGCGCAAATCGAAAGACGCCATCTGCCCGCCGGTCCGCGCCAAGCGCTGCCGCGCTGAGCCGAGCTTCAACCGCAGAGTGATACCCAGAGACGAGGAAAGCTCGTCGAGCTGCTGGTGACGTCGCCGGACCAGCGCGTCAAGTTTCCGAAAGCCTCGATGCATCTGCAAGTCGCGTACGCGATGCTTCCGCTGGGAGAGCAAGTAGCGCATCTGCTGCGCCAGATGCCGCTGATGCGTGGCAATCTGATGATCGAATTCCTGCCGCGACCGCACTACGATTTCCGCGGCGGCCGACGGAGTCGGCGCGCGCAAATCCGCCACGAAATCGGCGATCGTGAAGTCGATCTCGTGGCCGACGCCCGTGATCACCGCGATTTCGCAGGCAGCGATGGCGCGAGCCACAATCTCTTCGTTAAACGCCCAGAGGTCTTCGAGCGAGCCGCCTCCACGTGCCAGGATCACCACCTCCGCGAATTTCGTGCGGCTGAAGTACCCGAGCGCCGCCGCGATTTCATTGACCGCGCCGTCGCCCTGCACCTTGACGGGATACAACTGCACGTGGGCGCCGGAGAAACGCCTCTTCAGCACCCGGAGGATGTCGCGAATCGCGGCCCCGCTGGGCGAGGTCACAATGCCGATGCATTGCGGCATCAGCGGCAGCGGCCTCTTGCGCGCTTCGTCGAATAGTCCTTCCGCTTGCAGTTTCTTTTTTAGTTGCTCGAAGGCCAGTTGCAGCGCGCCAAGGCCCATTGGCTCAATGTGGCTCACGTATATTTGGTACTCGCCGCGCACTTCATACACGCTGAGCGCGCCACGCACGCGGATGTGCAGGCCGTCCTCGGGGCGAAACTTGACTCCGCGCAACTGGTCGCGAAAACAGACGCAGCGAATCTGCGCGCGTGCATCCTTCAGCGTGAAATATAGATGCCCGGACTGCGCCGCCTTGAAATTGGAGACCTCGCCCTCGATCCAAACATCCGAGAACGCGCCCTCCAGCAGGCCGCCGATCTCCGCCGTGAGCTCGCTTACCTTCCAAACACGCCGCTGCGGCATCACGTCAAAAAAAGATGTTTGGCTCATTGGCTTATGGTTTCACGAGGCTAGCGGCGAAAGGAATTCACGATCCACATCAGCAGCGTGAGAGCCACGCTGAGCACAATGCAAGTAACGACGGGAAAATAAAACGATCCATGCCGGCCTTGGTACGAAATATCTCCCGGCAAGCGTCCCAACCGAAACGGCAATCGCGGGCTAAAAAGGAACAGCACTCCCGCCCCGGCCAACACCGCGCCGGCAATCAACATCATCTTGCCGATTTCGCGAAGCGGGTCAGCAGCAGGCATCCTTGCTCCGGTGGCGCTTCTTATCGTACTGCGGTCCGGCTGAGGATGGAAAGCTCAACAAGAAGCCAAGTTTGCGCCGCCACCGCCCTGCGAGACCTATTCCGAATCGCGATGCACAGTGTTCGGGGAAAAGGCCGGAAGACAAACGGCGATGTATTCCGCACCTTCGGGCGTCGAATACCGCACCCATTCTCCGGCGTGCGCAATCACGGCTTGGCCGGAAGGAACATCGAGGCTGCCGGTTCGATGCGTAACTCGCAGCATCCCTTTCAGCACAACAGTGTACTCATCGAACTCCGGAGTTTGGCCCGGCTCGACCCAGCCCGCCGGGCTATTCATGTGCGCGACGCTGAGCGCGGCGGTGTTGGAATTCACGCGCCCCATAAATTCCCGGATGATCTTCGGCTTGTTGCCCGCGGCTTCGATGCGCGTGGGTTTGGAGATGAGCGTAGGCACGGCGCCCTCCGCGTGAACTTTTGAATTGGAGTTAAATCAATTCGGATCCGGCGAAGAAATACCCGAGCTCGAAGGCAGCGGTCCCAGGCGCATCCGATCCGTGCGTGCAGTTGAACTGGATGCTGGTGCCCAGTTCTTTGCGAATGGTGCCCGGCGCGGCCTTGGCAGGATCGGTTGCTCCCATGGTGTCGCGCCATTTGGCAATGGCCCCTTCGGCCTCGAGCGCGATCACCACAGCCTTCCCCGAACTCATGAAATCGGTCAGCTCGCCAAAGAATGGCCGCTCGCGATGCACGGCATAGAACCCTTCCGCTTCCGACTTGGTCAGCCGCACCGACTTGATAGCCACGATCTGGAATTTCGCCGCATGGATGCGGCTGAGTATGTCTCCGGTCAGTCCGCGTTTCACTGCATCAGGTTTAATAATTGCAAACGTCCGTTCGATTACCAAAGGATGGTTCCTCCTGGGGATTCGGGCCTCATGACCCGCTCTGACCTACTTGCGCTTCGATTTTTTCTTTGCCGCCTTCTTGCTTGCCGCCACAGCCTTCTTCGCTGGTTTCTTTGCAGATTTGCCGCCGGCCAATTTCTTGCCTATCACCCGCGCTAACGTTTCGCCAATATCCGCTGGGCTTTGCACGGTATGAATTCCCGCTGCCCGCATGGCTTTGTATTTATCCGCCGCAGTTCCCTGCCCGCCGCTGATGATCGCCCCGGCGTGCCCCATACGACGCCCCGGCGGCGCGGTCTGCCCGGCGATGAAGCCGACCACCGGCTTCTTCACATTCTTTTCGATGAACTCCGCCGCAATCTCCTCCGCGTTTCCGCCGATTTCGCCAATCATTACGATGGCGTGCGTGTCGGGATCGTCGTTGAACATCTTGATCGAATCCAGAAAGGTCGTCCCAATGATGGGATCGCCGCCGATGCCGATACACGTCGACTGGCCGATGCCCAGTCGCGTGAGCTGGTCGACGGCCTCGTAAGTGAGAGTGCCGCTGCGACTTACCACACCGACGTCGCCCTGCTTGTGAATCATTCCCGGCATGATTCCGATCTTGCATTTTCCCGGCGAAATGACTCCCGGGCAGTTCGGCCCGATCAACCGCGACTTGGAATTTCTCAGCGCAGCTGCCACGCGCACCATGTCCAGCGCCGGGATTCCCTCGGTAATGCAGATCACCAGCGGCAGCTCAGCGTCGAGCGCTTCGAGCACAGCGTCCGCCGCAAACGGCGGCGGAACGAAAATAACTGAAGCGTTCGCGCCCGTTTGGCGCGCCGCGTCGCTTACGGTATTGAATATCGGCACGTCGAGATGTTCCGTCCCTCCCTTGCCTGGCGTGACCCCGGCTACCACCTTCGTGCCGTAGTCGATCATCTGTTTCGCGTGAAAGCTGCCTTCCCGCCCAGTCAGCCCCTGGACGATCACGCACGTGTTTTTGCCAACCAGCACGCTCATCGCGCACCTCCGGCAAGAGCGACGACCTTTTGCGCCCCGTCTTTCATCCCGTTCGCCACTGTGAAATTCAGTCCCGAATTTTTCAGGATCGCCTGCCCCTGTTCGACGTTCGTCCCCTCCATGCGCACCACCACCGGTACCCTAAACCGCAGCTCTTTCGCGGCATTCACCACGCCGCTCGCCAGCACATCGCAGCGCAAAATCCCGCCGAAAATATTCACGAACACCGCTTTCACGTTGGGATCACTCAGCAAAATCCGAAACGCATGCTTCACCTGCTCTTCCGACGCGCCTCCGCCTACATCCAGGAAATTTGCCGGGCTGCCCCCGCTCAGCTTGATGATGTCCATGGTGGCCATTGCCAGGCCCGCGCCATTCACCATGCAGCCGACGTTGCCTTCGAGCTTGATGTAGTTCAGCTTGAATTTCGAGGCTTCCACTTCGAGCGGCGTTTCCTCATCCAGGTCGCGCAGTTCCTTGAACTCCGGGTGCCGGTACAGCGCATTGTCGTCAAAATTCACCTTGGCATCGAGCGCCACCAGCTTTCCGTCTCCGGTCACGATCAGCGGATTGATCTCGATCATCGACGCGTCCGTCTCCACAAACGCGCGATAGAGCGATTGCAGAAACGGCGCCGCCACATTCACCATTTCCACGGGAAGGCCCAATCCGAACGCCAGTTTCCGCGCATGATAAGCCTGCAAACCCGTCTCCGGACGGATGGGCTCGCGAAGGATCGCCTCCGGATGATCTTTCGCCACTTCCTCGATTTCCATTCCGCCCGCGGCGCTGGCCATGAGGAGCGGCGCGGCCGATGCGCGATCGAGCAGTACGCTCAGATAAAGTTCGCGTCTGATATCGAGCCCCTCTTCGATCAGGACTCGCCGCACGATGCGACCCTCTTCTCCGGTCTGCGGCGTCACCAGTTTCATTCCCAGAATGTGCTCTGCCAGCGCCGCGGCTTCATCCACCGACCGCGCCAGCTTCACGCCTCCTGCTTTCCCTCGCCCGCCAGCATGGATTTGCGCCTTCACCACGACAATCGGAGTGCCCAGCCGCTCGGCGACCTCGCGCGCCTCATCCTTTGTGAACGCCACTTCACCCCGCGGCACGGGAACGCCAAACTTAGCCAGAATAGCCTTGGCCTGATACTCGTGGATCTTCATGACACATCCATTAGTGCTAGAATTTGTCTACCCGCAAACGCAGAAGTTTACTGGGAAAGAAGCAGGCGAGCAAGCGAGCAGTCAACGCCGCTGCGGCTGTCCTCGTGATTGCAAAATGATCCACGAAGCCCTCGACAAGATTATTTCCGGCGAAAACCTCTCGCGCGTCGAAGCCGAAGCCGCCATGGAGGAGATTCTTTCCGGCGATGCGGGTGACGCGCAGATCGCCGCGCTGCTCACGGCCTTGCGCATTAAGGGCGAAGTGGTCGACGAACTGGTTGGTTTTGCTACGGCGATGCGCCGCCACGCGTCACCCATTGTTTTGGCGAATTCCGGCCCCCTGATCGACACCTGCGGCACCGGGGGCGACGCCTCCTGCACCTTCAACATCTCCACTTCGGCCGCCTTTGTCGTAGCCGGCGCCGGCGTGCGCGTTGCCAAACACGGCAATCGCTCGATCAGCTCGCGTTGCGGCTCAGCGGATGTCCTCGAGCACCTCGGGCTGCGCATCGATCTGCCGCCCGAGCGCGTTGCGCGCGCCATCGACGAAGTGGGCATCGGATTCCTATTCGCACCGGCCATGCACGCGGCCACACGCCACGCCGCACCGGCGCGACTCGCGTTGCGCATGCGCACGGTGTTCAATCTTCTTGGCCCGCTCACCAATCCCGCCGGGGCCTCTGCGCAGCTCGTCGGCGTCTACGCCGAAAGCGTGGCGGAACTGATGGCCCGCGCGCTGGGGGAACTGGGCGTGCGTCGCGCCTTTGCGGTCCACGGGGACGATGGCCTGGACGAAATTTCGCTCGCGGGCAAAACCTGCGTCGCGGAGCTGCACGATTCTTCGGTGCGCATGTATAGCGTCACGCCCGAGGATTTCGGCCTGCGCCGCGCGCCACTCGCCGCGATTCGAGGCGGCGATGCCAAGGAAAACGCGCAGATCATCCATAAGATTCTCGGCCGCTCGCGCCTCCACCGCGAGCATATGCCGCATCGCGATATCGTTCTCGCGAACGCTTCCGCCGCGCTGGTCGCCGCGGGAAGCGCCAGGGATTTCCGCGATGGTGTCAGTCTAGCCACTGAATCGATCGACTCCGGCGCGGCTCGCGAGCGACTGGAAGCCCTGATCGCCTTCTCCCAAGCCGAGAAGACGCAATCCCAGACCGCCCCGTAAAAAAACTCAAACACGCCCGCCTCCCTCGTCATGCTCGGGACAAGTTCAGGCGGCCGCTACGAAGGCAAGAGCAGATCCGTGATGGTTTTCACCGATCACTAATCACTGGTCACTGATTTCTCTTTCCCGTATCGTATTCCTGTGAAGACACGCGCCCCGTCCGCTGCAACTTCCGCCACGCTTCCGTGCTGCGCCGTTCTCCTTGCCGGGGGACGCGGCACGCGCTTCTGGCCGCGAAGCCGGCTGCGCACTCCAAAACAGCTTCTCAACATCGTCGGTTCCCAGACCATGCTGCGCGCCACCGCCGACCGCCTGGCGCCGCTCATCTTGCCGCGAAATCTCTGGGTGGTCACCAACGTCGACCAGGCAGCCGCCGTCGCCCGCGAACTTCGCGGCGTCCGGGCGTCGCACATCCTCGCCGAGCCGGTGGGACGCAACACGGCCGCAGCCATCGGTCTCGCGGCCATGCACCTCGCACGCGAACATGGCGACGCACTGATGGCCGTGCTTCCATCCGACAGCTACGTCGCCAATGCCCCGCTCTATCGCAAACTCGTTCGCGCCGCGGTCGAGCTTGCCCGAACCCCTGGCAATCTCGTGGTGCTGGGCATTCCTCCCACGCGTCCAGAGACTGGCTTTGGATACATCGAGCGGCGAGCCGCGGCGGCACGCCCCTTGGGCATTCCGGCCTACGCCGTGCGGCGCTTCACCGAAAAGCCGCCGTTGGCGACGGCCCGTAAGTACGTCGAGTCCGGAGGGAAATATCTGTGGAACGCCGGAATGTTTTTCTGGCGCGCCTCGACCTTCCTGGAAAATCTAGCGCGCTTTCTCCCCGCCACGCACGAGGGCCTGTGTGAGATCGCCAAGACCTTCGGCACCCCGCGCTATTCATCCACGCTCAAGCGCATCTACGCGCGGCTCTCCAATATCTCCATCGACTACGCGGTCATGGAGCCCGCCACGCGCGCCGCCGGCTCATCGAATGTTTTTGTCATTCCCGCGCGCATCGGTTGGAGCGACATCGGCTCCTGGGCCGCCGTCTACGAATTTCTTGCCGCCAAACCCGCCGCCAATGTGTCCGCTGGGCCCGCCTTCACCCTCGACGCCCACGGCAACTATTTCTGGGTTCCGAAAAAATTCGTTGCCGCCATCGGCGTGAAAAACCTCGTCGTGGTCGAAACCGATGACGCCATGCTGATCTGCTCCCAGGAGCGCTCGCAGGACGTCGGCAAGATCGTCAAATGGCTCGACGACCAGAAGCGACGTGCGCTCCTGTAGCTCGCCCTGTGACGCTTGAAATTTATCGGCGCCCGGTGCTTTCGCAGTTACAAAATTATCTATAGTCGCGGATGAACTCATTGAATGACCGGAAGCGTACGACACACGCCGCGGATCTAGCGTTCGGAGGTCTTAATGTCGAAGGCTAGAGGTCCCCAAGTCCTGGGTGCGCTTGTCCTCTTGATCGGATTGGGCAGCTTCAGCGTCAACGCCCAGGGAATAAAGACTGTTTTCGTAATCGCGATGGAAAATCACAACTGGACCCAGCCTGCGAACAAGTTCACTGGCTGGGGTCAGCAAATCTATCAAAACCCCAATGCGCCATTCATTAACAGTCTAGTGAACGGAACCGCAGTCGCCGTCATTAATGGACAGACGGTCCGAATTAGCGAACATGTTTCTTACGCCACGGCCTACCATAACGTTCTGGTCAACTCCGGGGGGGCCGACTCCCATATTCATCCCTCTGAACCAAACTACATTTGGGCAGAGGCAGGTACCAACTTTGGGGTAACGAACGACGGCGACCCTTACACCGGCGGGACAAACCAAAACACGCACCAGCACTTGAGCAGTCTCCTGACGCAGGCCGGCAAAACCTGGCGGTCGTATCAAGAAGACATCGACCTTACTCCGAGCGGCGCGCTGTCCACCAGCGTCCCTATGCCGCGAGCCCTTTGGACCGTCCCGTTGACCAGCTTCTTCGGGTTTTCGAGCGGTTATTTCAACGAGTACAACGGCCACAGCCAATACAATTACGCCGCCAAGCACAATCCCATGGCGTTTTTCACCGATACCAACGGCGGAAACGACGCCACTCCCACGAATCCGCTATCCACACATTACTCGCCGCTGCAGCAGTTGCGCGCCGATCTGGCCAATGGCACCGTAGCCGATTACAACTGGATTACTCCGGACCAATACAACGATATGCACAGCGCTCTTGGTGGGGACTACAAAGGGCTAACCGGCGACGCGGCAAACGTCAGGCAGGGCGACGACTTCCTCAGGCAAATCGTTCCCATCATCATGGCGTCCAACGCATACAAAAATGACGGCGTAATCATTCTTTGGTGGGACGAAACGGAACCGGCCGGCGCCGCGGGCGACAATCCCGACGAC
>Ga0302325_10028750_pt1 | contig 11496 bp, 14 predicted proteins | sample Palsa_T0_2_FD_201948 | JGI IMG/M metagenome (GOLD analysis project Ga0302325, IMG submission 201948) | Peat permafrost microbial communities from Stordalen Mire near Abisko, Sweden - Palsa_T0_2 | ecosystem: Environmental > Terrestrial > Soil > Palsa > Peat permafrost | place: Sweden: Abisko... | reverse complement strand
GGACGACCGTGACTTGGCTGAACAACGACACCGTCACTCATACCATCACAACGACATCAGTGCCCAGCGGCGCGAGTTCGTTTACCTCCGGGTTTCTCGCATACGGGAACAAATTCTCGTATACATTCACGGTACCCGGCACGTACACATACGATTGCACTGTACATCCCTTCATGACTGGGACTATCGTCGTTACAGCCTAGGCTGTGCGCTAGCGACATGCAAGTTCCCGACGTGCCTGACAACGTTCGAGCTATGAGGAGGCCGACACCCGGGACTTCGGATACCCCAATCAGCAAAGCCCTGGCATTCGGAGTCAACGCTCCAAACCCTCACAATACTCAAGCGTGGAAATTTGAGAGAGTATCCGACCTGGAGGCCCTCCTCTTTGTCGACGAAGAGAGGCTCATCCCCATGACCGACCCTCCCGCTCGGCAGATACACATCGGGTGCGGGTGCTTTATCGAAACTGCGGCCATAGGTGGTTCAGGATTGGGCTACACAACCGAAGTGGCCTACCTTCCGGAAGGGACCTATCCACTCAAGGAAGCCGGGAAGAAACCAGTTGCAAGGATTACGGTCACCAAATCAGATACACTTGAGAAGGACGAGTTCACCGATTACATCTTCGACAGGCAGACGAACAGGAAGAGCTACGCGGGGCCTCCAGTCACTGACGCCGAAGTCGACCCTCTGCGCAAGTCATTCCATGACGACTCGGTAGAATTCATCTTCGTCAACGACCCAATGAAGATGAAACCGATACTCGATATCCTCTACAAGGCCATGGAAATCGAATGCAGGACACACGACCTATACGAAGAGAGCAGAAAGTGGTTCAGGTTCAGCGAGAAGGAAAGGGCGGAAAAGAGGGACGGCATCAGCGTTCCTCAGATGGGGACCGACGGGTTGAGGAAGGATTTCACGGAATGGTATCTCGACAAAGGCAACGCCTCCCGCTGGTTCAGCAACTCCTCGATCAACAGGTACCTGAGCCAGCTAAAGAAGGGACTCGACAGCGCACAGGGGATCATTCTGCTCAAGACAGCGGGCAACGACCAGTTGCAGTGGATAAAGACGGGAAGGGCGTTTGCGAGAATAGCCCTCGCCGCGACCAAGCGGGGACTCTACCTTCATCCATACAGTCAGGTTCTTCAGGAATATCCGGAGATGACTGAGCTACAAGGCGAGTTCAACCGGCTGCTCGGCATCGCGGGTAATGAGAAGGTCCAGATGGCCCTCAGGGTCGGCAGAGGCGAAAGACCGTACTACGCCTATCGCAGAAGGCTGCCCAGCTTCTCGGAGTAAGCGGGCTGTATGTCAAACGAAGGCAGAATGGGCTGGAAAGCCTTGAAGGAGTCTGGAGGACATGTCTATCTAATAGCGGCAATCGCGATGTTGGCGCTCGCAGCTATTGGCTATGTGTCGGGTGGGACCTACTACGAGGTTTATTTCGCGCTGCTTGCCCTGGGCGCAGCACTCATCATAGTCACTCTGACTGAACTCGACTTCTACTCGGTGAGGAAGAAGCTGGTAGACATTGAAAAGAAGCTAGACGACTTGAAGCGTCTCGAAGAAAAACGGACCGATCACCAATCATAAGCGCGGGCATCGGGTACGCGGTTGCGTTGGGTCGCTGACAAATTACAAAATCTTGCAGAAAATACGTCCCCCTTATTTGAGTCACGGCCGCATCGTACGGTGAAATGGATACCTGTACCAGCTGCGGTGCCAACCTTCCCGAGAACTCGAATTACTGTAATGTTTGCGGAGCAGTCGTTATGAACAGCTCAACGACTCAGGAATTCTCCGTCTCGTCGGACGACGTGACGAAGAAAGTGAAGGAGCTGATCCACGAAGGGAACGTGTCGAAGATCATAGTGAAGAAGAGGAAGGGAAGAACCTGCTAGAGATACCGGTCACTGCCGGTGCCGTCGGGATCCTGCTTGCGCCCTGGCTGGCTGCAGTAGGAGTAATAGCGGCGCTGGCAAGGCACTGCACAATCGTGGTCGTAAGGAACCCCAAGGTAGTGACCAAGCCGGTAGCCGTAGTCTGAGCCTGACCGGAGCACTAGAAGGCGTCTGAACTGAAATTCACCACCAGCATTGAGATAGCGAGACCCGTCAAAGACGTTTTCGAATACGTCTCTGATGCCACGAACGGCTCGGCGTGGGACTCCGCCGTTATGCGGGTCACAAAACTATCAGATGGAGTTGAGGGGAAGGGCTCCACCTACAGGATGGTGCGCAAGCTCCCCGGGGGCGAGGCTGAGAACGTCCTCGAGGTCACTGAACTTGTCCCTAACCGCGAATTCACCATAAAGACGATATCCGGGCCAACGCTTCTCCAGTACCGTTACCTTTTCGAGACAATCGCTAACGGGACTCGGATCACTCAAGAGTGCCAATCTCTATCGAATCATCTTGGACGAGATGTCGGTGGCCTGGCTTCGATCCTTCCCGATGCGCTCTTGGAACCATTCGTGAGAAGAGGTGTCCAGTCGAACCTTGAGACTCTGAAGGGAATACTGGAATTATCCCCGGTGACCGTGAGTGCCAATGTCAAGTAGCATCCTCAGTCCGTTAGCAGTTACTCAGGCATTCCTCCGAGCGACTGGCATGAAGGACTGGGCCGCAATGCGCTTAATCGTCGCCGACGACGCCGTATGGGCTCTGCCAGGAACGAGCAGAATATCCGGTGAGAGTCGAGGCGGCGACGCCGTAGTCGCGCGGTCACAACTGCTATCAAGCTACGGCCTGAACGTCGCCGTCGAACGCATCCTGTATGGCCCCACGGGCGTGGCAGTCTCGCTGCACAACACCGGACAGCGTGGGGGCCTTGCCCTCGACGAGCATCTTACCAACGTTGTTCGCGTGAGTGAAGGCAAAATCACCGGGATTGATACCTATGTCTCCGACCTGGAGATGCTGAACTCATTCTTTACCTAATCAAGGACCCTTGGGTACACTCTCGACTTTGACGGAACGATTGACTCGTCCGGGAGGATCGCTCGGCGACGACAAGGCCCGAAGCGAGAGGAAGTAGAATACGCATGGTCCACTTGAAGGCAGACCAGGTCCCTCTAAGGTAAGCGGGCCACGCGACCCTAGAGTACTGGCGTTCATGGGAATTGCACTCCTGAGCAGACGGGAGCGGCCGATGACAACCAGATTAACCCCAGTTCGGACAAAACTACGGAGAGGTATGCGTAACCGCGCGCCTTCGGAGCTTCAGGGGCGGCGGACAGTCCTAGCCGTCGCCGATCGACCGGGACATCTCCCTCTGGAACTTCTCGAGCAGGCCATGCAGGGTCATCAATTCGTCCTTTGTGAACATCCTTAGTGCTACCTGGAGCATAGCCGCTTTCTTTACCGCTACCCTCTCGTAGAGAGCCTTCCCCTTGGGCGTGATCTCAATTATGGTCGCTCTCCTGTCCCCTTTTCCCGGCGTCCTCCTGACCAGGCCTTTCTCCTCCAGGCGGTCCACTATGCCCGTGATGTTGGCGGGGGACACGAGCAGCTCGTCGCTGACCTTCCTCATCAACATGGGTCCTTCGTCCACCAGCAGCATAAGCGCCTGGAACTGCGGGTCGGTAATTCCCTCGTCCGAGAACACTCTTAGGCCGACCCGCCTGATGACCTTCGCCGTCGCAAGTATGGCGCTATAGGCTTCCTGGTCCGCTTCGGCTGTTCCGGCTCGCGCTGGCATGTCGTACCCTTAGCAATTGATTAAGATATTAAACAGTTAAGCTATCACTCGTTAAGACCAACACGGTTATACCATCAATCATAAAGACGTAAATAGTTAATGTATTAAGGGATGGGCAACGGTGGAATTGTGAGCACAGTCAAAGAACAGATGAAAGCCGTGGTAATAGACCGCTTCGGCGGTCCTGAAGTCCTTTCGCTGAGGAATGTTCCCGTCCCCCAACCTGCGCCAGACCAAATCGTTGTCCGGGTCGCATCAGCTGGAATGGGGATATGGGACGTCGCTGAACGCGACGGAAGGCTTGCAAAAATGTTCGGGATTCAGGCGAAGTTCCCATGGATACTCGGATCAGAGGGCGCGGGCAACATTACGGCGGTCGGTGACGGGGTCAGCGGCTTTCGAACCGGCGACCTGGTTTACGGTGATATCTGGTCGACAACGGCAACGACAAAAGCGGGATTTTACGCTGAATACGCTGCTCTGAACGCAGACCATGCATGGCCGAAACCATCGAACGTGACGACTGAGCAAGCGGGCGCGTTGCTAATCGACGGAGCGACCGCGCTGAGGGGGTTGGTCGACACTCTGGCACTCAGACAGGATGAAAGCCTGATGGTCTTTGGCGCGAGCGGTGGCCTGGGGCATTTGGCTGTCCAACTTGGAAGGCGACTCGGCGCCCGAGTGTTCGCTGTAGCCTCAGGGGAGGACGGCGTGGCACTGGCCCTCAAGCTGGGAGCTGAGGTTGCTGTAGATGGCCATAATGGGAACGTAGTTGCTTCAGCTCGCGAGTTCACCGCGAATGGTTTCGACGCGGCCCTGATTACGGTTGCTGGCGAAGCCCCTGAAAAGGCACTTACTATGATGCGTGAGGGAGGTCGGGTCGCCTATCCCTGGGTAAATCAGCGTCCACCTCCGAAGGCGCCGTCGGGCGTCCGCTTGCTCGGGTATAACGCGAATATGGATCGACCCCTGATATCCAAGCTGAACGAAATCGTCGAAGCGGGTGCATTCGAAGTACATCTGGGAAAGACCTTCGGGCTTGATCAGGTGGGACCTGCTTACCAGGCCGTAACCTCGCACCATCTTGGAAGGATAGCTCTCCTGCCTCACGCATAGAATGTCCCAGCACTAGCAAAACAACCGCCCGACACTTTCACTCCCCCCTCTCTTCCAAGAGTGTATTTTCAGAGTCCCGTGTTATTAGTCGGCATCGCTTCCTTGCTCATTATGACAGAGACAGAGGTCCTTAACGCCGCCCGGACCGTGGCAGGTCCCGTCCCAAGAGACCTCAGAGTCAGGTACGCCACCGGCCTCTCGCTCCTCGGCCTCACATCGGGGCTGGGCCAGGTCGACTCCTTGATTGGAGGGCTCAAGCCCGGTACCATAGCCCTGCTCACGGGACCCGAGGTCTCGATTCAGGCGGCGGAGAGGTACTGCGTCCGGGCGCAGCTCCCAGCGAAGAGGGGCGGGCTCGACGGGAGCGCCTACTTCATTGACGGCGGGAACAGCTTCGACGTCTACCTCTTCACGGCGCTGGTGCGCAGGCACCACCTCGACTACGACGCCGCGCTGAACAGGCAGCTGCTCTCGCGCGCCTTCACGATCTACGAGCTCCGGTCGCTGGTCGAGGACTCGGAGACGGTCTTCATGACGAGGAGGCCGAAGCTCCTCGTGGTGTCGGAGGTCTTCTCGCTCTTCACGGAGGACACCGACAGGTACGAGGCGCGGAGGGTGTTCCGGTCCATAGCGTCGGCCATCTCGGAGGTGAACAGGAGGCAGCAGGTCCCGGTGCTGCTCACGGCGGCGAAGCGCGACGAGCGCCTCACACCCATCCTCGAGGAGCAGAGCACGGTCTCGCTCGACATAGCGCAGGGGGAGCACGCGACGCGGTTCCGGCTCTTCAAGCACCCATGGAAGGCCCCGGTGGAGGTGGTGAGGGAGGCGGGACCCCGGAACTACAACCAGGACACGCTCCAGCTGGAGGCAGGGCCGCACGGGTAGGACCATCCCCTCGTTCCGCATGGCGCTCGAGCAGGAGATAGGGAGCTGGGCCCGGTACAGGCGCTCGTTGGGGGCGGCGTCGCGGGAGCCGTTGGACAGGATGTTCAACAAGGCGAGGACGTACTGCTCGGCGGCATCGAACGCGGTGCGGCCGGTGAAGTTCCAGGGGATGTCCATGGCAGTGGCCTTCGACCACGCGAGGCGCCTTGAGGACCTCGGCACTGGGATGGAGAAGCTGAGGCTGGAGATGCGGGATGCCAGCTGAGGAGAAGGTCAGCGTTAGGCTCCTAAAACAGGAGCTGGAGAGCTGGAGGCCCTTCATAGAGGCGCTGAGGTTCGAGGACAGGCAGGTCGCCCGGGACATGATGGAGAGGTGCACGAGGTATGCCGAGGCCATTGAGGCGTCGGGCAAGGAGTACCTCATCGAGCCGTTCTTCCTCACACTGCTGCTGACACAGGAGAGACAGATCGCCGCGTTCGAGGCCGAGTTCACGAGGCTGCGCAGCGAGGTGGAAGCGTGGAAGCGGTCGAAGGCTGGGTCTTAGACGTCTACCCCGGGAGGGACGGGGAGATGGTCGCGTGGGTCAAGAAGGACGACGGGGGGACGCTCCGGCTCACGGACGCCTGGCGCAACGCGATTTACGTCTCGTGCTCCGCACCAGAGGGCCTGAGGCAGCTGGAGGAGTGGGCGACGCACCAGTACCTCGTCCACTCGTGCGAGTACGTGCTGAAGAGGGTCAACGTCTTCGAGTACGTGAGGCGGCAGGTGCTCAAGCTCACGCTCAGGGACGCCGACCGGGCCGAGAAGCTCGCGAAGGAGATAGAGCAACTCGAGTCCCCGCTCCACTACAGCATCTTCAACGCAGACCTGATGCCGGCGCAGACGTACTTCTTCGAGAAGGAGCTCTTCCCGCTGGCGAGGGTCAGGGCCACGCAGGACGGGCCCATGATCAAGTGGGAGCTGCTCGACTCGGTGATGGCCGAGGACTACCGCCTCCCGCCGCTGAGGAAGGCCTCGCTCAAGGTCCACATCAGCGCGGCGGGGCGCATCCCGAAGTTCTCCGACCCCATCGCAAAGGTCACGCTCAACATGGATGGTGAGACCATTGAGATCTCACAGGGGAGCGAGCGGGAGAAACTGCTCTCGCTGGTGGACGCAGTGGCGCGGGCCGACCCGGACATCCTCTTCATCGAGGCGGGAGACACCTTCACCACGCACTACCTCGCAGAGAGGGCTTGGGTCAACGGGATATCCGACAGGCTCGTCCTCAGTAGGGACCCGGTCCCCATCAGGAGGCTCACCAAGAGGGGAACCTCGTACATGGCCTATGGGAAGGTCCTGCACACCCCGACGTCGCACAAGCTCTACGGGCGCATCAACCTCGACGCCGGGAACTACTTCGTCTTCTCCGAGTGCGGGCTGGACGGGCTGTTCGAGGTGGCCCGGCTGTGCCGCATGCCTCTCCACAAGGGGAGCAGGGCGTCGATAGGCAAGTGCCTGAGCAGCCTGCAGTCGTATGTGGGGTGCAAGGACGGCCTGCTGATACCGTGGAAGCCCACGCGGGCGGAGATACCGAAGACGGCAAAGACGCTCCTGCTGGGCGACCGGGGCGGGTTCATCTACGAGCCGAAGGTGGGGCTGCACGAGAACGTCGGGGAGATCGACTTCACATCGCTGTTCCCGTTCATCATGACCAAGTTCAACATCAGCGCCGAGACGGTGCTGTGCTGGTGCTGTCCCGACTCGGGGACGAAGGTGCCTGACGTGGGGTACCATACTTGCGAGAAGCGGCTGGGGGTGATACCGCGGAGCCTGGAGCCGATACTCACGAAGAGGGTGAGCTACAAGCAAAGGAAGAAGGCCGAGAAGGACCCGGAGCTGAAGCAGGTCTACTCGTCGCGGGTCGACGCGCTCAAGGGGATACTGGTCTGCAGTTTTGGGTACCTAAGTTACAGGAACTCCAAATTCGGGCTCATCGACTGCCACATCGCGGTCTGCGCATACGCACGCCACATCCTACTCGAGACGGCGAGGATCGCCGAGTCGAGGGGCTTCGAGGTGGTCCATGGGATAGTCGACTCGCTGTGGGTCAAGAAGCTGGGTGCGACGCAGAGGGATTTCGAGGAGCTCTGCGATGAGGTAAAGCAGACGATAGGGCTCCCAATTGCGTTCGAGGGCATCTACCGGTGGATCGCCTTCCTCCCGAGCCGGATGCACGAAGACGTACCTGTGCTCAACCGGTACTTCGGGATATTCGAGGACGGGTCGATGAAGGTGAGGGGCATCGAGCTGCGGAGGAGGGACTCGATCAAGTTGGTCACGGACTGTCAGCAGGAGCTGCTCGAGCTGCTGTCGCAGGGGAAGAGCCTGGAGGAGGCGAGGCAGCTCCTGCCACAGGCGGTTCAGATGGTGAACAAGTATGTCGAGAGGCTGAAACAGAGAGATGTGTCACTCACCGACGTGGTCATACTGAACGCCCTCTCCAAGAACCATGATCAGTACAACAGCAACCTGGTGCAGGTCTCGGCTGTGCGCCAGCTCGCTGAGGAAGGGCTGGAACTCATGGCAGGGCAATCAGTCTCGTACATCATCACTGACTATCGGTCCAAGGCTCAGGAGGAGAGAGTGAAACCGGTAGAATTGCTGGATTCTGGTACGAGGTACGACAAAGAAAGGTACATCGAGCTCCTTCTAAGGGGCGCTGGCTCTATCCTTCAACCGTTCGGACGCGGTGAAATATTTTTGAAAGAAACACTAGCTGGATCACACAGTCTTCAAACCCAACTTTCTCCTGTTTTGGAGTAGACCATAGTTCGGACAAAACTATTAATCGAGCTGACCATCTCTATCATTTGACGCGAGCATGAAACGCCTCACCCGCCTCCTTGTCGGGCTGCTCGGTCTGATGCTCTTGACCTCGAGCTGGGTGTTCTCGACGTCGCTATTCTGGTCCATTCCTGCTCTTAGCCCCCTGTACAGTTACTTGGAAATCATCGCGACATCATCAGGGTGGATTGTCGCAATTCCCACCTTTGTCGTCGGTTTCGCGATACTTCTCTATGCAATGCTTCCCGTCCTCAGAAAGCGAGGCCTCTGGAAGCAATTGTGCCTGCTCGCTGTCTCAGGGATTGTAGCCGCGACATTGTTGGCTCTTACCAGCTATGACCGGGGCCAATTCTTCGCCGATTTCGCGTCGTTTGGTTATCCACTCGCCTGGCACTACTACATTCCGGCCTTCCCGCCCATCGGCATCTCTTTCTTCGGGGTCTTTCTCGGCGGGATTGTCTGGGTCAACCTGGTCACGGACCTGTTGTTCTATTCGGCGCTGTCTCTAGCTCTCGTTGAAAGCTCTTTCAATTTCGCCATCCCTCTCGTAATCCGCAAACTGAAGATCCATCACAGGAAGCAAAGCGCCATTCCGGCATCGGCAGCAAACGTAATCCAAGTAGACCAGGTCCCACTAAGGTAAGTTAGCTACTGCAAAACTTCGGGTTAGATACCGAATCCGCTCTGTTTAGGTAGCAAAAAGAAAGAACAAGAACATCTAGACTCTCAGTGCCCGGATGTTCCGTAATAGCTCCCGGCACCCCTCCAGTCCCTCTTGGGTGGTCTTAACCATCTGCCGCCCACCAAACGACATGAATTGGCAGGTAAGACGACCCGCGAGGAGTTCCAAACCCTCTCAGGTGGTTTTGTAGTACTCAGCCGCGGCTCTGAATGAATCCCTCGGCTACAGCGTCGTAGCCAACTCCCTTCAGTTTCAATGTGAACCATGTCACCAGCTCGGTAGTGACCTTATCAGGTCCGGGTCGTTCGGGTTACCATGTGCCCTGAAGTTCTCGTTGAGAGCGTCGAGCCTTGCCATGTCCTTCCCCGAAATCTCGAAATCGAAGACGTGGATGTTCTCGCTGATTCGCTCCGTCTTCGAAGACCTGGGAAGGACAATCAGATCACGCTGGAGGCCCCAGCGGAGCAATATCTGCGCAGGGCTCTTCGAGTAGGCTTGAGACAGCTCCAGAAGCACAGGATGGTTGAGTTTGTTCCCGGTGGTAAGAGGGGCGTACGCCTCGATGGCTATTCCCTGTCCGTTGCAAAAGTCCAGGAGCTCCTTCTGATAGAGGAAAGGATTGAATTCTACCTGGTTGACAGACGGTAGGACAGTCGAACCCTTCATCAGATCCTGAAGAATCGGTATTGTATAGTTGCTCACACCTATCGAACGGCAAAGTCCCTCCTTCTTGAGGTCGACGAGAGCGTCCCACGTCTCCTTCCTGGCGCCGGGCACTGGCCAGTGAATGAGGTACAGGTCGATGTAACCTAGGCCGAGCCGTTCCAGGCTGTCCCTGCAGGCCTTCATGGCCTTGTCGTATCCGTGGTCCCTGTTCCAGAGCTTCGTGGTGACGAAGACGTCTTCCCTCGGGATACCGCTCTCCCGGACCGCTTCGCCGACCTCGCGCTCGTTCCCGTAGGCCTTGGCGGTGTCGATTAGGCGAAAGCCCTCCTTCAGCGCATGCTTGACTATCTCGACGCCAGGCTTGCCCTTGGAGATTTGCCACATACCTAGACCGATGATGGGAATCTTCGAACCATCGTTCAGCTTCTTGGTGGATGAGATCGTTAGAGTTATACTTCTGCCACTCAATCCTGCCCGTAGCAAGGCCAACCTTAAGCGAATCGGTTCAACGATGCGAACCGGCTAGCTCGAGGCTTGCCAAGATGGTGCGACGATGGATGCGATCGCATGCGCAACTTGGTGGGAGATTCCACAGGGGTCGGACAAAACTATTAATCAAAAACCTCACCTTCCGATTTCATGAACCCGCAGGACTCTGCTCTTGATCGTGCTCATAGCAGTCGTCGCAGTGGCAACCATAGTCCTGTTTCTCGCATTCTTCACCTTCCATGATCAGAGCGGCGTCGGCTTCGGGGCTTCTCTTAACGCAACGACAATTACGCAGAACCAAACGGTCAGGGTCAATCTGTACGACTGGAACACCCTCGACTTCAAGAATTCTCTACCTGAGTCGGACGCAGAACCAAACGGTCAGGGTCAATCTGTACGACTGGAACACCCTCGACTTCAAGAATTCTCTACCTGAGTCGGACGGCCTCAGAGCCCTGAACCTCTCTTCAGGTCCCTGCGGTGGCCTTTATCCCACAGGAATCGCCGTCTACGAAGGGGCTTACGATCTGAACAACTACTCCTCCACTTCACCCCTAGCAATCTATGCTCCCGGGATCTACAGTTGCCCACTCGAAGTAATTTCTAACTCGTTCACTTTTGCACCTTTGCAGAACATCACCGCTTACGTTGACCTCTCTGGCTACTGGACGCCGGGAGAGACGCTCCATCCGGGCGGCGGAGCCTCTGATGGTGTGCTCCATCCCTTCCTTCCCGGTGTGTACACTGTGATTACGGGCGATGCGTGGGGGCGCACTAAGTTGTTGTACTTCCGCGTCAGCGGAGCGCGCGACACCATCACGATTGAAGGACTCTCGCTATGCCCGAGCAACTGCAACTATCCGTCACCTTACCTCAGCGGGACTGTCTTGATCAACAGTACCACTCCCCTGACGAAACTTGAGGTGTACGTCAACGGCACTTCCGACGGAACCCCTATTGACCACATTGTCACCCTGACGACCTTCGAGTATTCCTACAAGGGCTCCCTTCCGGACGATTTCATCCCTGCAACACCGGGAGACGCCTACGCGGTGACGTTCACGGCCACTTTCCAGGATGGCTCGGTCGCGTCAGCAACCGAAGAAGTGTATAATCCATAATT
>Ga0302325_10028748_pt1 | contig 11496 bp, 9 predicted proteins | sample Palsa_T0_2_FD_201948 | JGI IMG/M metagenome (GOLD analysis project Ga0302325, IMG submission 201948) | Peat permafrost microbial communities from Stordalen Mire near Abisko, Sweden - Palsa_T0_2 | ecosystem: Environmental > Terrestrial > Soil > Palsa > Peat permafrost | place: Sweden: Abisko... | reverse complement strand
TGAGGAGCGGCACGTTAAGGTTTTGCAGCGAAGGCCACAGGCTGATGACGGTGTTTGTGCTCATGTTGGCCTGGGTGCTGTTGTCCGGCTCGTTGTAAGCCAGCAAATAATCCGGCGGCGCCTCGTTGCGCCAGCCGGGCGCACGCCCCTGCACATCGCTCAAAGGTTCCCAGTAGGCGTCGTGAATCATCGGCACGAAATCCACCGAAGGCGGGAGCGACACGCCGGTGTTGTCGTCGTAGTTGTAGGCCCAATTCAGACCAAACGGCGCATAGTCGCCCTCATAGCCCGCGCAGCCATTCTTCGGGTAATGTGTCTGATAGGAGAAATTCCAGAGCTGCACGGCATTGGTGGAATACGGCTGCATGGTCACGCTGGCCGGGTTGCCGTTGTCGGTCTGCAAGGCCAAGCCGGTCACCGCGTTGACCATCCTGAAAGCGCCGCCGCCGGCATCCACCAAATACCATTGTTGCGCCGCGGTTCCGACATAATTGGCCAGCGTGACCACCGCCGCGCCGGCAGCCGTGTTGCCAGACTGCGGGCCGATACACTCCCAGCTTGAACGCTGGCGGACACGGAAGGTGCTGTTCTGGTAATTGTAGAGCAACTCAAATTGCTGGTCAGGCGCGCCATTGGTGTAGTGCTCCTGGCTGGCGCCGTTTGCGTTCACGGTCAGCACATTTCCATTGCCGGCATTGGCGACGGCCCAGAAGCCGTCGCTGAAGGTGTCAAAAATAAAACGGTTGGTCGGAAAAGTTACGGTGACCGGTTGGTAGCCGCTGGAAATCCCTCCGTAACTTGCGATAACGGAATCCGCACCAGGTCCAATGGCGCTGATCAGCCCCGCGTTGTTCACTACCAGCATGTTCGTGTTCGCCGCCGCGATGGTCGGTTGTCCGTAACTCAAAAGGTCTACGTCGCTCACATTGGCAAAGTCTCCGCGCACGGAGGCTTGCTGCGTTCCAAAAAGCGGCATTTTGCTGACGACCAACAATCTCACGTCCAGCAGCGCGCCGGAGACATTGGTGACGGCGACGGTTTTGACATCGGATATATTTCCCACCGAAACGGAAACCATGGCCGTGCCGTTGCTGACGGCCGTCAACAACCCGCCGCCTGAAATCGTGACCACCGTGTTGTCACTAGATGCGTAGGCGAATCCGGGATTGTAGGTCGGCGCCGCATTGGAAACCGAGGCGGTGTCCACCGTCACCGAAGATTGCTCGGACGCGCCGGCCAGCAGGTTGGTGTCGGGCAATTGCAGGTGAATCCCGGTCAACGTTGGATTCCGGACAAACAACTCGCTGGCGTTGTGGGCCGAGAAAGTCAGGTTGATCGTGTTGCCCGCAAAACTCAAATTGGTGCCTGTCAATGACGATGTAAAGGCGCCGGTCAACCCCTGATCAATCTTCACCGCATAACCCATGTTCGAGGTGCTGCCGGTCTTGGAGACGTAAAGATCAATCACGACGCGATTTGTATTCACCTCACTCGTGCCGGCGAAGTGCGTCGGCCCGGTGGCATTCGTGTATAAATCACAAGTGTAACCGCTGGCATTGCCTGTCCGGGCCAGGACACTTAACGTGGCGCCCAACAAGCCATAAGTACCGCCTTCGTTTAGATTGACGGAACCCCAGTTGTCACCGGTCGTTCCGTTTGTGTTGGCAATCGTGCCGTCGAAGACCACGGTGTCGCCCGCCTCCAGTTGCGAGCCGACGATGGAGACAATTCCGTTGGACGGATTACCAGGCCCTGCGCCAGCCGCCAGAGTTGTGTTGGGAAAAACAAACGATTCGATTCCCGGCCCGTTGGTTCGCACCGTCAGCATCGCCATCGAACTTGTAACGACGTTTGCTGGATAAACAGAGTTGGTGATCACCAGGTCGAACAAAGCCCCGTTGTCCGCCGCGGAAACTGGCGGCGTCGAGTAAGTCAGGTTGGTGGCGTTGGCGATGAAGCCGCCGTTTTTCTGCCACTGCTGAGTCGTGCGAACGGCATTGGCAGCGGTGGCGGTGAAGGTCGCCGAGAGATTGGTCACCACCGTAACGCTTCCAGGGCTTGTCACCGCGTTGGTGATCGGCAGGTCTTGGCTGAAGGATTCGGACACCGTGTTCGCGCCAAAAGTGAGCGCAATGCTATTGCCGGCAAAGGTGAGATTGGTGCCGGTCTGGGTAAACGTAGTCGCAGCGGTGCCGGTGGCTCCGACATCGATCAGCGCGCGATAACCTAGATTCGTCGTGCTGCCGGTCGTGGCCACATAAAGCTCAATTCGGATGCGATTGGTGACAGCCGCCGCGGAGCCAGTGAAATGATTGGCGGCGCCCTTTACATACATGTCCGACACGTTGACGTTGCCGGTTCTGGCCAGCACGCCGAACGTGGCGCCGGTGATTCCCAGATAACCGCCTTCATTCAAATTGACCGACCCCCAATTGTCGCTCTGCGTTCCATTTACATTCACCACCAGCGTATCGAGCACAATCACGTCACCTGCGGTCAGGCTGGAACCGATTATAACCAACGCTCCGCTGGCCGGATTGCCTGGGCCGGCATTGGCGGCCAGGGTAGTCGTGCTGAAACTGAACGTGTTGGTCGCGCCTCTCGCCGTAAGCAGGGCAGCCTGAGCCGCGAACAACCCAAGACCGGCCGCAAAAATGATCTTCACTTTTGCGGACATTTTCCAAATTCGTAAGTACGCTGGCATTGCCTAAAATATATGCGGCCCAACACTCAAGCCAATCCCTGCTCATCGCAAACCACCGCCAACGATGGCGCCAGTTTGTGGTATCCAAAGGGCACATAGACACCATACGCAAGCCATTACGTTTGGCCATGACTCAAATGAATAGCTCCAGCATCCTCCAAATGAGGGATGCTTTAGTTTTTTGTCAATATGCAGGCCAAAAAGATTATCGCTGGCGTTCCAGTAGTAAGCTTTTTTTTGATTCCCTTGCCGCTGGCAGACTGGCATTCTCTCTTATCATGTTTTCTCATCGGATGAAATCAGCGGTGACGATATCCCTGGTGCCGGAGGCGAAAGGAGGCCCATTTGTATTTTGGAATGGGCTGGCGGCAGGATGCGAGCAAGCGAGCCGATTGGGTTTCGATGCGGTGGAAATATTCCCTGCGTCCCCGGAATCGCTCAATATTAAGGAACTGCGAAGCCTGCTCGACCAGCATCGTCTGCAACTCGCGGGTGTCGGCACCGGCGCGGGGTGGGTCAAGCATAAGCTGCGCCTGACTGATCCCGACCCGGCCATCCGTCAGCGGGCGCGCGAATTTGCGGGTGGCCTTGTCGCGGCGGCCGGAGAACTCGGCGCTCCGACCATCGTTGGTTCCATGCAAGGACGTTGTGAAACCGAACTTAACCGTCCGCAGGCATTGGATTGGCTTGCCCAGGCGCTGGAGGAGTTGAGCGCGCAGGCCGCGCCATTCCACCAGGTCCTGCTCTACGAACCGCTAAACCGGTACGAGACGGATGTCTTCACACGGCAAGGCGCCGCCGCGGCTTTTCTTCGCAGTTTGCAATCCAAGAATGTCCGATTACTGTGCGATCTGTTCCACATGAGCCTGGAAGAACGATCGATCTCCGATACTTTGCTCGAAGTTGACTCCCTGATTGGCCACATTCACTGGGCGGATAGCAACCGGCAAGCGATGGGCTTCGGCCATACGGAGTTGGCGCCGATAGTTGCCGCATTAAGGAAATCTGGTTACTCCGGCTATCTCTCGGCAGAAGTTCTCCCTTTGCCTGACAGCCTCACCGCCGCTCAACAAAGTATTGACAGCATTCGCCGATGGACTACGCTTTCCTGATCACCATGCTCAAACACCAACTCATCCACCCAAAAATCAACGAGGTGCTGGCCCGCGCGGGGCATCATGCGCGTATTCTTATTGCCGACGGGAATTATCCGGTTTCGACAAAGAAGGGACCTTTCGGGGAGCTGGTTTGCCTCAATTTGTCGCCCGGTATCGTGACCGTGGCCCAGGTGCTCCAAGCCGTTCTCAGCGCCGTGCCGATTGACTTGGTGAATACGATGGGGATACCACCGGACGATCCTTATGCCCAGCAAGGCGAACCGCCGGTGTGGAAGGAATTTCGCGGCATCCTGGCGCAAGCGGGATTGAAAACGGCCCTGGAACCAATCCAAAAATTCGCATTTTATGACGCGGTTGCTTCAACCGACCATGTGCTGACCATTCAGACAGGGGATCAGTCTTTATGGGCGAATGTACTCTTGACCATGGGTTGCCGAGTGGCTGATGCAGAACACTCATAAATCAGCCAACGAACGAATCACCCCTCATGCGCTTGGACAGCCATCAGCACTTCTGGAATTACAACCCGGGCGAATACCCATGGATCAAGCCGGAATGGCCCATCCGCCGCAGCTTTTTGCCCGACGATCTGGCGGCCGAGTTGAACTCCCGCCAAATCGCCGGATGCGTGGCGGTCCAGGCCCGACAGTGCGTCAGAGAATCCGAATGGTTGTTGGAATTGGCCGATCGCTCTCCATTCATCAAGGGTGTGGTCGGGTGGGTGGATTTGCGCGCAACTGATGTTGCGCGGTATTTGAGGAGACTGGCGAAACATGCCAAATTCGTCGGCGTCCGGCATGTGCTGCAAGACGAGGCCGACGACGAATTTATGTTGAGCCGCGAGTTTCAACGGGGCATTGCGCACCTGCGGGAATTCGATTTGACGTATGATCTGCTGATTTTACCGCAACAATTGCCTGCCGCGATCCGTTTGGTGTCCGCGTTTCCGGAACAACCCTTTGTGCTGGATCACATCGCGAAGCCGCCCATCAAAGAAGGAGCCTTGCAACCCTGGCGCGGGCATATCCAGGAGCTCGCGGCCTTCCCGAATGTCTATTGCAAAGTCTCCGGTTTGGTCACCGAAGCGGATTGGGGGCGCTGGCAGCCCTCGCAGTTCTGGCCTTATCTCGATGTGGTGTTCGAAGCGTTCGGGACTGATCGCGTCATGTTTGGTTCAGATTGGCCGGTGGCCCTGCTAGCAGGCACCTACCAGCAGGTGTATGAATTGGCAATGGAGTATGTCGCGCCTTTGGGACTGGCCATTGAGTCGGCTTTTTTTGGCGGAAACGCCGTCAAATTTTATCAGCTCAACTAAAGAAACTTATGCAATCACGTCCCTTGGGAAAAACCGGTCTGCGAGTGCCCATTTTGGGTTTCGGTGCCTCGTCCATCGGCCAGGAGTTCCGGCAGGTCAACCTGGATGAGGCGTTGAACAGCGTGCGCGTCGCGTTGGAGTGCGGCTTGAATTTTATTGACACGTCGCCCTTCTACGGGCGCGGCATGAGCGAAGTTTTGCTGGGACTGGCCTTGCGCGGTGTGCCGCGCGATACTTACACGCTTTGCACCAAACTCGGTCGCTACGACCTGCAACATTTTGATTTCAGCGCCCGCCGCGTCGCTGAAAGTGTGGATGTCAGCCTCCACCGGCTGGGCACCGACCATCTGGATATTGTTCTGTGCCATGACATTGAATTTGTTCCCATGCAGCAAATCGTGGAGGAAACGATTCCGGCGCTGCGAAGAATTCAGCAGCAGGGCAAGGTGCGTTTCATAGGTTTCAGCGGCTATCCGCAGAAAATATTCCGCTTCATTTGTGATCAAACCGATGTTGATTGCGTGTTGAGTTACAATCAATACACCTTGCAGAATACGCGGTTCGCCGACGAAACCGTTCCTTACCTCAAGGCCAAGGGCATTGGCGTCATGAACGCAGGCCCGTTTAGCGCGCGGTTGCTCACCAACGCCCCCTTGCCTCAATGGCTGAAGGAGCCGGAACCGGTCAAAGCCGCCGCGCGCAAGGCGGCGAAAATCTGCGCCAAACGAAACACCGACATCGCCAAACTCGCCCTGCAATTCTCGGCCGCCCAGCCCGACATCGCTACCACCATCACCGGCAGCGCGAATTCGGAGAACATCCGAAAATGGGCAACATGGCTGGCGGAGCCGATGGATCAGCCATTGCTGGCTGAGGTCCTGGAAATTTTCCGGCCAGTCAAGAATATCGGCCATCAGGAAGGTCTGCCGGAAAATAATTGAAGAACCAAACTTTATGAAAGCTATCCAATTGGAAAAGCCGCGCAGTTTCCGCATGATCGACGTGGCCGAGCCTCCCGCGCCTGGTCCGGACGAAGCCTTGGTGCGCGTACATCGCGTCGGCATTTGCGGCACCGACATTGGCGGTTTTCTGGGCAAGATGCCCTACTTCAGCTACCCGCGAATTCCCGGACACGAACTTGGCGTTGAGGTCGTTTCCGTCGGCGAAGGCGTCAGGAATCTGCGACCCGGCCAGCGCGGCTCCGTCGAACCATACTTGAATTGCCAGAGTTGCTATACTTGCCGCCGTCGCCACACCAATTGCTGCGAAAGCAACCAAACCCTGGGCGTTCACTGCGATGGCGGCTTGCGCGCCCATTTTCTCATACCCGCCCGCAAGCTGCATCCGTCCGCCACATTGACGTTTGAGCAATTGGCGCTCGTGGAAACGCTGGCCATCGGTTGCCACGCTGTGAATCGCGCCCAACCGCAGCCGGGCGAGCACGTGCTGGTCATCGGCGCCGGGCCTATCGGCCTTTCGGCCATCGAATTTTCGCGGCTCAGCGGCGCAAAAACCATCGTCATGGATATGATTGAGTCACGGCTCGATTTTGTTCGCCGCCACATGCATCTCCCCGACACCATCGCCACGCGCAACGATGGAGACGAATTGAGGCGGCTCATGGAGTTGACGCAGGGACAACTGGCTGACGTCGTGATTGACGCCACCGGCAACAACCGCAGCATGAGCCATGCGCTTGACTACTGTGCGTTCGCGGGCCGCCTGGTTTACGTCGGGATCACACAACAGGATCTGTCGTTCCCGCACGCGCCCGTGATGCATCGCCGGGAATTAACCGTGCTGGCCAGCCGCAATGCGCTGCCGGGCGATTTCACGAGGATAATCAAATTCATCGAAGACGGCCAACTCGATACTCGGCCATGGATCACGCATCATGCGGACTTCGACTGTATGATCAAGGCTTTTCCGGACTGGACCAAGCCGGAAATAGGCGTCATCAAAGCGATGGTCAAAGTCTGAAGCAATTTGGATGGGGGAACAACCTCAAAGGATCCTGAGAATGCTAAAGCTACGTTTGGGCCTTGGGCGGCGGCGCAACAGGTTGGGAATTCAGGCGAGAGTCGGTTTTGAACCGTCGCCCAATTAATGTAAGTCATTGATTGTAAAGTAGTTATTGGAGGCGAGGGTCGTTATGTTAACTTCTCAGTTATGTGCTGCATTTGAGGAGAGCCTTTGCAAACACGGGCTATTCGCGGGGTGGAATTTCACATAACTACAGGCTGTCCAGGAACCGCAGCAACTTGTCGTCGGGGAGAAATGGATGAACCTTGGTTTTTGGCGGTTTGACGGCTTTCAACGCGCGTTCTTTCATGGCGAGGTTTGCCTCCACGTACTGATGGGTCGTATTCAAGTTTTCATGGCCCAGCCAAAGAGCAATTACTTCGGGAGTCACTCCGGTCTCCAGCATCCGCATGGCCGTGGCATGTCTAAACAAATGTGGAGAGATGGGGCGCCGGTTGAGGCTGGGCAACTTGGCTGACGCGCGTTGGGCCAGCTTTTTAATTTGTTGAAAGGCGCCGAAACGAGTCAAGGGTTCCCCGTAGCGATTGGGCAGCAGAGGCATGGGCGGGGAAAGGCGATTTTCTCGAATCCAACGGCGCAACTGACGCTGGGTTTGGCGCCACAGGGGAAGCGTCCGGCACTTCCGACCTTTTCCCTGAAGTTCGACCTGCTTGGCTTGACTGCCAGCCACATCCTGCACCCGTAACGCAAGCAACTCGGAAATGCGGGCGCCGGTATTATAGAGCAGCAGGATCAGCAGATGGTCCCGACGGCCGGTCCAAGTCTCATCGGTTGCCGCCAGCAGGGCTTCGATCTCTGGCCCGGTGAGGAAACCGACCAGGCGTTTGACTTGTCGCTTGAAAGGGATCACCAATATACGTCGTGCGCAAGCCGGCAGTTCCGGCCCCAACCAATCGACAAGATAGCGCATGAACGAGCGCAGTGCCGCCAGGCGGGCGTTTCGGGTACGAACGGTGTTGCCTCGGGTTTGTTCCAGGTGATGGAGGAATCCGAGGACGGTTTCTGGGGTCAGTATCTCCAGGGACGGCATGTCCGGGTGGCGCGGGCGCTTCTGGCGCAAGTAGCGGAGCAGAAGCTTAAAGGTATCCCGGTAAGCGGCCACGGTCGCCGGACTGACATTGCGCTGTCGCACCAAATACTCCTGGAAATAGCGCTGGATCCATCCGCTTAAATCAGTGCTTTTCATAATCGTCGGGTTCAAAACGTTCTCCGGCGCCGGCCATGATCTCTGGCAACGCGTGGAGATACCAATAGGTGTCGCGCACGTGACGGTGACCCAAATAGCGCGAGAGGATGAGGGCTCGGCCCTCGGCGCCTTGGCGGCTGGCTTGCCAGCGCTGCAGCACCCGACAGGCGTGTGTGTGCCGAAGATCGTGAATACGTGGCGGACGCCCCTGGCAGACAATAGTCCGGCGCAAGCGCGAGAAAACCGCGTTCACGGTGGTGTACAGCAGGGCCGTGCCCGCTTCGGAAGTGAAGAAACATTCGGCCAGAGGAAAATATTTTTGACGTTGCTGGTGATAGAGTCGCAATGGCGGGAGTGCCGTTGGGTGGAGAGGAACCCAACGGGTCTGGCCAAACTTGCCCTCGCGCACGAGCAGCAGCCCTTGTTGGAGATCAACCTCCGCCACTTTTAGGTGCAAAGCTTCGGAGACACGCAGACCTGTGCTGGCCAACAAGCCAATCAACGTCTGGTAAGTGCGAGGCCGCAGCTTACCCGACAATCGGCGGGCCGCCGCCAGGAGTTGAGCGATCTGCTTGGCGCTGTAGAGAAACGGCTGGTACGGTTGCTTGGAAGGACCGAAGAGATGCCGAGGCGGAAGCTCTGTGGCGGGATCTGCCACGGCCAGAAATTTGGCCAACCTCCGCACGGCCTCCAGTCGTCTGGCCCAACGGTGGCGGTTGGCTCCCTTGGGGAGGCAAGCCCAGGTAATGGCCAGTTTGCTGGTCAGCGGGCCACGCCCTCCACACCGGTCGGCGTATCGGGCAAAGTTGAGCAGGAGGAATCCTTCACTTCGGAGCCGGAAACCCAAAGCACGCCGTTGAGCCAGGTAACTCCGCACACGCCGTATCATGCTCAGGCTCTTCATAGCTTGGTGCGCGGCCAAGGCAGGGCCGCTTGGCGCAGTTCCTCGAAATGCACCTGGGCGTAAGGCGCGGTGGTCTCCAAAGATTGGTGGCCCAGGATATCGGCGATGAGTTTGAGGCCGGCTCCGCGCCTGTGGGCCAAGGTAGCCCAACTGCGGCGCAAGATGTGCGGCCCCGTGGCTTCCATGCCACATCGAGCAAAGGCCCGTCCGATGGCGTGCCGCACCCCATCCGTTGACAAGGGTCGGCCTGGCGGAGCCCAAAGTGTCACAAAAAACGTGCGATGTGCCACCGCCGGACGGCCCCGCTGTAGATACGCCACCAGAGCCCGTGCGACTCGGGATGGCAAAGGCAATAGTCGCTCTCGTCGTTGTTTCGTCTGGCGCAGTCGCAAGGTTGAGGCGCGCCAGTCCACATCGTCCAGCGTCAAGTCCGCCACCTCGTTGGCCCGCAACGCCAACTCGGCGAAACACAAGGCCATGGCGTAGTCGCGCCGGCCGAGGCAAGTAGTTCGGTCAAAGGAGCGCAGAAACCGGCACTGCGCATTCTGGTCCAGGACCTGCAGAGGTGGCTGAGGGGGCGGGCATGCCGGCGAGGGGATGGCACCGGCTAACCCTTGGCGAATACGCCCCGAAAACTCCAGAAAACGAAGGAAACTCCGGAGCCCGACCACCAAGGCATGCAGACTGGTCCTTTTGAGGGTAAGAGCCCGCGCGTTGACAAACCGCAGTAGGTCACCGGGCTTGATCCCTCGCAGTTGCAGTCGCCGCAAACCAAATTGCGCATCCAAGAACTCACCAGCGTATCGTCTGCGTGCCCGCCGCGTCAGCTCCGACAAGCCCTGAACCCGATCCAGGTGTAGATCAAACCCAAGGAGCAACCGATCGGCTGCCCTCAACACAGGCAGCTTTTTCGGCGGGTCAAGCATTAATCCGCTGCGACGCAAAAAATCCAAAAACCGGAGGAGCGCAGCACGACACGCCTGGAAGCTCCTCACCACTGGTTGACGGCATCGGCAGCGGGGTAAATGATCAAGAAACCCTTTGATATGGTCCGGGCAAATCTGCTGCGGAGCAACCTGCCGTTGCTGGAGCCACAGTCCGAAATGCTCCACCACTCGGCCATACAGGGAGACAGTGCTCAGAACGTACCCGCGACCCGCAAGATCACGAGCGAAGGCCTCAGGATTTATGTGAAGTTGGCGATCTGCCTTGCGGCCATGAACGCAATCATACTGACGTCGCTTTTGAATCATAACGAGTCCGGAAAACCACGCGGCTTTTCAAGACCTCGCCACCCTTCCTCCTACCAAATTCGCATCCAATTTAAAACTCAAAAAAGGAAAAACTCGATCACCTCGGTGCACATAACTGAGAAGTTAACATAACGACCCTCGCCTCCAATTTTAAAGCCTTGATTACCAAGGGCTTTGTTGGAGTATTAGGGCAGACCTTCAACGAAATCTTCAACGATTTTAGCTCTCGCTCACTATCCGGCGCAGACACGCGGCGTACACGCCCACTGCACGGATGCGAGACAGAATCAGGCCGCATATCCTTACAAAATGAAAACGCAGGATATGACGCAGCGCTATCGCAAATTCAGACGCTCCTGGGGCATGTGGTATGCCTTCGACACGGTCACGGGCAATTCCGTAACCCTCAAAACCCGGGTCAAAACTGATGCGGTACAAAAGGTCAACGCCATGAACGAGACGGAACGGCAGCCGTCCATCAGTCTCGGCCTGGCCAGAGTTTATCTCAACGCCACCGACCCCAAGCTGGCCACGCGGACGTGGCAGGAGGTGATGGAAAACATTGTCGCCAGGAAAACCGAAGAGACGCGACGACGGTGGGACGTGGCCATCAAGGACAAGAACTTTGACTGCCTCCGCCACTTGCGTGTGGCCGAAAGCCGGCCGGAACATTTCGACCGCGCGCTGGCCGACGGCAAGGTGTCCAGCAATGTTTATTTGCGGCGCATTCACAATCACGCGTTGGGCATGGAGTGGCTGCTTAAATCGGTCATCCCTCGCCTGCAATGGCCGAAGCCGGTTTTTAAATCCAAGCGGGCCATTACGGCAGAGGAACACGCGGCGATTTTGGCACGGGAACTCAACGCGGAACGGCGGGATTTTTATGAGTTGCTGTGGCACACCGGCGCGTCGCAATCGGACGGGGCCTTTCTGTTGGCCGAAGATGTGGATTGGAACAGCCGCACCATTACTT
>Ga0302325_10028747_pt1 | contig 11496 bp, 9 predicted proteins | sample Palsa_T0_2_FD_201948 | JGI IMG/M metagenome (GOLD analysis project Ga0302325, IMG submission 201948) | Peat permafrost microbial communities from Stordalen Mire near Abisko, Sweden - Palsa_T0_2 | ecosystem: Environmental > Terrestrial > Soil > Palsa > Peat permafrost | place: Sweden: Abisko... | reverse complement strand
CAACCAACAATCACATTATTACAACCAACGGCTTCACCAATTGGTCCGCGGTGCTTATCTTGAACCCGGGCGCTAACGTCATCCAATTTTACGCCCAGAACGGGGTCCCCATCACCTCCTTGCCGGAAAAACTCACCCTCGTCGATGAGTCGCTCGGGTTTGCCCCGCAATCGGTTTCGGGCCTGGTTCTGACGGCCAACGCGGGGACTACGAACTCGCTCGAAGGATTCCTGGGGACAAGCACTTACGCTTTCGTCAGCGACGGCAGTTTTGCAGTGGGCAATTTTACTTACGACTTGACGGGGCCAAGCACGGCCGTGTTTACCCAACAGGGCATAGCTCCGTTCGGGAGCGGGGACGGTAGCACGACGTTCCTCACCTTTAGTAATACCACCAGCGGAAGCTACTCCAATGACTCCGGAGGCGGCGGGAACTTCTCTCTCGCGGGCGCGTCAGGCGCTGCACCGGCGTCTGTGGATGAAACGACGATTTTATTGCACGGATCCACTCTTTCCAGCAACTATTTCGCCGACGGCACTGGAACCTGGACTTCGGAGCCTTCGGGCAATGCCTTAGGCGCAGGTCCTTTCACCTATGTCGTTTACAGCCCGCAAGTGGCGCTTTTGACCGGCGTGCTCACCAATAGCGTTGATCAGACCAATTTTCTCTTGTTGGACTTTGGCAGCGACACTTTTTATCTAGTTTACACCGGCCCAGCGACGCATCTTTTAACGGATTCAGGCAGCTTCACTGCGTTGTTACCGGCCAAGGCTCCGGCTGGATTGGCCCGCGAATCGCTGGCCGGACTAAAGGCCGCCGTAACATCGACTCACACCCAGACCAATAACGGCAAAAAAACGGTCACCATTACGACCCCCATGGTCAGCTTTGGCGAGGCGACTTTCGCCCAAATTGATTCGAACACCAACGATGACGTGGGTGTGGGCAATTATACCTTTTCCCGGACCGGCCCAACCACGGGCGTGTTGTCCTTTTATCCCATCGCCCCGCCAACGCAAACCAACAGCAACGGCAACGAAAACATTTTGCTGACCTTCACCGCCGGCGGAGCAACATTCGGCAGCGGAAGCAGCGACACCGGCCACCTCACTCTTTCGGCGGCATCGCCAACGGTGCCTGTTTCGCTGGCCGGGAGCATCTTGTTGTTCAGTCCCAGTGGGAAGGCGCATAGCGTCATCATCGAGCTGGGCTACAACACCTACACTTCCATCGACAAAGGCGTAACCAATAGCGGCACTTATACGCTGGGGCAGTTTGGCCCTCAAGCAGCGTTCATGCAATTTAACGACCTGACTGCTGTTGAGACCAATTATGTGACGATGTGGTTCACAGCGCCCACCTCCGGCACTTACGCGAACACCATAATCAGTGCTGACGGAACAGTCACAAAAGGCAGTGGCAGATTCGCTCCGTAGATTGCATTAGGAATTGCGGTCGTTGGCAAAGCGTTTGCTTTTTTCTTGGCTTGACGCTCGTGCGCCTTTACCTTGCCGACGAAAGATACATGAGTACGCCCGCCCGATTTGTTCACAACAGTCCCGTCACTGCGGCCTTCTGCCTGGCGACGGCCTTGTTTGTTGGCTGTAGCCACGTTCCGTCAAACGGCCTCTCTGGTTCAGCCGTCGAGGCGCCTAAGAGAATCCTTTTCTTCTCCAAATCCTCCGGCTTTCAGCACGACATGATTGAGCAGGCCAACGGCCAGCCGAGCCCGGCCCAGGAAATCCTGGAGAGGTTAGGCACGTCGAATAACATTGAGTTTACTTTCACCAAGGACGGCTCGTTGTTCACGCCCGAGAACATTGCCAAATACGACGCCTTTTGTTTCTACACCACGGGTGATTTGACCACCATCGGCGACGACCACGCTCCAGCGATGACCAAGGAGCAGAAAGCGGCCTTTCTGGTGGCGATTCATAATGGCAAGGGCTTTGTGGGCATTCATTGCGCGACGGACACATTCCATTCCGGGTCACGAGGCGTTGACCCTTACATAAAAATGATCGGAGCGGAATTTGTGACTCACGATGGCCACGTGCCCGGACATTTAATTGTCGAAGACAGGAATTTTCCAGGCATGAGCAAAGTGCCGGATGATTTTGGCCCACCGGAGGAATGGTATTCGTTGAAGAATTTCTCGCCGAATATTCATGTCCTTCTGGCGCACGACACTGCCAAGATGGGAAGGCAATCTCCCTACGACCGGCCTAACTATCCGGAAACCTGGGCGCAGGCCTACGGGCAGGGGCGCGTTTTCTACACCAGCATGGGGCATCGGCTCGACGTTTGGCAAAACGCGGTATTTCAGGATATATTGGTCGGCGGTTTGAAATGGGCTGACGGCGATGTTGGGGCTGATGTTACGCCCAATATTGATAAAGTGACGCCGCAAGCAAACACACCCTAACACAGGGCGAATTTCAGTGAAGAAGAACGTTGTATGGCCTTTGCTGCTGGTGCTGGTTTTCGCGTTGAGCCGATGGCCCGGCTTGATGCCGAATAACTTCAGCGCCGCGTATGCGCTTTTCTTTTGCGCAGGGTTATATCTGCCGGGCGCATTAGGTTGGGCGGTCCCGCTCATCGTCATAGCCGCGACGGACTTGATCATTACGGTGGTGTTTTATCCACAGTATTTTTCCTGGACTCGCTTTTTGATCGATCAAGCTCCCAACTACGCCGCCTACGCCGGTTTGATTGCTTTGGGCCGGTCTCTAGGCGGCAAAAGACCATGGTGGCTGCTTCTGGCGGGCGGCATGGTTGGGGCCATGCTCTTTTACCTTGTCACCAACACTTTCGCCTGGCTTATCCTTGATTACCCCAAAACCCTGGCTGGCTGGTTTAAAGCCCTGACGTTCGGACAATCCGGCTATCCCCAAACCTGGGAATTCTTTCGCAACACCCTTACCAGCGGCGGCCTCTTCACCGGGCTTTTCGTGGGCGCGATGAAGATGGTTGAAGCCGAAGAAAAAGAGAAATCCGAAGAGACAGCCGAGGAACCCGAACCCGTGGAAGAGGAGCGGGAACCCGCCGATGCCGATATTTGACACCTGGCCCTAAATGAATATGGAAAACTCCAGCAACCGTCGCACCTTCCTCAAAACCGTCGCCGCCACCGGCGCGGGATTGGCCCTGGCTCAAAGCATTCCAGCCTCGCAAGAAACCCCAAAACCCGCCGGCGGGACGCGACTTGGCTTCGACAATTTTTCCGTGCGCGCGATGAAATGGAACGCGGGCCAACTCATTGATTATGCCGCTTCGCTGAAATTGGATTCTTTATTTTTGACAGATTTGGATGTTTACGAAAGCTTCGAGGAAAGTTATCTGCGCGACCTTAAGAAGAAGGCCGACGACCATGGGTTGGTGATTTACGCAGGCTCCTGGAGCATCTGCCCAACTTCGAAACATTTTAAGAACAAATGGGGCACGGCCGAGGAACACCTGGCGCTGGGTATTCGTGTGGCTAAGACCCTGCACTCTCCGGCTTTCCGCTGCATCCTGGGCATGGGGGATGATCGCGCCAGCAATGGGGGCATTGAAGCGCGCATGGCCGACACCATCAAAGTTTGCCGCAGCGCGCGCAGCCAGGCGCTCGACGCGGGGGTGAAAATTGCCATCGAGAACCACGCCGGCGATATGCAGGCCTGGGAAATTGCAAACTTGTGCGAAGAAGCGGGCAAGGAATATGTCGGCGTTACTTTTGATACGGGCAACTCAACCTGGACCATGGAAGACCCGCTGGAAGCCCTGGAAATTTTGGCGCCGTATGTCGCCGCTTCGGCGTTGCGCGATTCCATGATCTGGCCAACGTCCAACGGCGCCGCCATTCAATGGACGGCGATAGGCGAAGGCGTCGTCGATTACAAAAAGTTCGTGCCGCGCTTCCTGGAGTTGTGTCCGAAGATTCCCGTCAACGTGGAAATCATTTCCGGCTTCACGAAGGACATGCCCTACTTTAACAAGGATTATTGGAAGGTCTGGCCCAAAGCGCGCGCGAAGGACTTTGTGAAATTCGACGCCCTGACGCGTCTGGGCAAAAAGATTCCAGAACATCATTCTCCCGATGACGCGGCGGAAAAGGAATATCAAAAGAGCGAACTGGAACGGAGTTTGACTTATTGCAAGGAAACGCTGGGGTTGGGGTTGAAAAGATGATGGCTGCTTACGGCAGGTTTGGGCGATGTCAAGAGGACTTGGGTGCTTGCGCCAGGGGTCCGGACTGCGTTTAATTTCCCCATGCGCATTTTATCCGGCATTCAACCCTCAGGCGCGCTGCACCTGGGTAATTACTTTGGCATGATGAAACCGGCCATTGAATTGCAGGAGCAAGGCGAGGCTCTTTATTTCATCGCCAATTACCATTCCATGACCTCGCTCTTGGATGCCGGCGAGCGCCGCCGTTTTACCTTGGACGTGGCCCTCGATTTCCTCGCCTGCGGACTGGACCCGAAAAAAGCCCTCCTTTTCCGCCAATCCGATGTGCCGGAAGTCACCGAGTTGGCGTGGATACTGACCACGTTGACGCCGATGGGCCTACTGGAACGCTGCCATAGTTATAAAGATAAGATCGCGCATGGCATTTCCCCTAACCACGGAATCTTCGCTTACCCGGTGCTTATGGCGGCGGACATCTTGATTTACGATTCCAACGTCGTCCCCGTAGGGCGCGACCAAAAGCAGCATGTCGAAGTGACCCGCGACATTGCCATAAAATTTAACGAAACCTACGGGCAGACATTCATTATCCCGGAGCCGCGCATTCGCGACGAAACGGCTTCGGTGCCCGGCTCCGATGGCCAAAAGATGAGCAAAAGCTACGGCAACACCATCGAGATTTTCGGCGATGAGAAGGCGCTGCGGAAGAAAGTGATGGGTCTGGTCATGGACAGCCGCACGCCGCAAGACCCCAAGCCTGACGCCGAGAAAAACATCGCCATTCAATTGTTGCGGCTGGTTGCGCCGCCCGAAGTGGCCAAAGACTATGAGGAGCGCTTGCGCGCGGGCGGATTAGGTTACGGCGATTTGAAAAAAGCGCTCTTCGAACATTATTGGAATTACTTCGCCGACGCGCGCACCAAGCGGGCGCACCTGGCGGCCAACATGGATTTCGTGGAAACCGTTCTCAACGAGAGCGCCGCCAAAGCCCGCGCCCTGGCCCGCAAAGTTCTGGCCCGCGCCCGCTGGGCTTGTGGTTTGGATTGAATGACGCTTAGAGTGAATTACCAATGGAAGGGATTAGACTCGGCATCAGGTTCAAATCTTTTCAATTCTCGATCATTTGTCCAAATGTGGATTCTCGCTTTGATTTCTTTAAGCTTTTGCTTGAGCCGAATTGCCTCATTCAATGTAAAAGTATCGACTAATCCAATTCCGCGTTTGGAAGCCAGAGGAACAAATCGTTCCAAGAGAGATGGAAGTATCTCTTCTGGTGGCTTGGTCGGCGTAATTGTCCAAGGTTCTCTTTTGAGCAACGAAGTCCGCACCGTATCTAAAAGATTATTGGCAAGCTTCGACCTCAATTCATCATGGCTCACATCAGCAATGTGATCGCCTAACTCAAAAAGGCACGGCAAAGGGACAAAAAAACGTCCCCCAATTTTATTGGCTGCCTTGAAAAGTTCGCGCACTTTTTCGGAAGCTGTTCTGTTGCTGATTCGTCCGCAGCCAAATAATTCCACGAGATAGCTCGTGTCAATTACATACACAAGAACGCTCATGTCAAACTGTTAACCCATTCATCTATTCCCTTCTGCCGTTCTTTTTCGTAGTCTGGGCGCAAATGCTGTTCATAAATACGACGCGTTACCAGATCACCGAGACGACCACTCTCAACGAGCTCTACGCAACCAGGTAACTCATGGAGTCGAACCAGACGTGCGGTGTTATTTTCCTGATCTGATACAACTAACAAAACTGCATTCAATTGCTCATTGGTGAGAGCATTCATCGTAGCTGGATTATGGGTGGTCGCAATTACATGGAGTCCATTTCGCGACGCACAATCAAACAAAGCTAACGCCATCACTGGCACTCGGCTTGGATGGACACCGTTGTCAAATTCTTCCAGTATCAACCGGCTACCTCCCTTGGAAGTCTCAAGCGCAGTCAGGATAGCCAAGGCTCGCAATGTTCCATCAGATAGTAGCCTGGCATCGATTATCTCTTCCCGGTTCGCTAATTTAAAACCGAACATTACATCGCCGACCTTTGGCATTCGTATAAAATCAAAACTAGCAAAAGGCTCATCGGGCAGTTGGGCTATTCGGCCAAGAATGCGTTTCAAAACCTCTCTTTGATTGGCAATCACTCGTTTCGGTGGTCCTTCTGCTTGTGGTTTTATCACAGGCCTATCAAGTTGTAGATCAAGAAGAACCGGTGAAATATTGTATCCGTTGCGAGCTAACTGGGTTTCAGTTCTGCGCTCGTATCCTCGCATTAGTCGCGGAATTGGATCAAATACACTTGGCGAAGCTAAGGTTGTCATGACGGCTTCAATTACCGTCAAACACTCCGACAATTCATTATTCCCATGTGCAAATCTGGAATACTGGGAAAGCGCTGACCGGTCTGCTGCAATCGACTCGACTGGCTTATTACGGCCTCTGGCATTGTTGTCGTACCGAACTTGGTTGTCAGCGGATGCCGTCTCACCTTCCTGTGGCAAAATCTCAAACATTGGAATATGACGGCCTTCGACTTGGAGCATTTCGCCAATGATTCGGGGATCCGGGCGCACTCTAACAGTGATTTCGTAAACGACCTCCGTAGGCACTACTCTCGTTTGAAGTACGACATTTCCTTTATAGCCAAGTGTAAACTGATCATGACCAATTTTTGCTCCAGCCTCCAGGCCGCCGCGAATCTCAATTTGGCCCTCGCGACCGATATCGGTTACCTCGTGTAGTCGATGGCCGCTGGCTAAAAACGAAAGCAATTCGACGGCTTCAATCAGGTTGCTCTTTCCAGACCCATTTGGACCAAGGATAAGTGTGGTCGGCCGATCAAAATCCAGTTCCGCCTGAGAAAAGTTCTTGAAATTGCGGAGATAAAACATACATAACCCTACGATTCGGAATCCAGGTTGGCAAGCTCCTGTTGGTGCCTTACGCCCCAAACTTGTCAAACATACGGGCATTGGCTTGCATAAGCCGAATCAAAAACTTCGACTCGAAAACTCCGAGTGAGCCGATGTTGGCGCCGGTTTCGGTGAACCTCTCCAGTTTGTCCCAACCGCAGTAGTCCGAAACCAGCAGCACTGGCTGCGGATGCCACGAATGACCTTTGAGGGCGCAAGGCGTGGAGTGATCGCCGGTAATGGCCAGCACCTCGGGACGTTTCTCCAGCAAAATGGGCAGAGCAGCGTCGAAATCCTCAATCGCTTTTTTCTTCGCCTCAAAATTGCCGTCTTCGCCGTACATGTCGGTGTATTTGTAGTGAATAAAGAAGTAGTCGAAGTTGTCGTATTCGGCCACGTAGCGCTTGAATTGCTCGGCGATGGTTTGCGGCCCTTCGATTTTCTTCATCCCGACCAATTGTGCCAGTCCCTTGTACATGGGATAAACCGCCAGGCACGCCGCGCGCAATCCATATCGCTGCTCCACCGTTGGGATGTGTGGTTGGTGCGCGATGCCGCGCATAAGAAATCCATTGGCTGGTTTCTTGTGGGCGATCACGGGCAGCGCCAGCTTATAAAATTCCGCCAGCAACTTCGCCGTCTTTTTCTGTTTCTCGGATTTCGGATCAATTGGCGCGGCCGTAGGAATGGGCAAACCTTCTCGATTCGGATCGGCATCGGTCAACGGCCCTTCCAAACCTTTGCCGCGAAAAATCACCACAAACCGGTGTCCTTTGCCCGGGCGGATCATGACTTCGGCGTCTCCAACTTTTTTGATTTTTTTGGAGAGCAACGCGCATAAGTCTTCCGTCACCTCGGTAGCGATGCGCCCCGCGCGACGGTCCGTGACGATACCTTTGGCATCGAGCGTGCAAAAATTGGCGCGTGCGGCGACGTCTCCGCCCTTGAGCTCCACGCCCAGACCGAGTGCCTCAATCACACCGCGTCCGACCTGATATTCCAGCGGATCATAGCCGAACAATCCCAAATGGCCCGGCCCGCTGCCGGGTGTTACGCCGGGAGCCACGGGAATCATCCGGCCTTGTGCGCCAATCCTGGCCAGGGCGTCCAGATTGGGCGTGGTCGCGGCCTCCAACGGCGTCAGAAAACCCTGTTCGCGTGTGGCCAAGTCGCCCAAGCCGTCCATGACCAGCAACACCAGCTTGGCATTTGTTTTGACGGTAAGTTTTGCGTAAAAGTCATCAAGCTTCATAATAGTAAGGGCCTCCGCCCATTGAAGATCATGCGAACAAACCATCCTCTCGTCAAGTGGCGCTCTGCTTTTTGGGGAGAATGGTGCAATTAAATTAATCCCCACCCGAGGATTTTAATGCGCCGCTTTGTCGAGGGCGGCCAGAACAATGGAAGGAGTCAAAAGAACGGGCAGGACTTCCGGAGGCTGGGCAGGATCTTTGGGATAGACCAGGACCAGGGGCACACCCGAACGGTCATGGCGGCGCAATTCCTCGCCGATGGCCGGGTCTTCGCGGGTGTAATCGCCGACCAGGGTGACAGCGCCGATCTGCTTGAGCTTGGCCCGCGTGGAATCAATTTCGAGGCTGCTGGCTTTGTTCACTTGACAGGTAAGACAGCTTTTGGCGGTGAAATCGGCTACGACCGGATGCCCCGCTTTACGGGCTTCTTCCACGGCTTGCGCACTCCACGGTTGCCAAATGATTTTAGAAGAGTGGCCTTGCAGAATCAGGCTATAATCCAAGACCAGCAGGACCGCGCAGACCGCTGCGGCCACGCCCTTGTGCCGCACGGCGCGTTGCACAAATTCCCCCCAAACCCACGCCGCCAGCGCCAGCACGACCAGAAACAGCCCCGTCCACAACAGCGCGCTTTCATCGCCGGCCGAAAGCCACATCAGCCAGAAGGCTGTAGCCAGCATGGGAAAGCCCATGGCGATTTTGAACTTTTCCATCCAGGCCCCGGGCTTGGGCAAAAAGGACAGCCAGCGCGGTTGCGCGCACAGCAGGACAAAGGGAAAAGCGAATCCGAAGCCGGCTGTCAAAAAGAAAAGGAGAATGACCGCCGCAGATTGGGCGAAGGCAAAGGCAAGCGCAGCCCCCAGGAACGGAGCCGTGCAGGGCGTCGCCAGAATCGTGGCCAAGACGCCATTGAAAAAGGCCCCTGAATATCCTTTGCGCGAAGCCAGTTCGCTGGCGGCGCTGGTGGCGCTCGAACTTAAGGTAATCTCAAAGAGCCCGAAAAGATTCAAAGCAATCAACGTCACCAGGACCGTCAGCGCCAATTGCACCTGCGGATGGCGGAAGAGATCGCCCCAATTGGCCAGACCGCCGGCAGTTTGCACGCCGATCGCCAGCCCGGCCAGAATCAAAAAGGAAACCAGAACGCCTACGCCATAGACCAATCCTAAATTGCGCACCCGTCCAGGCGCTTCACCCGATTCTTTGACAAAACTAAATATCTTGAGTGCGATCACCGGCAGGACGCACGGCATCACGTTTAATATCAATCCACCCAAAAAAGCGAAAAGGAGCATCGTGGCCAGGAGGCCCAACGCCACCGGCGCGGCGCTTTTCTTTTCCGTGGCCGGTGGAGAATCAATGGTGAGCGCGACTTCAACCCCTTCCGCTTGCGCCGACCCCGCATGGCTTACTAGAAGGCCGGAAATTTGGGTCGGCCAAACTGCATCACTCTTGGTGACAATTTTGCTAATCGGGATAAAACTTCCGGCGGCTGGCAGCATCTCCGTCAACCCTTCGACGGTAAAATTAGTGCTGCTGTCGGGATAGAAATCGATGGGCGCTGCGCCGCCTTTCCACTCGATCACGACGGGGCGCGAATTGCTCTCGGTTCGTCCGCTTAGCCAATGCGCGGCGGCGACTCCAGCCTCGGCGGGCAGGGGAATTTTCTTGCGCCAGGTCTCGATCAAATCCGCGTCCGTCGAAGGCTTAGTATCGGTGGCGATATTTAGCGTTGCGCTTATCTCGCCAACCGCGGGAAAGCATCCGCCCTCCATGGAGCACTCCATCCAGTGGGCCACGCCCTTAAGCGTTATCGGGCCGGGTTGTAAATTCTCGGCCAGCTTTATGGGAGTCAAAAGGACAACTTCGCGGGTGTAAATGTAAGTGACAAGGGAAGAGTCCCCGGCTTTGTCGATCTCCTTTTCCGGCACCGGCCAATTGATGGCGCCGGCCGTGGTCCCATCGGGCAGATTCCAAGTGATGCTGACGGGAATGCCCGCGTCGCCGCCGTTGCGCCAATAAACATGCCAGGACGGCGGGATTTCCATTTTCAAGCCCGCCCAGATTGTTTCGCCAGCCCGCGCGGTCTGGGCCGACAGGACCAATTGAACATGGGTTTTGGTCGCTGCCGACAAAGTCCAAGGGAGGCATACCGCCAGCCAGAGGAGCAGTCGCGCCCAAGGACTCGCTGCGAACCCGGTAAAGATCTTTATTTGGCGCATATCTATTGCTGAAGGTATGCCCAATTCCCGCAAACTGCAAACCGACTCTACTTGGCGGCCACGGGCGCAGCCGCTGCCCGGCTTTCCTTCTCTTTGACCAGCGTCGCGCCTTTGCCGATGCGGCCCCGCAAATAAGTGAGTTTGGCGCGGCGGACTGAGCCCTTGCGCTCGATTTCGACTTTGTCAATGCGCGGTGAATGCACAGGGAAAATGCGTTCCACACCTTCGCCATAGCTGATGCGCCGAACGGTGAAGGTGGAATTCAACCCATGCCCCCGGCGTCCAATGACCACGCCGGAAAAAATCTGGATGCGTTCCTTGTCGCCTTCAATGACCTTGGTATGGACCTTCACAGAGTCTCCAACCCCGAAGTCTGAGGCGTTTTTTCGATACTGTTCTGATTCAATTTTGTCTAACAATGCCTGGTTCATAAATTCTCTTTCTTTTTCTGCCACAAATCGGCCCGTTGGGCTTGCGTCCGCAAAATGGCCTGCTCGCGCCGCCACTTTTCAATTTCCGCGTGGTTGCCCGAGAGCAGCACCGGCGGCACTTTCAGCCCCCGGTATTCCGCCGGCCGCGTGTAATGCGGATACTCCAGCAAGCCTTGACTGAACGATTCGTCCAGCGCGCTCTGATCGTCCCCCAGCGCCCCCGGCAATAATCGGGTCAACGCGTCGATGACCACCATCGCCGCCAGCGAACCGTTGGTCAGCACGTAATCGCCAATCGACAATTCGTCATCGGCCAACTCGGTTCGCACCCGTTCATCGACGCCTTCATAAGCGCCGCAAATCATCATCAGTCTTGGCTCTGCAGCCAACTGCCGCGCCACGCTTTGGTCGAACAAACGTCCCGAAGGCGTCAACAGAATCACTTTCGTGCCCTCTTCGGCCAAAGCTTCGACCGCCTCAAAAATCGGTTCCACCTTCAA
>Ga0302325_10028746_pt1 | contig 11497 bp, 10 predicted proteins | sample Palsa_T0_2_FD_201948 | JGI IMG/M metagenome (GOLD analysis project Ga0302325, IMG submission 201948) | Peat permafrost microbial communities from Stordalen Mire near Abisko, Sweden - Palsa_T0_2 | ecosystem: Environmental > Terrestrial > Soil > Palsa > Peat permafrost | place: Sweden: Abisko... | reverse complement strand
GACACAAACCGGGATCTGCCAAAGCTGATCCGCAGGTGGCTTCACGCCGAGAGGCACATAACGCTGTTGCTCTAAATGGAGCGTCGGTGCGCTTTGTTTGCAATCGAGACTCACGGAAACCAGCGGCACGCCGCTTTGATTCAGAAAGGTGGAAAACGCCTGCGTGATGTTTTTATGGCTGGCGGAACTGACGGCGTCCAGAAACTCCGGGGCGGTGGCGGTGCGGAACGCATATTGCTCAAGATAGCTATGCACTCCTTTACGGAAGTCTTCAGGACCCATGTAGCTTTCGAACATACCGATGACAGCGGCGCCTTTCTGATAGGTAATGCCGTCAAAAGCATTACCGATGTCGTCCTTGGTTTTGATTTCCTGACGGATCTTGCGCGCCGTGGTGAGGCTGTCTTCGTTTTCGGCTCTCAGCTTGGCATTCACATAGGCAACGTGGGTTTGCCAATCGGGTTTCCATTCAGCCACAATTTTTTCTTCCATCCAACTGGCGAAGGCCTCGTTCAGCCAGATATCGTTCCACCAAGCCGTGGTCACCAGATCGCCAAACCATTGGTGCGCGAGTTCGTGGGCGGCGGTTTCCGCATATCCACGCTGGCGCTCGGTCGCGTCGCGCCCAGGATCACCGAGAATGATTGTCTGGGCGTACGTGACCATGCCGGGGTTCTCCATGGCGCCGCTAAGAAGTGGAACCGCCACGTTGTCCGATTTCTCGTATGGATAGGGGATCCCAAAATATTCTTCTAAACGCCCAAGAATCGTGGGCGTAACTTGGGCGGCGTATTGCGCCTCTGCGGCATGGCCTTTGGGAGTAACAATGCGCACCGGCACGTGCTTCTTGCACGCTGTTCCGGCATCTACGTAATCGAACGGACCGACCCCAAACGCGATAAGATAACTCGGCAGCGGTTTCGTTTCCTTGAATAAATAGGTTCTTGTTCCGGCGCTTTGCTCTTCGTGCTCAATGGGTGTGTTGCTAATGGCGGTATCATGCGCCGGCACTATCAGGGTAAGCTGCCACGGCACCTTATAAGAGGGTTCGTCGAAGCATGGAAAGGCGGCGCGGGCGTCGGTGGGTTCGAACTGAGTGAAGATGTACCGATTGCCATTGTCTTCCGAGCGAAAAGCGCCGGAAGCGTCCTTTAGGCGCAACTTGCCGGTGTAATGAATCTCCAGTTCACCTGCGCCGGTTTTAATCGGCGAATCAAATTGCAGTTCAACGAAATCGCTGCCGCTTATGCTGGACTTGGCTTGGTAACTGTTGCCGGCAGAATGCTAGGCAGCATTGGTAATGGCGAGATCCGTGCCATTGAGCCAAATCGACTGAACCGCCCGACTAATTTGGATTTCGATATGAATGACGCCTGAGAAATCGTCTTTGTTCGGATCCAGCGTTAGTTCGGCACGATAGCTCACAGGAGATACGGAATCGGGCAGCCTTAGAGTGGGTGGTTGGCCGGCAAGGCTGCCAGCCAAGAAAGTCAATGCGACGGCGAAGGCTCCGGCGTTGTTCATAGCAGCCATAGTGACACAGAAACACAGCGCGTGGGTGACAATCGGGGTTATGCGAAAGATGCTGAACAAGGCTACCGTTATTCCCCTGCTCGCTTTACTGGCGGTGCTGGTCGGTTGTTTGACTTTCGCCTGGATGACCAGCGATTCGATGGCGCATTTACACTTCCTGAAGCAGCAAACAGGCAAACCGTTGGTGGATTTAACGGCCTGGCAGACGGCCCACGTGCTGGCGGGTCTGGCGGTTACGGCCGAAGAGGCGGAATACGCGCACGAAGCCGAGCGCCTTGCCGATCACGAAGCGGACCAGGCGTTCGCCTCCGCGCTGCGTCAATTCGCTACCCATCAACGTGTGCTAACCGGTGACGCGCTGGCGCTCTCAAAGAAAGTGGCTGAGCTGCAAAAAACGGTAAAAGACGATCAGGCAGGCATCCAAAAGTTAACTGCTGAAGGTGCGAACGCGACGGACGACCTGGATGTCGCGAAGGCGCAGTTGGGCCTGGATTCCGATGAATTGACCGACGCGCAGCAGGACCTGGCGCGCGCCACGGGCGACGAACGCAACCGCATTCAGCAGGAATTGGCAGCGCACGAAGCCGCCGTGAAGAAATACAACGCCGAAGCCGGCAAGGAAAATCTAAGCGCGGTGAATACCGCGGGACAATGGGGCAGCGTGGCCAGACGCCTGACGGCTTGGATGAACCAGAATTCACGCTACGCCCTGATTCAGGAAGCGAGACAGCAGGCTTTGGCGGCGGTAGAGGCGCTGACAGCACAGCACAACCGACTGGAGGAACAGGCGCGCCTAAGCGCAATCGGCGCGCCGGGCGCCGCGCCGGACAAGGAAACAAAATTAGCGGCATTGAAGCACCGGTCGGAGCAAAGCCAGCTCCTTAGCATTTTTGACGACCGCATCCAAACCCAGACGCAACTGGCCGAGACTTATAGGAAATGGTCGGCGCAAGTACAGCTGCAGCACCGCATCGTGCTTCACTTGTTGATGCAATCGTTCGCTCTCATCGCAGGCGTGATCATCGCTGTCATTCTGCTGAACGCGCTGGCGCGATATCTCTTGGACCGGCCCACTCTCGATCCACGGCGCGCGCACACCTTGCGCGTCATCTTCAGGGTAGGTATACAGTTTTTGGGCGCGGCGGTGCTGCTGCTCATTATCTTTGGCGTGCCCAACCAGATGCCCGCGATTTTGGGGCTGGCCACCGCCGGACTCACGGTGGTGCTGCAAGACTTCATCATCGCCTTCTTCGGCTGGTTCGTGCTCATGGGCAAGAACGGTATTCGCATTGGCGATTGGGTGGAGATTGATGGAATCGGCGGCGAAGTCGTAGAGATCGGCCTGTTCCGTACGGCGATGCTCGAAACGGGCAATTGGACCGACAAAGGGCACCCAACAGGCCGCCGCGTTACCTTCATGAACAGCTTCGCCATTAAAGGTCAGTATTTCAACTTCACGACGGCGGGGCAGTGGATGTGGGATCAGATTACGGTAAGTATCCCGGCGGCGGACGACACCTACCTCACCGTCGAACAAATCTGCAAGGCGGTTCTGAAGGAAACCGAAGCCGAAGCCAAGCAAGCAGAAGAGGAGTGGAGTCGCGTGAGCAAGCAACACGGAACAAGTCACTTTACCGGCGGGTTATCCGTAGACATTCGCCCCAGCGCTGCCGGCATCGATATGGTGGTGCACTATGTTACGCGCGCTTCGGGCCGGTTTGACGTGCGGAACCGCTTGTACCAATTCATTATCGGCTTGTTGCATAAGCCCCTCAGCGATGCGGGGAGCCTCAACTTTCCGCTCGTTGAACCGGGAAAATGAAGCTACGCCCGCTTGTCCGTTTTCTTGACAGCCGTCTCGCCACCGCCGCCGAATTGCTCCCTTAAGGCATCCTCAAATGCCGCGCTCGCCGTCACCGAGCGGGATTGTCGCCTCAGCCCACCCCGAATATCGCAAAGGGACTGTTTAGGAGACGTGCAGCGCCGGGGCGTTCTGTCTGTCGCGGTGCTGCTTTACAACGATCTCAACATCCTGATCCAGCTTGACGAGGAAACGCAGAAGCCGTTCAACCGAGAATTGCCGGAACTCACCGCGCAGCATCTTGGATATGTCAGGTTGCCGAACACCAAACAGGGCAGCGGCGTCCGTTTGTTTCATCCGCTGCTTTTTCAGGATGGTGTCGATTTTGAAAACCAGTTGCGCCTTCACCAGATGCTCTTCTGCATTCGGCACCCCGATATCCTTAAAAATATTCCGCCCCCCGACCTCGTATCCTTTTATGCTCACCGCTGTCCCTTTTGCGATCTGTTCAGCTTCGCGCTACTCAAAGGTTTCGTGTCGCGATTCCCGCCACCTTGCTGTGCGACATACAAGGCATAGCCTATATCATGCCAGAGGGTTTTCGCCTTGTTTTGCCAGCCTTACGTTAGACTTCAAATTGTGAAGCGCAGCGTCATTTCCAGAAGGCTCATGTTGGGCCTGCTCGGCACCCCTCTCGTTCGTTCCTTCGGCCAGGGCGTTTCTACGCGTGCCGTGAAGCCTCAGCCCCGGGGAAAGCCCACCGGCATCCCCTTCAATGCCTGCTTTACCGACGTTGCCGAGCAAGCCGGTCTCCACGCTCCGCTGATTTACGGTCCGGAAGATCACCGTACGTACATTCTTGAAACCGTCGGCTGCGGCTGCGCTTTTATCGATTACGATAACGACGGGTGGCTCGATATCTTTACCCTCTCGGGCACGCGCCTCGAAGGCGATCCTCCCGGCGCGACGAACCGGCTCTACAAGAACAATCGCGACGGCACCTTTAGCGACGTTACCGAAAAAGCCGGCCTGACAAAGGTCGGCTGGGCTTCCGCTGTGTGCGTCGGCGATTACAACAACGATGGCTTCGACGATCTTTTCCTCACCTATTGGGGGCAGAACATTCTTTATCGCAACAATGGAGATGGAACCTTCACGGACGTGACCGAGAAAGCCGGCCTGCTGCACGCCGGCAAGCGCTGGGGTTCCGGCTGTTCTTTTGTCGATTACGATCGCGATGGCCATCTCGATCTAGTCGTGGCCAACTACCTCGAACTCGATCTCGTCCATATCCCTAAGCCCGGCGAAAGCGGCTTCTGTAATTGGAAGGGGATTCCCGTGAACTGCGGCCCGCGCGGTTTACCTCCCGGTAACGCAACGCTCTATCACAACAACGGCGATGGCACCTTCAAGGATGTCACTGAAAAATCCGGTTTCTCGAAAGTGAAAGGCGCCTATTGCATGACCGTGGCCTGCGCCGATTTCGACAACGACGGCTGGCCCGATATCTACATTGCGTGTGATTCCACACCCAGCTTCCTGCTCAAGAATAATCACGATGGCACCTTCACCGACATTGGTCTGGAGAGCGGTGTCGCCCTGAACGAAGATGGCATGGAACAAGCAGGCATGGGCCTGGGCATCGGCGACTACAACTTGGATGGCAACCTCGACATTCTCAAAACACACTTTGCGGACGACACGGCCGTTCTTTACCGCAACGATGGCAAGGGCGGGTTTGAGGACGTCACGAATTCCTCCGGGCTGGGCGTCGAAACGCGCTACATCAGTTGGGGCGCCGGTATGTTCGACTTCGACAATGACGGCTACCCCGATCTTTTTTGGGTTACCGGCAGCGTGTATCCGGAAGTCGAAAAAGTGCTGCCTAATTATCCGTTCAAGAGCTGCCGCATTTTATTTCGCAATCTCAAGAACGGCAAGTTTGAGGAACTGCTGGAGCAGGCGGGGCCAGGGGTGATCGCCGCCCACGCCAGCCGCGGTTGTGCTTTCGGCGATTTCGATAACGACGGCGATATCGACACGCTGATCATGAATCTGAACGAGCCGCCCTCGCTTTTGCGGAACGACGTAAAGGGTGACAATCACTGGATCAAAGTGAAACTGATTGGCACCAAGTCAAATCGCAGCGCGATTGGAGCGCGCATCACCGCGCGTTATGGCGGCAAGATTCAGGTTCAGGAAGTCATGAGCCAATCGAGTTTCTACTCGGCGAACGACCTGCGTTTGCACTTCGGCCTGGGTGACGCCACTAAAGTCGATCTCGATGTTCGCTGGCCGAATGGTCCGGTACAGAAAATCCCCAATTTGCCAGCCAATCGCTTATTCACAATTCGCGAAGGCGCGGATATCAAATCCGAAACTTTTCCCAAGCGCAACACGTAATATCAAGAAGCGGCCATGCAGACATTCACGACAGCGCTTCTACTAGCTGCCGTGGCCACCGCCGACCCGGTGCAGAACGCGCCGCTCGATCAAGCGGTGGTGCAAAAATATGAAGCACGCGCTACCGTCGTAACCGGTAAGGTCACCCGCACCCGCGACGATCAGCCCTGGGCTTTGAGCAGCGGTGAGCGCGTTCCCATCCAGCAAGTCATTACGACCGGGCCCGATGGCTTTGCGCATTTCGACGTGGCGGGCGGCGGGAACTTCGATATCTTCGCCAACTCCCGCGTTGTCTTCAGGCAGAATGCCGCCAGCGCCGGAGATCTGCTCGACGTCATAGAAGGTCGTGCCCGCATCCATCTGAAACCGCAACCAGGTCAGCCCCAGCAGCGCATCTTGACGCCGCTCGCATGGATTGCCGCAGTGCAGGAAGCCACCGTTTCCGTTGCTATTGACGAAGACGGCGCTATGCGGATCGACGTACTGGAGGGCGAAGTGCGCGTTCAACACACACTGCTGCCGCGCAACGAGCCCACTATCGTGCGCGCGGTGGACGCCATTCTGGTGCGCAGCGACCAGCAGATTTCGCGCCGACTGGACCGCGGCTCGCTTTACCGCTACGCCGTGAAGCTCCACAATTTGTGGAGCGCCGTCACTCCCGGGCACGCGAGCAAGTCCGCCGATCCTATCGAAGGCAATAAGTTTCTCGCCAAGGCTCTTCCCGGTGAAAGGCCGCTACAATAAGGGCGAATGAGGATATTCGCCGGCTCGGGCAAGGTACTTTGCCTCCTTTGTATCGTCGGTAGCGTCGCTTTTTCGCTCGAAGCTCAGCAACCGGCCCCGCCCAGCGGGCAACTCATCCCCAAGCCGGCCGGCCTCGAAAGCGCTTGGACGTTGCGGACGATTCTCGACGATCTGCTGAAAGACAACGAGAAGCTCGAGCCTCTGCTGGCGCAGATGAATCCGCAAGAATGGGTTACTAAGAAGGGCGCGTCGGACGTTTATATTCAGCAGTGGCAAGTAGCTCACGCCCAGTTGAAAGAGGTAATGGCCGCCTCCAAGCTGCTGGCGCAAAAAACGGAAAACCTGCCGCTCGCCCTCGACGATTACTTCCGTCTGGAAGCCCTGGAAGTCACTTCGCGGTCGCTCGAAGAGGGCGTGACCCGCTATGGCGACCGCTTCACGGCCGATCAGCTGAATGGCCTGATTGCCCGCAATTTCTCGAGGCGCGAACGCTTCCGCGATTACATTCGGGATTTGGCCGCCAGCTCCGAAACCAACTTCAAGCTGGCCGACGAGGAAGCCCAGCGCTGCCGCGGTATCATCAGTAAAGAACCGGTCAAACGCGCTAAGAAATAAAAGCTATTCATGGAAGTCAGTGGTTTCGTTTGTTCCATTTGTGCTGCCGCATCCCAGAAGATTTGTGTTTACTGCACAAAGGATGCCTGCGACAACCATATCTGCGAACGTTGCGCCAAATGCAGCGATTGCTGTACGTGCGATATTCGCTTAGGCGATTCCACGACCTTCTCGCAACGCAATGGCCACGTTAGGGACGCCTTAAACGGAACGCCGCTGGCTTAAGAGACCGGGTGAAATTGGACGTTGAAAAACCGGGTAACCGATTGATTCCACGAAGGTGGGGAAACTGGTTTCTCATCTTCATCGGTGGGCCGAAGGAGGCTGACCGGCGGGGTCAGCCGCGGACCGGGGGGTCCGCCCCACAAAGCGCGAGGCCCATGGGCACTCCGTTGAAAAACACTGCATGTCGGCATCGGGTACCGCTCGTTGACACTCGCGGCTCGGCTCGGGCTTCGCTACGAGATCCAGTTCACACCCCATTGTTGCCGGAGTTCGGTCGGAATCGTGAACGTGGGGCGGTTTCCTTGGCGCTCGACCAGAACAATTGAGTTGATCAGCACTTTGCCGACTTTTTCGGCCAGATCCGCAATCGCCGGCGAGTCGTGAACCAGATCGCTCAGAACGTCGCCGCCTAACTGAAGTGGCTCGGTGAGCAAGCTGCGCAGGCCGGTTTGCTCGAGCGCGGTCTTCTCAACGCCAAGCATGCCGGCATGCTCTTCTCCCAGAAAAAAACGAATGAGCAAGCTGGGGACATCATCGAAAACGTTACCGGGAAGCTGATACTGAATGGATTGAATGAGTGCCGCCGTCATGAGCTTTCCTTCCGGACATGCCCCGAATTGCCGCCGGGCGATGGCGGCGCACAGCGCTTCGGCTGACGCGTTATCGGCGGGGATCATATCGTCGCGCACGCCGAGTTGATGACCGACGATTTGCCAGCAGTGTAAATAGGCGTCCCATTCGTCGTTGCTCAACTCGACGCCAATCCGGCGCAAACCATCGAGCGAGATCCAAGAGAAAGCCATGAGCGTTCCCGTCAAATCCTCTTGATTCACGGGAAGGCCAAATTCATCTTTCCAGCCGGGATATTGTTTGACCAAGTGGCGCACGGCGGCATGCATGAGGCGAACTTTTTGGATGGTGCGCCGCGCGCGGCCCTGCTCGCCGGCGAGCCCGCCGGGAGACATCACGTCTACCAGCAGCTGCGCGGTTTCGAGAATGCGGCGCGTGGAATTACTGCTCAGACGGCCGGTCAGCGCCAGCACCTGCACTCCGTTGCGGCCGACGTAGCAAAATGGCAGAGCGTAGCAATGCAGAATCAGGATAAGGCGTGGACCATACTTCCAGAAAACCTGCTGCGCGGTATCGATCTTGCTGGAATCGGCCCAATCCGGAAGCTGATCGAGCTGCTTCAGGTAGTCGGCGACGATCGGCGGGAAGGTGGATGGTTCGGGATATTCGTTGAGCACAAGATCGCGCATCAACCCGTTCACGGAATCTATCGAGTGCGTGGAAAAAAGGTTTTCGATAACGGCGTCGGCCAGTGGATCGCCCACTTGGCGCATGGGCGCCAGAAAGGAATCGGTCCAAGAGGCCGCACTTTGAAAGATGGGGAGCATCGCACGAAATTATACAGGATGTTCCCGACTGGTCAGACCGAGCGATGTACACGCACACGTGGGGCGCATGATTGAGGTTTAACAACGATTAAGGGCGCAAATAGGTAATTGCGATTTCCAGATTATGCGGCGATTGTCTCCGATTTGAGGTTAGTGTGGCCTGGCTGGGCCGGTTCTGGGGTGGGGACGGGTTCGTGGGCGGGTTGATTTTGCGGAGTTGAAAATTCGAAGCCATTTTGCGGCTTGGTGGCGCTTGCTGACGCGCCCGGTTCCGTTGCGGTTTCCCGTTCGCGGCGTTCCGCTTGCAGGCGGCGGAGTTCGGCGGTGTCCTGTTTGAGTTGATTGCGGAGACGGCGTTCTTGCAGGGCGAGATTTCGCAGGTCCTTTTGATAGGTGCGGAAGATGTGGGCTTCGAGCATGGCAGCGCGGAGTTGGGGGTCGGGTTCGTGAGCGCAGTCGGCGGCGAGTTCGTGACGGCCGAGAGCGTAGAAGCCGGATTCGAGGGTAGGGATGCGGAGGAGACGCCATTCGGTATCGGCGATGGTTTGAACGAGGTGTTGTTCGATGTCGTTGGCGGGGCTGAATTTTTGTTGATGAGGGCGACGAGGCTTTGGTAGGCGGCGACGTCGTCGGTGGGTAGGACGATGGTGCGGCCGGTGAGACCGGTTTTGAGGGCGTTGTGAGAGGAGACGAGTTTTCCTTGCTCGGTCTTCGGGCCGGAGGAGAATTGGGCGTTGGCTCGGTTGGCAGCGAGTTGGGCTTCAGAGGTTTCCGGTCTACCGGTTGGAGTTTGCTGCGCAAACATGGCTTGGCGCGCAGCGGCGCGGCGGGTGGCACGGTTCGACATTTTTTAGCTCCTGGAAAATGAAATGGCCCGCCAAACGAGATGGAAATCTCGGGCGAGCTTGATTCATTTCTAGCATGGTACCCCCGGTGAAACGAACTTCGCCTACAGGTGTAGTAGGGAAAAACTGCTTGTAAGCGATTGATAGGATGAGAGATAAAAATATTTTTGATTTTTTTAGAAATCTGTGACTGAGATTTTCAGCGGGGGGTAAATTTCGTGGCATACAACGCATTCGTCTCATACAGCCATAGCGTGGACAGCGCACTCGCGGCGGCGCTGCAAGCAGCCTTGCATCGCTTTGCGAAACCCTGGTACAAGCTGCGCGCGTTGCACATCTTTCGGGATCAAACCAACCTGGCGGTGAATCCGGCGCTTTGGTCGAGCATTCGCGAAGCCCTCGATCAATCTTTATTCTTCATTCTGCTTGCTTCGCCGGAAGCGGCGGCATCGCCGTGGGTTGCAAAGGAAGCTGAATATTGGATTGGCAGGAACGGAACATCGCACGTTTTGATTGTTCTGACCGGCGGCGCGCTGAACTGGGATGGATCGGCCGGCGCTTTTGCTCCTGACAGCACGAATGCTCTCCCAGCCAGTCTGCTGCGCGCGTTTTCGGAGGAGCCGCTGTTCCTGGATCTCTTATGGGCGCGTGAAGGCAAAGCTCGCCTGCGTATGCGGGAGCCGCGCTTTCACGAAGCAGTTCTGCAACTCGCGGCCACTCTGCACAACCGGCCGAAGGACGAACTGGATGGCGCCGATATTCGCAGCCGGAGGCAAGTGGCCTGGTTGGCCGCCTGCGGACTGATCGCCATTCTTTTGACGGCGCTCTTCGCGTGGCGGCAGACGCGCGTGGGCGTGGAGGAATCGGTTGAGAATCTGGCCGCGAGCCTGGCCGTGAAGTCTGCTACTCTGCTGGCGGATCATCCCGACCGGACGCGCGAGGCGGCGCTGCTCGCCATTGAATCAGACCGTCTTCACCCCTCCTTAGAAGCGAATCAGGCGCTTAGGGCGGCGGTTTCCCTGCTACCGGCGGGTGGGCAAGTTTATGCGCCAGAGGACGCGTCCCCGGAGCAGCGCGTTCGCGATATAGCATTCGCACCCGGCGGCTCTCTGTTAGCGGTTGTGCGCGATAACGGGTCCACGCAACTCATCGACGTTCGAAATCATAAGCCACTGGAATATCTGGCGCCAGACGAAACACCCAAGGCTCATATCGAACTCGCCGGCGATCCGCAAGACAGTTCGCTCGAAAACAATAACGCCGTTTCAGTGGCCTTCAACTCCAGTGGGTCGATGGTGGCGGCCGGCAGCCGTGATGGCTTTGTGCATGTTTGGGCGGTCGAGGGCGGGCGCGAATTGTTGCGCATTTTCCTGGGGTCGCCTGTCTCCCAAATCGCTTTCCACCCTAGAGCCAATCAAGTCGCAAGCGGCAGCGAAGACGGCCACGTGCGCATTTTCGACGTGGATCGGGCTAACGTGTCGGCCGATTTCACATGTCCGGGCAAGATCGTTTCCGTGTCTTTCAATCCTGCCGGCGAACTGCTCGCGGCGCTTTCTTCCGACGGTCCTGTTTACATTTTCGATACTGTGCATGGCAAGCTTTTGAAAAAGCTTTTTGGCGGTGGCGATGCCGCCCTCAACGTGGCATTCAGCGGTGACGGCAAGCGCCTGGCGACAGCGATGGGCAGTTTTGCTTTTGTGTGGGATGTTGCGAGCGGGAAGCAACTGCTAAAAGCGACGCATGCGGCTTCCACCGAAACGCTTGCTACAGCGCAATGGATCATTGACGCCGCCATCAGTCCCGACGGTCAGTTTCTCGCTTATGCAGCGAAAGGCGACAGCTCCGCTCATATCTGGAACGTGGAGACGGGTCGCCAGATTTTGGAATTGAAGCACGACTCGGCAGTCGCGGCTGTGACCTTCAATGCGGATGGG
>Ga0302325_10028744_pt1 | contig 11498 bp, 10 predicted proteins | sample Palsa_T0_2_FD_201948 | JGI IMG/M metagenome (GOLD analysis project Ga0302325, IMG submission 201948) | Peat permafrost microbial communities from Stordalen Mire near Abisko, Sweden - Palsa_T0_2 | ecosystem: Environmental > Terrestrial > Soil > Palsa > Peat permafrost | place: Sweden: Abisko... | reverse complement strand
CTCGGTCACCGCGGCCAGCGCCAGGTCGAGATTGTGCCGGGCCAGGTTGGGCAACAGGTACTTGTCCGAGATCACTTCGCCCTGTTCGGTCAGTTTCATGGTGCCTTGCAACACGCCGTAGGGCTGGGCCATCACGGCGTCATGGGTCGGGCCACCGCCTCGGCCGACCGTTCCTCCCCGGCCGTGGAACAGGCGGAGCAACACGCCGTGTTCGGCCGCCAGGTCGCGCAAGGCACGCTGAGCCCGGTGGATCTCCCATTGTGAGGTGGTGATGCCCGCCTCTTTGTTGGAGTCGGAGTAGCCCAGCATCACCTCCTGGACATCGCCTCGCAGCCGCACGATGCTGCGGTAGGCGGGCTCGGTGAGCAGCTGTTCGACGATCTGGCCGGCCGCCCGCAGCTCGTCGGTCGTCTCCAGCAGGGGAACGAAGCCGATGCGGGCCACGCCCAGGTGGATGTCGATCAGGCCCGCTTCCCGGGCCAGGATGGCGACCGCCAGTATGTCGTCGGGGCCCTTGGTCATCGACACGATGTAGCTCTCCACCGTCGTCGGGCCAAAGCGGTCGAGGATGGTGCGTAGCGTCGTGAACAAGGCGAAGGTCTCCGCCGCCTGCCCGCTCAGCGCGGGGATCGGCCCCATGAGCGAACGGCGGTGCTCCAGCTCGCGGCTGAGCAGGCGGAAGCGTTCCTCCCGATCCAGCGATTCGTAGGGATGGCCCAGTTCACCCAGCCGGTCGACCGCCGCGGCCAACACGGCGTGGTGGCGCTCCGAGTGCTCGCGGATGTCCAATGTGGCCAGCTGGAACCCGAACGTGGTCACCGCTCGGATCAGCCGGGCCAGCAGGCCGTTGGCGATGAGTTGGCCCCGGTTGGCCAGCAGGGACTGGCGCATCAGCTCGAGGTCGGCCAGCATCTCGCCGGAGTCCTGGTACTCGTTGGGCGCCATGGTGGTGCGGCCGTCGGACAGCCGGTCCATGGTGTTGCGCAGCCGGGCCAACATGAACGACGCCTTCAGGCGGTACGGCTCCTCGGCGTTGAGCCGGCCGAAGCGGCGCACCACCTCGGGCAGCAACGCCGCGTCGTGGGCCAAGCTGGCCCTCAGCTCATCTGACACTCCGACCAGCTGGGTCGACGTGCTCAGCTCGTTGATGAGGGTGTCGAGGCGGCCGATGAGGATGCGGATGCCCAGCACGTGCTGCTGGGCCAGGACGTCGACGGTGACCGCCGGGGTCACGTTGGGGTTGCCGTCGCGGTCGCCGCCCACCCAGCTGCCGAAGCGCAAGGGCCGGGCCTCCAGGGGTAGCTCGATGCCCAGCGCCCGCAGCTGGACCACGAAGTCGTCGACCACCAGGGGGACGACGTTGCGAGCCAGGTCATCGACGTAATAGTTGACCGCGCTGGCCTCCTCGGCCGGAGTGGGCCGCTCCCGGCGCAGCTCGTCGGTTTCCCACAGCATGTCGATGACCTCGGCCAGGCGCTCGTCCACCGCCGTCTGGTCGGTGGCGATGCTGGTGCGACGCACCTCGAGCAGTTCGCCCACCCGGCGCAGCTTGGTCAGCACCGACCGCCGGGCCACCTCAGTGGGATGGGCCGTGAACACCGGCTTCAGCTCGATGCGCGCCGCCACCACTCGCAGGTCTTTCACCGCGTCGGGGTCGGCCGCCACCCGCTGCGCCATCTGCTGTATGGCGCTGCCCCGGGTGGCCCGGAGGCGGTCCAAGGTGGCGGCGCGATGGACCTGTTCCGCCGTGTTGGCCAGGTGGAAGTAGAGGGCAAAGGCCCGGGCCAGCCAGGTGGTGGTCGCCAGGTCGACGGTTTCCAACAGTTCCGCCAACTCGTCGGGACCGTCGGCCGCTTGGTGGCGCCGACTCAGCTCGCGGACCTGTTCGACCAGGGCCAACAGGTCGGGACCGACCTGGCGCACCAGCGTTTGGCCCAGGAAGGAGCCCAGCAGGCGGATGTCGGCCCGCAGCGCGATGTCGGACTCGATTTCGTCGGCTTCTGATTGCTTGGCTTCGCTCACTGCCGCACAGTCTCGCGGGCTTGGGGCGGGTGCTCTTACCACCGCCTGCCGAAGCTTCAACGGGTAGGCGGCGGGGCGGTCAGGGGATCCAGTAGCGACGCTTGGGTGTCGGATCGTCCGGGAGGTCGACCAGTGAATCGAAGATGCCGCCGCAACGTTCGATGACGGCGGCTGAAGCGATGTTGTCGTCGTCGCAGGTGATCAGGACCCGGTCGACCTCAACAGAGCGGGCGATGACGAGGGCCTGGCGCAGGATCTCGGTGGCGTAGCCCCGGCGACGATGTTCGGGAACCACGCCGTAGCCAATGTGGCCGCCATACGATGCCAGGTACTCGTTGAGCTGGTGGCGGATCGAGACGCGTCCCACCAGTTCGGGCCCCACGACGGCGACGAGGAACGTGTTCGGCACCCACTTCGGTGGGACGTTCAGCCCTCGCCGCTGCTCTTCCAACCGCTGCACATACCCATCCCATGGCTCGTCCTGCGTGTACCCGAGCAAGAAGCCGAAGTGGTCCAAGGCCAACGCAGCATGGGCGGCCAGCGCCGCGTCGTGGTCCTGATCGCGCAAGGGTCGAAGGCGCAACTCGGTCGCCATTCCGCAATGGTGTTCCTTCCGGCGCACCCGCACCAGCGATATACGTGTCGGCCAGTCTGGTTCTCGGCGGCTGCGGGGTCGGCGGGCCGGCCCTCTGTGGCGCATGGTGTCGGCCACGTCGGGGTAGAGATCAGGGGAACAACAACGACAAGGAGCCCACAGTGGCCGACGGGCAGTCTGATCTCGAGCAACAGCAGGACCCGAGAGGCGATCTCCTCAAGGCCCGTCCGGGAGGCGACACCGAGATGGGAGGCCTGGTACCACCGTATGAGGGTCGCACCACCGGCGCCCACGAGCAGAACGACAGCGCCGCCGATACCGACACCGGAGGCTTGGGCCAGGCGGCAGGCAAGGATATCGACGACTTGGATATGGCCCACCACAAGGGCAAGCCGGAGGACGCCGAACCGGAGTTGGTGCCCGCCAAAGGCAGCAGGACGCATTACCCCCAGAAGTAAGGGGCTCGTGTCCTAGGCCTCGACGGTCTGGGCGGCTAATTGACAGATCAACTCCAAAGTTGTGGCGACTTCGTTCGGTTTCAGGAGGACCCTGGCGACCTCGGCGAAAGCCTGGGCCAACGCGACGTCATTGTCTTGTGTTTCAGCCATTCGCAGGGCATCATCGTGTCCCCACGGCGACGGTGCTGGTGGCCCGGGCCAACGACTGGACCGGGCGCAACTTCGTTCGTTGGATGTGGGAGGACTACCCCCGGGGGTGCACGCCACCCATGGGTGGCGACGGGATATGCTCAACGGGCCCAGTGCCAACCGCGACGAGATGCAGGGAGACGGCTACGGCCACGCCAACCGCCTGATGCAATTCGCAATCTTGGGCACTCCTGCACATCTGTGGCGCGTTGTAGTGGCTATTTCGTCGTAGCGCGCCCGAGATGCGCAGGAGTGCCCAAGAAGGGAGCTACGCGCCCGAGATTGGCTTCAGATCGGGGACTCCATCGCACCACGACGCCCGCGAGGCCGAGGGACCGATGTCGGTCCTACCGTCGCGGGGTGACCGCGACCACGGAACAGAAGCTGGTTCGGCAGCCTCCGATTGTGTTCGGCGGTGCACCGTTCGTTCTCGTGTCGCTACAGGATCTCGTTGAGACGGCCGAGTATCTCGGCCGGGCTACCGGCGCGAGGCCTCTGGCGGTAGGCTTCTGGGAAGCCCCCCGCCAGAGGCGGTGTAACAGGCTGGGTGCGACGGCGTTGTCGAGCAGACCGTCTCCACACTCGGGTGACAGGTAGCTAGTTGTTGCGTCCCGCAGGTGATGGCGCCCCTTCTTGGGCGTTGATACTGGTCATGTCACGGGGGGTCGACTCGCCGTCTTGGCGGCCGGTCTTCTCATGGACGGTGGTGTCGAAGCGGCCGGCCTCTTTGCCGTCCGTGGCGATCATGCTCTCGCCACCCTTTACCCCCTCGGTCTTTTCACCGACACCTTCGGGCGCCATGACGCCGACTCCGCCACCAGTCGGACCGACTTGGCCCTGACGGTCAGTGTCGCTGGGCGCGCCTTCACCTGTGAGCATTCGACTAACGCCTGCAGCACGTTCTTCCTTCTCATCAATCTTGTCAGACATTGGCTACTTCCTCCTAAGTTTTGGTTCGGATGCGAAAACTGCAATACCCTTGGGCATTGGAAGGCTTGGGCACACCGCCTCGGATTTCAGGGCCTGTGCCCGCGACCGGAAGGAACAAAGGTTCATCACCACGACCCGCACCGCATTTGGTCGCAAACCCGGATCACGGCGGATCGGAATGCCCAGTCTCACCTCGTTCGTGAATCTCTCACGCTGCCGTGGTCTGGAGCAGTTGGGCACGCCTTGCACCCAACATGGCTATACCCATGCGGGCCTTATCCCAATCAATCCGAGACTCCGGTTACATCGGTTGCTGCCGAACGAACCGGGCGGACAACTCGATGGTGGCCTCGGCGTTGACGAGCAGAAGGCGACCTCTCGGTTTGCGCTGCCCCCTCTGAATCCTAATTGCGACCCTTGAGGTCGATCTCAGCGAGGTGGTCAGCGGTGCCTCCGCGCCAGTCCAACAGGAACAACGTGGCGTCGTCGCTGGTGACACCGGCGCGGTCGCGTTTGAGGGCGTGCGACAGGCGGCGCACCGTGTCCTGAACCGATCCGCCTCCCTGCTCGACCTGCTCGAGGAGGTCGATGAGGTGGCCGGTATCTCCGATTCGTTTGCCGTCGGCGAGGCGCTCTTCGATGATGCCGTCGGTGAAGAACAGCACCCGGTCACCAGGCTCCAGCGCCTCCTCGCTGACCTGCGGGTCGGCGCCGCCGAAGCCGACGGGCAACGTGGTGGTGCTGTCGAGGGTACGAACCACGTGGCGGTCGCGCAGCAGCAGCGGATGAGGGTGACCGGCGTTGACCCAGCGCATCCGGCCCGACCCGACGTCGAGTCGGACCATCTGCGCGGTCAGGAAACGGTCGTCCGCGAACTGCGCGGTGATGGCTCGGTCCATGGCCGCGTACAAGTCGGGCAGGTCGACGTCGCCCCGGCGGGCGTGACGGTAGGCCGCGACGGCGACGGTCGCCATCACAGCTGCCTCCAGGCCGTGCCCCATCGCGTCGATGATCGCAATGTGCAAGATGTCGTCGTTGAGCGCATAGTCGAAACTGTCCCCGGCAACGGCGTAGGCGGGCTCGAGGATCCCGGCCAAAGCGACCTGGGGCGTGGCCATGCTCAGGGGCGGGAGAAGCGACCATTGCATCTCCGCGGCCAGGGTCATCGGCTGTCGACGCCGGGCTTGGAAGAAACGGTCGGTATACATGCCCTTGGTGACCATCACGTCGGCCACCAGACCGGCGAATCGACGCGCCAGTCGCCGGTCGTGCTCATCGGCGCTGTCAGCGGTGAAGGCCAACACCCCGACCCGGTCGGTGCCGTCCAGCAACGGCACGAAGAGCCGAATCCCGCCGGGTACCACTTGTTCGACCAGCTCATCACCGAGGAAGGCTCGCCCGGCTACGGAGCCGTCGATCGGTTCGGGTTGGCCTGACAGAAGCCGTCGCCCGGGCAGCGGCATCAGGGTCAGCTGCTCATAGTCCTGCAGCAGAACGGTGACATCCCGGCCGCCAATTGCGGCGATTTCTTCCGCCACCAAGGGAGCGATCAGCTGAGGCGGCATCTCGTGCGCCCGGTCGATCATGGCGCCCAGCAGCCGCTCACCGAAGCCCTCGGAGCGATCGACGCCCAACGGGACGCGGGTCGAGTCGTCTGCCATCGCCACCATCCTGCCCGACCGATCGACCGACCCGCTGAACCGTGTGCCGCGTTGCGCTTGGTGGGCGTTTTTTCGCCGAGTCGTGATGGGAGACGGGGTGGGGCAGGGGTCAGCAGCGCTGGTCTCGGATGTCTCGGGGCGCTCTACTCATGGTCTAGCGTCGTTGTGCCAGACCCTCTAGGGGTCCTGTGGCGCACCCCGGACCCCGGTGACGTGTCGATAGTTCGACGAAGTCATCCGAGGAGAGCCGATGCCGCCGAAAGAACATGATTCCCGATACCACGTCAGCGCGCGCGGCGTAGCCCGGGTGGACGACCGGCGTCTGAGCCTCCCGATCGGGCAATCGGATCGCGCTTACCGCCGAGGAGTCCGAGGGCGGTTACGCCGCCACGGTCGGGACCCGACGCAACGGGCATCGTCCGGCGATACGACGGGGTCACATTTAGGGGGACCGGAAATCAGTCCCGAGCGACCGGGCTCGTCACCGATTCAGGTGGCGGCGGACTCGGCCAAGCCGCGGATCGTGCGATGAGTGCGGGCCGGGATCGCTGGTTGCGGATAGCGGCAGGGCTCACCGGGCCACGCGACAACGCCCCACCTCTGTCCGCGGGGCTGTGTTCGAGGTGCGTGGAGACACTGTCGGTGGCCGGCACCGGGATCACGGTGATGGCCAGCGCGGGCGTCCACGTCTCGATGTGTGCGTCGGACCCGACCGTTCGGCGGTTGGCGGAACTCGAGTTCACGCTGGGCAACGGGCCCGCGGTCGACGCCTATGAAGGCGGCGTGCCAGTGCTTGAAGTCGACCTGGTCAACGCTCCGCCGACCCGCTGGGCGGCTTTCGCCGGCCCCGCGGTCGACTCCGGCATCCGGGCCGTGTTCGCCTTCCCCCTCCGGCTGGGCGCGGCCCGCCTCGGGGCGCTCATCTTGTACCAGCCCCGCCCCGGCGCCATGGCCGATGACACCATGGCCGATGCGCTCGTCGCCGCTGAGGTAATCACCAGAGCCGTGTTGACCATGCAGTCGGGGATGCCCGAGGAGGGGTTGATGGCTGAACTGGACGACGGGACGGCGTTGCACGCCGAGGTCCACCAGGCGTCGGGCATGGTGTCAGTCCAGCTCGACGTCGGCGTCGGCGACGCCCTGGCCCGGTTGCGGGCCCGGGCGTTCGCCTTGAACCGGCCCATTGCCGACGTGGCCGCGGATGTCGTGGCCCGCCGGATGCGTTTTGATGACTGATCGCGAGGGCGTCTCCGAAGCCGGGAACGCTACGATAAGGCCAGGTGACAAGAAGGGAGGGGGTCAAGAAGTGGCCACCCGCGAAGAGCTATTGGCACAGACGTTCGTCGAGTTGGCCGACACCCTCGTCGAGGACTTCGACGTCATCGAACTTTTGACCATGCTCAGCGAACGCTGCGTCGAGCTGCTCGACGCAGCGGGGACGGGAATCCTGCTCGGCGACGCTACCGACACCCTGCAAATGATTGCCGCCTCGAGCGAACAGGCGCAGCTGTTGGAGCTGTTCCAGCTGCAGAACCGTGAAGGGCCGTGCCTCGACTGCTACCGCTCAGGACAGCCTGTTGTTCACCCCGACCTGGCGACCGCCAACCCGTGGCCGCGCTTCGGCCCGGTGGCGCTGGCCGCCGGTCTGCCCTCGGTGCACGCCTTCCCGATGCGCCTTCGCGACTGGGTCGTCGGCACCCTCAACCTGTTCATGGCTGAGCCCCGTCCCCTAACGGCGGCCGACATCGCGGTCGCCCAAGCGCTGGCTCACGCCGCCTCCATCGCCATCTTGCAGGACCACGCGGCGCGCGACAACCGCAACACCGTCGGACAGTTCCAGCACGCTCTGAACAGCCGCATCGCCATCGAGCAGGCCAAAGGCGTCCTGTCAGAGCGGGCCGGGATCACGATGGACGAGGCGTTCACCAGGCTGCGCGCCCACGCCAGAAGTCACAACCTCAAGCTGAGCACCCTGGCCGCCTCGCTGGCCGAACGGACTCTGCCCGAGACCCGGATCTCGGAGATCATCGGGGCCGCGGTGCCTGGCGGCTCGAAGCGTTCGAGTCGCCAACCGGCCGCGTCGCTCGAGGAATCCTGACTGAGCCTACGACCAACGCAATTTCCCCGACCAACCCGAGCTGTGAAAGGCCGAATCGGGACCCATGCGCGGGTTGGGAAGGCTCGGCGAATTTATCCATCGGGGTGCTCCGGTCGAGTTTGCCGGCGGGGTTCCTACGTCGGTGTACTGCGAATCCATTTGGCGGGCCGGCCCGCTTGTTGGGCTGGCCAGCCCGCCAAATTTGGGTCACATGACGCGTGGTCGGTCGGACGGCTCTGTCCACCGGCCTCTGACATGGTGTTGGTGACGCAATCCGGGTGAGGGATGGGTCAGTTGTTGCGTCCCGCCGGTGAAGGCGGACCGTCCTGGGGGTTGATGCTGGTCATGTCGCGAGGGGTGGACTCGCCGTCTTGGCGGCCGGTCTCCTCGTGGATCGTTGTGTCGAATCGGCCGGCCTCTTTGCCGTCCGTGGCGATCATGTTCTCGCCACCCTTCACCCCGGGAGTCTTTTCGGCCGCGCCCGCAGGCGCCATCGTCCCGACCCCGCCGCCGGTCGGGCCGACCTGACCCTCACGGTCAGTGGCGCTGGGAGCCTTTTCACCCGTGAGCATCCGGCCTACACCAGCTGCACGCTCTTCCTTCTCGTCAATCTTGTCGGCCATCAGTCTCTTTCTCCTGTCTGTTGCTTGTTGCGGCCCGCCTCGGTGACGGGACCGACATCTATGCGGATTTCGGTGGCCTACAGTCCCCTAACGACACGCACCAGGAGGTCTGTGAATCGCCGCGTCCGATCCGTGGCGTACGTTCACGGCCGCATTTCATGTCGTTTCTCGACGCAATCCGAAAGCCCGAACGCATGGAGAATTCGGGCGGCCAGCGTCGAAGGCGACCGGAAGGTCAACTGCCGGTCCCGGGCTCTCAGGAACTGTCGGCAGACAGAGAAGGTGCGGCCAATCGAACTGTCAATGAAATCTAGCTCGGCGAGGTCGATGACAACGTCTCCGACGCCCGCGGCGATCACCCGAGACAAGGTGTCGGCCAAAGCGGATCTGGTGGCGAGGTCCGCCTCGCCCCGAAGACCGACAACAGTGCGCGTACCCTCGGCTCTCGTCGTGGTGAGAAGAACACATTCGACGCTGCGGTCGTTTGGCGATGAATGCGGGAGAGCGGAAACGGACACGGGCGACCTCGCTGGTCGGTGAACGCACTTGCTTGATACGCCACCAAGGTCCGGAGCAACGCGCCCGGGAGGGTGCCGGTGCTAGCGGCAGAGTCCAACACGGTGCGGGTACGCACTCCGTGTCCATCTCCAGACTACACCTTTTGGAGGAGCCGCATGATCGGCCCCGTTCGGGCTACGCGCCGACTTCTCCCCCGAACGGCGGACAATGATGTGGTGCTGGCCCGATTACCGGGGTCCGGCGGCCGCCCCTAGCGCACTTCTCCACGACGAGTTGTTCTGTGGAACGCTTAGCTTCAGATTGTGGGATGATGGCGTGGTCCGGAGAGTTGTCCGGCCAGACGTTCCATCTGCTCGGGACCCCGGCAGCGTCAGTGATTATCGACGTTGAGGAGGTGGGCTCATGGACGGTGAACGATTCGTCCTTCCAGCAGTCACGGGCCCATACCATGCCGCCAGTGCCCCAGCCCCCACGAGGTTGGGGCTGGAGGTTCGCTCGAGGTCGGCGGTAGCCGACGAGCGTATTCGGACTTGACCGGTGAGATGAGACGCGGTCACCTTTGGTGAGGTGATCGTCCGGTAGATGTGCTCCACCTGCCCGGGACCCCGGCAGTGTCAGCGTTTGACACGATGCCGAGGGGAGATGGTTGTGTGACGACCGACCGGAAGAGCAGCTGCCGACCACCTTCTCGAATCGGGGCACGATGGCGAGACTATGCCAGCTGCCGATCCACGGGCTCGGACCTCTTTTTCCCTGATGAGTCGCGAATTTCGCTCGAGGACATCGTGGCGGCCAAGACTTTGTGCGGAGAATGTCCGGTCAAGAACGCCTGTTTGCAGTATGCGCTCGAGACCAAACAGGAACATGGCATCTGGGGCGGCACAACGGAAGAAGAACGTCGGCGCCTGCGTCGCGCCTGGCTTATCAGCCGGCGTCGCAAGGCTGGATGATTGCCGTTGCTTCTTGACCAATCTCTCCCTTCGTTTGTTCATGTGGCGCCGGCACCGGGACATGTTCTCCCCTCTTCGTTCGAGTGAGGACGCTGCGCTCGCTCGGAATCTGAGATGAGCGGCAGCTTGCTCGGCTCCGACAGCAGTCGAGCGCATGACAGCCCCGTGGCCCAAGCGGTGAAGGCGCCGTCGTTCAAACTCGTTGTCATCGCCGCCTCGGCCGGTGGTCTCGCCGCGGTCAGCGCCGTGCTCAGATGCCTGCCCGCCAGCTTCCCGGGCGCCATTGTCGTGGTGCAGCACCTCGATCCCCATCACCCAAGCGTGATGGACGAAATCCTGGGGCGACGCACGGCATTGAAGGTTTCGATGGCGAAGCACGGAAGCTTCGTCACACCGGGAGGCGTCCTCATTGCGCCGCCGGGACGCCACCTGCTCGTGAACGCCGACGCGACCGTCACCTTGACCGACACCGGGCGGGTGCAGTTCGTCCGGCCCTCGGCCGACCTACTCTTCGAGTCGGCCGCCGCGACCTTCGGGGAACGTGCCATCGGCGTGGTACTTACTGGGAAAGGGGGCGACGGTGGCCAGGGCGTCCTCGCAATCAAGCAGGCGGGCGGGACGGTCATCGCCCAGGACGAGACGACGTCGCAGGCCTTCGGCATGCCCGGCGCCGCGATTCACACCGGACAGGTCGACTACATCCTGCCCCTCGCCGAGGTAGGGGCGGTCCTGATCGCATTGACCACCGGTGTGAGCCCCCAACTCGAGATCGGACCCGACGCGATCAACGCTTCCAGTCAGTGACACCGGGCCGGTGACGAACCGGCCTGACGGGGTAAAGACAGAGCGGAAGCCGGCATTCCTGCCGGGGAGGAGAGGGATGCCCGAAAACGCATCGTCCGAGAGAGCCACAGCGGCGGGATCGAAGTCCCGCCATTTCCTATCCAGCGAAGACCTCGCCGAGGAGATGACGGTTTTCGGCGACCCGGCCCGGCTGCATGTCCATCCAACCGCCAAGGTCAACGACGCCCTGTTCAATCTTTCGTCGGGCGAAGTCACCGTCGGCAAGTTTGCCTTCTTCGGCCACCGGGTATCGGTCCTGACCGGCAGCCACGACTTCACCAAATTCGGGGAGGAACGCCAGAACGCGATCGCAGCCGACGGGCATGATGTCGTCATCGGCGAAGGGGTCTGGGTGGCCAGCCACGCCATCATCGTCGGGCCGTGCACCATCGGCGATCACGCCGTGGTCGGTGTCGCTTCGGTCGTGCTCGACGACGTTGCCCCGTACACCGTCGTGGCCGGTCATCCGGCCAAGCCCCTCAATGTCATCGACCATTCCGAACAACCGTGAACCTCGAGATTGGTTGTGGCGAATACCCCGACGCTGGCTACGACATCCATGTAGACATCCTGGCCCTGCCCGGGGTCACCGTGGTGTGTGCCATGGACC
>Ga0302325_10028743_pt1 | contig 11498 bp, 10 predicted proteins | sample Palsa_T0_2_FD_201948 | JGI IMG/M metagenome (GOLD analysis project Ga0302325, IMG submission 201948) | Peat permafrost microbial communities from Stordalen Mire near Abisko, Sweden - Palsa_T0_2 | ecosystem: Environmental > Terrestrial > Soil > Palsa > Peat permafrost | place: Sweden: Abisko... | reverse complement strand
GAGTTCGCGCCCGTGCCGGATGTTGTCCGCCACGGCGTCCCTCGATTCCGGGCTCACGAATTCCACGACGGAGCGCCCGACGATCTCCGCGCGGTCGTAGCCGAGGAGCTTCAGCCCCTGGTCGTTGACGTCGAGGATGAGGCCCCGCTCGGTGATGAAGACGCCCTCGAAGGCCGCCGCCGTGAGGTTGCGAAAGCGCGCCTCGCTGTTGCCGAGCTGCTGGACCAGGGCGTCGCGCTCGCCGACGGCGATCGCGGGGATCAGGCCCACCATGGCGCAGATCGTCAGAAAGCCGTAGAGCCGGGCGACCGAGGCCCCGGAGACGGTGTCGGCGGGGAAGTAGACGGCGGGGTAATGCGAGGCCAGGAATATCACCAGCACGGCGGTCAGCAGGTTGACGGCCGATGCCCCCCGTACCCCGAATCGCAGCGCCGCCCACAGGATGAAGGGAAGGAGCGTGAATTTCTCGGCGTTTCCGGCCGTCGCCCCGAACGAGAAGACGGCCACGACGACGATGCCCGACACCAGGAGGAACATCTCGGCGAGCCGACGCGGCTCATTCCACCAGCGCTCCCTCGGCTCGGACGGCGAAGCCCACATCAGGACAAAGGGGGCCACGGTCACCAGGGACACGGCGTTGCTGGACCAACCCACCATCCAGGCGTCAAAATAGGGCGCCGTCTCGCCCAGTGCGCGCGCAAAGCCGGCCAACGCGGTGGCGACGAGCGAGGACGTGCACAGGGCCGAGCACGCCACAAGGCCGAGCAGTTCCCGCATGGTCTTCAGATTCGTCGTCTGGCTCACGAAACGGCGGAAAAGGTAGGCGCCCACCGCGGTCTGGATCGTGTTTGCCACGGCATAAACCGTTGTCATACCGGGAGTAGTCCCGTTCAGATGGTCGAAAATCCAATTCGCGATGGCCGCGCAAAGCAGGAGGGCCGGCCAGTCCGATGTCTCGACCAGGAGGAGCACGGAGACTGAGAACCCCGCCGGTATCCAGAAGCTGACATCGGAGCCCTCGCGGGACGCGAGGTACCAGCTCGCCTCGCAACAGACGAAAAAGGCTATCCCGTAGAGCAGGGCCCTCAGCCAAAGGGGACGCGACTTGGGGTTATCCAACGCCATTCAGTCCCTGGGGAGAAGCGTGTCGTGGAGGATTTTGATGCATTTACCGGGCATGGTTTAGCGTAATTTGAGCCAAGTCACAGGCTATCGGGGGCCTGCGGGACCGGCCCGGGTGAGCCCCATAGCCAGTTGCACTGGACGAAAATCGAGGCTCTGTGTTTGTTGAATCATACCATGTCCCAACCCACCGTGGAAAATGTAGTTATCATCGGCACCGGCTGCGCTGGCTTGACCGCGGCCGTGTATACGGGGCGCGCAAATCTGAGCCCGCTTGTCCTGGAAGGTCCCCTCCCGGGCGGCCAGCTGACCACGACGAGCGAGGTCGAGAACTTCCCGGGATTCCCCGAGGGCGTGGATGGATTCCACCTGATGGACAGCCTGCGCAAGCAGGCGGCGAAGTTCGGCACCCGCTTTGAGCAGACTCTCGTCCATTCGGTCGACTTCACCTCGATGCCGCGCAAGCTCATCTGCGCCGACAGGACCATCCTCGCCAAGACGGTCATCATCGCGACGGGCGCCTCGCCTCGCATGACCGGCATCCCCGGTGAGAAGGAACTCTACGGCGGCAAGGGCGTCACGACGTGCGCCACGTGCGACGGCGCCTTCTACCGCAAGATGGACGTCGCCGTCATCGGCGGCGGCGACAGCGCCGCGGAGGAGGCACTTTTCCTCACGCGTTTTGCGAGCAAGGTCTACCTCGTGCACCGGCGCAATGCGCTGCGCGCCTCCAAGATCATGGCCGACCGCGTGGCTGCGCACGCCAAGATCGAGCCCGTCTGGGACTCGGCCCCGCTCGAGGTGGTCGGCGTGCCCGCGGGCGCCGTCAGCGGCCTCAGGGTGAAGCACGTCAAGACCGGCGGCGAGCTGGTCCTGCCTGTGAAGGGCGTCTTCGTCGCAATCGGCCATATCCCGAACTCGGGCCCCTTTGCCTCCGCGCTCGACGTGAATGAGAACGGCTACTTCGTGCCCGCCGCCGGCTCGCAGGTGCGCACGAAGGTGCCCGGCGTGTACGTTGCGGGTGATTGCGCGGACCATGTTTATCGCCAGGCGATCACGGCGGCGGGCATGGGCTGCCAGGCCGCGATCGATGCGGAGCGCTGGCTTGCCGAACACGGCGAGTGAGCGACCTCGGCATACCGGCGGACTACGGGCGCTGGCGCGGCCTTTCTCTCCAGGCCGAGGCCACGGAACTCGCCTCCATCGGGCCGAATCCCGACGGCCGGGACATCCAGCTCGCGCCCGAGGCGGCGCAGGCGTGGTCCCGGATGAGGGCCGCGGCCCGCGGGGACGGGATAATGCTGGTGGCGCATTCGGGATTTCGGAGCATGCAGCGCCAGTCCGAGATCATTCATGCGAAGCTCAAAGCTGGCGAAGCCATCGAGAACATCCTCAGGCTTGTCGCCGCGCCCGGGTACAGCGAGCACCATACGGGCCGCGCCATTGATATCGGCGTACCCGGCGAGCCGCCCCTGACCGAGGCCTTTGCCGGCACGCCCGCCTTTGCCTGGCTCAGCTCCAGGGCCGCAGGATTTGGGTTCCGGATGTCCTTTCCCAGGGACAATCCCCACGGCATCGCCTATGAGCCGTGGCACTGGTTCTATCAGATCGCCAAGTTGCCTTAGGCGATGGATTTAACCTGCTGCCCTGCAAAATATTAAGCTTAATCATTAGAATGATTCTTATTCCTTGTTGAAACTCGGTACCATTCCAATTAACTGAACGTAACACCCTTCGACCATGTTCTCCAACACCGACAGTTCAGAGGCCCTCGCCCAACGCCTGTCCGACAGCGGGCTGCGCGCCACGCCCCAGCGCGAGGTCATCTACAGCGTCCTCCTGAAGAAGCGCGACCACCCCACCGCTGAGGATGTCTTTGCCCGGGCGAAGCCCGAGATGCCGATGATCTCCCTCGCCACGGTCTACAACTGCCTGGAAACGCTGGTCCAGTGCGACCTCGTGCGGGCGGTCAACTTTGAGCGCGGCCCAACCCGGTACTGCCCCAATTTGCGCCCGCATGCCCATTTCCATGACGAGACGACGGGGGCCACCCACGACATCGAGCTTCCCCCGGGCCTGATCGACCAGGTGAAGGCGGTCCTTCCCCCCGATTTTGACGCCACATCGGTCGAGATCATCTTCCGGGGCAAGGCGCCCGCGAAGTCCTGAACCCCGGAACACGCATCCCCTTCATGTCCTCACTCGAAATCAAGAACCTGCACGTCTCCACCGGGGACAAGGAAATCGTCAAGGGCGTGTCCCTGACGATCAATACCGGCGAGATCCATGCGATCATGGGGCCAAACGGAACCGGCAAGTCGACGATGGCGAAGGCCATCGCGGGGCATCCCGACTACGTGATCACCGAGGGCGACGTGCTCATCGACGGCAAGTCCATCCTCGAGATGGAATCCGACGAGCGGGCGCGCGAGGGCATCTTCCTCGCGTTCCAGTACCCGAGCGAGATCCCGGGCGTCAGCATCGCCAACTTCCTGCGCGCGGCGATCCAGGCCAGGATGGCAGAGGGCGAGGAGATCGACGCCTCGGGCTACTACAAGAAGCTCTACCAGAAGATGGACCTCCTGAAGATCGACAGGAAGTTCACCTCGCGCGCCGTCAATGACGGCTTCTCCGGCGGGGAGAAGAAGCGCAGCGAGATCCTGCAGATGGCCATGCTCGAGCCCCGCTTCGCCCTCATGGACGAGACCGACTCCGGCCTCGACATCGACGCGCTCCGGATCGTCTCCGACGGCGTCAACCATCTGCGCGGACCGAACCTCGGCATCCTCCTCATCACGCACTACCAGCGCCTCCTCGGCTACATCGTCCCCGACCATGTCCACGTCATGATCGACGGGCGCATCGTCAAGAGCGGCGACAAGTCGCTCGCCCTGGAGCTCGAGTCGCGGGGCTATGACTGGGTCAAGCAGGAGTTCGCCAACGCCTGAACAGGGAAGGAAACACCATGTCCGACATCACCGACACCCTAGAGACGCCCACGGAGAACCCGGTTACCGGGATCGACCAGAGCTCGGGCAATTTCAAGTACGACATGACGTACGACTTCGACGCGGGCACGGGCCTGAACGAGCGCACGGTCGACTACATCTCCTCCGTGAAGAAGGAGGAGCCGTGGATCCGCGAGTTCCGGCAGAACGCCCTGAAGACCTTCGAGTCGAAGCCCCTGCCGACGCACTGGGCGACGAGGGACCTCGAGAACATCAACTTCGACAAGATCCGCTACTACCTCTCGCAGGGCCTCAAGCCCAAGCGCACGTGGGACGAGGTTCCCGAGGACATCAAGCGCACGTTCGAGCGCCTCGGCATCCCGGAGCAGGAGCGCAAGTTCCTCGCCGGCGTCGAGGCCCAGTTCGACTCCGAGGCCGCCTACTCGAACATCAAGGAGGCCGTCTCCAAGCAGGGCGTCATCTTCATGAACTCGACGGAGGCCCTGCGCGAGCACCCCGAGATCTTCAGGAAGTACTTCGGCAAGGTGATCCCCACGGGCGACAACAAGTTCTCGGCGCTCAACAGCGCCGTCTTCTCCGGCGGCTCGTTCATCTACGTGCCACCCGGGGTCAAGGTCTCCCACCCCCTCCAGGCCTACTTCCGGATCAACGCCGAGAACTTCGGCCAGTTCGAGAGGACGCTCATCATCGTGGACGAGGGCGCCGAGCTCACCTACATGGAGGGCTGCACGGCCCCAAAGTTCTCGACGGCCACGCTCCACAGCGCCGTTGTCGAGCTGGTCGCGCTCAAGGGCGCGAAGATCCAGTACATCACCGTCCAGAACTGGTCGTCGAACGTGTTCAACCTCGTCACCAAGCGCGGCCTCGCCCACGAGGAGGCCGAGATCAAGTGGATCGACTGCAACATCGGCAGCCGCCTGACGATGAAGTACCCCGGCGTCGTCCTCAAGGGCCGCAAGGCCCGCGGCGAGGTGATCTCCATCGCCCTCGCGAACGACGGGCAGCACCAGGACACCGGCGCCAAGATGATCCACGCCGCCGACGAGACCACGTCGACCGTGGTGTCGAAGTCGATCTCCGTGGGCCAGGGCCGCGCGACGTACCGCGGCGTGGTCCACATCCCGCGCCACCTCAAGGGCTGCAAGAACAACACGGAGTGCGACGCCCTGCTCATCAACACCAACAGCCGCACCGACACCTACCCCGCCATCACGGTCAGGGGCGACCGCCACGCCGTCCAGCACGAGGCCAGCGTCTCCAAGGTCAGCGCGGAGCAGATCTTCTACATGCAGCAGCGCGGCCTCACCGAGGGCCAGGCGATGAGCCTGTCCGTCAACGGCTTCATCAACGACCTGGCCCGCCAGTTCCCGATGGAATACTCCGTGGAGCTCAAGCGCCTCATCGACCTCGAGATGGAAGGGAGCGTGGGCTGAGCCATGGCGTCGACCCTTGAAAGGAGCCCGCCCGCGACCGACCTGGTCGGGGGTTTCACGGCGGAGGCCTTCGCGGCCCATCTCGCCACCCAGTCGTCCGCCCCGGCCTGGTGGCTTGAGCGAAAGCGCGCCGCCTATGCGCGCTTCGCCGCGCTTCCCATGCCCGCGCGGACAGACGAGGCCTGGCGTTTCAGCGGCCTCGCCGGGATCGACCTCGGCGGCTACGCCGTGTCGGGCGCCTCGGCCCCGGCCACGGCGCCCTTCGCGATCGAGACCGCGGCGACGCTCACCTTCATGAACGGCCGCGCGGTGCACAGCTCGCCGCTCCCGGCGGATCTCCAGGCCAAGGGGGTCATCGTGACGACCCTAGCCCACGCCGTTGCGCGCCATCCCGATCTCCTGCGCGAGCACTTCATGGCCCAGCCCCAGAAGCTGGGCTCGGCGAAGTTCGCCGCGCTCCACGAGGCATTCGTGGCGGACGGCGCGTTCATCCACGTCCCGAAGGGCGTAGTGGTCGCAAGGCCGATTGTCGTCGTCCATGCCGTCTCCGGCCCGGAAGCGGCCGTTTTCCCGCACACGCTCGTGGTCGCGGAAGACAACGCGAGGGTCACCGTCGTCGACCATTTCGTCTCGGCCGACGAGGCCCGCCAGTTCGCCTGCGGCGCCAATGACCTCTATGCGGGGCACGGGGCCAAGGTCGCCTACGCGGCCGCGCAGTGCTGGTCGCTCGAGGCCCTCGCTCCAGTTCAACTCGACGGTCGTCCGCAGGGACGCCCGGGTGCAGTCGCTGAACATCCACCTCGGCGCCCGCCAGGCTCGCCACGAGTCGCTGAGCCAGCTCCAGGCCCCAGGCGGCTTCTCGGAGATGCTCGCCGTCACGGTGGCCACCGGCGCCCGCGAATTTGACCAGAGGACGCTCCAGATCCACCAGGCGCCCAACACGAAGTCAGACCTCCTCTACAAGAACGCGCTCCTCGACAAGTCGAGGACGATCTTCTCCGGCCTCATCATCGTCGACCCCGACGCGCAGAAGACGGACGCCTACCAGAGCAACCGGAACCTGATGCTGAGCGACGACGCCGAGTCCAACTCGCTCCCCGGCCTCGAGATCCAGGCGAACGACGTGCGCTGCACGCACGGCGCCACGAGCTCGCGCATCGATCCCGAGCAGGAATTCTACCTGAAGTCCCGCGGCATCCCGCCCAAGGCCGCCAATGAGCTCCTGATCTTCGGCTTCTTCGAGGAGGTGCTCAGCCGCCTCGAGAGCGAGGAGCTCCACGGCGCCCTGAGGTCCCTGATCCAGGGCCGCGTCCGCACGGAGTAATCTGCCTCCCCATGGTCCCCGCAAACCGCGATCGCACCCTCTCGCGCGAGATCACAGTCACGCAGATCCCCTCCGGCGAGAAGCAGGTCCTGCCGGCTGGCACGCAGATCCAGATCCACCAGACTCTCGGCGGAAGCTACACGGTCCAGACCGGCTTCGGCCTCTTCCGGATCGACGGCAAGGACGGCGACGCCCTGGGCGAGCAGGCCGCCGACCACAAGGTCGACGCCGCGACGCTCGCTGACGGGGCGCCCGACCCGAACGCGGTGTGGGACCAGCTCAAGAAGGTCTACGACCCGGAAATTCCGGTGAACATCGTCGACCTCGGCCTCGTCTATTCTATGGACGTCGAGAAGAGGGACGAGAAGCGCTACAAGGTGAACGTGGCGATGACGCTCACGGCCCCCGGCTGCGGCATGGGCCCGGCGATCGCCGAGGACGCCAAGGGAAAGATTTTGCTCGTTCCGGGAGTCGACGACGCCGACGTCAGGATCACATGGGATCCGCCGTGGAACCAGTCGATGATCAGTGAGGAGGGCAAGATGAAGCTTGGCCTCGTGTGACGATCTACGAGCAGCTCGTGGCCCTGGAGAAAGAGGACATACCCTTCGTCCTGGTCACTTTGGTTGACGCAGTCGGAAGCACGCCGCAGGACGCCGCCGCGAAGATGCTGGTCACGGGACAGGGCCTGCACAGCGGGACCGTCGGCGGAGGCAAGGTCGAGGCCGCGGCGCTCAAGCTCGCCGCCGAGGTGCTGGAGAAGCGCGACGCCAAGCCCCGCTTCGTCTCGTGGACGCTCAAGGGCGACGTGGGGATGACCTGCGGCGGCTCGGTGAAGTTCTACTTTGAGCCGCACTTTGGCGCAGGGCCGTGGAGCATCGCCATCTTTGGCGCAGGCCACGTCGCCCAGGCGCTGGTTCCCGTCCTCATCCCCCTGCCCTGCAGGATCACCGTCGTCGACTCGCGCAGGGAGTGGCTGGACCGGCTTCCCCGCTCGCACAACCTGAGCGCGGTCCTCTCCGCGAATCCCGAGGATGTCGTGCCGACGCTCCTGGACGACAGCTTCCTCCTCGCCATGACGATGGGCCATGCCACCGACAGGCCCGTCCTCAGGCGTGCGCTCACCGAGAGGAAATTCCCGTTCATCGGCGTCATCGGGAGCGACGCAAAGGCAAAGATCCTCAGGCGCGAGCTGGCCGGGGATGGTGTCCCTGCCAATGCGCTGGCGCAGATCCACTGCCCCATCGGCCTGCCCTTCGGGACGAACCATCCCCACGAGATCGCGCTCAGCATTGCCGCCCAGCTGCTGACCGTCAGGGATCTGGAGAAATCGCGTTAGGATTTTCGTACGCAATTTCTTTAGCCGCTATAGCTCCAGATCGCGATCCAAGGTCTCGGGATTTTCGGGGGGAGCCATGATGTCCTCCAATGTAAAGGCCGCCATTGGAAACAGTGAGTCATTGCTCCGCTTAATGATAGGGATGTCGCGCACCCGTGCCGCTGCGTTCGCAAGGGATAGCTGAACATCAGCCGGGACCTGAGGCGCGTCATTGAAGTAGCTCAGGGCCTTAAGCGATATTGCGGGATTGAATTCCGGGTACAACGCGCCTGCGGCACCAAGCATGGTTTCAAGCGAGACATTCAATGACAGTAACTTGTGTATATCCAGGTAATCCTTCGCTTCCGCGCGCTGTTGGATGACTTTCGTCTTTTTGCGCCGAAAGGTCATACAATCCAGCCGCCAATACTTTGTTGTCCGCGAACCTATTTGGTTCGCTAACGCGACCAAATTTAGGGCCGCCGAAAAATGAGATTACAACGGACTCGTCGCCACCGCCGACGAGAAAAGTGGCCGTGTTTAGCGCCTTATATTGAAGGCGCGAATGGTACAAAAAGGAATATCGGGAAGACAATTCTTCAATATCGAGGGGCAAATGGCTGAAGAAGTCGAAATCCACTGAAGTTCGCCCACCGGCTTGGAGAGAAAGCGAGGTTCCACTATAAAGGACAAGTTCGGAGGCCACTTCAGAGAGCCGGGGCCATAGTGCACGCTGCGCCGGCGGCAGTGTCTCAAGATGAGGAGCGATTTCCCTCATCCAAGAGTCCTCTTCGGCAAATCAGGTACCGGTGAAATCCCGAGTCGGTTATGCCAATAGTGCCATGATGCGACGTCGATAATACCTGGCTTCGCAGATTTCAGCGCCGTTCTAAATGCGTCCTCACCGAACCTTCTCTCTACGTGGATGATGTCTTCCCAAAATCCCCGCGCGATGACGCGGCACAAAAGGTATTCTGGTCGGACAGCGTGACCTGTGTCGGCTCCCACCATGCAACATGATGGGCAATTTCATCGAGTTGCCTGTCTTGTGTCTGCATGCGTGAAGTTTACGCCTGTGCGATGACAATTCAACGCTGTGGTCGGAACCAAGGCCTAGTTTAACATATTGACCGTCAAATAGTTCACTGGCCATTCAAAGCGACCGGCTTTAAAACAGCATTTATCGCGGCATAAATCGCCTCGCATGTCGCGGGCGATGCGAGCGGCACCTCGCCCGCGGCCGTCCCAAAGGCGCCCACCGCGTCCCGGAGCGCCTCGCGGACCGAGAACGCCAGCATGAAGGGCGGCTCCCCCGAGGCCTTGCTGCCATGGATGGTCCCGTCCTGGGCGGCCATCGGCATCAGGGTCACGTGCATCTCTATCGGGGCGTCGCTGATCGCGGGAATCTGGTAGGTGCTGGCGCTGTGGGTCATGAGCCTCGCCTGCTTGTCCCAGAGGAGCTCCTCCCGGGTGAGCCAGCCCACGCCCTGCACGATGCCGCCCTCGATCTGCCCCAGGTCGACCCCCGTGTTGAGCGAGTCGCCCACGTCGTGGACGGCGTCAATGCGCACCACGCGGTGCATGCCGTTGTAGCCGTCGACCTCGACCTCGGCCACCGCGGAGCCGCAGGCAAAGTATTGGAAGGGCCTTCCCGAGGCCGTGGACCAGTCCCAGTGGATGCCCGGCGTCACGTAGAAGCCCGTGGTCGACAGGCTCACCCGCTTCTCGTGGGCCCGGAAGCAGACATCGGCCATGTCGACCTCGGCCTCGACGCCCTGGGCGAAGACCCTCCCTTCCTTGAACTCGACTTTATCGGGAGCAACGGCGACGCCGGCCTTCTTCGACAGCATCTCGGCCGCCACGGGAATGAGGCGTTCCCGCAGGATGATGCAGGCGTTGCGCACCGCAGCCCCGTTGAGGTCCGCGCCCGAGGAGGCGGCGGTGGCGGACGTGTTCGGCACCTTGTCGGTGCCCGTCTGCATCATGCGAATGCGGCTGGCTGGGAGGCCGAGCTCCCGCATGGCGACGCCCATGATCTTCGTGTGCAGCCCCTGGCCCATCTCGGTGCCGCCGTGGCTGACCTGGGCGGTCCCGTCCATGTAAAGCAGCACCAGCGAGCCGGCCTGGTTGTAATGGGTCAGCGTGAAGGCGATCCCGAACTTCAACGGCGTCACGGCAAGGCCCCGCTTCACTCTCGGGTGCGTCCGGTTCCATGCGTCAACGGCCTTCCTCCGCTCGGTAAATTTGGCCTGCTTGAGGACCTGGGCCCACACCTCCCTCAGGCGGTTGTCGCCTATCTCCTGGAGGAAGTGGGTTGTGTTGGTCTCGCCGCTGCCCCGGTACAGGTTGCGCTCGCGCACGACCTCGGGCGCGAGCCCAAGGCGCCGCGCGACCCGGTCGACGATCTCCTCCATGACGAGCATCCCCTGGGGACCGCCAAATCCGCGGTACGCGGTGTTCGACGCCACGTTCGTCTTCGCGATGAGCCCCGTGAACCGAACAGCCGGGATGTAATAGCTGTTGTCGAGGTGGAAGAGGGCGCGGTCGAGGACCGGCTGCGACAGGTCGAGCGACCAGCCGCCGTCGGAGCACAGGTCGACCTCCGCCGCGAGCAGCATGCCCTGGCTGTCGTAGCCGACGGAGAACTTCGAGTAGAACGGATGCCGCTTGCCGGTCATCATCATGTCCACGTCGCGGTCGAGCTGGAGGCGAACGGGCTGCCTCAGCGTCGTGGCCGCAAGGGCGACCATCGCTGCAAAGCCGTTGCCCTGGGTCTCCTTGCCGCCAAAGCCGCCACCCATTCTCGGCGACTGCACCACAACGCGGTTCCGGGTGACGCCAAGAACGTCGGCCACCACGGTCTGGATCTCCGACGGATGCTGCGTGGACGAGCTGACGAAGACGGACCCGTCCTCCCCCGCCTCGGCCCAGGCCGCCTGGGACTCGAGGTAGAAGTGCTCCTGGCCCCCGAACTCGAACTCCCCCTCCAGCTTGTGCGGGGCCTTGGCCACCCCGGCCGCCGCATCCCCGCGCGCGAGCGTATGCGGCTTCGTGTGGTAGTTCCTTTGCGCGATCGCCTCCCGGATGCCGATCAGCGGCGGCAACGGCTCGTAGTCCACGACGACGGCCGCCGCCGCCGCGCGGCACTCCCGGATTGAGTAGCCTACCACGAGGGCGACGGCCTGGCTGTGATAGAGGATCTCCTTGTCGGCGAAGAGCGGCTCGTCATGGCCTGTCCCAACCTGGTTGTGACCGGGTATATCCTCGGCCATGAGGACCGCCATGATGCCCGGCATCGCCTTGGCGGCCGTGGAGTCGCGCCTGAGGATCCG
>Ga0302325_10028742_pt1 | contig 11499 bp, 7 predicted proteins | sample Palsa_T0_2_FD_201948 | JGI IMG/M metagenome (GOLD analysis project Ga0302325, IMG submission 201948) | Peat permafrost microbial communities from Stordalen Mire near Abisko, Sweden - Palsa_T0_2 | ecosystem: Environmental > Terrestrial > Soil > Palsa > Peat permafrost | place: Sweden: Abisko... | reverse complement strand
GTCAGTAGTTCAAAGAACTTCTCGGAGTCGACGTCGGTCGCGACGGCGGCATTGACGACGAAGGGAGCAACAGGCGTCGCATCGGCGGTCTGCAGCGGTGCTGAGAAGTAAAGTGGAGAATGTCTCCAACCTATGCTCTCGCCTGCCGTGATGGTTCCAGATGTTTCAATCGCTACATGAAAGTCCTCAAAGGTAAGAATATTCGGATTTACTAAACAGCTGACCGCTAGTGGATCATGCAGGTGCATGCGCCCAGCCGAATTCGGCGCGCGTTGCATTTTGAGAGCGGCGTCTCCAATGCGCGCGGCCGCTTCACTTACCGGTCCAGAGCCTCCCCGAAGCTTCTCAATGTGCCGCTGGGTAAGCTCAACCTTACGAGTGACATCCAACCCCACCATGCGAATGGGAATTCCGGAGCCAAACACGATGCTTGCCGCCTCGGGGTCAACATAAAAGTTAAACTCCGCCGCGGGCGTTACATTGCCCCCGGAAAGTGATCCTCCCATTAAGACAATGCTCTGAATCATTGAGGAAATTTCGGGATCCTCCCGCAAAGCTAGCGCTACGTTTGTAAGTGGTCCAATGCCGATGATGCTGATCGCGCCCGCATTTGCCCTAACAATTTTGCAGATCAGGTCCGCGGCGCGGTCCTTGACTGGCTCGAGCTTAGCTGCAGGAAAGCTGACACCGGCGAGACCGTTGTTTCCATGGGCATATGATGCATCCACGAGTTTCCTAATTAAGGGAGATGATGCGCCCGCCGCTACAGGAATATCATTCCGACCTGCGATTTCAACGAGTCGAAGCGCGTTGGGCAACGTTACGCTGAGAGGCACGTTACCGGCAACCACGGTTACAGCCTCAACCTGCAATTCTGGAGAACGCATTGCCAGGAAAAGAGCGAAAGCATCGTCTACACCCGGATCGGTGTCAATAATCACTTTCTGCACGCCGGAGATGGGGCGACTGGCAAGCGGAGACCCCATCGCAGACAGTTGAGCGTGCGGAGTCGGCAAAAAGCTGCTTACCAGTACTCCGCCACATAATCGAAAAAATTGTCTGCGGTTAGGCTCCATCTGGAATCTCTGGCAGTGATTTGAAACGTTTCATTCTGACCCGAATTTATACGGGTCGTCCCGCGCAGTTGTCAAGGACATATCCCGTCAGACTTTCTTGGATTCACGTTTTACGTGCACGGGCCGCCGAACTGCGGATAGTCAAAGATGTTTCAAGAACCACATGTCTAGCAGGACCTGAATTACCTTTTATGCGATCGACCAAGATGTTGGCCGCCGTTGCGCCCAGTTGATATCCGGATTGAGAGACCGAGGAAAGGGCTGGATTGGTCGTTTCGCCAAGATCAAGATCGTCGAAGCCAATCAACGATACGTCCTCGGGACAACGCAGGCCGGCTTCGCGGATCGCCAAAAGACACCCCAGAGCAATCATGTCGTTCCCGGCGAAAATGGCGGTTGGGCGTGGAATTAAGCGCAGCAACGTGACAGTCTTCGAGTAGCCACCAGCCTTGTCGAAGCTCGCTTCTTGGGCGTATTCCGAAGGAAGCTTCAGTTTTGCTCCCCGCAAGGCGCGTTTGAAGCCGCCAAGGCGGTCCTTCGCGTTGGTAAGATGCAGCGGCCCCGTGATGGTGGCAAGAGTGGTGTGTCCCAACTGAAGCAGATAGCGGGTCGCCTTGTAAGCTCCCTTCTCGTTATCAGCGGTGACACTATCGCCACTCCAGTTTGTCGGGAGCCGATCAATGCAGACGACACCCGTGCCGGCCCGGCGATGCACTTCCGCATGGGCGGTGAGGTCGCTGAAGTTAGATGGAATGACGATGAGACCGGCCGGAAGAAAAGTTCTGAGCTCATTCAGGTGAACTAATTCTTTAGAGTGGCGATTGTCTGAATTGCAAAGTATAAGACGATAACCATTGGAGAAGGCTACGTCTTCGGCGCCGCGAACTACGGCCGGGAAAAAAGGATTGGTAATGTCGGGGATAATCATCCCGATCATGCTCGTTTTGACGCGACGCAGACCACGCGCTAGTTGATTCGGCCGATAACCTACTGCTTGGACTGCTTCGAGCACGCGGTTCCGAATCGGTTCTCTGACAGTGGCGGAGTTGTTGAGCACATGCGACACGGTCCCGAGAGAAACACGCGCCATCTTGGCGATCTGCTTCATGTTGGACATATCTTTTTCTCCACCGGGTTTTTCAGGACAGGATGAGCAGAGATTGGCCTGCGACCATGCGCTCGGCTGTAAGCATAGTAACTAACGGCTGTGATATTTGTCCGAAACCGCTTAACCCGGTGTTTCCGTTATGTGTAGCCAAAGCGAACGGACCTATTCTGATCCAAACGCAACCTGCACAATACCTTCGCCGAAGTCGACAATCGTTTCAAGCCCTGCATGGCTGCGTCTCCTGTTTGATTCACCGTGGCCGTCTACGGCATTATCCAACGTTTCTTCCAGGTTTGGAAATGACGCCCCTTGCCGCCAACAATGAACACCCTTAATTCGGTTTCCGGTCTAAGAAGAAGAGAATTCGAAAATCACGCCGCGGATTGTTCGCACTCATCGCTGCAGGGCGTATCCCATTCGAGATCAGGTTTGCGTTGAAGCGACAAGGCTGAAACATTGACCTCCCTATGTAATTAACGACACTATGTAATTTAACGGTTGACAAAAAGACCGACGCTGCGGTAAACAATTGTGCCAGCGTATTTGAATCGTTTCAAAATATCGGGGGCGCCATCATGAAGGGCTCGAATTTGGGTCGGTCTGTTCTCTTCTTGCATTTAACGATTCTTTCCTGTCTTTCCTGCTTAGTTCATGCGCAATCAACGGGATCAATCCTGGGAAGCGTGTCAGACTCTTCTGGAGCATCCATTTCAGGAGGCTCCGTCACCATAACCGAGACGAGGACCAATACGCAGCGCGTACTTACAACCGACGCTGCGGGTCGTTTCGTAGCCAATGTCATGCAGGTCGGAAATTACGCCATCAAAGTGGCGGCTCCAGGTTTCCAACCCGTAGAAAAGTTGGGGATCGTTCTTGAAGCCGAAGGAAGCCCGGAGATCGACTTCACGCTGTCTCCGTCCACCGTAAGCCAAAGCGTGACGGTGGAGGCCAATTCCGTTGCGGTTGAGACCACCAGCGCCTCCCTCAGTCAGGTGGTTCACTCCGAGCAGGTTATGGATCTTCCCTTGAATGGGCGTAATTTCGTTGAGTTGGCCACACTTGCTCCCGGTGTGTCCACCGGCGATCAACCCTCGGACTTTTTTTCCGGAGGCGCCAGTAGCGGTAGCGAAACATCTATCCGCGGCTCTTTCTCCCTCTCCGTCGCTGGATCCCGCGAGAATCGGACGGACTGGCTTTACGATGGAGTTGACGATGGCGAGTTGACCTCTGGAGCGCTTGGTGTGGTGCCTTCGATCGATGCCCTCCAGGAATTCAACGTGCTAACGTCCAATTATTCGATAGAGTACGGGACGCGCGCTGGACCGACGGTTCTATTGAACTCAAAGTCCGGAAGCAATCAACTTCATGGCACATTATTTGATTTCCTTCGCAATACAGACCTAAACGCCTCCAGCTATTTTTCCCCGATCAACCCAGAGTACATTCGGAATCAATTCGGCGGCTCGATCGGTGGTCCAATCAGGAAGGACAAAACTTTCTTCTTCTTCGACTATGAGGGAACTAGAAGTGTGCAAGGAATACCTTCGTTGACGCAGGTCCCAACTGCATTGGAACGAAAAGGTATTTTCACGGAATCCTTTCCCGGAGCGCCGGAAGTACCTATCTATGATCCCGCTACCACCCAAACCGATCCAGTGACCGGCCTTACGACTCGAACTCAATTCCCAGGGAACACAATTCCCACGGACCGGATTAGCACCATTGCCACAACGATGCTTAGCTATTTCCCGCTCCCGAATGTAACTGGTGTCTTATCTGCGAACTACATTGATGTACCCCGCGAGACTTACGACGACAATAAATTTGACTTTCGCATCGACCACACATTTTCTCCCACGGACCGGGCATTCGCCCGTTTCAGTCGTGATCAGGCGTCGGTTTATGTCCCATCTGGTCTTCCCGGTTTCGGCAGCCAGCCTGGTGGTTATGCCAGCAATCAGACATTAGCCGATCGCGGCCGCAACATAGCGATATCTGAAACGCATATGTTCTCCAGCAACAAAATCAATCAATTTACCGCCGGTTATAATCGCATCTTCGACCACATCATATCTTTTGGCGATGGCACGAACTGGAGTGACCAACTGGGGATTCCAAACGCAAATCTTGGCACCTACTTCAGCAGTGGATTTCTGAACACTCAATTCAATGAAGGTTATTGGGGCCTTGGCGATCGCGGATTTTCTCCGATTCAGGACGGAACGAATGTCTTTCATTTCTCCGATGACTTCGAATGGGTCCATGGAGCTCACTCATTTTCAATGGGCATGGGAGTGCGCTTTTTTCAACTCAACGAGCTTGGTGACAGTTTCCCCATGGGTGAAATGTCTTTCGACAATTTGTTTACAGCTGGCTTTCTGAATGGTTCGCTGAATTCAGCTACAGGTAATCCTATCGCTAGCTTTCTTCTAGGCATCCCAGCTGGCGGCGAACATGACAACGAGTTTGCAGGTTCAATTACCGGACGACGCTGGAAGGAATTCAGGCCGTATTTCCAAGATAGCTGGAGAATGCGACCCAATCTAACGGTGCAACTTGGTTTGGCTTGGAACTATACGACGCCAACGGTTGAAGCCCAGAATCGATATTCGAACTTTGATTTCGCCACGGGGCAGCTCCTTATTGCCGGCGTTAATGCGAGCAAGACCGCCGGTCTCAGCTCTTACTACCTGGGCTTCGAACCGAGAATAGGTCTAAGCTATAGTCCGTTTTCCAGAAAAAATTCGATCCGAGCAGGGTATGCGATTCTGCATGACGCGGGTTGGAATTTAGGGGCCGAGGGGCTAGATCTAAACCCGCCATTTTATAGCACGTACGCGTTCCAGACGGACGATATCACCCCAACGACAACGCTCTCCCAAGGTTTTCCTGTTCCGGTACAGCCCTCCCCCAGCAACTTGAGTGGAAATGTCTATAGCCAGAACACGAATTTCAGGCTAGGCATGATTCAGCAGTTCAATCTGAACGTGCAGCGTGAGCTCCCGTCGAACATTGTCTTGACAGTGGGGTATGTGGGTTCCCGGGCAAGTCACCTTCAAACGGCCGAATGGAATCTGAACACCGCACCACCAAATCCCCAAATTGATCCCACTAACTTGCGTCCTTACCCACAGTTCTACTACATAATCGGGGTCCTCGACAGGGGGCTCGCCCGCTATGACTCGCTCCAGGTCAAGGCTGAAAAGGCATACAAGAATGGACTCTATTTTTTGCTGTCTTATGCGTACGGAAAAGGATTTGATAACGGGCTGAATGACGATCTCGGGTCAATGGCGGGTGTTGCATATTATCCTCTCGTCCTTCCCGGATATACGGATAAGGGATTGGGTGTTGTCGATCAAACCCATAATTTGTCGGCCAGCGTCCTGTACCGGTTGCCCTTCGGGAAGGGCGCCCATTTCGGTTCGTCTGCAAGAGGCTTTAGTGATGCCCTCATTGGGAACTGGCAAATGAACGTCATTGCGCACATTGCGTCAGGGTTCCCTATGGGCTTGTCTACGGGCGTAAACGATTCCGGGACCTCAGTCGGGTACCTTGGCAATCGTCCCGATCGAGTGTGCGGCGGGAAGCTGAGTCACCCAGCCGTAGCAGAATTCTTTGATACGAGCTGTTTCATTGATCCGCCAGCGGGAGTAATGGGAGATGCTTCGAGAACGCCGCTTTATGGGCCAGACTTCGTCAACTTTGACGCGTCGCTGTTTAAAAACTTCAAGATTAATGAATCCGATCAACTCGAATTTCGTTCCGAAGTCTTTAATGTCTTCAATCACCCCCAGTTTGCGTTTCCAGGCACCACTACAGATTCACCGGGGTTCGGGCAAATTACTCAAATCGTAAACAATCCGCGCTTGATTCAATTTGCGCTGAAATTTATCTTCTGAGAAACCGGTGTCATCGGGTGCCTCGACACAGTTTTGAAAAACTAAGTCAGTGTGGTGGCACGGACACGTCGAAGCCATGCTTAGTGGCCACTCGCAAGCTCGGCCTGGATAGCATGATCTCCGCCAAGCCCTGCCGCGAGCGCGATTTGGTCCTGGCCATAATCGTCGAACGTTTGCTCGATCCCTGTTCCAAGTTGGCCACCGATGGCGACCCCGCTCAGGGTTCGGACATGATCCCCATTAGCCGTGGCTCCACTCGTCACCATTGGTCCACCAAATCCGAAAGATTTTCGGTTCTTCTTTCCGCTGCGCCTCCCGACCTTCACTTCGCCAATATCTCCAAAGACTCAGTCAGGAAGTAACGGCGACGGTTCAGGTGTAGTGTCCGCTTCCGAATCTGCATTCCTCTCCAGCCCGATGAGCGATCCGTCCGGATAGCTTGGAGTGTGGCTGTAACTGTGGCTGTACGTGGCTACACATCGCCAACGTTTCAAGCATTTGGAAGTGGTTCTCTGTGCGCGCAAGACTTGTTTAAGTTCTTGGTTAATTGTGAGTTACTAGGCATGGACGGTTGAACCCTTGGCTGACTCTTAATCAGTAGGTTGAAGGTTCGATTCCTTCCGCGCTCACCAACTCCCATTGAATTAACACCTTTCGGGAGTTGTTCACTGCAACGACTCACCGGGTAACAACCTGGGTAACAACTGCTTGCTCACTACCCCCAGCGCATCTCGAATCTCGCCACGATTCGCCCGGTCGTACACCTCCGCTGCCAGCGTCACTTTCTTGTGACCCACAACGGCGGAAACAACGACTGGATTTACGCCACCTCGACGCATCTTGCGAACCAGCGTGTGCCGGAAATCGTGAAAGCCGCCGACCCGCAGTCCCACCGCCTGCGCGGCGGGATGCAGATAGCGCCTTAGAGCATTGCCGGGGTTGATAGGCTTTCCCTTGCGGGATCGGAACACCCAGTCATGCCCTTCGCCCAACGCCCGCAGGCGCAGTACAAGTTCAGCATGGGTTGGTGCATCGAGCGGCAATACTTGTTCTTCTTCCAGTTCTTCCACACGACCGCTGTAGATGATTCTGCGGATATGCAGAATGTTGTCGCCGTCGAGGTCGGTTGGCTTGACACCAATTGCCTCTTCGATGCGCCGTCCCACGGAAGCGAGGAACAGTACCAATGTCGCATACGGTTCCTGCAACTGTGCGATGATCGCCCGAGTCTGCTCCGGTTCCAACTCCGTGCGCACAACTTTCCGTCCACCCGTTTTCTTGGGCAAACGGATAGCACTCAACCAGCCCGTAGGGCGCTGGATCAGGCTGTTTTTTTCAGCCCAGCCCAACGTCATACACATCACCAGTCGCATACTGCGGAGCGAGGAAAGACTATATTTCTTCGCTTGCGAGTTGAGCAGTTGGGTGATGTCCTCCCGCTGAATGCTGTCGAGCGTCCGGTCGCCTAGCGTCGGCAAGACGGTCGAGCGCAGCGCATTGGCATAGTGCGCCAATGTAGTATGCCCCAGCGTTACGCCTTCGCTCGCTTTCCACCTCTCCACTATTTCAGAGTACTTTGGCGATTTGGCAGGTTCAGGAGATTGCGGCGGTGGCTTCTTCAACATTTCTTTCATGAATTCAGCAAGTTTGTCGCGGGCGTCCGTTTTATTTGGCAGTTCCCGGCGCGTGCCGAGCGTAACCTTTTTTTGCTTTCGCGTGCCGTCAGGTGTGTCCAAACGGAACATCCCTTTCCATACATCTTTATTCAAAAACACACTACCTCGCTGATACCGTCGAGGAGTCATATTGACCCTTTCCGATTTCAGCGACTTCCCGGCGTCAAGTTTAAGGCCAATTTGGGCGGAGTCAAAACGCAAAAGCCGCCCGCAACGAAGAGTTGGAAATCAATTCAGACAGCTTCAGGCTGTCTCCATGGACGTTTTGAGGAATCGGGGGCACTATCACACTCACTTGCAGGATTTGCTCACCTTCTCCGCATCGAGTTTGGTGGGAACCAGTAAGTGAGGGGTTCGGGAAACGGGGAAGGTTCTCGAACCCCTCAAAGACCAAGGAAGGGTTTGGGCACGTCACCCCTACTTCACGGCAGAAACACGCACACCAAAAATCCGCTAATCTCCCTCTAGCTTACCCAGCACCCAAACCCTCTTCCCAGCGCCCAATGGCAAACCCGCGAATATCTTTGTGACCCAGCGAGGAAAGGCAAGATTCTAGACTTCGAATTGGCAAAGGTCAGTCTGGCAGGGAGTTCCTTCGATCAGATTACATTTTTAAACACGCAAATGGTTTTGGTAGACGCGGAGCATGTCATAAGTCCCGGTTCCTGAGTGCGCTAATTGCCAGCCATTCGCAGAATTCGCATGGGGTGTCGAAAGGTCTCAAATTATCTTGCGACCGAAGTCTTCAGTCTCGGTTAGAGTAGCTGGCAACGAAGCCACGGCGTTCTCACGGTCGGCATTCTCATCCAGACACAGCTTCATGTCCAAGAAGTAGATTCGCTCAATATCCACAACTTTTTCAGTGGTGTGCGCAGCCTCAGTTGTGACATTGTCTACTGAGAGCCACGAAAGATGGGCCAGCCCCCAGGGGCGGGGCAGCCTCAGGGAGTGGTAGTTGCGGATGGAAAGGGTGGGCCAGCCCGCCCCGACGAGAACCTTGAACCAGTTCTATGATCCCGTGGGGAGATGTGGCCCACCCAGCCGCAGCATTCTGAGTTACCAAATCAGAGTGACAGTGCCGTTGTAGGTTTCGCTGCCCGCGTTGTGGACATGGAAGCTGGTCGCATTACTTACCTCGAGGTCCACAACATGGGAGAAGTCGATGTACATGATGTGGGTTCCCGCGGAGGGGCTGAAGCCCTCAGTAAGCCCGCCGCCGTCACTTTCGAATCCATTCCACACCAATTCGTGATCGTTCGAGGAATTCACCACGGTCATCAAGCTCGAGCCAACATTGTCGCAGTCGCAATCAGTACCGATTTGATCGGCTAGGATCATCACCGGGATGTTGGAGGCGGGCGTGATGGGTCCGCTATTGGCGCCTGGCGCAACCTTATAGGGGTAGGACAGGCGGTTCGGGGTGGCAAGAGGTTGGGCAGCATGCGCAAGAATCGCAACGGTCACAACCGCGACGATTGCCGCCAGAACAAACTGCGTCGGACGAACAAAGTTGCTACTACTACGAACCATTGTTTCCTCCTTTGAGCGAATAGCCCCTCGACCGCAAGAGATGAGAAACACGGACTGCTACGTTCCCGGCCTCGCATCATTTCACAATTCCGGGGTCATCCGAAGCCACATTGTTTCCGCTAGCAAGATCGCGCTGGGTAGAGCGCCTCCCAAGCAAGACCTCGCGGTAACATAAAGCCAAGCCAATCGCACCTCCAAGAGTAAGCACAGCAGACAGAAACTGGATTCCTCGCTCCCGCGCGACGAGTTCAAGAGTTTGAACCTCCGCCCCGGAGGAGACGAGCGACGGCGGAACGACGAATCCGTTGTTTTTAATTTTCAGATGAGGAGAAAATGCCTGAGTGAGCAGTCCGGTGGCGAAAAGCACCCAGAAGAAAACGCTGCGCCATCGGTGCGGCCAACTCAATCCATTTTGGTGCATTACGCATCCCTTGTGCCGCGTGACCCTATGCGCACAGATTCCGGCTTCGGTACAGCACCCTAAGTTAATGAGGAATTTCCCAGAGGGCGCGACAAAGTGTTTCCGCAGGATACATCGAACCTTAGACTTGTCAAGGGAAAATTGGCGGGTGGGCCACTTTAACGGGAAAGTATAGCGTGCGTTTGTCTTGGGGGGCTGGCCCACTCTTGATCTGGTCTCCGGCAAATCCCAATTTGAGGCTGCCCCACCCGTTCGACTTCGCTCAGGGCGGGCGGCGACGATGGATCGAGACCCATGAGCTTTTCCGCCACGATCACGTGAGCAGAACTCGAAACCGGCAGCAACTCGGTCAATCCTTGCAGGATTGCAAGGACAATGGAATCAACCAGCGACATCTGCCGATTCTAAACGGTCAATTACAATGAGTCCGCTGTCAAAATACCCGAGGGGGTCATAATGCCGAGTCTAGGGAATGCTCTTCAGGAACTTCGCAAGGATCGTAGTGCTACACAGTTAAGGTTAGAGAAGTGTATCCACCCCAGGCTCCCTGCTACTGGACGGAGCCGGCACAAGTCCCGGGCGCGGTAACTAACACCGCAGAGGCTGTGACGAACTCCTACAACAGCCCCTATTACTATTTTGTCGCGTGGAAAAAGGCGGCCAACAATACGATCTGGTACGACACCTTCGACACTCTCAAGCCGTGACCGCAAGTAGGCACGGAGAGCGGTATCGACCGTGCAGACCATGCAATTCCCGGCTTCCAGACCAACCGAGAGAAGAGTCAGTTGGCCACAATTTATACGAGTGGAAAACCTTCATGCGTAATGAGGTAGTGAGGTAGAGATGGCGCAAACATTGTTGTGTCCTTTTAGATTTTCCAGGTTTTCTCGGTGGCTGGGAATTCTCACTCGGATCCGGTTTTGAGCGATGGAAAAGGAATCGCACCCGGCCTGGGAATGTTCGGGAGACGCCGCAGTTCTGAGCCCTTACTCCCTTGTCGTTGAAACGGCAAGGAGCGGAACTCTCCTGCGCTGCACGTCCCTTCGAGAAGGAGTATTTCCGGAAGGATGGTGGCCGCGTGCCCGTGCTGATTGGGTCGGCACCGTTCAAAAAAAGCGGCAATAAGGGCGTCGCGTTCGTTCTCGGAACAATGTTTCCAGTTTAGGCAAACCAATCCGATTGCCGCGCCCGTACGTACTACGGTCAGGCACTCCGAGGAGTGCATGGAGGAGTTAAATGAAGACCCTAGTTTCTCGACTGATGACTCTGTCGGCCGTCGCCTTAATTGCCGCATCCGTGGCCGCGCAACAACCGGCCTCCATGAAAGCCAACCAAACTCAGGGGTTTGGTGCAGCAAAGGTACTTGAGTTCACCTACACCCAGAACTTCGATTGCATCGACCAACCTCAGGACGACCTTAATTACAATAAGATAATAGCGGCGTCCGATCCTGGGGAAATGCAAACCCCGATCTGCGTAGTAGGCACACAGCCCTCTATCAACCCGCCTGGACAAACTGGGAACCCTCAAAAGACAACCGCACCTCTTTACGTTCTCGTCCCAATGTTCTCAGTGAATAACGATCAGAATCCGAAAGACGCCATTTCCTGCAAAGACGTAGTTCAGGGAACGCTGTGCGGCCAAGCATTGGGCAATACCTTAATCAAACTCTTCGGTGCCATTCCTGAAGCGTTCAAGGCCGAACCATTGGTATTCACCCAGTGCCCAGATGCCAAGTTGAGTCCAGGTACCTGCACCATGCACGCTTCCCGCCTAGATCTCG
>Ga0302325_10028740_pt1 | contig 11499 bp, 9 predicted proteins | sample Palsa_T0_2_FD_201948 | JGI IMG/M metagenome (GOLD analysis project Ga0302325, IMG submission 201948) | Peat permafrost microbial communities from Stordalen Mire near Abisko, Sweden - Palsa_T0_2 | ecosystem: Environmental > Terrestrial > Soil > Palsa > Peat permafrost | place: Sweden: Abisko... | reverse complement strand
TGCTCGAGGGTCTGTCCCCCGGGGCCTCGGCGCTGCTGGAGGCCTGCGACCTCAGCTCGTGACCGGGGTCGGCGACTCGGCGCTCCGCTCGCTCTCGACCGGCTTGTTCGCCGCCGCGTCGCCGCCGGCCAGGGGGACCGAGACCTCGAAGGTGGCGCCGTGCCCGGGGACCGAACGGACGGTGGCCGAGCCACCGAGCACCTCGGCGATCGCGCGCACGATCGAGAGCCCGAGGCCGGTCCCACCGCCGGTCCGTGCCGCGTCGTCACGCCAGAACCGGTCGAACACCCGCTCGGCGTTCTCGGCGCTCAGTCCGGGACCCTGGTCGGTCACGCTCAGGTACCCGTTGGTGCCATCGGCGCGGATCTCGACCGTGACCGGCGCGCCCGGCGGGGTGTGCTCGAGCGCGTTGCGGACCAGGTTGTGGGCCACCTGACCCAGACGGTCACGATCGCCGAGCACCAGCACGCGGTCGCCCGGCAGAAGGTCGACCGGCCGTTCGGGGTCGACCGCCCGGGCGTCCGCCACCGCGTCGGCACCCACCCGGCGCAGGTCGACGGCGAGACGGTCGAGGGGGCGGCCCTGATCCAGGCGGGCCAAGAGGAGCAGGTCGGCGACCAGGAGGCCCATCCGCGACGCCTCCCGCTCGACCCGCTGGAGGGCCCGGTCCCTGCTCGCCTCGTCGGTGAAGGCGCCCTTGCGCAGCAACTCGGTGTACCCGCGGATCGAGGTGAGCGGCGTCCGCAGCTCGTGGGAGGCGTCGGCCACGAATTGGCGCAACCGCTCCTCTGAGATCGACTTGTCGGTGAAGGCCTGCTCGATCCGGGCGAGCATCTCGTTGACGGCGAGTCCGAACCGCCCGACCTCGCTCGAGGCCTTCTCGACCGGCACCCGTCGGGTCAGGTCGCCCGCCGCGATCGTGTCGGTGGTTTCGGCCATCGTCTCGAGCGGCCGCAACCCCCGCCGCAGGGTGAACAGGACGATCGCGCACAGGACCGCCAGTACGGCCAGCGAGGCCCCGAGCTGGACCCGCACCAGGTTCGAGAGCGTGGCGGTGGTCGAATCCGTCGACTCGGCGACCACCAGCACACCCTGTGGCACGTCGACGGCGGTCTCCCGGTAGCGGACCCCCGACGAGCCGACACTGCCGACGGCCGCATTGGGCTCGGAGTGGTAGGCACCCCCGAAGGCCCCGAAGTGGTGCGAGGGCGGGACCGGGGCCGGGCGAATCGAGGCCGGCACCAACGGGCGTGGGTCGGGATCGTCGTCGGGCCCCGACGGCGCGTTCACCAGCACCTTGCCCGAACGCGAGAGCACCATCACGTAGGTGTCGGGGCTCACCCGCTGCTCGAGCGAGACGGCCCGGGGCGCATGGCCGTGCTCGGCCACCGCCCTCAGGTAGTCGTACGCGTGCACCTGGGAACCGGCGATCTGGTCGTCGATCCGGCCGTAGAGGAACGACCGCAGCGAGCTGTAGGTCACCACGTTGGCCACGGCCAGGCCGACCACCAAGACGACGGCCATCGACAGCATGAGCCGGCGCCGCAGGCTCATCGGTGCGGGCTCATCGGTTCGGTCATCGGTGCGGGCTCGTCGAGACAGCCGCGGTCATGGTCGCGGGAGCCGGAGCGTGTAGCCGACCCGTCTCACCGTGTGGATCAGCGGCGGGTCGAACTCGTCGACCTTCTTGCGCAGGTAGCTGATGTAGGTCTCCACGATGTTCGGGTCCCCCTCGAACCCGTACCCCCACACCTGGTCGAGGATCTCGAATTTCGACACGACGCGCCGGGCGTTCTCGAGCAGGCAGCGCAGCACGTTGAACTCGGTGGCGGTGAGCTCGATCGGGATGCCCTGGCGCCACACCTCCCGGGAGTCGACCTCCATGACCAGGTCGCCAAAGCGAAGGGCCCGGTCCTCGGCCAGCTCGTCGTCGCGGGAGCGGCGCAATATCGAGCGGATGCGGGCCACCACCTCGCTGAGCGAGAACGGCTTGGTGACGTAGTCGTCGCCCACGGCCAGGCCGACCAGCTTGTCGTCGGTGGAGTCGCGAGCGGTCAGGAAGAGAACCGGGACCGCTTCTCCCGCCTCGCGCCAGCGCCGGGCGACCTCGATGCCTTCCACGTCGGGGAGCATGACGTCCAACAGGACCAGGTCGGGTCGGGTGGTGCGCACCTTGTGCATGGCCTCGCCACCGGTCGCCGCCACGTCGACCTCGAAGCCCTCGAACTCCAGCCCCGCCGTGAGCAGGTCGGTGATGTAGGGCTCGTCGTCGACCACCAGGATCCGGTCCTTCAAAGGCTCGGGCACCCCACCATGATCGCAGATGACCGGCCGAACGGGCCGCGAGCCCGCCCCGCTCAGGCAGGCGGCACGGGCACCCGGGGGCGCTCGGCTCGCTGACCCAGCAGCAGCCGGCCCGTTCCCCGCACCGCCCGACCAAGGCCCCACCAGGTCACCAGGCCCAGCGCTTCGACCACGATGGCCGAGGACATCTTGGACTCGCCGAGCTCCCGGTCGACGAAGCGGATCGGCACCTCGACGATGGACGCCCCGACCTGCTTGGCCCGATAGGTCATCTCGATCTGGAACCCGTAGCCCTCCGCCTTGACCCGATCGAGGTCGATCCGCGAGAGCACGGTGGCCGCGTAGGCCCGGTAGCCGGCCGTCGAGTCGGCCACCCCCAGCCCGAGGACCGCCGACGCATAGCGGTTCCCGCCCTTGGACAACAGGTGGCGGTGGAACTTCCAGTTGGGGATCGATCCGCCGGGCACATAGCGGGAGCCGATCGACACCTCGTGGCCCTGCTCGATCGGCGCGACCAGCTCGGGCAGCGCCCCGGGGTCATGGGAGAGGTCGGCGTCCATCTCCACCATGACGTCGTAGCTGCGCTCGATCCCCCAGGCGAACCCGGTGCGGTAGGCGCTGCCCAGGCCGGACTTGCCGGCCCGTCGGAGAAGGTGAAGGTCGGCCACGCCGGGCCGCAGGGCCTCCACCGCGTCGGCGGTGCCGTCGGGACTCCCGTCGTCGACCACCAGGATCCCGGCGTCGGGCAGGGCCCGGCCGACCTCGGCGACCACTCGGGCGATGTTGTCGATCTCGTTGTAGGTGGGCACGATGACCAGGACCCGCACGGCGGGCAGCTTAGAAGAGCCGGGGGGACCGGACCCTGGAGGGGCCCACCGGAGTGCCTGGGCAGGACGTGCCAGCATTGGGGGATGATCGAGCCGGCGCGGCGACGGTTCCACATGCCCAAGATCCGCCGCGAAGTTCGCTGGACGATCGCCGTCTTCGTCCTTTTCTTCGTCTTCGAGTACCTGCTCCTCCCCGAATTCGCGAGCGCCCGCAAGTCGCTCAGCCTGCTCGGTCACGTGAATGTCGCGTACCTCCTCTTAGGGGTCGGGCTCGAGGTGCTCTCGCTCGGCGCCTACGCCGAGCTCACCCACACGGTCCTCTCCCCCGAGGCCCCGACCCGCTTCCGGCTGTTGCGCATCAACATGGCCAGCCTCGCGGTCAGCCACGTGGTGCCCGGCGGCACGGCACCGGGGACCGCGATCGGCTACCGGCTGCTCACCGAGTCGGGCGTCTCGGGGAGCACCGCCGGGTTCGGCCTGGCCACCCAGGGCGTCGGCTCGGCGGTGGTGCTGAACGGGATCTTCTGGCTGGCCCTGATCATCTCGATCCCGCTGCGCGGCTTCCACCTGCTCTACGCGATCGCGGCGGCGGCCGGGGTGTTGCTGATCGGCGTCTTTGCCGGCACCGTCCTGCTCATCACCCGGGGCCAGACCCGGGCCATGCGCTGGGTCGAGGCGCTGGCCCACCACCTACCCTTCGTCAACCCCGAGACCGTGTCGAGGCTGCTCCGCAAGCTGGCCGACCGGGTCCACATCTTGCTGGAAGACCGCGCGTTGCTTCGCCACGCGATCTTGTGGGCCGCCCTCAACTGGCTGCTCGACGCGGCCTCGCTGTGGATCTTTCTGCGCGCCTTCGGCAAGACCGTCTTCCCGATCGACCTCTTGGTGGCGTACGGCCTGGCCAACATCTTGGCTGTGATCCCGATCACCCCCTCGGGGCTGGGGGTGGTCGAAGGGGTGCTCATCCCGACCCTGGTCGGCTTCCACGTGCCCAAGGCCACCGCGATCCTGGGCGTCATCAGCTACCGGCTCATCAACTTCTGGCTGCCCATCCCGGTCGGCGGCGCGTCGTACCTGTCGCTGCGCTGGCGAGGCCACCCGCGAGGTCTCCCACCCCCAGCAGGACCGATCGAACCACTCGTCCCGCCGCCGAGCCCGGCCGAGGAGACCGGCGGTCCGGTCCCCATGGCCTCGATCGTCGAACCCGATGGCGCTGCCCGCGTCGAGGCCGAACACCTCGAGCACTGAGGTCGTCTCGAGCGTTAGTTGCCCGGCACCGCCGGTTGGGCCCGGGTCTCGATGTCGCGGCGACGGCGAACCCGGCCGACGGCCAACTCCTTCAACTGCTCCTGGAGGCTCAGCGATCTGGTGGTCGGGACCCGGTGCCAACGATCGTCGGTGCCGAGCTCCCACGAATTGGTGTCGTCGGCCAACGCCAGGTCGAGCACCTCCAAGAGCCGCGCCACCAGCTTGCGGTCGCGGACCGGGCTGAGCACCTCGATTCGTCGGTCCAGGTTGCGCCGCATGAGGTCGGAGGACCCGATGTAGACCCGCAGCGGCGGGCGGTCATCGTCCTCGCGCATCGCGCCGTGCTCGTCGTTGGCCCAGGCGTCGTCGTTGGACCACGACGCGCTCCCCCCGAACCGGTAGATCCGGGAGTGCTCGAGGAACTGGCCGACCACCGAGCGGACCTTGATCGTCTCGGAGAGCCCGGGAACGCCCGGCCGGATGGAGCACAGCCCCCGGACGATGAGGTCGATCGGCACGCGGGCCATCGAGGCCCGGTAGAGGCTGTCGATCACCGCCGGGTCGGTCAGCCCGTTCAGCTTGAACACGATGCGACCGGCCGGGCCGGCCACCGCCTGCTCCTCGATGAAGTCGATGACGCGGTCGCGGGTGGTCACCGGGGACACCAGGATCTGGCGGTAGTCGGTGTGCCGGCTGAAGCCGGTCAGGTGGTTGAACAGGTCGCCCAGATCGGTGCCGATGTCCTCGTCGGCGGTGAGCAGTCCGAGGTCCTCGTAGATGCGGGCCGTCCTCGAGTTGTAGTTGCCGGTGCCGATGTGGCAGTAGCGCCGGATGCCCTCGTCCTCGCGCCGGACGACGAGACAGGTCTTGGAGTGGGTCTTCAGCCCGACCAGGCCGTAGACCACGTGGACCCCGGCCTCTTCGAGCTGCTTGGCCCAGCCGATGTTGGCCTGTTCGTCGAAGCGGGCCCGGAGCTCGACGACGGTCGCCACCTGCTTCCCCAGCTCGGCCGCCCGGATGAGCGACGCCACGATCGGACTGTCGCCCGAGGTCCGGTACAGGGTCTGCTTGATCCCGATCACGTCGGGATCCTGGGCCGCCTGGGCCACGAACGCCTCCACCGAGGTGGCGAACGAGTCGTAGGGGTGGTGCACGAGGACGTCGCGCTCGCGCAAGACGGCGAAGATGTCCACCGGCTCGCCGGCCGCCGAGGCGAGCGGGGGGGCGGTCATCGGGGTCCAGCTGTCCTGGTGCAACTCGGGACGGTCGAGGCCGTAGACCGCCCACAGCCCGGCCAGGCCGATCGGCGCCTCGATCGTGTAGACGTTGTCGCTCGACACCTGCAGCTGGGAGGCCAGAAGGTCACGGACCGAGTCGGCGGCGCCCGATCCGATCTCGAGGCGCACGGCCCGACCGAAACGGCGCTGACGGAGCTCCATCTCGATGGCCATCATCAGGTCGTCGGTGTCCTCTTCGAAGGTGAGGTCGGCGTTGCGGGTCACCCGGAAGACGTCGTGGTGCCCGATGGTCATGCCCGGGAACAGCGTGTCCAGGTGGGCCGCGATGACCTGTTCCAACGGGACGACGCGCTCGCCGTCGGGCATGACCACGAAACGGGGCAGCACCGGCGGCACCTTCACCCGGGCGATGCGACGTTCGCCGGTGACCGGGTCGCCCACCTCGACGACCAGGTTGAGCGACAGGTTGGAGATATAGGGGAAGGGGTGGCTGGGGTCGACCGCCAGTGGGGTCAAGACCGGGTACATCTCCCGATGGAACACCTCGACCAGGTAGCGCCGGTCATCGTCGTCGAGCAACGACCAGTCCGAGAGCCGGATCCCGGCCGCCGCCAGCTCGGGCACCAAGAGATCGAGGAAGATCCGGTCCTGCCGGCCGACCAGCTCTTCGACCCGGACGCGGATGGCCCGGAGCTGCTCGGACGGCCGGAGCCCGTCGTCGGACCGGGTGGTCACCGACGCCGCCACCTGGTCCTCCAAACCCGACACCCGCACCTGGAAGAACTCGTCGAGCATCTCGGAGAAGATCGCCATGAACTTCACCCGCTCGAGCAGCGGCACCCGGGTGTCCTCGGCCAGATCCAGTAGGCGGCCGCCGAAGTCGAGCCGGGACAGCTCCCGGTTGGTGTAGCGGGCCGGGCCGATCGACTCGACGACCTCCTGGCGGGCCTTTCGGCGGGCCCGCTCGTCGTAGTCGTCGCTCCGGTCCAGCTCAAAGGCCCGCGACGCATCCAGGGGGTCGTGGGCGCGCGCGACGCGGGCGCTGGGAAACACATCGAAACCGGGGGGATCGGACATGGGGAACTCCCACCTGGATTGTAATGCCCGCCACTACGATCCTGGGGTGGTCATGACCGCCGGGGCGCCGGCCCGGTACACCCGGATCCCCCGCTACCAGATCGGACCCAAGCCGAAGCGGCGGACCGAGCTCGGCCTGCTGGTGTTCGGGTGGGTGATCATCGCCGCCCTGTACTCCCTGGCCTCCCTGGCCCACTCGTCCAAGATCCCGGCCCACATCGGCCCCTTCTTGGGCATCCTGTTCGCCCTGACCATCGTGGCCCACCTCACCAATCGCTGGCTGGTCCCGAACGCCCATCCGGTGGTGCTTCCGATCGTCGTCCTCTTAAACGGCATCGGCTACGTCGTGATCGCACGCTATGACCCCACCTTCGCCTCGGCCCAGGCCGGGTGGACGGCGATCGGGGTGTTGTTCTACGTCGGGGCCCTGCTGGTGGTGCGGCGGACCCGAGATCTCGACCGCTACCGATACCTGCTCTTGTTCCTGGCCGGCATCTTCATCCTGATGCCGCTCATTCCCCACTTCGGCCTGGAGATCAACGGCGCGCGTCTGTGGGTCCACATCGGCCGGGTGCAGTTCCAGCCGGTCGAGATCGCGAAGATCCTCCTGTGCATCTTCTTCGCGTCGTACTTCGCCGAAAAGAAAGAGCTCCTCAGCATCCCGACGGCGCGTCTCGGGAACCGGCTCGTGCTCGATCCGCGGCCGCTCGTTCCCATCCTGGCTGCATTCCTGTTCGCGATGCTGGTGATCGCCAAGGAGTACGACATCGGCTTCGCGTTGTTGATCTTCGTCTTGTTCATCACGCTGCTGTGGGTCACCACCGGCCGGGTCGGCTACATCGTCTTCGGTCTGCTGCTCTTCGCCGTGGGTACCTATGCCGCCGCCCACCTGTTCGGCCAGTTCCACACGCGTGTCGAGGTGTGGCTTGACCCGTGGAAGTACACCTCCATTCAGCCCATCTGCCAGGGCAAGAACGCTCCGGCGGCGTGTTTCAGCGGCGACCAGCTGGCCAACGGCTGGTACGCGCTCGGCTTGGGCGGGGTGGGGGGCACCGGCATCGGGCTGGGGCACGCCACCGCCAGCTCGCTCAACATCGCCCCCGGCGCGCTCTTTGTCTACGCGCTCACGAGCGACATGATCTTCGCCGCCATCGGCTACCAGCTCGGGCTGATGGGCACCACGGTGGTGGCCATCGCGTTCCTCCTGCTGGTCGGCACCGGGCTGCGCATCGCCCAGACCGCCCGATCGGACTTCGCGCGACTGGTCGCCGTCGGGCTCACCACCTTGATCGGGTTCCAGGCGTTCTTCATCATGGCGGGAGTGACGCGCCTCTTACCACTGACCGGCATCACCCTGCCCTTCATGGCCTACGGGGGCTCGTCGCTCATCACCAACTACGTGCTGATCGCCCTGCTCATGCGGGTCTCGGAGGAGGGCAGCTCGACACCGGCCGAGCGCAGCTCGGGGGTCAAGCAGCCCGGCGACCGAGCCTTCACCCGGGCCAACTGATCCACCGCCCCTAGCCGTCGGGGTCGACGTCGCCTTCTTCGTCGAAGAGCCGCTGATCGACGAGGATCGGGGCCGGGACGCCCTGGCGGACCGCCAATGTCAGGGCGTCGGTCGGTCGGCACGACACCACCTCGCGGCCCCGGGCCGAGCTGAGCTCGATCTCGGCCAGGACGATCCCCGACGTTCGCCCGATCAGCCGCACCGCGTCGATGGTGGCGCCGAGGCGGGTCAGGACGTCGGCGAAGAGCTCGTGGGTGAGCGGACGGGGGGTCGCCACGCCCCGCCAGGCATGGGCGACCGCCGTCCCCTCGGGCAGGCCAATCGGGATGACCAGCATCCGGTGGGGTTCCGCCACCTCTCGCAGCGTCACCCGAGCGTGGGGGGCCGGGAGGTCCACCGCGATGTCGAAGACCATCACCACCGCCCACGGCTTGGCCGCCGTGGTGGACGGCTCTTCTGTTTCTGTGGTCGCCAGGTCGGGGCCGTCCGGTGCCGTCGCCGTCCCCTCGGACGGCGCAATGTCGGACGGCGAAACATCGGAGTGCGCCGTGTCGATGGGAGGGTCGATCGGCGGAGGGTCGATCGGCGGAGGGTCGATCGGCGGAATGTCGGCCGGTCCGCTCGGCCCGTCGGTGCTCAGCGCGGCGTCGGCGAGATGACCGTCGGGATCGACCGCGGTCGCCGCGCTCTGAGGCTTGTCAGAAGGCATGGCGCCGCCCCCGGTGGCGCCGGACGCTGATGGCGATCCCCACCGTGGCGAAGAAGCAGATCGCCGCGGAGCCGCCGTAGCTGATGAACGGGAGCGGCACCCCGGTCACCGGCATGATGCCCATCGCCATCCCGGCGTTCTGGACGGTGCTGTAGGCGATGAAGGTGAAGATTCCGGCGCACAGCATCCGTCCGAAGGTGTCCCGGGCCAGCTGCGCGCTGCGCATGACCCGCCAGGCGATCGTGGCCAGCATGGCCAGCAGGACGGTCGACCCGACGAAGCCGAGCTGCTCCCCCACCGCGCTGAAGATGAAGTCGGTCTGCTGCTCGGGCACGTAGCCGAGATTGGTCTGGACCCCGTGGCCGATCCCGCGCCCGAGGGCGCCGCCCGCCGAGATGGCGATCTTGGACTCCTTCACGTTCCAGATCGACTGCTGGATGCTCGACTTCTTGGAGTCCTGTTGCAAGAAGCTGGTCAGGCGGGAGAACTGGTAGCCGTGCAGCAGGCCGATCTTCGGACCGATCTTGATGGCTAGGAAGAACATGAGTCCGGCCCCGAGAATGAGCAGGATCAGCGTGCGGACCGGCAGGCCGGCCACGGCCAGCATCACCACCAGGACGACCGCCATGATGATGGCGGTGCCGAGGTCCGGCTGGATCATCACCAGCACGATCGGCAGGCCGGCCATGGCCAGCATGCGGACCAGGTCCTGCCAGTTGAGGCCGTCGATGCGGCGGGCCACGAAGGTGGCCAAGGCGATGATCAGCCCCACGATGGCGAACTCGGACGGTTGGATCTCGATCGGGCCGACGTTGATCCACCGGCCGGCCCCCTGCTCGCTGTGGCCGATCGCGAACACGGCCAGCAGTCCGAGGATGGACAGCCCGTAGATGACCATGCCGACCAGCTCGAGCCGGCGGTAGTCCATCGACGCCAACGCCGCCATCACGATGATGCCCAGGAAGACGAAGAGGACCTGGCGGTCCAAGAAGTAGTGCGGCGAGAGCCCGGCCGACGCGGCCGTGCCCCGGGACCCCGTGTACACCATGACGATGCCGACCACCGCGGTGGCGAGGGTGGTCACGACCAGGACCACGTCGAAGTCGAACACCCGCTTCGTGGCTCGCGGGTCGGTCAAAGTCATCGCAGCGCCACCGAAGCAAAGGATAACGGGCAAGCCCTTCACCCCCCGGGCGCTCGCCACACCCCGCCTGAGCTGGGCGATCCCGGTTCCGGTCCCGGTCACCGCCAACGGCGGCCGGTGCTCCGACCCGTCCTGCGACCGCGGCAGGGGTGAGCGGGTCAGGCCCGCTCGGACCGGGCCGACGACGCGGCCTCCCACATCGACACCACCGGCGGGTCGAGCCCGGTCCACAGGGCGAGCTGCGCCGCGGCCTGGTGGACCAGCATCCCGAGGCCACCGAGGACGACGGCTCCCCGTTGGGCCGCACCGGCCATCCACTCGGTCTCCGCCGGCTCATAGATGAGGTCGACGACCACCTGTCCCCGCCCCAGCGCCTCGGCCGGCACCACCGGGATCTGGATCCCCGACCCGTTGCCGGCCATGCCGATCGGGGTCGCGTTCACCACCAGGTCGGCCTCGGGCGCGTCGCGGGCCGAACCGACCCGGCCCCGGACGGCCAAGGAGGCTGCTGCTGCGGCGGCCTCGGGCCGCCGGGCCACCACCACGATCTCGGAGATGCCGGCATCGCTGAGCGCGACCACGACCGCCCGCGCCGCGCCGCCGGCGCCGACCACCACGGCGCGCTTGCCGGCCGGATCGAGCCCGGTGCCCCGCACCAGCGACTCGACGAACCCTTGGCCGTCGGTGTTGGTGCCGACCAGATGGCCGTCCCGGTTGACCACGCAGTTGACCGCACCGAGGCGCTGGGCGATCGGGGTCCGCTCGTCGACCAGCTCGGCCACCACCGCCTTGTGCGGCATGGTGACCGAGAGGCCGGCCAGGCCGAGCCCCCGCACGCCGGCCAGCGCGGCCGGGGCGGCGCCGGCCGGCACCCGGAAGCCGAGCGAGACCCAGTCCAACCCCAGGTGCTCGAAGGCGGTGTTGTGCAGGAGCGGTGAAAGCGAGTGGGCCACCGGGTCGCCGATCACCCCGACCACCGTGGAGGCGGCCGACGGCCACCCCGGCCCACGCGGCCCTCCGGTACCGGACCCGGTCATGGCCGGGACATCGCCGTCAGGATCGAACACCCGACCGGTTTGCTCGAGCCGCCCATGCCGGTCCCCCTCTGGCGTCGTGGTGGCGACGATGGTTCCCGATGTGGCCCGACCGGGCAAGTTGCCGGTCGCCTCTTCGTCGCGCCGCCGCAGATCGCGCGCATCAGGGCAGCCCGCGAGACGCGGCCAGCTGTTCAGCGGCCAGCTGTTCGGCGTAGGTCACCGAGAACTGCTCGGTCCCGTTCTTGTTCACCAGTTCGAAGTACAGCCACTGGCCCGGCGTCGGATGGGCGGCGGCCGAGAGCGCCGCCTCGGACGGGACACAGATCGCGGTCGGGGTGAGCCCGGTGTGGAGATAGGTGTTGTACGGGGTGTCGTCTTGCAGATCGGCCGGGCTCACGATGCCAC
>Ga0302325_10028739_pt1 | contig 11499 bp, 11 predicted proteins | sample Palsa_T0_2_FD_201948 | JGI IMG/M metagenome (GOLD analysis project Ga0302325, IMG submission 201948) | Peat permafrost microbial communities from Stordalen Mire near Abisko, Sweden - Palsa_T0_2 | ecosystem: Environmental > Terrestrial > Soil > Palsa > Peat permafrost | place: Sweden: Abisko... | reverse complement strand
GCCGTTTCACATTGAGCCTGTAGAAATAGGTCCCCAACAGAGGATCGATTCGCAGGACCCGCGGATTGTCCCGCCGGTAGGCGTCCAGTTTCGCTGGCGGCAGAGCCTCCGTCACATGGAGCTGTCCCGCCCGGAAGGCCCGTTCCTCGGCGTCGAGCGAATCAATTGCGTGGAAGTGGATCGCGCTGAGGTGGACATTGGCCCGGTCCCAATAGGTGTCCGACCGCCGCACGACGATTTCCTGGCCGGCCTTCCAGGACTCAAGGACGAATGGCCCGTTGCTCACGATGCGCCCGGGGCGCGCCCAAGGGTCCCCGCGCCGCACCGGATCGCCGTACTTGGCGATCGTGGCCAACGGCACGGGCAGCCAAGCCGGCGAACTGAGCATCGATAGGAAGTAGGCAGCTGGACGCTCCAGGGCGACCCGCAGCGTTCGGGTGTCGGGCGCGGAGAGCCCGACCTGCGAGAAGCCGGCGGCGCGGCGGTTGTAGGCTTCCGCCCCCTCGATCACGAATAACAGGTTGGCGTTCTCGGCACCCAGGGAGGGGGTCAGCACCCTCCGCCACGACTCGACAAAGTCCATGGCGGTGAGGGGCCGGCCGTCCGTCCAGCGGGCGTCGGGCCGTATCCGAAAGGTGTAGACGAGTCCGTCGGGCGAAACATCCCAGCTCTGCGCCAGGCCGGGGACTGGATGGAGATCGATGGGATCTTCGGCGACGAGTCCCTCGAACAGCGCCGAGAGGACGGAATAGTCGGCGGTCTGGGTGGCGAGATGGGGATCCAGATCGGAAAGATCGGCTCCCAGGCCGCGGTGCAGGACCTGGGTGCGGATGCCGGCTTCAACAGGAGTTTCCCGCCGCAGGCAGCCGGTTGAGGCCCCCATAATCAGTGCGGCCGCCGTGCAGGCGAAGACCCGCGCGGTCCAGCCTGAGATCGCGGGGATCACGGCCGTTCGATCAGCGCCACCGCGTGCGCCGCAATGGCGAGTCCGCGGCCAATATCGTCAACACCTTCATGGGTCGTCGCCTTGACTCCGATTCTATCGGGAGTGAGGCCGGTTGTTTCGGCGAGGGCTTGTTTCATCTCGGCAATGCGCGGGCCGATCTTGGGCTTTTCGGCGATGATTGAGGCGTCGATGTTGGCCGGAGCCCAACCCTCTGCCCGGAGGAGTCGGACGACCTCCCGTAGGAGCACCTGCGAGTTGACCCCTCGCCAAGACGGATCGGAGTTGGGAAAATAATGACCGATGTCCGGCAGGCCCGCTGCGCCTAGCAGGGCATCGCAGATTGCGTGCGTCAGACAATCGGCGTCGCTGTGACCGTCCAGGCCGAAATCCACCTCGAAACGGACACCTCCCAGGACCAGGGGGCGCCCGGAGACGATCCGGTGGATGTCATAGCCGTGTCCGATGCGGAAGGCCATTCCGGTGTCCGCTTCAGGCGGCGGAAGCCAGCAGGAACTCCACGTACGAGAGGTCGGCCGGGGTGGTCAGCTTGGGGTTGGGATAGGTGTTCTCCAGAAGCGCGATCGTATGGCCGAGCCGCTCCACCGCAGAGGCATCGTCGGTGATGCGGGCGGCCGAGGAATTCACCCGGGCATAAGCCCGTTCGATCAGGTCGCGCTCGAATACCTGCGGAGTTTCGGTGGCCCAAAGGCGCGAACGATCCAGCGTGCGGAGCCTTCCCGTCCCGCGGTGCTCCTTGATCGTGTCAGTGACTCTGTGCGCCAGCACCACCGCGTGCTCCCGCCGCACAATCTTGTGCAGAGCGACGAGTTGTTCCGGCCGCAGCAGCGGACGCGCGCAGTCATGGATGAAAACATAGCCAATGTCGCGCGGCAGGGCTGCCAGGGCGGCCGCCACAGAGTCCTGACGCTCCCTTCCCCCGCGCACCATGACCGACGGGGTCGGCGAATAGGCGGAGAGCGCCATCATTTGCGCCCGGTCGCGGTAGACGACGACGTAGAAATCGGCGACGCCGCTGGCGGCGAAGGCGGCCGCGGAATAGGCAAAGACGGGACGCCCCCCCAAGGGAACGAGAACCTTGTCGGAGACGGCGCCTTGCATCCGATTTCCAGCGCCCGCGGCGAGGAGGATTGCGGCGGTTCGAGACATTGGAGGGTGAGCAAAGCAAGAAACCGCCTCGAGGGCGATCCGGAAAAATCGTGGCGCCCAGCGCCGGATCTCCCTAGATTGCGACCGATGCCCGAACCAAGGCCTGTCACGGAATTCGCGCCCGCCAAGATCAATCTCTTCCTCGCTGTGACGGGACGCCGGTCCGATGGTTTTCACGATTTGGTCTCGCTCGTGGCGCCGCTTGCTTGGGGAGACACGCTGGCGGCGCGTCCTTTGGGCTCGGAGAAAGGCCAGAACGCCCTTCTTTGTGATTCTCCGTCTGTGCCGACCGATGACGGCAATCTTGTGCACCGCGCGGCCCGAGCGTTTGCCCAGGCCACCGGCTGGGAGGGGCGCGTGGAGTTCACGCTCACCAAGCGCATTCCTGTAGGTGCGGGTTTGGGCGGGGGAAGCAGTGATGCGGCCGCGGCGTTGAGGATCCTCCAGCAACTCTCCGGCGGATTGGTGGCGAGTGCCCGGCTATCCGAGATCGCGGCGTCGATCGGCTCTGACTGCCCGCTGTTTCTAAAGAAAGGTCCCGTCCTCATGCGAGGCCGCGGCGAACGCGTCCAAGAGGTGCCGGATTCGGTGAGGCGCCGACTCTCCGGTTTGCGTGTGCTGCTGTTCAAACCTGCCTTCGCGATCGCGACCCTTTGGGCTTACCAGCACTTGGCGTCTTCGGGGGCCGGCGCATATTTGCCGGAACGGGAGGCGGAGGCCCGGTTGACAGCGTGGACGCTTGATCCCACGGCGCCCATCGAGCGGCTCTTGTTCAATTCATTCGAGGCGCCGGTGCATGCCAAATTTCCTGCGCTGCCGCTCGTCTCCGAAGTCTTGCGAGACCGCTTTGGGCTGAGGGTGCTGCTGAGCGGAAGCGGGAGCGCGGGCTTCGCCATTCTCCCGGAAGGGTTCGATTCCGGGCCGGTCGGCGCGATTCTGCGCGAGACATTGGGCGTCTCCTGCTTCGTTCTCGAAAGCCGGTTCGCCTAAGGAGTGTGAAGCGGCTGCTGCGGGCCTGCCGCTTCAAGCGCTTCCAGATTGCGCCGGGCTTCCGTCAGAGTGGGTTCGATGCGAAGGGCCGTCTTCTCATGCTCTATGGCGTCGCCGACAAGGCCCAGTTTAAAGAGAGCGACACCCAGGTCCGCCTCTGCCTCGCCGTCGAAAGGATCCAGAGCCGCGGCTCGGCGGAACAAATCCGCGGATTCTTTGAATCGGCCCTGCTCCAGAAGCGCGCGAGCCAGGTTGAGGTGCGCCGCCGCCAGGCCGGGGTCGTCCTCAATCGCGGAACGGAGGTACCCAATCCCTTCGCGCGCCCGCTGGGTGCGAAGAAGCGCGGAGCCTATGGCCAACTCCGCCTGGGCTTTGAAGTCGGGGTTGAGGCGGCAGGCCCGTTCGTAGGCCACAATTCCATCGCCGATCCGTCCGGAGTTGAGCAAGGCCAAGCCGTCTTCCGACGCGCGATAAAATCCACTCAGGGCGACCGCCAGGAGCCACACGACCGCCGAAGAATAAATCACGGCACCGTAGAGCACGCCAAGGAGGGCGGGCGCCGCAGGCGCCCGCCATTGCCCCGCGCCGAGAAATCCGAGGGAGGCGAGAAGCGCCAGAGCGGGGACAAAATCGAGCAGATACCTGCTGGTTGCCCCGGCGTAGAGGCAGATGGGCAGGGCGCCCGCGAAGAACAGGATCAGGAGTGCGACCAAGATCCCTCCGATGGACCGGCGGAACGGCGTGTGCGAGCAGGCGAGCGGGACAAGCCCGGCGGCCAGAAGGATCGGCAGATTGCTCAGTGTGCCGAAGAAAAATTCAACTGGCAGGTGTTTGGGCCCAAGCGGCGGGCTTGCCGGTTTCCAGACATACGGAAAGCCCGAATGCCAGCGAACCGGTTCGGTGAAATAGAGGCGAACGTTGTCCCAGAAATACTGAAGGCCGAACGCCTGGCTGCCGGATACATCGTAACCCGTGAGCTGATACGCGTGGCCAAACTGGAGCGGATCGCCGAAGCGCAGGAAGTTGTAGGCCGCGATTGCCGCGCCGACGACCGATATCGGCAGAACGGCGGCAAGGAAGACCTGAAGCCGGTATTTTTCCGCGCCTTCCTTTTGTCGGGCGAGAAAAGCGGCCGCAACGGGCAGAAGGAGGATTGCCGCGCCAAAAAAGAGCGGCGGCCGCGAGGCGATTGCCAGCCCGTAGAACAGGCTGGCGAGCGCGAGCCATGCGGAATTCCAACGCCGGCGGTGCCGGCAATTCCAGAGAGCGGCGAGGCTCGCCATCGCACAGGCGAACGCGCAGCTGATGGAAACCTCATAGAGGCCGGGCCGAACGAGGAAGACAGGCAGGGTCGTGACCGATCCAAGGAGCAGCGCAATCGACGCCCCGGCCCAGCGGCCAGCCTGTGGAAAGTACCTGAGCCACGCAGCGATCGCGAGGCCGGTGGATACGGCGTATCCGAGAAAGCAGAAGAAAAATACCGCATAGGCCTGGTGAAGAGCCGTTCCGGTGAGCGCGCGCCACGGCCAAAAAACGAGCGCGGCTGGAGCGACGCCGAAGTAGGCGTAGAGATGGCCGCGGTAGTAGCTCAGGTCCGTCAAGTTCCATGGAGCCCCGAGATAAGGCCTATAGGCCGCGAACGCGTAAGGATTCGGCGCGCTTAGGAGTTCCGGCGGTGCGGCCTTGGCGAGCCAGACATGCCCCTCCCTAAAACCCTGGACCATGAGGTTGTAGGGCTCATTGGAGGCGGGTTGAGGCCACGCGTACGAGCGGCTGCCCTTCACCAGAAAGGCAAATCCCACGCTCACCAGGATTCCGACGACGATCGCCGGCAGAAGGACGTTCCCACGGCATTTCTCGCCGGCCTGAGCGTCCGGAGATTGGCCTGAAACGGTCATCGTCCCTGCGCGAATGAGCGCCCGATCAGTTTCCGCGCGACGCCAGGCTGGTGGCGAGCGAGACAAGAAACTGCGTATTGCCGGGCAATCCCAGCAGCAGCCCGACAGCGTCGCTGCAGCACGATTGCGCCATCAACCGGGCCGCGACAATGCCGTGGAGGCTGACGTAGGTCGCCTTGCCTGCGCGTGCGTCCTTGCCCGCGGTCTTGCCCAGCGTCGCTGTGTCGGCGGTTGCGTCGAGCACATCGTCCATAATCTGAAACCCGAGACCCAGACGGCGGCCGGCGGCGCGAAGTGTGTTGAGGATTTTGGGCTCAGCGCCGCCGCAGAGGCCGCCCATCACCAGGGGCGCCTCGATCATCGCCGCCGTCTTGTTGAGATGGATGAATTCGAGATCCGCCGCCGTGGCCGAGGGGCTCTTCTCCGCGAGAAGATCCTCCATCTGTCCGCCGATCAGGCGGCGGCTGCCGGCCGCCTCCGCAAGTTCGCCGACCAGTGCTATGGCCAGAGCCGGCCGGTCGGCATAGTGCTCCGCAAGCAGCCTGAAGGCCTCCGTCAGAAGGCCGTCCCCCGCAAGGAGCGCCGTTGCCTCATCGAATGCGCGGTGGGCTGTGGGTCGTCCGCGCCTGAGGTCGTCATTGTCCATGCATGGGAGATCGTCATGCACGAGGGAATACGTGTGAATGCACTCGACCGCGACCGCGGCGGCGAGCGGATCCGCCTTGGCCGATTTGTCGGACAGCTCCGAGGCGGCGATCAGCAGAACAGGGCGGAGGCGCTTGCCCCCGGCCTGCATCGAATAGCGCATGGCGGTGTGCAGCCGCGACGAGGCCGCGGCAGCGGGAGGAAGAAGCCGGTCTATGCCGGCCTCGACGTGTGACACGCGCTGCCCCAATTCAGCGGCAAGGTCCATTCCGACCGAGTGAGCGCCATTACCCCAGCGGTGCCGAGAACAAACTCGCCAACGCCGCGGTACTCTCCCATAAGACGGGACGTTCCGAAGCCATGCCCACCTACGAGTACGCCTGCCCGAAATGCGGCGCCCATTTTGATCAGTTCCAATCGATGCGCGACGAGCCCCTGCGCAAATGCATCAAGTGCGGAAAGACCGGCGTCAAACGCATGATCGGAGGGGGTGCGGGCCTGATCTTCAAGGGGACCGGATTCTATATCACCGACTATAAGAAAAAGACCGGAACACCGGACAGTGGGGGGCCGGAGTCGAAGCCCGCAGCGGGCGCGGCCGCGGCAGGCTCAGCGGGCAATGCAAGCGGTTCCGGCGGCTCAGGCGCCGGTGGCGCTTCGTCGGGGTCTGGGTCCTCCGGAGAGGCGCCCTCGAAGAATGCCTCCGGCAGCGGATCAAAGGCGCCGGTGGTCTCCAAATCATGAGCGCCAAGCCCGCATCCAAGGACAAGGGTCCAAGTTGGACCGACGTCATTTTGGGCGCCATTCTTAGCGCTGTCCTTGGCGCCGTGCTTGGAGCCGTCTACCTTATCCTCAAGCCGGTGCTTCCGGTGAAGGATATCCCGAAGGAACCCGTGGCAGGGGCGGTCTATTATATGGAGGGGATTCACGACTCAGGCAAGTCGCGCTCAGCCTCCGAAAAGAAGAGCACATTTGTGGGCGGCGGTTCGGTCTCGCTCGACGAGGGCGAGCTGAATAGCTTGGCCGCCCCAGCCGCGCCCGCGGCCCAGCCCACCGCGCCAGGCGCAAAGCCGCCTCCGCCCCCGCCTTCGGCACATTGGATGGAGCCGGGCCCGCTCAACTTCCGGATTCGGGCGGGGGTTTTCCAAATAGCCGCGCCGGTGACGCTCAGTGTGTTTGGGCTTGAGCAGAAGGTCATCGTTCAGGCGCGGGGTGCCTTTGCCCGCCACGGCGACACGGTCGCCTTTGTGCCCTCCGACTTCTACGTGGGCTCGTGCCCGATTGAACGATTTCCCTTTGCGTCGGGCTGGGTGCTCTCGCACATCCTGCTGCCGCACCCGGTTCCTGATGACCTCGCGGCGGCTTGGTCCAAAGCGACCGACGCCTCCGTTGATGGGTCCGCCCTGCGCCTGACGATGCCCTGAGCCGCCGGGAAACCGCCCGCGTGTCCAAGAGGCTCAAGGATATCGGCGTTGTTTCCTTATTGACCATCGCGTCCCGCGTGCTCGGCCTCGCGCGCGATTCGTTCACGCTGGCGGTCTTCGGCACGACTTGGCTCACGGACGCTTTCTACACGGCTTATAACCTGCCGAACCTGTTCCGACGGCTGCTTGCCGAGGGTTCGCTGACCGCGGCGTTTATCCCCACGCTTCACGACGAACTTCATGTGCGGAACCGAGCTGGTGCGTTTGCGCTGCTGTCGAACGTCGCGTCCTGGCTGTTCGTGGTTACAGGGGTTCTGGTGCTGTTCGCCATGGCCGTATTCAGCCAATCGCGAGCGTTCGGAGGCTATGAGGCGAAATACTACGTCGCGGCCGATCTCACGGTCCTGTTGTTCCCGTATCTGCTGCTCGTGAGTCTGGCCGCGGCCTTTAGCGCGACGCTCAACGTTCTGGATCATTTTACAGAGCCGGCGCTTTCTCCTATTTGGCTCAACCTGGCGATGATCGCATCGCTGGGGGGGGCCGGTCTTCATTTTGCCCACGGCCCGATGGGAGAAATCCACTGGCTTTGCGCAGGCGTCCTGGTGGGCGGCTTCTTTCAAATGGCGGTGCCGGGCGCTGTCTTGATCTCGCTCGGATGGCGGCCCCGCGTCGATTTGAGTTTATCGCCGCGAGTCCGCGAAATTGGTGCGCTGATGGCTCCGGGCCTCTTTGGCACCGCGATCTATCAGATCAATATTCTGGTTTCCCGGCTGCTTGCGTTCCGACTCCACGATTCGGGCGTGACCGGCATGTTCAACATGAACCGATTGATGGAGTTTCCGATCGGCGTCTTTGCGATCGCGATCTCGACCGTCGTCTATCCTCTCATCGCCCGCCATGCGACCGAACGGAATTGGGATGCCATGGGTGCCGATTTTCGGAAGGGTCTGCGGCTGATCCTGGTGCTCAATATTCCCGCTGGGGTCGGCCTCGCCCTTCTCAGCCATCCCATCGTCCGACTGCTTTACGCCCACGGCAAGACCACCGATGCCGACGCCAACTCGATGGCCGCGCTGCTGGGTTATTTCGCCGTGGGCATGCCGTTCTTCTCGGCCGTCAACCTCGTCGTTCGCGCGTTCTATGCGGTCAAGGATACGCGCACGCCGGTCAAGGTCGCGACGTTCGATTTTTTTGTGAACGTCGGCCTCAGCCTGGCGCTGATGGGTTCCCTCGGGGTGCGAGGGCTCGTGATCGCCAGCACGCTCGCCATCATCGTCCAGACCGCACTGCTCGTGGCGGCTTTATCGCGGCGGATTCCGACAATGAATCTGTCCTTGCTGCTTCCGAGCCTCTGGAGGATCGCGGCGGGAACTGGCCTTATGGCCGGGGTCGTGATTCTCGGCCTTCGTTTTGGCGAACATCTGTCGATGCCGCGGCACGGCGTCGATCTCGCCGAGGTTGTGCTGCTGATCCCGCTGGCGGTGGCCGCTTATGCGACGGTTCTTTGGTTGCTGCGCATCGAGGGGCGCGAGGATCTGGCGCAGGTGCTGGGGAAGTTGCGGAAGAAACGGGCGTAAGCGCACGGAACGGACAATTGGACGCCTGCTCCGAAGCCCCACCCTTCCCTCGGGCGCCCGCCGCAATTTCGGCCCAAGGCCGGCTGCGAAAGCACAGCCCCATTTGCGAATTCGCTTTCATTGCGTTCCCCTAGCTGGGATATGGCGCATCTCTTCGATCCTTTGACCGTCCGGTCCGTCCATCTTCGAAACCGGATCGGCGTCTCTCCGATGTGCCAGTATTCGTCGAAAGACGGCGTGGCCAACGAGTGGCATTTCGTCCATCTCGGATCGTTCGCCGCGGGGGGTGCGGGCTTGGTCATAGCCGAAGCGACGGCCGTCTCGCCCGAAGCGCGGATCACGCCTGGGTGCGCAGGGATCTGGGCCGACCATCACATCGAACCGCTGGCGGGGTACGGCTGGCTTGAGATCCATTCGGCGCATGGTTACCTCCTTCATGAGTTTCTCTCGCCGCTTAGCAACCGCCGCACCGATGCGTATGGCGGCTCGTTTGAGAACCGCACCCGGCTCCTGATCGAGACCGTTCAGGCGGTCCGCAGGGTCTGGCCTGACCACCTGCCGCTAGCCGTACGGTTGTCGTGCACAGATTGGGCGCCTGGCGGCTGGGATATCGACCAGTCGGTGGAGGTGTCCCGCCTTTTGGTCCGCGAGGGAGTGGACTTCGTTGACTGCAGTTCGGGCGGCGCGATTCCGGATGCCCAGGTACCCACCGGACCCGGATACCAAGTTCCCTTTGCGCGCCGCATACGAACCGAGGCCGGGATCTCCACCGCAGCGGTCGGATTGATCACACGCCCGGAGCAGGCTGACGGGATCGTGAGCGAAGGCAGCGCCGACCTCGTCTTGCTCGCTCGCGAATTCCTTCGCAATCCACACTGGCCTATGACGGCCGCCCGGGCTCTTGGCCAAGTTGCCCGCCAGCCGCCCCCAGTCCAATACGCCCGGACTCTTTAAACTTCTTTGGTATGTCCCCCCACGCACGAGTCATCGTCTAGATCTCCCATCCATGAGCTCCGCCACTCCCGACTCGCTGTTAGAAGCCCTCCATTGGCGTTATGCCACCAAGAAGTTCGACGCTTCGAAAAAACTGTCGGCACCTCTCTGGGCGGCCTTGGAGCAGACCCTTGTGCTCTCGCCCTCCAGCTTCGGTATTCAGCCCTGGCGCTTCGTGGTGGTCACCGATCCCGCAGTTAGGGAGAAGCTCTCGGCCGCAGCCCACGGCCAGCGGCAACCGGTGGATTGCTCGCAGTACGTCGTCTTCGCTGTGCGCAAGAATTTTAGTGTCGCCGACGTGGATCATTATGTCGCGCGGGTGGCCGAGATCCGCAGTGTTTCCGTGGATAGCCTAAAAGGCCGTCGCGACAGCATGGTTGCCAGCATTGAAAAAGCGCGGTCCGCGGGGGTCATCGACGCGTGGACGTCCCACCAGGTGTATATTGCCCTAGGTATGCTGCTGAGCGCTGCGGCCGTCCTCGGTGTCGACGCCTGTCCCATGGAAGGGATCGACAAGGCCAAATTTGACGAAATCCTGGGACTGTCCGCCGAGGGCTATGGATCGCTCTGCTCAGCGGCGGTCGGCTATCGCGCGGCCGACGACGCCTACGCCAAGGCTCCGAAGGTCCGGTTTGACGCCTCGGAAGTCATCAAGCACGTTTAGCCTCCGCCCAGGAACAGAGCATGCGCGCGCTTCGGCTCGAGGGAATTCAACAGTTGAGCATCGTCGAGGTGCCGGATCCCTTGGCTGCGGAAGGGGAGGCGGTGGTCGAAATCCGCGCGGCGTCGCTCAATCATAGAGACGTCTGGATCCGGGCGGGGCAGTATGGCGGCCTCAAATTCCCGATCATTCCCGGATCCGACGGAGCCGGCGTGGTGACGAGCGTCGGAAGAGGGGTGGATCCTTCATGGGTGGGCCGTGACGTCATCATGAACCCAGCCCTCAACTGGGGTCCCGACGAACGGGCGCAAGCGCCGGCTTTCTCCATCCTGGGCCTTCCTCGCGACGGCACGCTCGCCGAGTGTGTTTCGATTCCCGCGACTCAGCTGGAAGCGAAGCCCGAGCATCTGAGCTGGGAAGAGGCTGCTGCGCTGCCGCTTGCGGGGCTCACGGCCTGGCGGGCGGTCTTCAGCCGCGGTGACTTGGGGGCCAAGGAGCGAATTCTTATCACGGGGATCGGCGGTGGAACCGCGCTCTTTGCCCTCCAATTTGCGGTCGCCAGCGGCGCAACCGCATGGGTCACGTCCAGTTCGTCCGACAAAATTGCCCGCGCGGTCCAATTGGGCGCCACGGGCGGCTTCCTTTACACAAGCTCGGGCTGGCAGACTGCCGCCGCCCAGGCTTCTGGCCTGTTCGACGTGATTATCGACAGTTCGGGGGGCGACGGATTCGGCGACCTGGTGAACCTGTGCGCGCCGGGCGGCCGCATCGTCTTCTTCGGAGCCACACGGGGCAATCCGCCGGGAATCGACCAGCGCAAGGTGTTCTGGAGGCAAATATCGCTTCTCGGATCCACCATGGGCAGCCCCCAGGATTGGCGGGCCATGCTGGCATTTGTCGCACGAAACCAGATCCGGCCGGTCGTGAGCGCGGTATTTCCTTTGGACCGGGGTGCTGAGGCGTTTGCGCTGATGGAGCGCGGGGGGCAGTTCGGTAAGATCGTGGTGAGCGTGGCGAAGTAGGGCTTGGCGTCGCGTCGGCATTTGCCGATATTCCGCCGAATGCCTTCCACCCCCGATCCACGATTCCATGCCTGCATCCTGGCGGGCGGAAGTGGCGAGCGCTTCTGGCCGCTGAGCCGGACGCGCAAGCCCAAGCATTTGCTCAGCCTATTTTCGGAGCAGACCCTTCTAGAAGA
>Ga0302325_10028737_pt1 | contig 11500 bp, 10 predicted proteins | sample Palsa_T0_2_FD_201948 | JGI IMG/M metagenome (GOLD analysis project Ga0302325, IMG submission 201948) | Peat permafrost microbial communities from Stordalen Mire near Abisko, Sweden - Palsa_T0_2 | ecosystem: Environmental > Terrestrial > Soil > Palsa > Peat permafrost | place: Sweden: Abisko... | reverse complement strand
CGCGTCGGCCGTGCCTCGACCGGCAAAGACGAGATGATGGTACGCATGATCGAGCACTTGGGCAGCACGGTGCTCGGAGTCGTCGCCGCCGATCCGGCAGCGATCGCAACCTTCGAGCGCAGCGCTCCCAAGTCGCAAACCGCGCGGCCGCGCCCGGTCGACAGACAACCGGCTCGGGTCTTGGCGACGACGGTTTTGGCCGGCGCCATGTTTGCGGCCCTGGCGAGTTCCTCGCCGAGTTCGCAAGCGAGCCTGAGCGGCATCACGGCCTCGCGTTTCGGAGCCCAAGTCGCCCAGGTCACGGTGCGCGTTCGCGACGCCGTGGGCCGTTACACCGGCGTTCCGCTCCTCACACAGGTGAAAGAGTAAAGGTCGACTTCTCATGCTGACCCTCGTAACCGGCGGGGCCGGCTTCCTCGGTAGTCACCTGGTAAATGCACTGGTCGATGACGGCGATAACGTCGTGATCGTCGACAACTTGGCGACAGGCCACGTCCGAAACTTGGAACACGCACTCTCCTCGGGCCGGGCCACGTTCGTCTTCGCGGACGTCGCGGCTCCGCCCGAACGTTTGCGAGAAATTGCGTCGAAGGCCGCGAAAAAGAAATTCGAGCGCATCTATCATTTGGCGTCGCCCGCGAGCCCCGAGGCCTACGGTGCCGATCCGTGGGGGACCCTCGCCGTCAACTCGCTCGGAACGATGTCGCTCATCGAGCTTGCCCTCGAACACGGCGCGCGCTTCTTGTACGCGTCGACGTCGGAAATTTATGGCGACCCGCTCGTTCATCCGCAACCCGAGGGTTATTTCGGCAACGTCGACCCGATCGGCCCGCGCAGCCAATACGACGAGGGGAAGCGTTTTGGCGAAGCGTGCGTCGCCGCCGCTGTCCGCTCGCGCGGTCTCGACGGGCGGATCGTCCGGTTCTTCAACTGTTACGGACCCGGCATGGCCGAAGGCGACGGGCGGCTCGTTCCGGCCTTGATCGAAGCTTTGCGCGGCGGCCATAGCCTCCCGATCCACGGGAGCGGCGATCAAACCCGCTCGATGACCTACGTTGCCGACGCCGTCGAACTCTGTCGCTTAGTGATGGAACGCGATGCTTCCGGACTCGCGCCGGTCAATGTCGGCAACGACGACGAGCGGAGCGTTTCGGAAATCGCCCGAACGCTGGCGCGAATCGCCGGAGTGCCGTACGACCCCGTTCACCTGCCGGCGCGAGAAGCGGACCCGCAGCGGCGCAAACCCGATCTCAACCTAGCGCGCAGCTACGGATGGTCGCCCTCGACGACGCTCGAGGACGGATTGAGCACGACGTATCGCTGGTTTCGCGAAGACCGTCTGGCCTTCGCGTAGTGTTGCGAGCATAACGGCGTGCAGACACTCGAACACTCGGTCTTCGATACCCTCAACGTCACGATCGCAGGTATCGACGGCTCGATCCGCGCGCCGCAGCCGGTCATCTCCGTTCTCAACCGCGTCCTGGCGCACGCACGCAGGCCCGCGTCTTCACCGCCCGGTCTCGCCTGCATCGAGGTGCAAAGCGACGAAGTCTCCTGGCGCATCAACGGTGGTTCCGAGGACAGCCGCAAGATCTTGAGCGCGCGCAGCGCTCTGCCTCAAGTTGCGGGCGCGATTGTCTCCTCGCTGGTCGCAGATGTCGCCTCGGCCGCGGGTCTGAATGTGGCGCGTGCGGCGGTCATCGAGCGCGACGGCTATGCGGTGGCGTTCGTCGGCGACGATTGGGAATCGTGCATCACGCTCGCGGCCCATCTTCACGTGCGCGGCTGGCGTCTTCTGGGCGGCGATTACGCCTTGATCGATCTGCCGACGCTCAACGTGCTCGGCGCGCGCAAACTGCTCTACGTCACGCTGTCGTGCGTGGATGATTTGCCGTTGACCTATCTCCGCGCCGTCGAAGACTCGCCCTGGTATTCGACGATGCACGACATCGCTTTTTACGCCGTCGATCCCGCGCTCGCGGTTCCGCGCGAGTCCGCCTGGGCTGAGTCCGGCCGGTTGCGCGCGGTTTTGCGGCTCGACGGACACGTCTCCGAGTACCCGTCGCTCGAACGCGCCGGCGCGTTCACGCTCGGAAACGGCATCCGCAGCGACGACTTGGAACGCGCCGGAGTGACCGTCGCGGAGATCAAGCTCGGCGACTTCGTGACGACGTGCGATCTGCTCGAGCGCTGGTTGACCGCGCAACTCGCGGGCTGAGAGCGCTCCGTGCAAGCCTACCGGCATTGGCCGATTTACTTCATCGCACGGATCTTGCCGGCCGCGATCGCCTTCGCGGGAATCGCGATCTACACGCGCTTGCTCGATCCCGCCAGCTTCGGCGTCTACGCACTTCTTCTGAGCACCGCGTTCGGCATCGGAATGATCGGCTTCTCGTGGATCCGCGTCGCGAGCCTGCGCTTCGCCGCCACGATCGCGCCCGCGGACGAACCGGACCTGCTCCTCACCATCGGCCTCGCGTTCGCCGCCACCTCGCTCGTCGTGAGCGCGGCGATCCTTCTCGTCGTCCGGGTCGGAGATTCGAACGTCGGCTGGCCGCTGGCGCTGCTCACGGCGCTTTGCGCGGTCGCGAGCGCCTGGTTCGAACTGAACGTGACGATGCTGCAAGCCCGTCTGAACGTTTTCGGGGTCGGCCTTCTTCAGCTGGCCCGCGTCATCGGCATGCTGGCGGTGTCGATCGCGCTCATCTTTGCCGGCCTCAAAGCTGCGGCGCTGCTCATCGGATTCATTGCGGGCAATTTGAGCGCGCTCGGCGCGATCCTGATTTGGAAAGGCGCACTTCGGGGACGGCCCGACCGCGCGCTGCTCAAGCGCTTCTTCCATTTCGGCTGGCCGTCGAGCGCCAGCTCCGTGAGCTACCTCTCGATGACCTTTCAGCGCTACGTGCTCGACATCGCCGGCGGTAGCGCCGCGGTCGGCATCTACGCGGCGGCGACCGACTTTTCACAGCAAACCATCGGTTTGTTGATGGGAACCGCGACGCTCGCCGGACAACCGCTGGCCTTCCGCGCGCGCGATCTGGGCGCAAAGCTCGAGCTTTCCGACCAGATGCGGAACAACGCACGGTTGATCTTCGCCATCGGCTTCCCAGCCGCGGCAGGGCTCATCGCGCTTTCCGGGCCGATCTCGACGATCTACCTGGGTTCCCGATTTCATGTGAATGCCGGCACTCTCATGGCGTTGGCGGCGGCTTCCATCTTCCTTTCGGGATTGCGCGGCGGCTACTTCGAACAAGCCTTCGAGATTACGTTCAAGACGCGAGCGGTCGCGTTGAACTCATTCGCGCGCGTCGCCTTGACCGTCGCCTTCAGCCTGTGGTTCATCCCACGGCAAGGTGCAATCGGCGCGGCGATCGCGGTGCTGCTTGCCGAAGTGATCGGCCTTCTGATGAGCATCGTTTGGGCGCGCAAGCTCATGCACGTTCCGATTCCTACGCTGACGTGGTTCAAGACCGCCGCTGCAACCGCCGTCATGGTCGCAGCGCTGGCGCTCGTTCCGCTTCACGCCACGTTCCTGGGCTTGGGCCTCGCGATCGCTCTGGGCACGCTGGTTTACGCGGCCGCAACCGCGGCCTTGCACGTGCGCGGACTCCGCGCGTTCGCGGAAAGCCTGTGGCGAGGACCGCCGCAGACGATGCCATGATCGCCGAGCCCAACCTCAGCGAGCGCGAGCTGGCGGATGAAACGCTGGTCTCCGTGATCGTTCCGGCCTATCAGGCCGAGCACTTCATCGCGGGCGCCGTTCGCTCGGCACTGCGTCAGACGCACCGGACGCTCGAAGTCATCGTCGTGGACGACGGCTCGACGGACGGCACCGTCGCTCGACTCGCAAACATCCGGGATCCGCGTTTGCGCGTGCTGCGCCAAGAGAACGGCGGGACGGCCGCCGCTCGCAACACAGCCTTGGCGCAAGCCAAGGGTTCGTTCATCGCGTTCCTCGACAGCGACGACCGCTGGTTCCCGGAGAAGATCGCAACCGAGCTCGCCATTCTGCAGCGCGCGCCGACGATCGGAATCGCGTACAGTTCGCACTACGCCGTCGACGATCGCGGAGCGCTGCTGCATCTCGCGCCCATCCGGACTCACGCGGGCAGCGCTTTCGACCTCTTGCTCGACGGCGACGATTTCCTGATGCCGAGTCTATGCCTTTTCGACCGCCGGATCTTTGACGCCGTCGGCACCTTTAACCCGTTGTGCTATCACGAAGACGCGGATTTCATCCTGCGTGCGAGCCGAGAGTTCCCGATCTATCCCACCAGCCGCCGCCTCGCGGTCTACCGGCAGTCAACCGCGGGGAAATGCCGTGCGATCTTGGACGACTACGAACGCGCGGTTGACGCCGAGTTGGCGTTGGTACGCGGCCTCGGCCCGCAGTTCACGCCGCAGCAGGCCACGCGGTTGCACGGGAACGCCGTCCGTTCGCTCTACTTGCGTTTCTTGATGTACGGTTTTTCCGCTCACGCGCAGCGCTTGCGGACTCAGCTCGACGTAGCCAGCCTGCGCGGCAGCACCAAAGGCCGCCTCGGCTACGTCTTTGCGAAAACCGGCATCAATCTGATGGATCCGGCTCGGCGCTGCGTTCAAGCCTTTTACCGCTCGACGCAGCAAGCTCGTTGGCGCCGGCTACTCTCGCGTTCGGGACTCGAGCTGCAGTATGAGTGAGCTGCTTGCCGGCCAGCCGCTGCGCGATACGGTTCACGTCGTGCGCCGTCGCGCGGTCTGCGTCGCCGTGCCCACTTTTCGGCGACCCGAATTGCTCGAGCGCATCTTGACGGGACTGGCGCGGCTAACGATACCTGCCGACGTCGATCTCAGCGTCGTCGTCTTGGACAATAATCCACAGCCCGAGGCGCGCGAGGCGGTCGAGCGCATCCGCAAAGGCTTCCCGTTCGATCTCGGCCACGCGCACGTGCCGGAGCCCGGGCTTTCATCGGTTCGCAACTTCGCACTGGCGCGCGCTCGCGACGGCTTCGACTTCCTCGCGATGATCGACGACGACGAGATGCCGCATCACCGTTGGCTGGCCGAGCTCCTTCGCGTTCAAAAAGAGACGTACGCCGACGCCGTGGTCGGTCCGGTTCCGCGCATCGTCCCGCGCGACGCGCCCCGCTGGCTGCGCGAGGGCGGTTTTTTCGAATTGCCCGTCTATCCCGATCGCACGTTCATCAAAGACGGCTACAGCGGCAACTGTCTGCTGCGCGTCGCGTCGATTCAGCGCCTCGGACTTGCCTTCGACCCGGCGCTGAACTTCGCCGGAGGCGAAGATCTCTTATTTTTCCGGCAGCTCCACGCTGCGGGAGCCAAGCTCGCGTACGCGAGCCGCGCCATCGCCGAGGAGTTCGTCGGCGCCGAACGCTTGAGCGCGAGCTACATTCTGAAACTCAACTTCCGCCGCGGTAATACGCTCTCGTTGTGCGACCGGCATTTGGGCGGCGTGCGGGCCGTCGCGCTGCGCCCGCTCAAGGCGTTCGCGCGCGTCGCGCTCGGCGGCGCAACGCTGCTTCCCAAGACGATCCGTTGCGGACGAAGCGGTGCGGTGGCGGCCCTCTGCGATATCGCGCTCGGACTCGGAGCGCTTGCGGGCCTCTGCGGTTACACGTACAACGCGTACGGTCGTCCCGCCGGCGAGGTGCCGCGAGATGCTACAGCGTCCGCGCGCTGATGGCGGCGCGGCGGGTCCGCCAGGCTGGAACCGCCTCGGGCTCGCCGGCGTTCGCGCGAACCGGATACAGAAACGCCGTGACGAACAAGATCGTCCCGAGCGTATTGAAGTTGCCGAGATAGGTTTCGGTGTAACTTCCGAAGACGAGAAACAAGGTGACCAGCAAGGGCCATAAGCTGACGACGTCGCGCTCCCGTAAGAAGAACGTGACGGCCCGGAACAAGCTGACGAGAATCGCGACAACCAGCGCCGCGAGACCGACGTAGCCCGTGTCGAGGCACGTCTGCAAAAAGCTGTCGTGCGCGTGATACGGCGTCCAGCCGCCTGCCTCGACGACGTAGTAGCTCAAATAGTCTTTCGAAACCGGCGAGCGGAAGAACGCTCCGTAGCCGTAGCCCAGGATCGGCCGCGCGTTGACCGCCTCGTTCAAGTAGGGCCAGAAATCCACTCGGCCGCTGAGACCTTGCGTGCGGCCCAAAGCTTCATAGACGGCGTCGCGATCGAAACCCAGGACGACCGCGCCGGCGACTCCGAATGCTGCACCCAGAAACGCGACGATGCGCGAAACGCCGCCGAAGCTCGGCGAGACGCACGCGAGGGCCACCAGACCGATCGCAACCACGACGACGCAATCGAGCAGCGCGGTCGCCGAGTTCGAGCCGAACAGCAGCGTGAGACTCAAGGCCAGGCCGCCGGCGGCGAGCACCTTGTACTTCGTGCCGCGGCGCAGAATGAGCGTCAAGAAGACGATGATCGCCAACGCCATCGCCGCGCCGAGCGCATTCTTTTCCTCGTAAATGCCTTCCCACGCTCCGCTCCCCCAGAACATGCGCGCACGTCCGGGCGAAACGAAGATGAGAGCCAGACTTGCGAGTCCGCTCGCTCCGAAGAATACCGCCAGCACGTTCAAGAACTCGACGAGCCGCAGGCTCGCGACGACGTAGAAGGCGACGGTCGCCGTGCCGATGAGTTCGATCGAATTCTTCAACGTCACGAATGAGTCCACCGACCAGAGCGTGGAGGCCAGACTCAGCGCGAGAAAGACGAGCAGCGGCGCGGAGCGCGACAGCAAGGCGCGCAGCTTGCGGTTGAGCGCGAGGAGCCGCACTCCCGCGACCACGTACGCGAGAGTCCAAAGGACCTCGTTGAGGAGCGAGCTCGACTCGTCCAAACCGTTCTTGCCTTGAATGGCGTTGAGCAGCGTCAAGCAAAGCATCCCGAACACGAACAGTTTGTCGACGCGGCCCTCGCCGGCGCGCGTCTGCGCCTTCACCATCCGTGGTACGTCGTGATGCTTTTTGAGAGCCCGAGGAAACGTTCGCGATAGATCGACGCTTCGGGAAACAGAGCTCGCATCTGCCCCGCGGTCAGCAGACGAATCGAATCGACGATTTCCCTCGCGCGCGCGGGGTCGCGCTCGCGCGGAAGCCAGCCCAGCCGAAAGCGCGTCAGCAGAAACGTCCGGACCTTGAGCGGCAAGAACTGAAAGCCGGGAAATAGGAAGTGCGGCTCGATCGGAAACCACGCGTTCGGCGTCTGAACGAAATAGCGCTTGGCGACGCGCCGGACTTCCGCGGCCATCTTCTGCTGATCTTGGAACGTACCGACGTGCTCGATGACGGAGTTCGAGTAGACGACGTCGATGCTCTTGCTCGCGAAGGCGCTCAGATCGCGCGCGTCGCCCACGATGCTCTCGAAGCGAGCGTCGTCGCTCTCTTCCAGCTTGACGTTGAGGATGATGACTTTGACGCCGTCTTTTGCAAAGTCGAGCTTCTTCCAAAAGGCCGCCGTGCCGCCCACGTCGAGGATCGTCACCGGCCGCGCCAGGCTCGAGAGCAAGTCGGCGAAGAATGCGAGCCGCCGCGCCCGCAATCGCGCGGCGAGCGAAGCGGGCGAACGATGGTCGGCGACGCGGGCGAAGAGTGACACGGCCGTTTTTCGTTCGCCGCGGCTGCGCCGATTCGCTCCTGACTTTTGGTGAATGCGCGACACACTGTTTTTTCCGTTCGAGGCGCGCTACCACTCGATCGCGAAGCCGCGCGACGGGAGCATGTACGTGATGCAAGCAGGCGGCGAAAGCGGGCGGAGGGCGACGATCGCGGGCGTCGCGATCGACGCGCTAAGTTTTGACGAGGTGGTGGACGCCATCCTCGCCTACGCCGCCGCCGGCGGAGCGCCGGCATACGTCGTAACGCCGAACGCGCACCACGTCGTGCTTCTTCAAAGCGATCCGCTGCTGCGCGAGGTCTATGCCGGCGCGCTCCTGGTCGTACCGGACGGCGTCCCTCTGCTATGGGGCGCAGCGCTCCTCGGGACGCCCTTGCCGAGCCGCGTGAACGGGACGGATCTGTTCGAAACGCTCTGCGCGCTGGCGGCTCGCGACGGTTTGCGGGTCTTCTTGCTCGGCGGTCGCGCGGGAGCCGCCGTGGCAGCGGCGGCGCGGCTTTCCGCCCGTCATCCGGCCCTCGAAGTGTGCGGGACGTATTGCCCGCCGTTCGGCTTCGAAAACGATCCCGTGGAAAGCGAGCAGATTCTGAGGCGGATCCGGGCCGCGCGGCCGCATCTTCTCTTCGTCGGCCTCGGCGCTCCCAAGCAAGAGTACTGGATGTATCGCAACCGCGTTGCCGCGGAGGTCCCCGTCTCGCTCGGCATCGGCGTCAGTTTCGAATTGGTCGGAGGCGTCGTCGCTCGCGCTCCCCGCTGGATGCAGCGCGCGGGGCTCGAGTGGTTCTACCGGCTGAGCACCGAGCCGAAACGTTTATGGCGCCGCTACGTGTTCGGCAACGCGGCCTTTTGCGTCTTGCTCGCGCGGCAGTTCGCAGCGCGGCGAATTCTCCGCCGGCGCGCCTAAAGCGCAATCCCCCAAATTGGGGTCTTTTGCGGATCTCGTTCCCAGGCTCGTTCCCGAGCGCGAAAGCGTACCAAAGGACTGAACCATTTTAGGGGATGTGCGCTCGCTCGTTTGCCGATACAATGAACGCTCAGGAGGGCACAGGGGCGATGCATTGTTCCGGGCTCCGTGAACGCCGGAGTGATAGGCTTTGATAGTCCAGGTCGACGCATGCAGCTTCGGCATTCGGACGCCGTACGAGCGCGACGCTTCGATCGACGAACTCTTCTCGCAGCGCGCGGCTGAGAACCCCGCTTCGATCGCCCTCGCCGGTGACGATTTCGAGATCACCTATGCCGAGCTGGAACTGCAGTCGAACCGCATCGCGAACCACCTCCGGTCGGCCGGCGTGCTCGCGGGCGCGGCGGTGGGCGTCGAGGCGGAGCGCTCGCGTCATCTTCCCGCCGCGCTACTGGGCGTCTTGAAAGCCGGCGCTGCCTACGTTCCACTCGATCCGGCCTATCCGCGCGAACGCCTCGCCTCGATGATCGATGACGCCGCGATCGGTTTCATCCTGGTCACCTCCGAGAGCGCGCCCTTTGCCGGACTCGCCGCCACGCGCGTCCACCTCGCGGACGCGCGCGGAGCCGGCGACGAGCGGCCCGCCGCGTATGCGAATCCCGCTGCTGCGCTCGCGTACGTCACCTACACGTCGGGATCCAGCGGCCGGCCCAAGGGCGTGGCAGTCGAACATCGCGGCGTCGTGCGACTCGTCCGGTCGGCCGACTACGTCGAACTCGGATCCAGCGCCGTCATCTTGCATCATTCGCCCCTGAGCTTCGACGCTTCGACGTTCGAAATTTGGGGTGCGCTGCTCAACGGTGGACGAGTTGCCCTCCCCGCGCACGGACTGCAAGCCACAGACGAGCTTGCAGCGGCGATCGAGCGCTTGGGCGTGACGACGATCTTCTTGACCACAGCCTTGTTCGTGCGCTTCGTCGACGCCGTGGACGAACTGCCGGCTTCGCTGCGTTGCGTGCTCACCGGCGGCGAGGTGTGCTCCGCTCACCACGCGCGACGATTCCTCGAGCGTTTCCCCCGCTGCCGGCTGGTCCACGTCTATGGGCCGACCGAGAACACGACCTTCAGCACCGCGCACACGCTCTCGCCTGCCGACGTCGTCGCCGGGAACGTTCCGATCGGACGGCCGATCGCGCATTCGAGCGCGTACGTCCTCGATGCGAATTTAGAGCCGGTAGCGCTCGGCGAATCCGGGGAACTTTGCGTCGGCGGCGACGGCGTCGCGCGCGGCTATCTCAACGCGCCGGAACTCTCACGCGACCGCTTCATTCCCGATCGGTTCGCCGGCGAACCGGCGGCCCGGCTCTACCGCACGGGCGACCGCGCTCGCTTTCGTGCCGACGGTTTACTCGAGTTTCTCGGACGCAGCGACCGCCAAGTGAAAGTCCGGGGCTACCGCGTCGAGCCCGGCGAGATCGAAGCTGCCCTGGCCACGCACCCCGACGTCGGCGAAGCGGCCGTCGTCGTAGCCGAACGCGGCGGCGAGAAAGAACTCGTGGCGCACGTCGTGCCCGTGCCCGGCAGCACGCCCGATGAGTCCGGATTACGGGCTCACTTGAAACGGTCTCTGCCGGCCTACATGCTGCCGCACAAGATCGTCCTGCGCGCGCATCTGCCGTTAGGCCCGACGGGAAAGATCGACCGGCACGAACTCGCTGCCGAACTGCCGGCAAGCGTGCCCTCGAGAGTGGCACCGCCGCGTTTCTCGCGCGATCCGGAAGCGCGCGGGCTGGAACGCGCGATCGCGGCCATTTGGCGCGACGCGCTGGGCATCGAGACCGATCCCGGACTCGACGAGAACTTCTTCGACGTGGGCGGAGATTCGCTACGCTTGCTGAGCGTCCGCAAGAATCTCAACCGCAGCCTCGGCGTGAGCTTGAGCGCCACCGATCTCTTCGAACAAACGACGATCCGCAAGCTCGTGGCTTTCGTGATCGAGCGAAAGGGCGCACTTGTTTAGCGTCCTTGCGCCGGCCCAAGCTGCGGGACCGCGCACGAATCCGGCGCGCAGCTCCGAGCTCTTGGCGACGCTTTTCGCTCCTTCAGCCATTGCCAGTGAGTTGCGCGAGAACGCCGACTTCACGTTGCTGCTGCCCGAAGAAGCCGGAAGCTGCGGTTCGTTTCGTCCCAAGCGCTTGGCGGATTTTGCCGCCGGCCGCCTCTGCGCGCGGCGCGCTCTGCGTTCGCTCGGCTTTGCAGACTTCGCGCTCCGAAGCAATGCCGACCGCACGCCGCGCTGGCCGGATGGCGTGGTCGGCAGCATCACGCACACGATCGGTTTCTGCGGCGCGGTGGTCGATCGCAGCGAAAACGTGGCGAGCCTCGGACTCGACGCGGAGATCGTCGCAGGCGTCGTGCCGGAAGTCTGGGCGGAAGTTCTCACGGACGGCGAGCTCCTGCAGCTCGCGGCGCTCCCCGTCGCGGAACGCGAGCGACACGCGGCACTCGCATTCAGTGCGAAGGAAGCATTCTACAAGTGTCAATTCGGTCCGACCGGTATGTGGCTCGACTTTCGCGACGTGACGATTGAAGCGCGAGCAGAGACGCCGCAAGCCGGAACGTTCGTCGTTCGTTCTACTTCGAGCGCCGGAGAATTCGTGTTGGGCGATCTGACTCCCGAAGGCCGTTACCGGTTCGAAGGCACGCTCGTCGTCACGGGTCTCGAACTCTCGAACGACTCGGCGCAGCGCCTGCTGCCGCATGGGCGGTTGCGCGCCGTATGAGTTCGGCTGAATTGCGGAACGAGCCGGTCGCCTGTGCCGTCGCCATCGTCGGATGCGCGGGCCGTTTCCCCGGCGCACCGGACGTCGCGAGCTTCTGGAAAAATCTCTGCGACGGCGTCGAGAGCGTTCGCACGTTCGCCGACGGCGAGCTGGAAGACGGCTCTGGGCAAGACCTGCGGTCGCGCG
>Ga0302325_10028736_pt1 | contig 11500 bp, 10 predicted proteins | sample Palsa_T0_2_FD_201948 | JGI IMG/M metagenome (GOLD analysis project Ga0302325, IMG submission 201948) | Peat permafrost microbial communities from Stordalen Mire near Abisko, Sweden - Palsa_T0_2 | ecosystem: Environmental > Terrestrial > Soil > Palsa > Peat permafrost | place: Sweden: Abisko... | reverse complement strand
TGGTGGGTTCGGACCATTGCTCGGCTCTACAACATTAGGCGAACGATATGTTTCGGCAGTTACCCGCTTACCCCAACTTCGGTAAACATTGTTCCAACCATCTCATTTTTGCGCCGGAAAGTAGCTAGCCTAGGCTAGGGCCGTGGTGCCGTAAAGGTTGCCCGCCGCGTCGCGAGTCACACCGGCGAAGGGATTCGTCCCTCTGGGCGGCGCCGCGAAATTGTGCAGGACGATTTCACCGGCCACCAGCGGCGCGTGCGCTACCACTATGATGGCCAGTGCGCATTGCGGGCCATCGCAGGCGCCAGCGGATGGCGGACAGCCAGTGGAGATGTTGCCGTAGGCTCGTCATAGACCAAGAGTCTTCACAGCTTTCGCACAGCGTTGTTGGCCGGATCGATGGCCCATACGTTCGCCCCGTCGCAAGCTTTTACGCCAAGAGGTAGATTGACGCCGCCGATCACTGCTCCGTCGATAATCCGGAGCTTCTCGACGCCCTGCGGCCCATCCACCCAGATGGCCCTTCCATCAAAGAGAATGTCAGCTGGGTAGAAGTTTGACAGAGGGAAAACTCCGACGACGGCGTCGTCGCTCGCGCGCACCTTGAGGACTTTACCAGAATTGTCCGCTAACCACATGTTGACGCCGTCAAACGCGAGTCCCCCGGGGACCGCTAGAATTCCCGGCGAGAAACTCGCTACCAGTGCGCCGTCGCTCGGGCGGATCTTATTAACCGTGCCATTCCCCAGAGTCACCCAGATGTCGGCGCCGTCAAACGCAATCCCCTCCGGCACGAAGCTCAACGGAACGGTACTGAGCACGGCGCCGTCCCCGGGGCGTACTTTTGCAAGAGAGCCTTGAGGAAAGGCGAACAGCACTACCCATATGCTTACGCCGTCAAAAGCCATCTGCTGCGGGAATGCACCCACATCAAAGGTTCCAAGCTGGTGTCCATCGCTGGCACGCAATTTGACAAGACTGGAGCCATTGTTCACCCACATGTTGGCGCCATCGAATGTCATCCAGCTGGGTGTACCCCCAACTACGAAGGTTCCCAGTGCCGCGCCATCTCCCGCGCGCAGTTTGGTCACGTTACCGCTTTGGTAGTTTGCGATCCACATGTTGGCGCCGTCAAAGGCCGCCCCCGCCGGTTGTTGGCCGACACTAAACTCTGCCGCGGTTTGGTTAATTGCATACCACCGGAGTATTGCAACGGACTCCGGAGTGGCCTTCTGTCCCCACACGGCGGGCGACATCGCACCAGCTGCGACAAAAACTACTAACAATCTCGATTTGTTCATGGAACTCTCCTATTATTTATTTTTTCTTCTCCGAGGCGAACGAAAGTCGCCCGAGTATACACTAGATGGTGTCTGTAGTGCTCCAGCTCAAGGACAGCCTCCCAGGTCCTTTAACATTTTGCCGACGGTAAATGCGCGCGCTGAAGAGGGACCAGACGTCTGACCCTTGAGTTTGTAGCGCTCGCCAGGGGCTAAAGCCGGCCCAGTTTCTATCAAGGAATAAGCTTTCGATCCGCTGGTAAGAACTTTCCTTCCGCCGGTTTCGGTGACACAGCCCGTTGTGATTCCCCGGTTGTGCAAAATCAGATAGGTCACGCCAATTCCGACACCCGCCCCAGCTACCGCTATTCCTGCTATTATCCCCGCCGCTTGGCCGCGCGAGAGGGGTGCGATAGTCCCAAGACCGGCGCCCGATTGGCCTCGTAAGTTCTCTATCGAAGCGAGACCCAATAACAAGACAACCAGATAGGCGGCTTGCATTCGCATTCGTCTCAATCCTCCGTTCCACCCTATAGAAGCGATATAATTGCCTGACAAACACAACGACCAGGGGAAAAATTTTGGAGGCAACGGGGCCCGAGTCGGTGACTGAACTACTCCTCCGGTGGAGGGCCGGAGAGAAAGATTGCCTGGACAAATTAGTCCCGCTGGTTGAGGGCGAATTGCGGCGTATAGCCCACCACTATATGCGCATGGAGCGGCGAGGCCACACCCTGCAGACCACCGCGCTGGTCAACGAGGTTTACCTCAAACTGGTGAACCAGGCACAGGTGGACTGGCAGAACCGGGCGCAGTTCCTGGGCGTCGCCGCTCGGCTGATGCGCCACGTCCTGGTGGATCACGCGCGCGACCTGTGCCGGGAGAAACGAGGCGGCGGCGCGCACCTGCTCCCGCTCGACGAGGGCCTGGCCATTTCGCCGGCTAAATCGGCCGAGCTGGTGGCCCTGGACGACGCGCTCAACGATCTTTCCAGGTTCGATCCACGCAAAGCGCAGGTAGTGGAACTTCGCTACTTTGGCGGCTTGAGCGTGGAAGAGGCAGCGGAGGCGCTCGGCGTGCATCCGAACACGGTGATCAGCGACTGGAGCCTCGCGAAGGCTTGGCTGAAGCACGAACTAAGCCCCCGGGGCGCCAATGGAGCCTGAGCGCTGGAAGAAGATCGAGGAACTCTACAGGGCCGCTGTGGCCCAGCCGGCCGAGAAGCGCGCGGACATCCTGCGGCGCGCCTGCCCTGCCGACCCTGAGCTTCGCGCCGAAGTTGAGTCGCTACTAGTGGCCGCGGGCGGTGCGAGTTCGTTCCTGGAAGGTTCGCCAGTTTCAGGCGCAGCCGACTCTGACACCACCTCTGCTCCCACCGAAGGCGGCCCGGGACCTACCGCTGCGATGTTCCCCGATGAAACTGCCGGGACCGTGATCGGCCGCTATCAGTTATTGCAGAAAATCGGAGAAGGCGGCATGGGCGAGGTGTGGCTCGCGGAACAAAAAGAGCCTGTCCGCCGGCGCGTGGCGCTGAAGCTGGTCAAAGCCGGCATGAACAGCCGCGAGGTGATCGCGCGCTTTGAGTCCGAGCGGCAGGCCTTGGCTCTGATGGACCACCCGGCCATTGCTAAAGTTTTCGACGCCGGCACCACGCCCGAAGGAGCGCCGTACTTCGTCATGGAGTACGTGGCCGGCGTTCCGATCACCAACTATTGCGACAAACACCGGCTCAGCACCCGCGAACGGCTGGACCTTTTCATGCGCGTCTGCGAAGGAGTGCAGCACGCGCACCAGAAAGCCATCATCCACCGCGATCTGAAGCCATCCAACATCCTGGTCATTAATGTGGACGGCCGGGCGGCGCCGAAGATTATCGATTTCGGAGTCGCCAAAGCACTGACCCAGAAGCTGACTGCGGATACCATGTTCACCCGCGTGGGAATGCTGTTGGGTACTCCGCAATACATGAGCCCGGAGCAGGCCGATTCGTCGGGTGAGGATATCGACACCCGCACCGATGTCTATTCGCTGGGGATCATTCTTTATGAATTGCTGGCGGGCGCGCCCCCGCTCGATATGCGCAGAATCGCATTCGATGAATTTCTGCGGAAGTTGCGCGAGGAGGAGCCTCCCAAGCCCAGTACCAAGATCCGCACTCAGGATGCGGCGACGTCAACGGCACTGGCAAACAAGCGCCAAACCGAGCCGCTGGCGCTAGCCAGGGAAATTCGCGGCGACCTGGACTCAATCACGCTAAAGGCTCTCGAGAAAGACCGGTCGCGCCGCTACGGCTCGCCTTCCGATCTGGCCGCGGACATTGGACGGTACCTGAACAACGAAGCGGTCCTCGCAGTCCCCCCTTCGGCTGCCTACCGCGCCCGCAAGTTCGCGCGCCGCTACCGCGTGGCTCTGGCTACCGCCGGCGCCTTCGTTCTGGTTCTGCTACTGGCCGCCGGAATCAGCATATGGCAGAGCATACGCGCGACGAAGCAGCGTGATCGCGCGGACGCGGCAGCGGCGGCGGCCCAGGCGGTCAACGACTTTCTGCAAAACGATCTTCTCGCCCAGGCCAGCGCCAACAACCAATCCGGGCCAAGGGCCAAACCCGATCCGGACCTGAAGGTGAGAACGGCATTGGACCGGGCCGCAGCCAACATAGGCGGAAAGTTTGACCGGCAACCGGAAGTGGAGGCGGCGATTCGAGCCACCATCGGGCAGACCTATACCGACCTTGGGCTTTACGCACACGCCGGCGCTCAATTGGAGCGGGCGCTGGATCTTGATCGCCGCGTGGTGGGTGCCGAGAATCAGAAGACCCTTCAAACCATCGACCAGCTCGGACGTGTGGCCTATTATCAAGGCAAGTATCCCGAGGCCGAAGCGCTTTTCAGCCAGGCGCTGGAGACCCAGCGGCGCGTGCTGGGTTCCGAGCATCCTGACACGCTGGCGTCCACGAACGGGCTGGCCAGCGTCTACCGCGAACAGGGCAAGTACGCGCAGGCGGAGGGGCTTCAGATCCAGACCTTGGAGATCCGGCGCCGGGTGCTGGGGCCCGAGCATCCCAGCACGCTCTCGTCCATGAATGGTCTGGCCGCCACCTACGACGAGGAGGGCAAGTACGCGCAGGCCGAACCGCTCTACAACCAGACCCTGGAGATCGAGCGCCGCGTGCTGGGGCCCGAGCATCCCGACACGCTACAGTCCATGAACAATCTGGCCGCTCTGTACGGCCAAGGGGGCAAGTACGCGGAGGCCGAAGCGCTTCTCGATCAAGCTTTGCAGATCCAGCGCCGGGTGCTGGGGCCCGAGCATCAAGCCACGCTGCGTTCCATGGGCAATCTAGCCAACGCCTACTACTTCCAGGGCAAGTACGCGCAGGCCGAAGCCCTTTTCAGCCAGACGATGGAGATCCAGCGCCGCGTGCTGGGTCCCGAGCATATCGGAACGCTGGGATCCATGCACAATCTGGCCAACGCCTACGACAAGGAGGGCAAGCACGCGGAGGCTGATGCGCTCTACACCAAGACTTTGGAGATCCAGCGCCGAGTGCTGGGTTCCGAGCACCGCGTGACCCTTGACACGCTTTCCGATGCAGCATTGATGTATCAACGGCAGGGTAAATACGCCTTGGCGGAGGCTTATGCCGCGCAATCCCTGGCGGGCCGGCGGCACAATCTGCCCGAAAGCCCGGACACGATGGCGGCGGCGTCCGACTTGGCGCTGGTTTACATCTCCGAGGGGAAATTCAACAAGAGCGAACCCCTCGCGCGCGAGGTGGTGGAGACCGATCGTAAGAAGCGGCCGGATGACTGGCAGCGATTCCGCGCTGAAAGCCTGCTGGGTGCAAGCCTAGCAGGGCAGAAGAAATACCCCGAAGCGGAACCGTGGCTGCTCGAAGGGTATCAGGGGATGGTGGCGCGCCGAAACCAAATGGACGTGGGGGGCTCGTATCACCTGGACCGCGCCCGCGAATGGCTTGTCCAACTCTATGCGGCGTGGGGCCAGCCAGGGAAAGCTGCCGAGTGGAAGAAAAAGTGAGATCCACGCCAGGGGCCGTCACTGCCTGGGCACGTCTTTGTTTAGACGACTACAGGGTTCAGACGACTAAAGGACACTTCAGTCGCCAGCAGGCGCTTGCGCGGTGCGGTCAACGATCGGATTGACCGAACCAAACTTAAAGCGATCCCAACTCGGCGGGCTGCGATCTCGATGATGTTCCGCTGCGACCGGAGTGCGAAGCTAAGACTCCAGAGCCCTTGGCAGGCCGATTGATCGGAAACTCATCACGCGCCCGCAAAGTGGCGTTTCTTGTAACCGTAAACATGATGTTCGCCGCAGTCGTTCACGCCCAGAGCTTTCCCTCACTCGATACTCTCTACGCTTTTACAGGGCAGGGAGACGGCGGGACACCGGTAGGGGCGCTGGTCCAGGTGGCTGGCGGTGACTTTTACGGAGCGAGCGGCATTGCCAGACCGTCCAGGTTTTCGAAGGCGGCGCAGCCACGGTACAAGCGGTAGAAGCGCCGCTCATTTCCGCCGAGGAGATCAAGCGCCCGATCGAAACCCTGAAACGGTAATTTCAAGCGTTTCAGTAAGGGGGAGGTTTCTCCAGCAACGCGCGACTAACTATCCTATGTTTTCGGCGATCCCGGACGTCCGAATGTTTTCCTTCGGTGCCCAAAAGCGCTGGGCAAGGTTCGGTTGCATCTGCCCCAGCCGCTGTGGTGTGTCACGATGAATCAGTCGTGTCACTGGGGTACGTCGATTTGATGCTCAGGGACGGCCCATGCAATGATCCTAACCGCCTCCGCAGAATCCCTATCTCGCTCACGCTTTTCGACAAGGCTTCTCAACGCCGGAACGTTCGCAAACGACCGATGCTGTTGGGGACTTTCCAGGGCCCATCGACGGAAGCCTACATCCTCAAACGCGCTAAGCTTCAAGAGGAGTTTGATGGGACTACTGCCCTTGAAGACTTCGGGATTCGCGAGTTGCACCGGACCTGAGCCGTTGTGATCATCGGTTTCATTAAGGAAGTGGTCAGCTGGTTTGTTAGCCTGACCGAGGTCAGCGTAGCCATTGCGGCAATGTTGCTCATCGGGCTCATCGTCGGCATGACTGGCTTTTGGATGCTGAGCCATTTTCTTAGCAAGCTGGGCGGTCCTGCTGCTGAATTAGATCCATATGAAGATGAGCCGGAAGAAACGGCGGGCGCTAAGGTTGTTGTTTCAATCTGTCCAGACGAAGATTCGCCGTCCTCCAAACCTGGAACTTGAGCGCAAGTTGATGCTGCGCGGAAGCGGCGCGATAATTGCGCAAAAGGTGGGCTACAACTCAGCTAAGCGGCGCGCATTGGAAGCATTGGCGTGCCTCCGACGCGTGATGAGGGCACGCGCCACTTGTCTACCCTACGACGCTCTCTCCCTCTAGATTTGGAGCTACCACCGATGAAGACTACCGTTCGACTTGGAGCCGATAGCGCGGGGACGGTTTTGATGAGCCACTGGCCCGAGACTTTCTTGGCCTTCAGCTGGCCACGATGGATAAACCGCCGAACTGTTTCTTCGGTGACCCCAAACATACTGGCGACCTGCTTGACGGATAGATACGTCACACGGCAGCTTACACCTCCGCAGTATAACCCGCTGCTGAAACAAATGTGCGGCAGTGTTCTGAAGTGGGCGAGGGTGAGCAATGACCCGGCTCAGGAAGCAGTACGAAGGCCAACGCATTAGTAAGATGTTCCCCTTGCACCGGTACTTGGGTGGCGAGGGAAACCACGCTGTATTCCTCACCGAACATGGGGAACCGGCGGAACAGAAATCCGCGATCAAGATCATCCTCGGAGATCCGGACGTATACCCTTCGCGGCCCGATCCAATATACGATCACGGGGAACGAAGTCGCGTTAATCATGGAGCCGGAAAGCCCTAGTAACGGCGATGGTCCTCCGGGTCGGCGAGCTTAAACTCCTCGCCTCGCCAAACGCCGAGTCTGCTGTCGGACTAACTTCCGTGTGGCCGACCATTACATCCACGATCCAAAGCAACACGTTTCCAATGAGAATGTTACCGGAAAGTTCGGAGCTGCCGGCAAGTGACTTTCTTTTGCCTGCCGGCGTCTACTTTGCCCTGTGGCACGGCTCGGGGCTATACTTGGCCGAGTTTATTCAACATGAAATTGACTGTACAGAGCCAGGTAATGGACGACGTGCTGGTGATCCGGTGCAAAGGCCGTATTTCGTACGGAGACGAGGTCGAAGCTCTGGAAGCCGAGGTGCACAAACACACTAAGATTGCCGGCACGGACATCTTAATCGTCAAGCAGGTGGTGATTCAGTTGGCCGAGACGGACTACGTTGACAGCTCCGGATTAGGAGCATTGATTCGATTGTCAGGCGTCTTGCGGGCCGCCGGCGGCGGGCTGAAATTATGCCAGTTGTCGCCGACAGTGGCCAAGGTGATCAAGCTCACCAATTTGGAGACCTTGTTTCACCCCTACACCACGGAGGCGCATGCGATCGCCGCGTTTTCAAGCGGGCATCGAACTCCCGGCGAGTCGTTGGGATCCTCTAAGACCCGAATCGTATGCGTGGATCCTTCGAGTAATTTGTTAGCTGGCCTGAACGCGCTGCTGACGCGCGCCGGTTACGAAGTCTTCACCACGCCTCGCCTCGGAGACACCTCAACCCTGGTGGGAGCCGTCGCACCCGCGTTGGTGATTTGTGGACCGGGTGTCATGGCCGTTCCCACGGGTCCGGCGATGATCGAGAAGTTCCGGCAAAATGGGCGTCTCCAGATTCTTCAGCTTTCGGCCGATTTTCACACTGCCGAGGCGGGCCAGGCGGGACAAGATCTTCTAGCTCAGGTGAACTCGCTCGTCGCGGTTTAGCGGTCATTTTGCCCGATTCATTTCTTCATCGGACGCACTGATCAGGAGCTCCTTCTCTGGCGCTATCCGCAGCGACAAGCGTGGACCTTAGTCAGACGGCCCCGGTGTAGTGTGCGGATCACCCAAACCAGGTGGTGGTCTTCACGCTGCGAGACTTGTTGGCCGGCTAGCCTATCGCTCGCACCTGCACTCTTGTGTCGGAGAACGTCGGCGCTCTACCCATGTCTGCGTAACGTGCGGAATTGACCGCTGCAACTGTCGACCCGCTGCTGCGGCCGGCCCAGTAACCGAGCGGAGCGACAATCATGCCAACCATTACTTCGTCAGTGATTTGCAAAACGCCCTGAAAACTGCCGCGATCGTTCAGCACCTGGACCCGGGAGCCCGCGGCGAGATCCCGCGCAACAGCGTCGCGGGGGTGCATCAAGATGCGCTGCTCGGGTGCATGGCGCAATTGCCGGTCTATATTGGCATACCCAGAATTCAGGAAAGCGTGACTTTTGGGGGAGATCATCGCCAGTGGGTACTTGTCCGCCTGCGGTGCGTGGGCTGCGGTCTCTACTGGCGGCGTAAAGATGGGCAGAGGATCGACCGGAGATCCATCCTGAAACTCCATCGAACCGCTGCGAAAAATGGGCGCCACGAAATTACCACCCGCTGCTGCGGCTGCTTTGAACTCCAGCTTCCCGGACGGCGTGGGAAAAGCGCCCTCGCGATGCGGCGCGTATTCATCCTTTGACGGCAGATTCAGCCGGACGAAGCCTTCAGTCTTCATCCGTTCGAGAGTTACGCCTTCGAAATTGGGCGCGGACCAATCGAAGCAATCCTCGATGATCTGCTGGTCGGTGCGCGAGAAAAATGCATCGGTGAATCCCATCGCTTTGGCCAGGCGCCGGAATACTTCACTCGTCGAGACTGCTTCGCCCAGCGGAACAACCGCGGGATGGTTATAGACGGCGTACATCGTGCCCCAGGGCACGATCACGTCGGTATTTTCGACCGCTGTTGTGGCGGGCAGCACAATATCGGCATAGCGTGCCGTATCGGTCAGGAACTGTTCGTGTACCACGGTGAATAAGTCTCCGCGCGACAGTCCTTCGATGGTCTTGGCCTGCTCGGGTGCCACCACCACCGGATTTGAGTTGTGCACAAACAAGGACATCACCGGCGGATTGGGGATTTGCGTCTCGGGTGTTTCTCGCAGCAGGGTCTGGCCGAGTCGCCATTGATTGATCACGCGCGTGCCGGCTTTCAACCAGTCCGGGCGCATTACATTGCCCCAGTGGACCGGAAATGCCCAGACCGGCATTTGAAGAATGCCACCGCCCACGTGCCGGAATGCGCCGACCAAACCTGGCAGGCAGGTAATGGCGCGCACCGCTTGGCCGCCTCCGCTGTGGCGCTCGATGGCTACGCCAATGCGGATGGCCGCGGGTTGGCTGCCCGCAAACTCGCGAGCCAGTTTGCGAATGTCCGCGGCGGGAATGCCGGTGATCGACGCGACGTCACCGGGATCGTACATGGCTGCGCGTTCGGCCAGTTCAGCGAAGCCTGTGGTGTAGCGCTCGACGTAGTCGTGATCGTACAAGTCCTCGCCGATAATCACGTTCATCATGGCCAGCGCCAGCGCAGCGTCGGTGCCGGGCTTGATCGGAATGTGCCAGTCCGCTTGTTTTGCCGTGCGTGTGCGCATCGGGTCGATGACAACAACCTTGGCGCCGTCTTTCTGTGCCTTGGCGATGATCGGCCACAAATGCAGATTCGTGCTGATAGTATTGCCGGCCCAAATGACGATGTACTTGGAGTGCTCGAAACTTTCCGGATCGAACGCGGCGGTGGGTCCCACGGTCATCATGTATGCGGTGATCGCGCCGGAATCGCAGAACGTCCGTTCGTTGATGGAGGCGCCGAGATAGTTGAAGAACGGGTCGCCTGCCCACGCTCCGTTCACCATGCCGGCATTCCCCATGTAGCAGTAGGGCAAGATTGCTTGCGGGCCGTGCTCGGCGATGAGCCTCTTCCATCGCGCGGCGATCGTATCCAGAGCCTCTTGCCAGGAAATGCGTTCGAACTGCCCGCTGCCCTTGGCGCCAGAGCGCTTCATGGGATACAGCAAGCGATCGCGGCTGTAGACGCGCTCTTCGTAGTGATTGACTTTCACACACAGACCGCCGGGCGTCATGGGGTGATCGGGATTTCCGGTGACTTTGACGACCCTGCCCTCGGCCACATGCACCTTCATGGCGCAGTTGTCCGGGCAATCGTGCGGGCACGCTCCATTGACAGCGAAGGCAGACGCTTGCGTAAGGGGCTCCATGAATGGAATTTGGACCAGTCTACACCGTTCGAGAAACGAATGGAGAATGGATTAGGGCGCGAACTGGCGACAAGCTGGGCCCTTATGAGATCTCCGGACTGATCGGCAAGGGCGGAATGGGCGAGGTGTATCAAGGCACCGACACGCGCCTGGGCCGGCGGGTCGCGAGCAAGGTTTCCTCGCACGAATTTAACGACCGCTTTGAGCGCGAGGCACACGCCATTTCCGCGTTAAATCATCCCAATATCTGCACCCGTACGACACCGGCCCGAACTATCTGGTGATGGAGTTCGTCGAGGGCGAAATGCTCTCGAAAATCATCGAGCGCGGCCCGCTGCCGCTCGATAAAGCGCTGCAGTACGCAGTGCAGATCGTGGACGCGCTGGCCGCCGCGCATGCCAAGGGGGTGATCCATCGCGACCTCAAGCCGGGCAACATCATCATCACCAGGAACGGCGCCAAAGTATTGGGTTTTGGCCTCGCTAAGCTCGGGTCAGAGCGGCAGCCGGGCGAGCCGGCGGTCAAACTCGAAACCATGATCGAGCCTATCACCAAGGGCTGCAATCGCCACCAGGATCAGTGCCCGCAAGCTGAATAAAGGCATTTCGCAAACCTCCGATTCGGAGTCGCCGTCACCAGTTCCATCGACATAAGTGTTGGAAACGAATAGCTACTCAGTTTGGCCGTCGGTCATGCATGCAGAGGTATCGGAATTTCGCATATCCTGACTCAGGATAGGCGATCCTGGAAGCATGAAAATGTTCGCGTAGCTGCGGGCAGAACGGGATCAGCGTTCGCTGTCGGAACAGGGTTCGCGAGCCACGTGGCCACGCGAGCCCCACTAGTGGCGAGCATCGAGGTTTTAAGGAAGCTCCTGCGGTCCATAGTGCTAGTGTAGTGTCTTCGAAATAGCTAGACAGGTCATTTCTTCCGCGTTCGAGATTTGGGGGTGGTGCAGCCGGGCTTGATCTGCTCCAGGGTTCGGCGACAGCGAGTGAGCTTTTCCTGAATGG